>Ga0126383_10000665_pt1 | contig 19668 bp, 20 predicted proteins | sample PanSoiMetPlot_35_FD_96882 | JGI IMG/M metagenome (GOLD analysis project Ga0126383, IMG submission 96882) | Tropical forest soil microbial communities from Panama - MetaG Plot_35 | ecosystem: Environmental > Terrestrial > Soil > Tropical forest > Bulk soil | place: Panama | collected 2016-02-17
CCAGGGCATGCAGACGACGAGCACGATCATGTTCGGATCGATCGAGGGCCCCGAGAACTGGGCGCGCCATCTGATGGTGCTGCGCGACATACAGGACGAGACCGGAGGCTTCACAGAGTTCGTGCCGCTACCGTTCGTTCACATGGAGGCGCCGATGTTTCGCAAGGGCCGTGCGCGCAGGGGGCCCAGCTGGGAGGAGGTCGTCAAGATGCACGCGGTCGCCAGGCTTGCGCTGCGTGGCTCGATCGACAACATCCAGGTTAGCTGGGTCAAGTGCGGCCTGGATGGCTGCAGGATCGTTCTCAACTCGGGCGCCAACGATCTCGGCGGGACTCTGATGAACGAGTCCATCTCGCGTGCCGCGGGCGCCTCTCATGGTCAGGAGGTCACTCCGGAAGAGATGCGGGCGACCATCCGCTCGATAGGTCGGATCCCCGCCCAGCGCAGCACGACCTACGAGATCCTGGAGCTGTTCGACGCGGTGGCGTGAGGCTTTCGGGCACCAGGTTGCGCAGCGACGTAGCCGTGGCGACGTCCTATCATCGCCGCTCATGACCTACGAGGAGATCGTTCGGGGGCTTCGCGACTCCACCTGCGAGCTCGAGAACGAAGGCCGCCTCGTCCGTTCCGGCCTCAAGACAAAGCAAGACACCGCCGGCATCGTCGCGCGGTACGACTGGCTTTACTCAGAGGACGCGCTCGCCGTAGTCGGCGGCCCGGCCGGCGAGGCTCAAAAACGTGTGCGGGCCGCCCTCCTCCAGGGGATCGTCGGGCGCCGGACTGCTAGCCAGGAAGACCGCGTGACCACCTTCTACACCGAGGCCACTGCCCGCCTTCGCGACGGGGGAGTGCCGTTCTACACGGCGCAGGCTCAGCTCGTCACCGAGCCTGACCCGCGACGCCGCGAAGCGCTCGGAGACGGCATCGGTCTCGTCATGGCCCAGGCCGAAGAGCTCCACCTGGAGCTCAACGCGGCGGTTCAGCAGGTCGTCCGCGACCTCGGCTTCGACGGCTACGTGCAGTTCTGGTCGAGCCTGAAGGAGATTGATTACGAGCCGCTCAAGGCCGAGCTGGTCCGCGTCGCCGACGCCGCCCACGAGCGTTACCGGACGTGGATCGAGCCGCGCATGGCAGCCGCGGGCCGAGCCTTCGGCGACTGCCCGCAGGCGCACATGCCGTACTTCAGGAGCCTGGCCGAGCATGACGCTGCCTTCACGAAGGGGCGCTTCGAGCCGGCCATGAGGCGTACGTTCGAGCTTCTCGGTCTCGAGCTCTTCTCGGCTCCGACCATCACGATCGACCTGGCTGATCGGCCGTCGAAGGACCCACGAGCTTCGGTTTGCGTGCCGGAGGCCGGCCGCGAAGTGCACCTTCTAACCCGCCCCAGCGGTGGAAACAGCGACTATTCCGCGTTCCTGCACGAAGCCGGGCACGCCCTGCACTTTGGGATGACCGACCCGGCGATCGGCTGGCCACTGGCCAACCTGGGCCGGTCGATGGCTTACGCGGAGCTCTGGTCCTTCCTCTTCGAACGGATCGGGCACGATCCTGCCTGGATCGCTGACGCGACCGGCGTTGGAGAGGGCGAGGCGGAGCGCATCGCCTCCGACCTGACCGGCGTGGACTTGATGCTGTTCACGCGCTACGTGGGCAAGTTCAGCTCCGAACTCGAGCTTTATTGGGGCGATCCGCTCGACCCCGAGCGCGGCCAACGCCTGTACGTTCGTGGCCTGACCGAGCGGACCGGCTTCAAATACGACCCCAGGGCATGGCAGTTCGACCGCGACCCGGGCTTCTACTCGGCCGACTACCTTCGGGCTTGGATGGCTGAGGCCGCTCTCGAGCAGCGCCTGCGCGGGCGGTTCGGTGAACGCTGGTGGGCCAGCCGTGACGCCGGCCGGTGGCTGCGCCGGCAGTGGCTGCTGGGCTCAAGGCCGGAGGCCGAAGAGACGGTGGCCGGCATGGGCGGCAAGGCGTGGTCGGGCGAGGCTCTATTGGGGGTCCTGGCGCGGCGGCTGCCGGTGACCGTCCCGTGATGCCGCTCTTCGATCGGATCGACCGCGATCTCGTGACCGCTCGCAAGGAGCGAGATCACGTCCGGCTGTCCACGCTCGGACTCCTGAAGACGGAGGTCGTCAAGGCCGCCAAGGAGCCCGGCGCCAGCTGGCCCGACGACCAGCTGGTTCTGCGTGTGATCCGCAAGGAGGTCAAGCGCCGCAAGGAGGCGGCAGAGGTCTACGCGTCAGCCGGCCGCACCGAATCGGCGAGCAGGGAAGAGGCTGAGGCAGCCGTGCTGCTGTCGTATCTCCCGGCTCAGATCAGCGACGAGGAGCTCGAGCGAGAGCTCAAGGCGGTGATCGAAGAGGTGCATCCGCAGGGCCAACGGGACTTTGGTGCAGTCATGAAGGCGGCGTCCGCACGACTTGCCGGCCGAGCCGAAGGCGGCCGCATCGCCGCGGTTGTCCGGACCCTCATTGGCCCGTAGCGCAGGCCCCGCAGCGGCCCCACCCAGGCGCTCGAAGTCACGGACAGCCAAGCGAGCGCTGCCCCGCCTGCCCCGCGGCGCTCGGCAGCGGGCGGCGCTAACCGTCGAGCGACTGGCGCACCTCTACCCCGCCGCAACCGAGCTCCATCACCGCAACCCGTACGAGCTGACCGTCGCCACCATCCTCTCGGCTCAGACGACCGACAAGATGGTCAACCTGGTCACGCCGGAGCTGTTCGCCCGTTACCCCACCGTCCAGGACCTGGCGGTGGCCGATCCGGCTGAGGTCGAGCGCATCATCAAGCCGACCGGCTTCTTCCGCAGCAAAGCGCGTTCGATCATCGCGGGTGCTCGAGCGATCGTTGATCGCTTCGGCGGCGAAGTGCCCGCGCGCATGGAAGATCTGACAACGCTGCCAGGGATCGGGCGCAAGACGGCCAACGTCATCCTCGGCGCGGGCTTCGGCATTCCCGGATTCGCGGTCGACACACACGTGACGCGGTTGACGAACCGGCTAGGCCTGGTCGCGACGCGCGACCCCGAGAAGATAGAGGCCCTCGTCACCAGGATGGTGCCGCCGTCCGAGTGGACCGCCCTGTCACTGCGGCTGATCTTGCACGGCCGGCGGGTCTGCCTGGCGCCGCGGCCACACTGCGAGGTGTGCGTCTTGAACGACTTCTGCCCCTCCTCGACTGTAAAGCCCGGTCGCCAGTAGATTTTCTCGAACATCCGTTCTATCATGGGCCTGTATGTCGGTGCCGGACCCGCGGCGGGTCGAAGTGCGGTACGTCGAGCAGCCTTGCAAGACGGCCCTGAACCCTGTCAAAGGGATGGGGTTCAAGTGGTCGCTGAACCCATATATGGGCTGTGAGCACCGCTGCGCCTTCTGCTACGTGCGCGCCTATGAGAAGCGCGCCGATCGGCCGTTCGACGGCGAGTACGGACGCGCCATCAGGATCAAGGTCAACGTGGCCGAGGTCCTGCGCCTCGAGCTGGCGCGGCCGAGCTGGCGGCGAGAGGCGGTTACGGTCGGGGCGGCGACTGACCCGTACCAGCCCGCGGAAGGCCGCTACCGTCTGACGAGGGCCTGCCTCCAGGCTTTCGCAGACTTCGCAAGCCCGGTCAGCCTGATAACGAGGGGACCGATGATCGTACGCGACGCCGACCTCCTGTCCACGCTGGCCCGCCGTGCCCACCTGACCATCACCTTCAGCATCCCCACTCTGGACGACGAGGTATGGCGGCGGACCGAACCGGGCACCGCACATCCGCGCCAGCGTCTGCGCGCGGTGGGCAGGCTGGCGGCGGCCGGCCTCCGTGTGGGTGTAGGCATGGCGCCGATCCTGCCCGGGCTGAGCGACCGTCCAGACCAGATCGAAGCCGTTGTCAGAGCGGTGCGGGACGCCGGGGCGAGCCACCTCTGGAGCGGCATGCTCCACCTGAGGGACGGCACGCGCCAGCACTTCCTGGACACGCTCGAGCGGTACTGGCCGGAACTGCTGCCGCGTTACCTGGCCGACTATGGGGCCGGGCCCTATTTGAACGCCCAGAGGGCGCAACCGGTCCAGCGCACAGTCTCGCGACTGGCGTCGCGGCTGGGGCTGGGCAGCGAGCTCAGAGAGTTCCTGACGCCACCGCCGGCCCCGCCCCCTCCTGAGCAGCTCTCACTGCTGGCTTCATAGGGCCGCGTCGACCCTAAAATGGCCTGACGGATGCGTTCCCCGATCGACGTACTGAAGGGTCGCGTAAACGGCATGTTCAAGCGAGATATCGCGCGGCGTACGGTGCCATGCTACAAGTACGTCCTCGAGCCCGACGGCGATCGCCTGGCGCTTTGCCTACTCGTCGACTCGAAGTACCTGTACCGTTATCCGTTCGAGAGGGTCAAGGGCATGAAGTCGCTTGCGATCAAGGCGCGCTACCTTAAGGGGGAGATGGAGGACCTGCGGCTGCGTGAGTTCCAGCCCGGGTTGTGCCGCTATGTCCGGCCACGCGACCAAGCAGTCATCGCGTAAGCCGTCAGCGACGGCGACAGAGGGCTCCGGCGTAGTTCAGCAGGTGCTCGCCGAGAGGCGGGAGCTGATGATCGCCAACGAGCGCCTCCGCCTGGAGCTCGAGGAGCTTCGCGGCGGAGGTGACAGGCCAGACCCCAGGCAGCACGTCCTGGAGCTCGAAAACCGCGCTTTACGCGACGAGCTGCGTGCCGCCAGAGCGGAACTCGACCTTCTCAGGGAAGCGGTCGAGCGAGTGATCGAAGAATTAGAGAAGGCCTCGCTCTGAGCGAGGCCTTCTCCAGCTAGCGCCGAGGCTCAGACGGCGTTCGCGAGCTGCTCCACGTAGGGCGTGATCAGATCGCCGACTATGGGCAGCTTGAAGCGCGCGCCGCCATAGCTGTTGGCTCGAACCAGGCAGAAGACCCAGCCCACGATGCTGAGAATAAAGACCAGCCAGCTCAGAACGAACAGGAGGCCGATGACGGGTCCCAGAGAGTACAGGAGCCAGAAGATGACGGTCATGCCACCAAAGAAGATCGTCGACTGAGCGGCGTGGTACTTCACGTCAGGGTCGTTCTTCCCAACGAACAGGAAGATGATGCCGGTCACCCAGCCAAGGAGGTAGGACAGGATCGCACCCGACTTCTTGTCCACACCCACTCCGGACTGGTACGGCTGCTGCTGGTAGCCCTGGGGCGGATACTCGGGTGGCTGCTGCCCGGGCGGCGGATATCCGGGGGGTTGCTGGCCAGGGGGCGGGTAACCCGGCGGTTGCTGGCCAGGGGGCGGATACCCCGAGGGCTGCTGCCCAGGGGGCGGATAACCCGAGCGCTGCTCGCCCTCAGGTGGGTAGCCGGGCTGCTCCTCGCCAGGGGGAGGCCCGGGGGGAGGGTTCTGCATTTGATGCCTCCAGGAAAGTTGGATTTGGCTAGGCCCTCGCATTATCGGTCCCCGTGCTCCGAAATACCAGTGCATCTGGGCAGGCAAGTCACACACCGTTGTACGACACTTCTCACGCGGTCTTCACGTTAGGGGGTCACCGTACTGGCGATGGCACCTGCGACATCGGGCCTTCTTGCTGGGGTACCAGCGGACCACCTACCCGGGCTTGCCGCCGGATTCGCCGCGTTGCTCCTCTTCAGGCTGTGGCTGGCGAGCACGAGGCGGGCAGCGCTCGGCCCGCTGCGCTGGCTGCTGGTCTTCACGGGAGGCGTGCACGTTGGGTTGGCCTTCGGCCACACAGCCGGCCAGCCGTTTCTGTCGCTGCTCTTCGTTGTCAGCGGCGTGACCTACCTCGTGCTCGCGGTGCTGCGCCGCGACCGGAGGTGGTGGCGACCGGTTACCGGACTGCTGCTGCTTGGCACGATCGTCGCCTATCTCGCGCTTGTCGGCAGCGGTCGCGAGCAGCCGGACCCCGTCGGCATCCTGGACAAGCTGGCCGAGCTGCTGGCTCTGGGCCTGGTCATGTTGCCCCATGAGGGCTCACCCCGCGGCTGGCGCCGACCCCTACGCTGGGTGATCGCATCGGCGGCATCGCTCGGACTGACCGTTGCGACCAGCACGGCCATCTGGGCCGAAGATCTGGCGGGGTCAAGTCACTCACACGACGGCACTTCATGCGCCGCCAACCACCATGCAGGCCCGGGCACCGTGCTGAGGCCGGCGCCGTGCACGGTCACGCCCGCGCAGCAGATGGCTGCCGAGGGCCTGGTCGCAGAGACACGGGAATCGATAGCGCCGTACCAGGACGTCAGAGTGGCGCTGGCCGCCGGCTACAGGCCGACGACCCCGGACGGCGCCGGCGTGATCCACTATGGGACGGCGCCCGCCGGCCGCGGCAGCGCCCTCGACCCGCGCCATCCGGCGGCGCTGGTCTACGTTCGCACCCGGCATGGTGCGGTACTGCTCGGCGCCATGTACCAGATGCCGGCCCAGGGGCAGCCCGGCCCAGACATTGGTGGCGCCCTGACGCCGTGGCATTACCACACCAACATCTGCTTCTCCCTGCCCGGCCTCTTCCTCTCCGGCCTTTCCACACCTTTCGGCCAGTGCCCACCCTGGTCGGTCCGTGTCACCAGCCCCGACCAGCTCCACGTATGGACCGCTCCCAACCCAAACGGCCCCTTTGGCGATCTCGACGTGACGTGGGCTCGCCGGCTGGCGCAGTCGTGACGTCCCTCCGGCACGTCCTGCTCCTTGTTCAATCGGCCGTGTGCGGGCTGGTCGCGCTGGGGGCGTCGGTGTTCGCGATGGCCAGCCACAGCCCGCTGCTGGGCCTGCTGGCGGCCGTCAGCGGGATGCTGGCACTGGTGCCTGTGTTGGTGGCGGCTGGCCTGGGTGCAGGCTGGGGCTGGGCCCGGGGACTCGGAATTGGTTGGGAGCTGCTCCTGCTGGTGAGCGGTGTGACCGACGCCCTGGTCCTCCGCAACGACGACATGGTAGCGGTCGTCGTGAACGTCTTCTTTCCCGCGACGCTCATCTGGCTGCTCCTGCGCCGACCGCCGACAATGAGGACGTGGTCAGATGCGGTATCGCCGGGTGGATCGACAAGGAGCTGATCGGCTCCAGGAAGTTCTATCCGCCGGGCGTTTACACCTCAGAGGACCGCCTCCAGTTCTACGCCTCCCAGTTCCCGATGGTCGAGGTGGACAGCAGCTACTACGGTATGCCCGCCAGGAAGAACTCAGAGATGTGGATTGCCCGGACTCCCCCGGGGTTCCTGTTCGACGTCAAGTCGTTCTCGCTCTTCACTCAGCACCCGACCAGTCCCAAGGCCCTGCCGCCCGAGATCCGCGTACTGCTCCCCGTCAATCTTCTCGAGAAGAAGAGCTTCTACGTCGAGCAGCTGCCTGCTGAGCTGGTCGACGCCGCGTGGGAGGCCTTCCGGGACGCGCTCGACCCGCTTCGGAGGGCGGGCAAGCTGGGGGCTGTCTTCTTCCAGTTTCCGCCCTGGCTCTTCCCGTCCACAAAAAACCTGAGCTACCTCGAGGAGTGCCAGGAGCGCATGCACGGCTTTCCAATCGCGGTCGAGTTCCGGCGCCGCGAGTGGCTCGACGAGCGCCACGCGGAGGGCACGCTGGCTTTTCTAACCGCACACGACATCCCGCTGGTAGCGGTGGATGCGCCACAGGGCTTCGAGAGCAGTATGCCCCCTCTGTTCGAGACGACCTCTGCGCGGCTGGCGTTCGTCCGCTTCCATGGTCGCAACCACCGGAACTGGAACTTGAAGGGCGCGCCCCCCAGCGTGCGCTTTCAACACAACTACACCGACGCCGAGCTGGCCGAATGGGTGCCCCGCATCCAGGCAATGGAGGAGCACGTCGCCGAGGTGCACGCGATCATGAACAACAACTACTCGGACTGGGCCACCGCCAACGCCAGGCGCCTTGACGAGCTGCTGGCCGAAGCCCATGCCCGGGGTCCCGCGGGCCGGTACTCCCCGTAGCCCGGCCTGGCCGGGGCGAGCAAGCCACCACCCCCCCTAATTTCGCAGCCGGGGGTCCTGGCTTCGGCGGGCCTCGCCGAGCACATGGTCGAGCAGCCCGCCGAGGAACGGTTCGGCGAAGTCCGCCAGCCGGTAGGGCAGGATAACGACGTCCCGCCGAGGCCGGCGCGCCGTGCGCACGATCGCCCTGGCAACCCACGCAGGTGAGTGCAGGACGAGGCCGCGGGGCCGCTCTCCCTGATAGAACCCGGTGTTCGTCGTACCCGGGTAAACCACGCAGACCTTGATCCCGGTGCCGCTGAGCTCGCCCCGCAAGGCATGCGACATTCCGACCAGCGCGTGCTTGCTGGCCGAATAAGCGGCCGAGTAAGGCATGGCCCTGAAGCCCAGGACTGAGGCCACGTTCACGATCACCCCGGCGTTGGCCTCGAGCATCGCGGGCAGCGCCGCCTGAGTCGTGACGAGGGCGCCGAGGACGTTCGTGTTCAGCATCTCCACCAGCTCTGTCTCGCCAAGGTCCTGAAAGCGACCGCGCCAGCCAACACCGGCGTTGTTTACGAGGACGTCGATGGAGTCGAAAACAGAGAAGGCGGCCCCCACGAAACCACGGGCCTCGCCCGGATGGCTCACATCGGCAACGCGCACGACGACCTCCGGTGCCCCGGCTGCCCGACAGCGCTGCGCGACCGCCTGCAACCGGTCGAACCGCCTGGCGCAGATGGCGAGCCTGGCGCCCCTCCGGGCGAACTCCAGAGCTGCCGCCTCGCCGATCCCGCTCGAGGCGCCCGTCACCAGGACCGCCGCTCCTCGCAGCCGCATGCTGGGAGAGCTTAGAGAGGTGCAACGCCCCCTCGGCGGAGTGCATCACGAGCCGCCCATACAATCCCTAGTGATGAAGGCTGTGACATACCACGGCGTCGGCGACTTCAGGGTGACGGAGCAGCGCAAACCCGAGCTTGCGGCGCGAGGCGACGCTCTCGTCCGCGTCACGCTGGGCGCCATCTGTGGCTCAGACCTCCACATCTATCACGGCCATACACCCATCGACGAGGGGGCCGTCATAGGCCACGAGATGATCGGAGTGGTCGAGGAGGTCGGGCCCGAGGTTCGCGACGTCAAACCGGGCGACCACGTGGTCGCGCCCTTCTTCACGGCGTGCGGAGGCTGCTATCAGTGCCTGCGCGGCTGGTACTCGCAGTGTGAGGAGCGGGCCGTGTTCGGTCACGGCGCCTTCTTCGGAGGTCTGGGTGGCGCTCAGGCCGAGTACTGCGTCGTGCCCCGCGCCGACCTCAACCTGGCACGTGTCCCCGACGGCGTCGACGACGAGCAGGCGATATTCGTTGGCGACATCCTTGCCACCGGCTACTTCGCCGCTGAGCGTGGTCAGATCCGCCCAGGTGACACCGTCGCCGTGATCGGCGCCGGGCCGGTGGGCTTGATGGCTGTCATGTGTGCCAGCCTCTTTGGACCAGCCCGGGTGTTCGCTGTGGACATGGTGGGCAGCCGCCTGGAGCTGGCAGGGGAGCTGGGCGCGGTCCCGCTCGACACGCGGGCGACCAACCCGGTGGCCGAGATCCAGAGCCACACTGGGGGCTGCGGCGCCGACGTGGTGCTGGAGTGCGTGGGCCAGATCGCTGCCATAGAGACCGCGATCAACTGCGTGCGTGGGGGAGGCACCGTCTCCTCAGTGGGCGTGCCGAGTGCTATCAACGGCGACTTCCCCTACTTCGACGCCTGGAACCGCGACCTGACGTTCCGCGCGGGCTGGACCAACGTTCACCCCTACATGCGACCACTGCTCGACTTGATCGCCGCCCGCCGCTTGCGCCCGGAGGCCATCATCAGCCATCGGATGCGCCTTGACCAGGCCGCGGCCGCCTATCGGATGTTCGATCACAGGGAGGCGACCAAGATCGTCCTTCGGCCCTGAGACGTGTGAGAGTGATGCTGTGGAGGTAGAGGGCGATGATCATCGAGCCGTTTCGGCACAACGCGTGGGCAACTCTCAGGCTGCTCGAATTCTGCCGGGAGCTTGATCCTGCCATCCTGCAGGCCTACGCACCTGGCTCGTTCGGATCGATCGGCCAGATCCTCGCCCGAATGGTGGGCGCCGAAGAGGCGCTCGCCGCCCTGGTCGAGGGTGTGCCCCGCCACGGCTACCCGCCGCGCTACTCGTCTCTGGACGACCTGCAAGAGCGGGCGCGGCGGCTGCGGGACAGGTGGGAGCGGATCCTCGAGGTCGAGCATCACCCAGAGCGGCTGGTCGAGGGCGACAGAGGCGGTCCCGAGCGCCGGCTCATCCGGGTTGGGACGATCGTCGCCCAGGCCGTGCACGTGGGCAACCATCACCGCGCTCAGATCTGCATGATCCTCGCCTCACTTGACATCGAGCCTCCAGTGCTGGACGCCTGGAGCTACGGCGCGCACCTCACGGAGCGCGGAGACCGTGAGCGCTGGCGGCGCGACGCGGTCTAGAGGTGCCGCCGGAGGTGTCGCCGGCCGCTCTCTGGCGAGTCGTGGTGGGTAGGCCCGGCTCCGCCGGGCCGATTGAGTTGTTGCGAAGCGCGGCCGGACGCCGCCTGTCACCCACCACCGGTGAGACGGCGGCTACTGTCTGCGCCGGCACGGAGGGGGTCCGGAGGGGGAGGCCTGCCTCCCCTTGCAAGTTCTAGCGTCCGCTCTCTGGCGAGTCGTGGTGGGTAGGCCCGGCTCCGCCGGGCCGATTGAGTTGTTGCGAAACGCCGCCGGACGCCGCCCGTCACCCACCACCGGTGGGACGGCGGCTCCCGTCTGCGCCGGCACGGAGGGGGTCTGGAGGGGGAGGCCTGCCTCCCCTTGCAAGCTCTAGCGTCGCTTCGGCGTCTGGGTGATGGGCCGGATCAGCTCCGGATCCACCTTGGGCCGCCGCTCAAACGTGAGGAGGCCGTTTCGTTCCTGCTCGATGTCGGTCAGCTGTGTGTAGCAGAAACCCTCGACGGGCCCGGGCGCCATCAGCGCGTCGACCATCGCGCGATACGTCCTCAGCAGCTCATCTGGGCCGCTCGCCTCGGCAAAGCCCCAACCGCCGGAGCCGGCGAGCGCCACGCCGCCGAACTCGCTGAGGAGAAGTGGCTCGCCTCGGTACCGGTAGCCGGGCAGGTACGCCGCACGCGTTGGGCCGCCGGCACCTCCAACCTGGTCCGCACCCTCGAGGGAGTAAGCAGGGCCCAGCGCCGAGTCGAGGCTCCTGTAGCGCCGCGCGATCTGGCCCGCGGATGAGTAGTCGTGGATCGTACAGAGGTCGCTGAGGGCGTGCTCCCAGCCGTCGTTGGAGATCACAGGCCGCGTGCCGTCCAGCTCGTGGGTGAGGTGGTAAAGCTGAACCAGGAAGCGCGATTGTGCTCCTCGGTCGGTGGGGGGCCCGAGGCCGAAGCTTTCGTTGACAGGCACCCACGCAACCACTGACGGGTGGTCGCGGTCACGCAGCACCGCCTCCTTCCACTCGGCCGCCAGCCGCACCTCCGCGTCTGGAGAATACCGGTGGGCGTTCGGCATCTCGGCCCAGACCAGGAAGCCGATGACGTCGGCCCAGTACAGCCAGCGGGGGTCCTCGACCTTCTGGTGCTTGCGAGCTCCATTGAATCCGAGTGCCTTGGCGAGGTCGATGTCCCGACGCAGGTCGTCATCGCTCGCTGCCGTGAGGAGACCCCCCGGAAAGTAGCCCTGGTCGAGGACCAGGCGCTGGACGTACGGCTGCCCGTTGAGCCAGACGCGACCGTCGCGTGTCTCGATGGTGCGCATCCCGAAGTAGCTCGTGACGTGGTCGATCTCCTGGCCGGAGACGTCGAACAGCTTGACCTCGAGGTCATAGAGCAGAGGTGAGTCCGGGCTCCAGGCCACTACCTCGCGAAGCGGAATGCGCCCCTGGCCCGCCGCGCCGGACAGCTGGCCCACAACCCTGCCTCCTAGTGATGCTTCGATCTGCACACGACCGTCAGCGACGACCTCGACGTCCACCAAACCCGCGTCAAGGTCCGGCCTGACGCGCAGATGCTCGATGTACTGGCCGGGAAGTGGTTCCAGCCAGACCGACTGCCAGATCCCGGTCGTCGGGGTGTAGAAGATCGACTCGGACCTGTCTCCCCAGTACTGCTTGCCGCGAGGAACGGTCAGGTCGGCGAGCGGGTCCTCCGCCCGGACTACGAGGATGTTGTCCCGCCCACGACTGGCGTGAGTGACGTCGGCGCTGAACGGGGTATGCCCGCCCTGGTGGCGGGCGACCTCGACGCCGTTTACCCAGACTGAAGCCCGGTAGTCGACCGCGCCGAAGTGCAGGAGCAGGCGGTCGGCATCGGGCGCCGCGAAGCGGCGCCGGTACCACACCACGTCGCCGGGAGCGCGGTCACCGATTCCCGACAGCTGTGCCTGCGGGCAGAACGGCACCAGGATGCGGCGGTCGAACCTGGGTTCGTCGCCCGCACCGAACTCCCACTCCCCGTTGAGGCTCACCCAGTCGCGCCGTCGCAGCAACGGACGGGGATATTCAGATCGCGGCACAGTCATCGTGCTGGATACCCTGGTGACGCCGGCCGAAACGGCGAGTACAATCCGACCAAAGGTCAACCACGTCGCCGATTCGCTCGGTGAGGGAGGTGTGTCGATGCATGTGACGCGTCCACTGAGGAGGGCTCTCGCCCGCGGCCTGCTCCCCAGCGAGACTTCGTTCGCAGCATCCTGGCCGGCTCAGTGAAGGGATAGTCAAGAGATGGCATCGGTTACATACGACCACGTAGTGAAGCGCTACACCCAGGAGACGACGGCTGTCCGGGACTTCAACCTGGATGTCACGGACAAGGAGTTCATGATCCTCGTCGGTCCCTCCGGCTGCGGTAAGTCGACAGCACTGCGCATGCTGGCTGGGCTGGAGACGATCACCGAGGGGCAGATCAGGATCGGCGACCGGGTGGTGAATCACATCGCCGCCAAGGACCGCGACATCGCCATGGTTTTCCAGTCGTACGCGCTCTATCCGCACATGACCGTCTACGACAACCTCGCCTTCCCACTTCAGATGAAGCGCATGCAGAAGGCGGAGATCGACCGGAGGGTCCGGCAGGCGTCGCGTATCCTCGGCCTCGACAACTTCCTGAAGCGAAAACCACGCGCGCTCTCGGGGGGTCAGCGACAGCGCGTCGCCCTGGGCCGAGCCATCGTCCGAAGCCCGCAAGTCTTCCTCCTCGACGAACCGCTCTCCAACCTGGATGCCAAGCTGCGAGCTCAAACGCGGATCGAGCTGCAGAAGCTCCACCGGGAGCTGGAGACGACCTTCATCTACGTGACCCACGATCAGGTTGAGGCCATGACGATGGGCGATCGGATCGCAATCATGTATGACGGCATCCTCCAGCAGGTGGGGACGCCCGACGAGATCTACGACCACCCCGCCAATCTGTTTGTAGCCGGGTTCATCGGCAGCCCTACGATGAACTTCGTCCCGGTCACCGTCCAGAACAGCACCGCAAAGGCGTCCGGCTTCGAGGTCAGCCTGCCCAAGGCCGTGGCCCCGTCAAGCGGCACCCTGGGCTTTCGGCCCGAGGCGGTGACCGACCGTGTCCAGGACGGCGCCGCCATCAACATCAAGGTGGATGTGGTCGAGCGGCTGGGCTCCGACCAGTTTCTCTATGGGCAGGTAGGCACCGACACGGTCACAGCCCGGGTCGATCCGCGAATGAAAGTCACCCCTGGCGATACGGTCCGGTTGGGCCTGGACACCCGCTCCCTGCACTTGTTCGACCCGGATACCGAGAAAGCCTTGCTGTAGTCGCCACGCGTGGAGGACTTTCAGGCCCTCGACGACTTCGACGCCGCTCGCTTTCGGGCCTTCAGGAGGGCGGTAGGGGCGGTGCTCACGCGCCGGGCCCACCGGTTGATCTCGCTGAACCAGGTGCTGGACGCTGCCAGGCTGGAAGGGCAGGCCGACCGCGGCGTGCGCGACATACCGCTCGATCGCATTGTGGGATCGGCCGGGACGGCGAAGACCCGTGACTTCGACCCTGCCTTTCTGCCCACGTCACGGAGGCTCCGCCACCGCTGGTCTCGGGTCTACACCGCGATGGTGGAGGGCGAGATACCTCCTATCGACGTCTACCAGTTGGGCGACAGCTACTACGTCATAGATGGTCATCACCGCGTCTCGGTCGCCCGAAGTCTGGGCCGCGACGCGATTGCCGCCCACGTGACCGAGGTCCGCACGCGCGCGCCGCTGGGGCCGGACGTGGACGCCGCCGAGCTGCTTCGGGCCGCCGAGTATGCAAGATTCCTGGAGGCGACCCAGCTCGACCGGCTGCGGCCCGACGCGCGACTGGAATGCAGCCGGCTCGGCCGCTACGACGAGCTCCTCACGCACATCCTCGGCCACAAGTACTTCCTCGGACTGGACGGGAGGATGGTCACCCTGCCTGAGGCCGCCGCCAGCTGGTACGACACGGTCTACCTACCGATCACCGAGGTGATCCGCAGGCACAGGGTGCTGGAGCAGCTGCCAGGCTGGACCGAGGCCGATGTCTACGTCGAGACCACCCGGCGGTGGCTGGAGCTGAGCGAGGCAGGGGAGGTATCGGGTCCTCATCAGGCTGTGCACTCTCTGCTCAGCGAGGAGGAGCGCCGCTGGTGGCGGCGCCGGCGCTTCATCCTGCTTGGCTGAGCGACGGGGCTAGTCCTCGGGCGACAAGCCATCCGGGCGCCCTGCCACGTGGTCGAGCGCCATCAGGTAGCCACGTGCCCGCTCGGTCAGCGGGTACCGGTTGACCAGCGTCCAGAAGCGCGGGCCGTGGTGAGGCACTTCGAGGTGCGCGAGTTCGTGGACGAGGAGATAGTCCAGCGCCCAGGCGGGCAGGCGGGCCGCCCGCGTTGCAATCCGGATGACACCCGCTGCCGCGCTGCATGAGCCCCAGCGCCTCGTCTGCTCCGCGTACGCGATGCTGTTCCATCTGAGCCGGCCGTCGAAGTAGCGGCGGTTGAGAGTCTCGGCCCGGCGCTCGAGGATGCCGTCGGTGGGCCGGGCCTGGCGGACCTGCCGCTCCAACCGGGCCCGCATACGCTCCGCCCACTCGTGACGTTCGGCGACCGGCATGGTTGCGGGCACCCTCAGCTCAAGCACGCCGCCCACCATCCTTGCTGACACCGTACGGTGGCGCCGGGGCGAGGCGACGATGCGGATGGGGGGTGACCAGGGCTGTTCCGCGGCATTTGCTCCACCTCTCGTCATGGGGAGGAGAAGTGATAGCACGACGGCCGCCGGCAATGCTGGCGAGCCGGCAGGGGGGTGCCCGTGGCACGGGTCCCCCGGGCCGCGGGCCTTGAGGGGGGAGTCCCCCCTCCGGACAGGGGGGTGCCCGTGGCACGGGTCCCCCGGGCCGCGGGCCTTGAGGGGGGAGTCCCCCCTCCGGACAGGGGGTGCCCACCGCTCGGGTATCAACTGGATGGTCAGCTACGATCCGGCAATGCTCGTCTTTGCAGCGATCGCCCCACACGCAACTCACGCTCTCGTCGACGGCGAACCGCCCGGTGCGGAGACCCGATCAGCCATGGCAGAGCTGGGAGCCCGGTTCGAGGCAGCACTGCCTGACGCTGTCATCGTCCTCACCCCCCACACGGTCCACGTCGAGGGGGCGATGGCGGTCGTTACGGCCTCTTCCGCGGCCGGCGACCTGGCTCAGTGGGGTTCGGCCGACGTCAAGCTGCGGGTTCCGCTCGACACAGCGCTGGCGATCACCGTCAGGGACGCCATCCGGGCTGCTCGCATATCCGTGGTCGGCGTCTCTTACGGCGGCAACAATCAGGCAGAGGCTGTGATGCCCATGGACTGGGCCACCCTCATCCCCCTGTGGTGGATGGGCGGCCGATCAGACCCACAGGTACCGGCCGTGATCGTGTCCCCCGCCCGCGATCTCTCCGTCGAGTCGCACGTCCAGGCCGGCGCCGCGATCGCGAGCGCGGTCTCGGGGCTGGATCGACGCGTGGCGCTCGTGGCCAGTTGCGACCACGGGCATGGCCATCTGCCGGATGGACCCTATGGGTTTCGTCCCGAGTCGGCAGTTTTCGACGAGCTGGTGTGCTCCCTTGTCCGAGACGATCGACTCGCCGCCGTGGCCGAAATCGACCCGGAGCTGGTTCGGGCGGCGGCCGCCGACAGCTGGTGGCAGATGCTCATGCTGGCCGGGGCCCTCGGCGACGGCTGGACCGGTCAGTTCCTCGCCTACGAGCGGCCCACCTATGTGGGGCTGATGTGCGCCGCCTACGCGCCACGGACGGCGAGCGCCGGATGAGCTACAGGGGGATGTTGCCGTGCTTGCGGTTGGGCCGCTCCACGGTCTTCCGCAGGCAGACCTGCAGGGCCCGGATCAGCTCGCGCCGTGTGTCTCGCGGCTCGATGACGTCGTCGACGTAGCCGCGTTCCGCGGCGACGTACGGGTTTGCAAACCTGACGGCATAGTCGGCCACCAGCTCGGCCCGCCTTGCGGCCGGATCGGCCGCAGCCTCCAGCTCGCGCCGGTGGATGATGTTGACCGCGGCGTCCGGCCCCATGACGGCGATCTCCGCCATCGGCCAGGCCAGGTTGATGTCGGCTCCCATCTGCTTGGGCGACATCACGCAGAAGGCCCCACCGTAGTCTTTGCGCGTGATCACGGCCAGCTTCGGCACCGTCGCTTCGGCGTACGCATAGAGCAGCTTCGCGCCGTGGCGGATTATGCCGCTGTGCTCCTGCGCCGTACCTGGCAGGTAGCCGGGCACGTCCACCAGCGACACAAGCGGGATGTTGAAGGCGTCGCAGAAGCGGATGAATCGCCCCGCCTTGGTCGAGGCGTTGATGTCGATCGCGCCCGCCAGCACCTTCGGCTGGTTGGCGACCACCCCGACTGCGTACCCGTCGAGCCGGCCGAACCCGATCAGCATGTTCTGGGCGAAAAGGGGCTGCACCTCGAAGAACTGACGGTCGTCCAGCAGCCGGCTCACCACCTCGCGCATGTCATAGGGCAGGTTGGGGCTGTCAGGCACCAGAGTCTGCAGCTCCGAGTCCGCGCGCTCTGGATCGTCGGCCGTCGGCAGGATGGGGGGGCTGTCGGCGTTGCTGGACGGGAGGTACGACAGCAGCTGGCGCAGGCCTGTCCAGCAGGTGGCCTCGCTGTCGGCCAGGAAGTGGGCCACCCCCGAGCGGGTGTTGTGCACCTCGCCCCCGCCCAGTTCGTCGAAGCCCACGTCCTCACCGGTGGTGACTCGAACCACCTCAGGACCCGTGATGAACATGTAGCCCGAGCCTGCCACCATGAAGATGAAGTCGGTCAGCGCTGGGGAGTAGACAGCCCCTCCGGTGCACGGGCCGGCGATCACGCTGAGCTGGGGGATGACTCCTGACGAGCGCACGTTGCGGAAGAAGATGGACGCGTAGCCCGCGAGCGCGGCGACGCCCTCGTGGATGCGGGCGCCCCCCGAGTCGTTGATCCCGATGATGGGGATGCGGCTGCGCAGGGCCAGCTCCTGGACCTTCACGATCTTCTCGGCGGTGACCTCGCCCAGCGACCCGCCCAGCACGGTGGGATCGAAGGCGTAGACGGCGACGTCGCGACCGTCGATCATGCCGAAGCCGACCACCACCCCGTCCCCGGCGGCGCGCCGCTCCTCCATCCCCAGGCCGGTCGCGCGGGCGGTGGCGAACATGTCGAGCTCCACGAAGCTGTCCGGGTCCACCAGTGCCTGAATACGCTGGCGCGCGTCCGGCTTGCCCTGGTCGCGGCGTTTGCGGATCGCGTCGGTCTCGCCGTGGAGCACCTCGTAGCGGCGCTTGCGAAACTGGTTGAGCTTCTGCTCAGACGCGCTCGCGGGCCGCAGGTCCGGGGCCTGAGGAGGTGTCGCGGGCCGGGGCGTGGTGGGCCGCACCGGGCTCAGTCGCGGAGGCTTCCGTTCACCAGACCGGGGTTTTGCCACGTGCCCTATGGTAGATCGCGCCATGGCGGAGACCCTCGCGACCGAGAAGGGGCTGACGCTGCATCAGCTCAGGACGTTCCGCGCCGTGGCGGAGCAGCTCAGCTTCAGCGCCGCGGCCCACGAGCTGAGCATCAGCCAGCCGTCGGTGTCCTACCAGGTCAAGGAGCTGGAGGCGGTGCTTGGGCTGCCCCTGATCGATCGGCTGGGAAAGCGCGTGCGCCTGACTGAGGCGGGCGAGGTCCTGTACGAGTACGCCCGCCGCACGCTAACGCTGCTTGACGAGGTGGCCCTCGTGATGGAGCAGATGCGCGGCATCGAGCGTGGGACGCTGCGCGTGGGGGCGAGCGCGACCGTCGGCATCTACGTCATCCCCCTGGCGCTGGGCGCCTACAAGAAGGTGCACCCCAACCTCGCGCTGTCACTGGAGATCGGTTCCCGGGAGATGCTTCAGGAGCGCCTCAAGCGGGGGGTGCTCGACCTGGCGGTGCTCAGTCTCCCGATCGCGGACCCCAACCTGGAGTCGACGCCCTTCATGGAGGACGAGCTGGTCCTGGTCGTCCCGGCAGGCCACCCGCTCGCGGAAAGACGCCACCTGACGCTGCGCGACTTCACCGGCGAGAGCTTCTTGATGCGTGAGCCGGGCTCCGGCACGCGGCTTGCTGTCGAGATGGCCGCCCGCCGTGCCGGCGTCAGCCTCCAGGTTGGAATGGAGCTCGGCAGCAACGGCGCCATCAAGCACGCGGTGGAGGCCGGGCTGGGGGTGGCGGTGCTGTCCAGCCACGCGATCGAGCTGGAGCGAAAAGGCGGCGGTCTCGTGGTGGTGGACATCGAAGGCTTTCCGATCCTGCGGCCCTGGAGCATCGTGCACCTGCGCCGGCGCCAGCTGCCGGCCGCGGTTGCTCAGTTCATCGAGTTCCTGCGAGAGGGCGAATGGAAGGTGTAGCCCGCCGTTCTCAGGTGGGAGGGGTGGGGACGATGCGTGCGACGTGCACCGCGTATCCCGGGTCACCTGGGGCAACCAGATGCCAGGGCCTGCCCGTCCAGCACACCAGCACCCGACCCACGAGCGTGTCATCCCGGATGAAGTGCGCGACCGCCGCGGCGATCTCCTCCGGGGTGGTCATAGGGGCAGGCAGCGCCGCACGCTCCGCTGGCTTCATCGCTGCGAGCTGGTCGCGGACGCGCTCGGTCAGGATCCAGTTCGGCACCACGCAGTTGATGCGAACATGGTGCCGCCTGGCGAGCGGCGCGAGCACCACCGACAGCCGGATCAAGCCGGCCTTCGCGGCGGCGTACTCCGGCGAGTCGTGCGGTCCGTGGCCGAGGCCGGCCACAGAGGAGATGTTCACGACCGCGCCGCCGTCGCGACGGGCCATCGCCGGCAGCGCATGCTGGATCGCCAGCATCGGCCCTGTCAGGTTGAGCGTCAGCGTGCGGCCCCAGTGGTCGCTCGGTGCGTCCGGAAACACGGGCTCGGGTACGCCCCCGGCGTTGTTGACGAGGATGTCCAGACCGCCGAACGTCTCTTCAGCGAAAGCAACCATCGCCCGCACGTCCGGCTCGACCGTAACGTCGGCGCGCAAGAACGCGGCACGGCCACCGGCGCCCTCGATCCGCTGAGCCGTTTCAAGCCCACCCAGGGCATCTATGTCTGCGACCACCGTGGCGGCACCGTCCGCCGCCAGCCGTGCCGCGATGGCTCTTCCGGCGCCGGCACCCGCACCGGTGACCAGCGCCACCTTCCCCTCGATCTCCATGCAGAAGATCGTAGGTGTCAGTCG
>Ga0126383_10000666_pt1 | contig 19645 bp, 15 predicted proteins | sample PanSoiMetPlot_35_FD_96882 | JGI IMG/M metagenome (GOLD analysis project Ga0126383, IMG submission 96882) | Tropical forest soil microbial communities from Panama - MetaG Plot_35 | ecosystem: Environmental > Terrestrial > Soil > Tropical forest > Bulk soil | place: Panama | collected 2016-02-17
AGAAGCGTCGTGCTGTCCGCCACCTGCTGCAGCACGCCCGCGTTCGGCGAGCCGTCGAAGTGGTCGTGTACGCCGAACGAGACCTGGTCGTGCCAGCCGTGGAAGTGGGTCTGGAAGCGCAGGATCCTCGGCTTGCCGGTGTAGGCGCGAGCGAGCCGTAGCGCGAGCTGCGTGGCTTCCGTGCCCGAGGCGGTGAAACGGACGCGCCCGGCGCAGGGAACGAGCCGGTGCACGAGCTCGGCCCACCGCACCTCCAGCTCGTGCGCGGCGCCCCAATGCGTGCCGAGCGTGACTTGTCGCTGCACGGCCTCGACCACGGCGGGATGCGAATGGCCGAGCAGCAGCGCGCCGTGGCCGCCGAAGTAGTCCACGTACTCGTTGCCGTCGACGTCCCACTTGCGCGGACCCGCAGCGCGGGCGGCGTAGATCGGGTACGGCAGCGTGGTGCGCGAATCGTGGGTGAGACCCGCCGGGATCACCCGGCGCGCTCGCTCGTAGAGCTCCGCCGAACGCTTGGTGCGCGCGCGGTACCTCGCCTCGATGCTCGACGCCGCCGTGGTGGTGCTCGACATGCTCTTTGCGCTCCTTGTTGTTCGCGGTCGCGTTTCCGACGGCGCCCATTTTGCAGCATCGCCGGGCAGGTCTGCCCGAAAGGCGCGCAGCCCTTGCACCCCCCGCGCAATCGGTGCGACCATCGTCGCGGCGGCCGCGAGCCGGACGAAGCACGTCCGCGGCAGCAATCCGACCTGGCATCCAAGGAGGAGGGCACCATGTCGCACCGTTCGCTCGCTGGAATTGCGCTCGGCGTGTCGCTGGCGTTCGGCGCTGCGGCGCAGGAGCTGTCGAAGAGCCATTTCAAGGTCATCGGCCTCAACAGCCCGACCGTCGCCTCGATCGTGGACGAGGTGCCGTTCTGGCGCGAGACCCTGCCGAAGGCCTCCAATGGCGCCATCACCGCCGACATCACGCCGCTCGATCAAATGGGCATCGACGACAAGACCATGCTTAGGCTGTTGCGGCTCGGCGTCATGGATTTCGCCGGCATGGACATCTCCAAGATGGCCGGGGACGACCCGCGCTTCGAGGGTTGCGACCTCGCCGGCATCACGCTCGATCCCGACAAGGCCCGCGCGGGTTGCAACGCCTACCGCGAGGTGATCGACCGCCAGATGCAGAAGAACTGGAATTCGAAGCTGCTCGCGTTCGGCGGCAATCCGCCGCAGGTCTTCTGGTGCCGCGGGATGATCGGCGGCCTCGCCGACCTCAAAGGGAAGAAGGTGCGGGTCTTCAACAGCACGATGCGCGATTTCCTCGGCGGCGTCGGCGCGACCGCCGTGAGCATGGCGTTCGCCGAAGTGGTGCCCGCCCTCAGCGCCGGGGTGGTTGACTGCGGCGTCACCGGCAGCCTCTCCGGCAACACCGCCGGCTGGCCCGAGGTCACCAAGTCGCTCTATCCGATGTCGCTCGGCTGGAGCATCAACGTCGTGGCGGTGAACCTCAACACGTGGAAGCGGCTCGACCCAAAGACGCAGGACTTCCTCCTCGCGCAGATGAAGGCCTACGAGGACAAGATGTGGCAGACGCTGAAGAAGGCGGCGGCGGAGGCCGACAACTGCAACACCAGCAAGCAGCCGTGCACGATGGGCAAACCCGCCAACATCACCATCGTGCCGGTGAAACCGGCCGAAGCGGAGCAGCACAAGGCGCTCGTCGAAGGCGCCGTGCTCGCGGGCTGGGCGAAGCGCTGCGGGCGCGAGTGCGCGACGGAGTGGAACAACACGGTCGGCAAGACCCTCGCCCTGACGGCACCGACGAACTAGCCGGGCACGCCTCGCACGAGGGCGGGCACCGGATGAAGCGCCTGCAGGGGCTCGCCGCGGGGATCGCGCGCGTCGGCGCGATCGCCGGCGGGGCGATGCTGCTCGCTGCCGCGGTGACGATCTGCATCGACATTTTCCTCCGCTACGCGTTCTCGCTGACCGTCGGCGGCGCGGACGAGCTGTCCGGCTATGCGCTCGCAATCGCGAGCGCCTGGGGATTCTCCCTGGCGCTGCTCGGCCGCTCGCATATCCGCATCGATACGGTGTATGTCCGGGTGAAGCGCCGGCGCATCCGGGCGATGCTCGACCTGCTGAGCCTCGCCTCGTTCGCGCTGTTCATCGCGCTTGTCGCGTGGCACGGCTGGGGGGTGCTGCAGCAGTCCTACGCGTCCAGTTCCCGCTCGCAATCCGCGATCGAGGCGCCGCTCGTCATCCCGCAGGGCCTGTGGTTCGCGGGTTTGGCGTTCTGCGTCGCGGTTGCGCTCCTCCTCCTCGCGCGGGCGCTCGTGGCATTCCTGAAAGGAGACCTCGCGACCCTGTTCGAGGCGATCGGCTCGAAATCCGCCGTGGCCGAAGCCAAGGAGGAGATCACCGCAGTAGCGCACGCCCTCGGCGGCAACCCCGGCGAATGACGGCGGCCATCTCGCTGATCGTCCTGCTGGTCCTGCTGGGCAGCTCGATCGCGGTCGCCGCCGGCATGGGGCTCACCGGGCTGATCCTCAACCAGCTCTATTCCGCGATGCCGCTCACGCGGATGCTGGGCGAGTTGACCTGGTCGACCAGCAGCAACTTCATCCTCACCGCCATTCCTTTCTACATCATGTTCGGGGAGATCCTGCTGCGCAGCGGGATCGCGGAGCGCATGTACAACGCGCTCGTCCAGTGGCTCTCCTGGCTGCCGGGCGGGCTGATGCACTCGAATATCGGCTCGTGCGCGCTGTTCGGCTCGGTATCGGGATCGAGCGTCGCCACCGCGGCGACGATCGGCGTGGTCGCGATGGGCGAGATCGACAAGCACAAGTACAACGAGCGCCTCTTTCTCGGCACGCTTGCGGCCGGGGGGACGCTCGGCATCCTCATCCCGCCGTCGATCAACATGATCATCTACGGTGTGATGACCGACACTTCGGTGCCGAAGCTCTACCTCGCCGGCTTCATTCCCGGCTTCGTCCTCACGGTGCTCTTCAGCCTCACGGTGCTGATCGCGTGCCTCTGGCGGCCGCACTGGGGCGGGGAAAAGATCGCGACGAACTGGGAGGCGCGGATCCGCACGCTGCCCGACCTGATCCCGCCGCTCGCGCTGCTGATGATCGTCGTCGGCGCGATCTTCTTCGGCATCGCCACTGCCACCGAGTCGGCGGCGGTCGGAATCATCGGCGCGCTCGCCATCACGGCCTGGCGCCGGCGGCTGAGCCTCGCCATGCTGCGCGACGTATGCGAGGCGACGGTGCGCACCACGGCGATGGTGGTGGCGATCCTCGTCGGCGCGTTCTTCCTGAACGTCGTCATTCAGACGATTGGGCTGACCCAGCAGCTGAGCAGGCTGATCACCGCCTATCAGCTCACGCCGGTCCAGATCCTCACCGCGGTGATCGTCCTGTACCTCGTCCTCGGGACGTTCATGGAGGAGCTGTCGATGATGATCTCGACCATCCCGATCACCACGCCGCTGATCCTGCACGCGGGCTACGACCCGGTGTGGTTCGGCATCCTCCTCGTGCTCCTGATTCAGACCGCCATGGTGACGCCGCCTTTCGGGATCAATCTGTTCGTCATCCACGGCATCCGCGGGCGCGGCACGCTTTCCGACGTCGAGCTCGGCTCGGCGCCCTTCGTGATCGCGCTGCTGATCATGATCGGGCTGATCTGCGTTTTCCCCGATCTCGCGATGTGGCTGCCGCGGCTGGTGGGCTGAACCGCACCAGCGCCGAGGTCCGACTAGACTCCCACCCATCCGCCCTCACCAGGAGCGTGCGCAATGCCAACCAAAGCAAGGTTTCTCTTCATCGCGAGCATGGATGTCGACCCGGACAAGGACGCGCTGTTCAACGAGGTGTACGACACCGAGCACATCCCGCTCATCCTCAAGGTGCCCGGCGTGATTTCGGCGCGGCGCTGCCGGACGGTGCCGCTCAACATGATCATCGGCGGCGAGAAGAAGACGATCGTCGCCGAGGGCGAGCCGAAGTACAGCGCGCTCTACGAGCTCGAGAGCGCCGAGGTGCTGTTGAGCGAACCGTGGGCGAAGGCAGTGGATGCCGGCCGGTGGCCGACGCAGGTGCGCCCCTTCACGCGCAACCGCCGGCATGTCCTCAAGAAGCTGGAGAGCTGAGCCGCGCCGACTAGCCGAGCTCGATGACGATATTTCCGCCGCGGTCCAAGCTCGCGCTCGCGCCGGGCGGGATGACGCAGGTCGCGTCGTATTCCTCGATGATCAGCGGCCCGGCCCGGGGGCGCGTGAGGTCCGAGCGCCGCAGGATCGGCGTCTCGACCCAGCCGTGCTCTGCGCCGAACCACGCCGGGCGCGGCGGCGGCGGCTCGGGCTCGGGCCGGCTCGAGCGCACGCGCTCGGGGACTCCCGCGCCTTCGCGCAATCCCTGCCCGACAACCTGGATCGACACGAGCTCGACCGGCTCCTCGGGACCCGCGCGGTGGCCGTAGGTCTTCTCGTGCTCCTGGCCGAACGCGTCCTCGAGGTGCTCGACCATCGCCTCGTCGAGCGGCCCCTCGGGCATCGCCACCGCGAGCTCGTAGCTTTGCCCCTGGTAGTGCAGGGCGGCCGAGCGGCGCAGTCGCGCTTGAGCGCCGCGGAAGCCCTCCGCCGCGAGCTGCGTCAGCGCCTGATCGGCCAGGGCATCCCAGGCGTTCTGGACCTCGCGCAGGTGAGCTTTGCGCAGGAGCCGTCGGACAGTGCGCGAGTAGTGATGCTCGACCTCGGCATAGAGCAGCCCGAACGACGAGAAGAGGCCGGCAGAGGGCGGCACCACCACCCGGGCCATTCCCAGCGCGCTCGCCATGCCGGCGGCGAAGAGCGGGCCGCTGCCGCCGAACGCGAACAGGGCGAACTCCCGCGGATCACGTCCCCGCTCGGTCGAGACCGCCTTGATCGCGCGGATCATGTTCGCCGCGGCGATCTGGTGCGCGCCGTACGCCGCCTGCTCGGTCGACATCCCTAGCGGCCTCGCGATCGCTTCCGCAAAGACCCGCCGCGCCTTCTGCGCGTTCAGTTTCAACGCGCCGCCGACCAGATAGCCGGGGTTGATGTAACCGAGCACGACGTTGGCGTCGGTGACGGTCGCCACCGTCCCGGCCCGGTCGTAGCAGACCGGGCCGGGCGACGCGCCGGCGCTCTCCGGACCGATCTGCAGCGAGCCGCCGGCGTCGATCCAGACGAGCGAGCCGCCGCCTGCGCCGACTTCGGCGAGGTCGATCGCCGGCACCTTCAGGGTGTACCCGGCGCCAGTGAGCAGCCGCGAGCCGATCATGATGCCGGCTCCGACCGAATACTCCGCAGCGCGGGTGACCTCGCCGTCCTCGACCATCGCCGCCTTGGCCGTCGTGCCGCCCATGTCGAACGTGACGATCTTCGGTAGCCCCTTCGCGCGCGCGAGCGCCTGCGCACCAACCACGCCGCCCGCCGGCCCCGACTCGATGATGTTCATCGGCCGCTCGACCGCGGCGCCATCGGTGGTGAGGCCGCCGTTCGACTGCATGAGCAACACGCGCGCGGGAATGCCCGCGTCGTCGAGGCCCTTGCGCAGCGCGCGGAGGTAGCGCGCGACGATCGGCATCACGTACGCGTTGACCACCGTCGTCGAGGTGCGCTCGTACTCCTTGATCTCGGGCAAGACCTCGCAGGAGACGCTTAGCGGCAAATCGGGCGCTCGCCTACGGATGATCGCCTTCAGCGCGAGCTCGTGGACCGGGTTGGTGAAGGAGTTGAGCAGGCACACCGCGATCGCCTCGACTTGCTCCGCGAGCAACTCGTCGACGACTTCGCCGGCGTGCTTCGGATCGAGCGCCCGTTCGACCCTGCCGTGGGCGTCGATGCGCTCGTCGACCACCTTGCGCAGATACCGCTCGACGAGCGGCGCGGGCTTCGTCCAGCCGATGTCGTAGAGCCGCGGCATCCGCAGGGTCCGGATCTCGAGGATGTCGCGGAACCCCTTCGAGGTGATGAGGCCGACGCGCGCACCCTTGTGCTCGAGGATCGCGTTGGAAGCGACCGTCGTGCCATGCCGGATCTCCTCGATCACCCGGCCGTTGAGCCCGGTCTCCCTGAACACCTCGGCGAGGCCGTCGACGATCGCCTGCGCATAGTTCGCGACGCTCGAGCTGATCTTCTTGGTGTGGATCGTGCCGTCGGCGCCGAGGAGGACGATGTCGGTGAAGGTCCCGCCGATGTCGACGCCGACGCGGTAGGTGATCATCGGCTCACGCCGCGCCGGACGATGGCGTCGGGTCGTGGCGCTGCACCTTCGGCACCTCCCGCCAGCCGCGGCGCTCGCGGATCTCGTCGCGGCGGCGTTTCGTCGCCTGCGCATCGACCGCCCAACGCTCGACGTCGACCACGACTCCATAGTCGGCCGCGGCTTTTGCGGGCGAGAGCAGTTCGTTGCGCACATCCTTCAACACGGCGGCAGGGTCGCGCTCGAGGGGATCGCCCCACCCGCCCGCGCCGGCGAGCACGTGCCTGAAGACGTCCCCTCGCTTGATCGTCATCGTCAGCTTGCCGGGCAGCGTGCGGTTCTCGCCCTCGGGGTTGAGGTAATTCTCCGAAGGCTGGCCGGGACTGCCGCCGTACAGGCCGAACGGGCGGTGGTCCCGACGATCCGAGCGCACCTGCAGGACGCCTTCGCTCTCGTTGAACCGGTAGTCGCGCTTGAAGGGCACGCCGCCGCGATATTTGCCCGCGCCCGCTTTGTCGGACACGAACTCGTAGGCGAGCAGCGAGATCGGGTGCTCGGCCTCGGTCACCTCGATCGAGTGCGAGGCCATGTTCGCGAACATGTGCGAGTTGCCGTCCAGTCCGTCGGTCCACGGCCGCGCGCCCCATGCGCCGCAGGTGAAGTCGACGTAGATGAACGGCCGGCGATCGGCGTAGTAGCCGCCGATCGAGACCCCGGTATTGCCGCCGTCGCCGGCCGCTTTCACCTTGTCGGGCAGCATCATCGCGAGCGCCCCGAAGATGCAATCGGTCATGCGAAACCCGGTGAGGCCGCGCGCCGCGCATGCGGCCGGGAGGACGCCGTTACCGACCGTGCCCGGAGGGCAGATCACCTCGATCGCGCGGAAGACGCCCTCGTTGTTCGGGATCCCAGGCGGCAGCACCGAGCGCACGCCGGTATAGGAGGCAGCCTTGGTGAAGGAGAGCGTGTTGTTGATCGCGCCCTTCACCTGCGGATGGGTGCCGGTCCAGTCGACGACCATGTGGCCACCCTGCTTGCGGATCGTCACTAAGAGACGAATCGGCTTGCCGTAATCGATGCCGTCGTCGTCGATCCAGTCCTCGAAGCTCCATTCACCATCGGGGAGCTTCGCGAGCGCGGCGCGAGTGAGCCGCTCGGCATAGTCGATCGTGTCCTTCATGTACGCGCGAGTCTCGCCCGGCCCGTACCTGGCGACGAGCTCGGCGAATTGCTTTTCGGCGATGTGGCATGCCGCGAGCTGCGCGCGCAGGTCGCCGAACACTTTCACGGGGAGCCGTACGTTCTTCTCGATGAACGTCATCAGCGTCTTGTTGAGCCTGCCCGCCTCGTAGAACTTGAGCGGGGCGATGCGCAGCCCCTCGGCGTAGATCTCGGTGGAATCGGATGCGTTCGATCCGGCAACCCGCCCACCCACGTCCGTGTGGTGGCACACGGTGCAGGCGAACGCGATCCGTTGCCCCTCGTGATAGAGCGGCTTGAAGACGAAGATGTCCGGGAGGTGCATCCCGCCGTCGAACGGGTCGTTCATGATGAAGACGTCGCCCGGCGCCATGTCGTCGCGGTAATGGCGCATGATCGATTCCATCGCCGTCGGCACCGAGCCAAGGTGCCCAGGGAGGGTGAGGCCCTGAGCAACGAGCTTCCCATCGGCGTCGGCGAAGCCGGTCGAGTAGTCCATGTTGTCCTTCAGCACACCCGAATAGGTGGTCCGGAAGATCGTGAGCGCCATCTCGTCGGCGATCGAGAAGATGGCGTTCTTGAAGAGCTCGAAGGCGATCGCGTCCTTAGTCATTGCGTGGGTTGTCGTGGCGAGATGGGCCAGTATAAGTCCCGCGCCCGCGCGACCTTGCGCTAGATCCCTAGATCTTCAGCAGCTCCGGCGACAGGTACTGCTGTCGGTAGGTTTCGAACGGGACGCGGTCCGCGGCCTCGATCCGGTTCTGCTCGTCGAGCGTTTCGCGCGCCATGCGCGCGAAACGCTGCTCCGCCTCCGCCGGAAAGGCCAATTCCATGAGAGTCCTTCGGTGCAGGCGCGACAGCGCGAGGACGAAGCGCACATAAGAGTTGTCATGGTCCCGCGCCATCGCCTGCAGCACGCGGGCCGAGGGAAGCGATTTGGGGTCGCCTAACGTGGCGACCGCTGCGGCAAGCGCGTCGCGGTAAGCGCCGCCGCCGCGCGCGCGGTCGAGCGCCGCGGCGATCGGCTCGCACTCCGCCAGGAGCTGCCCGCCCCATTCGAGCAGCCCGACTTCCTGCGAGCCGCGCGTGAGGGTGAGGCCCGGCTCACGGCCGCGCTGCGCGGCGCGCAGCTTGTTGCGGCTGATCGCCACCAGCTCGAGCGGCGTGTCGGGCGGGCTGTCGGTGAGCAGGCAGTGCAGGAGGAACACGTCGAGGACGCGCGCCGTGGCGGTGGTGATGCCGAGCGGCACGAAAGGGTCGAGGTCCATGAGGCGCACCTCGACGTACTCCACGCCGCGCTCCCGCAGAGCGTGGAGCGGCCGCTCGCCGCGCCGGGTGGGGCGCTTCGCCCGGACGGTGGTGTAGAACTCGTTCTCGATCTGCAGCAGGCTGGTGGTGAGCTGGCGGTAGTCGTCGCCATCGCGGATGCCGATCGACTCGTACGGAGGATACGGCTGGGTAAGCGCCTCGTACAATGAGGCGGCGTAGCTCGCCAGGCTGTTGTAGCTCACGGCGAGTGAGGACTGCGCATCGCTCTGGTAGCCGAGCCTCCCCATGCGAAGCGAAGTCGCATAGGGGAGGAACATCGTCCCAGGGGCGAGCTCCTCGAGCTCGTGCTGCCGCCCCTCGACGAAGCTCGCGCACACTGCGGGCGAGGCGCCGAAGAGATAGATCGGCAGCCACGAGTGCCGGCGGAAGTTGCGGATGAGCGCGAAGTAGCCCTCGTTCGAGACCCCGGGCAGCGAGAAGTTGTAGTGGATGCCCGAGATCGTCTGCATGCGCCGGCCATAGCGATGCGCGAGCCCGATCCGGTAGACGGTCTTGAGGCGTCCACTGTTCGAGCGGCCGTACTGGCCGATCGGAATCCGGTCGTCGGCCGGGAGGCCGCATGGCATGCTCGCGCACCACAGGAGTTCGTCGCCGATGTTGCGATAGACGAACTGGTGGATCTGCGTCAGCTCGGCGAGGCACGCCTCGGGGCTCGCGTGCACGCCGGTGACGAGCTCGGGCTGCGCCTCGCTGAAGTCGGTGGTGATGTGCGGGTGGGTAAGCGCCGAACCGAGCGCTGCCGGATGCGGCGTCATCGCGAGCGCGCCCTCCGGCGTCGCGCGCAGGCTCTCCTTCTCGATGCCGCGGCAAAGGCGCGTGAGCGCGCCGGGTGCGAGGCCGTGCAGCCGTTCCCGGAGCTGATTCAAGCCCATTCTCCGTGGATCGCAAGCAATGGATAGTCCCGATCTCTCGGACGATAGGGCGAATTGTGCCTATTCTGTCGCGGCGCGGAGACACGGCCGCTCGGGAAAAGTTACCGCCCCACGTGCATCAGCGACGGTGATCGGCCCACACTACTTGCTGACACCCCGTGTCGGGTCCGACGTATCATCGCGCTTGGCGCACGCCCCGATCCAGATTGCGACGGAGAGACATCGCGATGAAGCTCGTTTCCTCCCAACCGAAGTCGAAGAAGGCGAAAGACGCTCGCATCGACACCGCCGAGTCGCGAACGCGGGTCGACCTCGCTGCAGCGCATCGCCTCGCGTTCCTGCACGACTTCAGCGAGGGGATCTTCAATCACCTCACCTGCGCCGTGCCGGGCAGAAACGACCGCTACTTCCAGATCCCGTTCGGACTGCACTGGTCTGAGGTCACGGCGAGCTCGTTCCTCGAGGTCGGGTACGACGGTAAGGTGCTGAGCGGCGAGGGAGAAGCTGAGCTGTCCGCGTTCTGCATCCACGCGCCGATCCATCGCCTGATCCCCGACGCCGTGTGCGTCATGCACACTCACATGCCATTCGCGAGCGCGCTCTCGCGCCTCGAGGATCCGACGATCAAGCCGATTGGCCAGACCGAGTGCGGGCTGATGAGGCACGTCGTCTACGACGACCTCTATACCGGCCCGGCGTTCGACCCGGCCGAGGGCGAGCGGCTGGCGCGCGTACTGGGCGACAAAAAGGTGATGTTCATGTCCAATCACGGCGTGCTCACCGTCGGCCGCTCGGTCGCGGAGGCGTATGACCTGCTCTACTACCTCGAGCGCGTCGCACAGGTCCAGCTGTACGCGATGTGGACGGGGCAGAAGCTCAAAGTCCTGCCGCAGCCGATCATCGAGCAGACGATGCGCACGATCGGGGGGCCGATGTACGGTGGCAAGCCGCACTGGGACCATCACTTCGGGGCGCTCAAGCGGATGCTCGACCGCCGCGAGCCCGACTATCGGCACTGAGCAGCGACCAGCGTCGCTCGCTTCTCCGGCGCGTTGCATCGCGACGCGCCTCGACGGCTAGAATCGCGTGCACCCGGACTGCCCGGTGCATGCGATGAGCTACGTCTTCCACCGCAATCCCAAGCACGACTATCCGACGGCCGTCGCCGGCGAGGGTCCGTACCTCATCGACGCGAGCGGGAAGCGCTACCTCGACGGCTCCTGCGGCGCGGCCGTCTCCTGCCTCGGGCACGGCGATCGCGAAGTGACCGAGGCGATCAAGGCTCAGCTCGACCGCATCGCCTTCGCGCACAGCTCGTTCTTCACGAACGAGCCGATGGAGGCGCTCGCCGAGGACCTCATCGCGCACGCGCCGCCGGGCATGGCGCGCGTCTATTTCGTGAGCGGCGGGTCGGAAGCGATGGAGGCGGCGCTCAAGCTCGCGCGCCAGTACTTCGTCGAGATCGGGGAACCCGAGCGGCGGCACGTCATTGCGCGCCGCCAGAGCTACCATGGCAACACCCTCGGCGCGCTCGCGACCGGGGGCAACGCGTGGCGGCGAAAGCAGTTCGAGCCGCTCCTCTTTGCAGCGACCCACGTGTCGCCATGCTATGCCTACCGGGGCAAGTGGCCCGGCGAGACCAAGGAGCGCTACGGCCAACGCCTCCGCGCCGAGCTCGAAGCCGAGATCACCCGGCTCGGGCCGCGGAGCGTGATCGCGTTCGTCGCCGAGACCGTGGTCGGCGCTACGCTCGGCGCCGTGCCGCCGGTGCCGGGCTACTTCCGGGGCATTCGCGAGCTGTGCGACCGACACGGCATCCTGCTGATCCTAGATGAGGTCATGTGCGGGATGGGCCGCACTGGGACGCTTTATGCCTGCGAGCAGGAGGGCATCGCGCCGGATCTCGTGGCGATCGCCAAAGGACTGGGTGCGGGGTATCAGCCGATCGGCGCACTGCTCGCGCACGCCAAGATCGTCGATGCGATTGGCCGTGGCTCGGGCTTTTTTCAGCACGGGCATACCTACATCGGTCATCCGGTCGCCTGCGCGGCCGCCCTCGCGGTCCAGCGGGCGCTACGCGAGCGGAACCTGATCGCCGCGGTGAGGGAGCTCGGATCGGCGCTCGAGACGCGACTCCGCGCCCGCTTCGCCGAGCACCCGCACGTCGGCGATATCCGCGGGCGGGGGCTCTTCTGGGGACTGGAGCTCGTCGCCGATCGAGCAACGAAGCAGCCGTTCGAACCGGCGCTGCGGCTGAACGCGAAGATCAAGCAGCTCGCGTTGGAGGACGGACTGCTGTGTTACCCGATGGGCGGCACGATTGACGGCGCGCGGGGGGATCACGTGCTCGTCGCGCCGCCGTTCATCGTTCGCGACGCACACCTCGACGAGCTCACCGAGAAGCTCGCCCGGGCGATCGACGCCGCCATCGCAGCGAGCGCCGCGGCGCCGGCGGCCGAGCCGATCGACTAGCGCGCCTCACTCCGCCGGCAAGCCGAGCGATTCGAAAATCGACTCGAGCTGCGGGCTCATCGGCAGGGCGAGGTTCTCGCCGGTCGGAACGCGCCGCTGAAACCACCGGCGGTAGATCCAGCGCAGCTCCCGGCTCTCCGCCAGCTGCTGGAACGTCCGATCGACCACCGCGGCGAACTGCGCGTCGTTGCGGCGGAACATGAGCCCGTACGGGTCGTAGGAGAGATAGTCGCCCGCGACGACGTACTCGCCTTCCGATTTCGTCCGGGCGATCCAGCCGTAAAGAAGCACATCGTCGGTCGCGAACGCCGCTGCCTGCCCGGACGTGAACAGCTTGAAGGATTCGTCGTGATCCTTTGCGACGACCAGGTTGATGCCGAGCTTCTGCTTCTCGTTGAGCACTCGCAGCGCCTGCTCATTGGTCGTCCCGGCGGTGACCACGACGGTCTTGCCGCGCAGATCGCGATAGGAGCGGATCTTATCGGCGCGACGCACGAGCAGCTTCGTCCCAGCGACGAAGAAGATCGGCGAGAACGCGACCTCCTTCTGGCGGGCGGTGTTGTTGGTGGTCGACCCGCACTCGAGGTCGATCTCGCCCTTGACGACCGCCGGAATGCGCGTCTCGGGCGTGACCGGGCGGAATTTCACCTCCAAGGACTTGTTGTCGAGCTCGACCGCGACTTCGTCGACGATCGCCTGGCACAGCTCGATCGAGTACCCGATCGGGACCTTGCCGGGTCCGAGATAGGAGAACGGGAACGAGTTCTCGCGATAGCCGATCGTCACGACCCCGGAGTCGCGGATTTTCTTCAGCGTCCCGGTGAGCGGCGCGGCCTCGATCTCCGGGCGCTCCTGCGCGGCGGCGGGGAGCGCAATGAGGAGCGCAGCAAGCGCCGTGGCGCCCGCTGCGGAGAGCCGACCGCGAATCATGGCAACCTCCTCGATGGCAGAGCGCGAGTGGCGCTTACGCCGTCGCCGGCTGGAGTCCGGCACGCTCCTCCTCCTCCTCGGGCGGCTTCAGCTCACCTTCCCATTTCGCCACCACCGCGGTCGCGATGCTGTTGCCGATGACGTTCGTCGCCGAGCGACCCATGTCGAGGAACTGATCGATCCCCAGAATGAGCAGCAGCCCGGCCTCGGGGATGTTGAACGAGGCGAGCGTGGCGGCGATGACCACGAGCGATGCGCGAGGCACGCCGGCCATGCCCTTGCTGGTGAGCATCAGGATGAGGAGCATCGAGATCTGCTCCACGGCCGTGAGCTGAATGTTGTACGCCTGCGCGATGAACAGCACCGCGAACGTGCAGTACATCATCGAGCCGTCGAGGTTGAAGGAGTAGCCCATCGGCAGCACGAAGCTAGTGATCTTGCTGTTCACGCCGAACTTCGAGAGCTGTTCCATCGTCTTCGGATACGCGGCCTCGCTCGACGCGGTGCTGAACGCGAGCGCGAGCGGGTCCTTGATGAGCCCGAGCAATTTGAACACCGACGGACCGAGGAAGAGGAATCCCGCGAACGCGAGGATCGCCCACAGGATGAGCAGGCTGAAGTAGAACTCGAGCATGAACGTCCCGTAGGTCACCAGGATCCCCACCCCCTGAGTCGTGATCGTGGCGGCGATCGCCGCGAACACCGCGACCGGCGCAAATAGCATCACGGCGCCAGTGATCTTGAGCATGATGTGCACGAGGTCATCGACCCAAGCAATGATCGTCTTCGCCCAGTCACCGAGGCTCGCGGCCGCGACACCGAAGAAGATCGAGAAGACGACGATCTGCAGGATCTCGTTTGTCGCCATCGCCTCGACAACGCTCCGCGGCACGAGGTGCGCAACGAACTCCTTGAGCGAGAGCGAGCCGGTCTTCAGATTCGTGGACGCGGCAGCGTCCGGCAACGGCAGATTCAGATTCACGCCCGGCTGCAGGAGGTTCACCATCATCATCCCGAGGAGCAGAGAGACGAGCGAGGCGCAAAAGAACCAGAGGATCGCCTTCAAGCCGACGCGCCCCACCGTCTTGGTGTCGCCCATGTGAGCGATCCCGACCACCAACGTCGAGAACACGAGCGGCGCGATGATCATCTTGATCAACCGCAGGAAGATGTCGCTCAGCAGCGACACGTACCCAGCGACGGTCTTCGCCGTCTTCGGATCCGGAATCATCTGGTTGCACATGTATCCGACGATGATCCCGACAACCATGGCGATGAAGATCCATGTCGTGAGCTTCTGCGATCGCATGAACATCCCTCCTGTTTCCGCGTCGATTGCACTCGGCTGCTTCTTTTTGCGCCGCGCCCACCGCGAGCAGCCGGCGGGCGTCGAAATCATACGCGTCGCCGTAACGGTAAGCGCGCCGACCGGGGGTTCGGGCGGAGGCCGGGCCGGCTCAACAGATCGCGCTCGGTGCGACCGCGCAATTTCATAAGCAGCTGATTTAATTGGTTATAGTTATCTAGTCGGCCATTTGGTTCCACGTGGAACATCAGGAGGCGGTTTTTCTGCGCGATGTTCCACGTGGAACGCGCGCGCTTAACCTCCCTCGCGTTTGGGCGTATCATTCGCCCGCCTCGGCGAGCCTCCTGAAATGAATTTCCCCACCACTTTCGACGTCATCGTCGTCGGCGGCGGGCACGCCGGCACCGAAGCCGCGCTTGCCGCCGCGCGAATCGGCTGCCGGACGCTTCTGCTGACCCACAGCATCGAGACCCTGGGCCAGATGTCGTGCAATCCCTCGATCGGGGGGATCGGCAAAGGTCATCTGGTCAGGGAGATCGATGCGCTCGGCGGGGCGATGGCGCTTGCCACCGACGAGGCGGGGATCCAGTTCCGGACCCTGAATTCGAGCAAAGGATCGGCGGTTCGAGCGACGCGGGCTCAAGCAGATCGGCTGCTTTACAAGCAAGCGATCCGTCGCCGACTCGAGAACCAAGCCAACCTGGTGCTCTTTCAGCAGGCGGTTGACGACTTGACCCTGCACGGGGACCGCGTTACTGGGGTCGTGACCCAGCTCGGAATCCAATTCCGGGCGGAAACGGTGGTCCTTACGACCGGGACCTTTCTTTCGGGATTGATCCACGTCGGCTTGCAGAACTACCAGGCAGGGCGTGCAGGGGACGCTCCCTCGATCAGCCTTGCGGCCCGGCTTCGGGAGTTGAAGCTGCCCGTTGGCCGCCTCAAGACTGGGACGCCTCCGCGCCTGGACGGGCGGACGATCGACTTTTCGAGCATGGAGGTCCAGCCGGGGGACGATCCGGAGCCGGTGTTCTCGTTCGTCGGGTCGCGCGACCTGCATCCCCGCCAGCTGCCCTGCTGGATCACGCACACGAACGCACGTACCCACGCCATCATCCGCGCCGGGCTCGACCGCTCGCCGATGTTCACCGGAAGGATCGAGGGGATCGGCCCGCGCTACTGCCCGTCGATCGAAGACAAGATCCACCGGTTCGCCGCCAAGAGCAGCCACCAGATCTTCCTCGAGCCCGAGGGTCTGACGACGCGCGAGATCTATCCGAACGGCATCTCGACCAGCCTCCCGTTCGACGTTCAACTAGATTTAGTTCATTCGATCAAAGGCTTGGAGAACGCGCACGTTCTGCGACCCGGCTATGCGATCGAGTACGACTACTTCGATCCCAGGGGCCTCAAGTCCTCGCTCGAGACGAAGGCGATCCACGGCCTCTTCTTCGCCGGCCAGATCAACGGCACTACCGGCTACGAGGAGGCGGCGGCTCAAGGGTTGCTCGCCGGGATCAATGCTGCGCTGCTGGTGCGCGGGAACGACCCCTGGTGCCCGCGGCGGGACGAGGCCTATCTCGGCGTCCTCGTCGACGACCTCGTGACGCGCGGCGCGACCGAGCCCTACCGCATGTTCACGAGTCGCGCCGAGTACCGGCTGATGCTGCGCGAGGACAACGCCGATCTGCGGCTGACCGAGATTGGCCGGAAACTCGGCGTGGTCGACGACGCGCGCTGGACCGCGTTCGCGCGCAAACGCGACGCGATCGCGGCCGAGCAGGCGCGGTTGAAGTCGATCTCGGTCAACCCGCGCGCTCTTGCGGCGAGCGAGTCCGAGCGCGTTCTCGGACAGATCATCGAGCGCGAGCACACGCTGTTCGATCTCCTCAAGCGTCCGGCGGTCACCTACCGGGCGTTGGTGACGCTGCCCGGCGCTGGACCCGCCGTCGACGACGGCGCCGTCGCGGAGCAAGTCGAGATCCAGGCGAAGTACGCCGGCTACATCGCGCGCCAGATCGACGAGGTGGCACGGAACGAGGCGTACGAATCGCTCGCGCTGCCACGTGATCTCGACTATCTGACCGTACGCGGTCTCTCGATCGAGGTGCAGCAGAAGCTCGCGAAGCATCGCCCCGAAACGGTCGGTCAGGCCTCGCGCATCGCGGGCGTGACGCCCGCGGCGATCTCACTGTTGCTGGTGCACTTGAAGCGACGCGGGGCGAAGCGCACGGGCCGGACGGAGAAGAGTGCCGCATGAGCGAAGCCGCGCTCGCGCGCGGCGTGGACGCGCTCGGGCTTGCGCTGCGCAAGCCGCAGATCGAAAAGCTCGAGGGCTACCTCGATCTTCTCGAAAAGTGGAATCGCGTCTACAACTTGACTGCCATTCGCGAGCGTGATCGGATGGTGACGCATCATCTGCTCGATTCACTCGCGGTCCTGCCGTACGTGACGGGACCGCGCGTGCTCGACGTCGGCAGCGGTGCGGGCTTCCCAGGCGTCCCGCTCGCGATCGCCAGCCCCGAACTCCGCGTGACGCTGCTCGAGAGCAGTCACAAGAAGGCAGCTTTTCTGCGCCAAGCGGTCGCCGACCTCGCGCTCGCGAATGCCGCGGTCGAGACGCAGCGGGTCGAGTCCTGGGAAACGCCCGCGCGGTTCGACACGATCGTGTCGCGCGCGTTCGCGGAGCTCGGCCAGTTCGTGGCCTGGACCGGACGACTGCTTGCCGCAGGGGGCAGGCTCCTCGCGATGAAGGGGATCCATCCTCGCGACGAGCTCGCGCATCTGCCGCGCGGCTACCGCGTCCGGACCACGGTGAAGCTCGACGTCCCACAGCTCGGCGCCGAGCGGCATCTCGTTCTCATCGAGGCCGCGCCATGACTCGCGTCCTCGCGGTCGCGAACCAGAAGGGCGGCGTGGGCAAGACGACCACTGCCGTCAATCTCGCCGGCGGCCTCGCGCAGGCCGGCCAGCGCGTCCTGCTTGTCGACCTCGATCCCCAAGCGAACGCAACGATGGGCTCCGGCATCGACAAGCGCGCGCTCAAGATCACCGTCTACCAAGTGTTGCTCGGCCTCTCCACCGCCGAGGGCGTGCGTATGCGCTCCGAGAGCGGCGGTTACGACCTTCTACCGGCCAACCGCGAGCTCGCTGGCGCGGAGGTGGAGATGGTCGAGCTCGAGCACCGCGAAATGCGCCTCAAGGGCGCGCTCTCGTATCTGCCCGGCGACTACGACTTCATCGTGATCGACTGCCCGCCCGCACTGAACCTGCTCACGCTGAATGGGCTCGTCGCCGCGGACGCGGTGCTGATCCCGATGCAGTGCGAGTACTACGCGCTGGAGGGGCTGTCCGACCTCATCAACACCATCAAGAAGGTCCGCGTTCACCTCAACCCGACGATCGAGATCGACGGGCTGCTGCGCACCATGTTCGACCCGCGCAACACGCTCGCGCAGCAGGTCTCGCGGCAGCTCGAGGAGCATTTCGGCCGGAAGGTGTACGCGACGATCATTCCGCGCAACGTTCGCCTCGCCGAGGCGCCGAGCTACGGCGCGCCGGCGATCAAGTTCGACCCGGCGTGCAAGGGCTCGCAGGCGTATGTCGCCCTGGCGGCGGAGGTGCGTGGGCGCGTCGCCGAGCCGGAAATGGGCGCGGGCGTCGCGTTCGCCGGAGAGAAGGGGGGACCATGATGAAACTGAAGGGCCTCGGGCGCGGCCTCGATGCGCTCCTCGATATCGAGGGCGCGCCGCCGAAGAGCGAGTCGCTCGCGACGGCCGCGATCGACCGGCTCCAGCCGGGCCGCTACCAGCCGCGGACCAAGATGGACGCCGAGTCGCTCGACGAGCTCGCCGCGTCGATCAAGGCGCAGGGCCTGATGCAGCCGATCCTCGTGCGTCCTGCGGACGGGGACCGCTACGAGATCATCGCCGGCGAGCGCCGGTGGCGGGCAGCGCGCATTGCGGGGCTCGCCGAGGTGCCGGTCGTCGTGCGTCACGTGGCCGACCAGGCGGCGCTCGCGATGTCGTTGATCGAAAACATCCAGCGCGAGGACCTCAACCCGCTCGAGGAGGCGCAAGGGGTGCAGCGCCTAGTGGCGGAGTTCAAGCTGACGCATCAGGAGGCCGCGGACGCGATCGGCCGGTCGCGCGCGGCGACGACGAACCTGTTGCGGCTGCTGACTCTGTCGCAATCCGTGCAAGCGCTCGTGTTCGACGGCGCGCTCGACATGGGCCATGCGCGCGCGCTCCTCGCGCTCGATGGCGAGCTGCAGATCGCGACCGCCAAGAAGGTGGCTGCGAAGGGCCTGTCGGTCCGCGAGACCGAGCAGCTCGTCAACGAGTTGCTCCACCCGAAGGCGCGCATGCCGCGCGCGAAAGCGCGCACCGGGCGCGACATTCAGCGGCTCGAGGAAGAGGTTTCGGAGAAGCTCGGGACGACGGTCGAGATCAAGCCCGGGAAGAAGGGCTCGGGCCGGCTCGTGGTGAGCTACATGAGCCACGAGCATCTCGACGACTTGCTCAGGAAGCTGACGCGCTAAGCGAGCTCGCGCAGCACTACGGTCCACGCTGCGGCGAGGTTGCCGAGGTCGTAACCGCCGCCGCCGAACGCCATCAGGCGGCCACCGCACATCTCGTCCGCGAGCGCCCGCACGTCCCGCGCCACGCGCGCGTGCACGGCGGTCGTGTAGCGGAGATCCGCGAGCGGGTCGCCGGCCAACCCATCGGCGCCGCACTGGAGCATGAGGAACTCGGGTTTGTGTTGGCGCAGGTGCGCGAGACCCTTCTCCCAGGCGGCGAAAAACTCGCGGTCGCCTCCGCGGGGCGGGATCGGCAGGTTGAGCTTGGTCCCTTGCGCCTCGTCGCGACCGGTCTCCCTTGCGTGCCCCGTACCCGGATAAAGGAAGCGTCCGTCTTCGTGGACGTCCACGACGATCAGCTCCGGGTCGGTCTCGTAGGCGTAGTAGATCCCGTCGCCGTGGTGCACGTCGATGTCGACGTAGCCGACCCGCCGTACGCTGAAGCGCGAACGCAGCGTGTCGATCACGACCCCGAGATCGTTGAACACGCAGAAACCGGCCGAGCGCCCGCGCCGCGCGTGATGCAGCCCGCCGATCGGCTGGAAGGTGCGGCGCACTTCGCCCGCCATCAGGCGTTCGAGCGCCTCCAACGCGGTGCCGGCGACGGCGGCGCCGCGCTCGAAGACGCCGGGGAACGCGGGCGTGTCGCCTTCGTCGAGATAGCCCTCGCCGATCTCCGAGCGCAGCTTTACCCAGCTCACGTGCTCGGGCGTATGGAAGCGCTCCAGCTC
>Ga0126383_10000667_pt1 | contig 19643 bp, 19 predicted proteins | sample PanSoiMetPlot_35_FD_96882 | JGI IMG/M metagenome (GOLD analysis project Ga0126383, IMG submission 96882) | Tropical forest soil microbial communities from Panama - MetaG Plot_35 | ecosystem: Environmental > Terrestrial > Soil > Tropical forest > Bulk soil | place: Panama | collected 2016-02-17
TCCACCTCGATGCCGGCGTCGGCTATAGCCTCGCGCGCCGCCGCCAGCGCCAGCGGCACCGTGCGCGGCACATGCTTGCGATCCTTGGGTCCCAGCTGCGCCTGCCAATCAAAGTCGCGAACCTGGGCCGCGATCTTCACCGGCGATTTTGAAACGTCGAATGATTCAATGCGGCGGACGCCGCTTTCGCCATTTTTGAGGCCGCTCCAAAATGCGTCACGACCTATCCCGATCGGCGTGACACACCCGAATCCGGTAACGACCACCCGGCGCGGATGTTTGAATTTATTCAGCATAGCTCTGTCTGCCGGGGGATCGGCTAATGGGTGGGAAGCATAGCACCGGCCCACAGACATTAGCCAATCACTCGTAGTCGCTGGTAGTGCACCGTTAGTGCGCCAATCTTTTCCCGAGGTTGCTTTTACCACCGAGAAACTCAAGCAGCGCCACGCAGATGCCGTGGCGGCAGGCGTTCGCCAAAGCTTAGAATTCGATTGGCGGTTTATTGGACAGACGATTAGTATTCCATTCCAAAATGATGCCGATGAGTTATTCATGGAGCGCTGACGGGCAGGACCACGAGCTTCGTCTGATCGCCGTTCCGGGTACCGAGGGCCATCCGTACCTCTTTGGCCGAGGTACGAACCAGCGGCGCATTGAGATCCCCAGCTTCTACATTTCCGCGACGCCAGTAACTCAGGCGCTCTGGCTCCATGTGATGGGTACGAAGCCGGCAAAATATTCCGCGTCCAATTGTCCGGTCGAAAATGTCTCCTGGCAGCACCTCAATGAACCCAAAGGCTTCCTGGAACAGATCAACTCAAGTGAAATTCTCCCGGCTCTTACCGGCGATCAGCCGCAGCTGAGGTTCCGACTGCCCACAGAGACGGAATGGGAATACGCAGCGCGCGGCGGACCACACTGGAAAGACAATTTCATCTATAGCGGCAGCAACGATCCGGATCAGGTGGCCTGGTATGGCCCACGCTGGAATGCGCTGCATGAAATGATTTCACGCGTGCTGGGACCGGGCCGGGGTTGGCGAACGGTCGGCCGCCTTCCTCGTTTTCGTCGCCGGCCCTCGCACGTTCATGACGTGGCCACCAAGAAGCCAAACCAACTGGGCATCTATGACATGTCCGGCAATGTATGGGAGTGGTGTCAGGATGTCTGCACGGACGACCTCGCCGAGGTTCCTGATGACGGCGCTCCATACCTGGGCGCAGGTGATGAGCGCCGTTTACGCGGAGGCTGCCATCACAATTGGAATCTCCATTGCACGGTATCGTGGCGCTACGGAATCACTCCCGATGCGCATGACGGATGTATCGGATTCAGGCTTGTGCTTGCCGGGGTGAAAACAGATCAATGATCACGGCCGTACAAAAAGCGCCGCAGGTTGGGTTGCCGGAGGCGGTCGCCTTCGCCAATGAGTTGTATGGCTTGAAGGTCACGGCGCAGACTCTGCCCAGCGAACGCGATCAGAATTTTCTGTTGCTTACGCCAACCGGCGAGAAGTTTGTGCTGAAGATCGCCAACGCCGATGAAGACCTTTCATTTCTCGAACTCCAAAATGAGCTAATCCGCTTGCTCGCCAATGCGAATCTCGATTTGACGTTTCCGCGCATTGTGCCGTCGACGTCCGGTCAATACATCACCGCCATGACCGGAAGCGATCGGCAAGAGCACCTGGTGCGTCTGCTGACCTGGGTGGACGGCGATTGCTTCGCCAGGGTGCAGCCGCAGAATCGCTCGTTACTAGCTTCACTCGGCCGCGCCCTGGCCCGGATGGACGCGACGCTGGTCCAGTTTTCACACCCGGCGGCGCAGCGGAGCTTCTACTGGGATCTTCGCTCTGCCGCCATGGCCCGTGAGTTGGTTCCGCTCTTGCCCGCTGCGCGACAGCAAACCGTGCAGCGTTTCTTTAATGAGTGGGAACAGATTGATTGGAGCACTCTGCGCTGCGGCGTGATCCACAACGACGCGAACGATTACAACATTCTCGTCCGCAGCGACGCAGCCGATGGACCACGCGTCGCCGCGATTATCGATTATGGCGATGTCGTGCATTCGGCGATGGTGTGCGACCTGGCCGTGGCGCTGGCCTATGTCATGCTCGATCAGGAGGACCCGCTCCGCGCGGCCGCGCAGGTGATTGCGGCTTATCAGGAAGTCTTCCCGCTGACCGCCGCCGAGATTGACGTGCTTTACCCGCTGGCGGCAACACGCCTTTGTCTCAGCGTCTGCATTGCGGCGAAGCAGACCCGCGACGCGCCGCAGAACGAATATTTGAATATTTCGAATGCGCCGGCCTGGTCGCTGCTGGACCAACTCCAGGGCATCTCGTTCGATTGGGCCAGACGCGTGTTTCGATTCGCGGCCGGAATGCCGGTCGTGGCGGATGTCGCGGTCCATCGCACCACTCCGGAATTGGCCGCGGCTCGCAGCCAAAGACTCGGACCGTCGCTCAGTGTGTCCTATGCAGCGCCGCTGCATATTGTCCGCGGCTCCCGCCAGTTCCTGTTCGACGCCGGCGGCAGGCGTTACCTCGACTGCGTGAACAACGTCGCACACGTCGGCCACAGTCACCCTTACGTGGTGCGCGCGGCGGCTGAGCAGATGGCCCGACTCAATACAAACACGCGTTACCTGCATGAACTCCTGTTGCAATACAGCGAGCGGTTGACCGCCACTCTGCCGCCGGCGCTCCGCGTCGTCTATCTGGTCAACAGTGGCAGCGAGGCCAATGAACTAGCGTTGCGGCTGGCGCGCGCGCACACGAAAAAAAATGCCGTCATGGTTGTCGACTGCGCTTATCACGGAAACACCAGCGCCATGATCGATATCAGCCCATACAAATTTGACGGGCCGGGCGGCCGCGGCTGCCCTTCGTGGGTTTATCAGGTCGCGATGCCCGACGTCTATCGAGGTGAACATCGCGGCGCCGACGCCGGGTCAAAGTACGCCCAGGCCGTTTCGGCGGCGGCCCAGGCAGCTGAACCAAGCGGCGGCGTGGCCGCTTTCTTTTGCGAATCAGCAGTCAGTTGCGGCGGCCAGATTATTTTGCCCAACGGATACCTGCGCGAAGCCTACGCTGCAGTGCGCGCGGCCGGCGGTGTTTGCGTCGCCGACGAAGTTCAGACCGGATTCGGCCGCGCCGGCACGCACTTCTGGATGTTTGCCAACCAGGCTGTCGTGCCGGACATCGTGACGCTCGGCAAGCCGATGGGCAACGGTCACCCGCTGGGCGCAGTTATCACCACTGCGGAAATTGCCGCCTCGTTTGCGAATGGCATGGAGTACTTCAACACCTTCGGCGGCAACCCGGTTTCCTGCGCAGTCGGTTTGGCTGTCCTCGACGTGATCGAGGGCGAGGAACTGCAGCCCAACGCGCTCGAAGCCGGCGCGTATTTGCAGGCAGGATTGAAGCAACTGCAAGCCGAACATTCATTAATCGGCGATGTGCGCGGCCAGGGACTTTTTATCGGCATTGAACTGGTGCGTGATCGAGAGACGCGCGAGCCTGCGGACCGCGAAGCTTCGGCGGCGGTCGAGCGGATGAAAGAACGAGGTATTCTGCTAAGTACCGATGGGCCTTTTCATAACGTGATCAAAATCAAACCGCCGCTGCCGTTTTCGCGCCATGATGCAGACGTGGTGATCGACAATCTGAACACGGTCCTGAAGCAGGCAGGGTGTGAATAGGAGGCTCATCCGGCAATGGCAATGACTAAAGTTTCCCAGCCGATCGTTTGGCAGCCTCCGGCGCATTGGCAGAAGATTACCACCGTCGAAATGCACACCTGCGGTGAGCCGCTGCGTATCTACACCTCCGGTCTGCCGGAAATCAAAGGCGATACCGTGATCGAGAAGCGGCGCTACTTTCGCGAGCATTACGATCACCTTCGCCGGGGGACGATTTGGGAGCCGCGAGGTCACGCGGACATGTATGGCGCCGTTATCACTCCTTCGCGCGACGCTGACGCGGACGTGTTTTTCCTGCACAACGAAGGCTACAGCACGATGTGTGGCCATGCGATTATCGCACTGACCAAATTTGCGTTTGAAACCGGGATGGTAACCGCGCGCGGGCCAGCGCCCGAAATAGTCTTCAATGTGCCGGCCGGAAAAGTTTATGCGCGGCCGCTGATCGAGAACGGCCAGGTTCGCGAGTCCTCGTTTCGCAACGTGCCGTCGTTCGTTTATCTCCGCGATGAAAACGTCAACGTGCCGGGTTTGGGAACCGTGCGTTTCGATGTGGCTTACGGCGGCGCGTTCTATGCCTTGGTTGACAGCGAGGAGCTGGGAGTGCGGCTCGCGGCAGAAGACTATCCGCGCCTGATTGATTACGGGCGAAGGATCAAACGGGCCGTGGCCGCCAATTTTCCGATCGAGCATCCCAGCGAAGCCGATTTGAGTGTTCTTTACGGCACCATTTTTACCGGGCCGGCAGAACAGCCCGACCATCACAGCCGTAACGTCTGCATCTTTGCTGAAGGCGAGGTGGATCGCTCGCCGACCGGCACCGGCGTGAGTGCGCGCGCCGCCCTTCATTACGCCCACGGCGAATTGGCGCTGAATCAAAAAATTGTCATAGAGAGCATCGTCGGCAGCGTGATGTCAGTGCAGGCAGTGGAAGTCACCCGTTTCGGCCGGCACGAAGCGATCATTCCGGAGGTCACCGGGACAGCTTCTTTCACTGGCCGCAACGAATTCTATTTTGATCCTGACGATCCGTTTCGCGAAGGATTTATTCTGCGTTGAAGCCTCAGACGGTGATCCCAATCGGGGCTAGCGTTCGAGCGGCCAACGTCCGCCGATGAACTCCAGTCCCAATCGGGTAATGCCATCGCGCGCCACACTGCGTGACCGCACGGCGGCAAAAATAGAAACCTGATCGCGGAGACCGCTCACTTTCACAATCCGGCCGACGCCCACGTCCAGGTTCGTAGGCACACAGGCCCCGAGGCTGCTGAGGGTTTCGGTAACTGTGTGTTCCTGGAGCGCCGGCTTGCCCTGCTCGTCGAGCGTTTCGACCATCACTTCCAAAGGAATAATTAGGCGCGATTCGCGGCGCTCGCCGGCGACCCGGTGCCGGCCCAAACGGAACACAGACTTTTGGCCCACCTTGACCGGAACGGGTTCGTACCTCAGGGTAGGATCTTCCTGATAACTGAACGGAGCCTCTTTGCCGACAAATCCGACGCCGATGCGAAACAGCGTCGAACTGTCGCCATTCACTTTTGAGATGGCCGCCGCGTGACGCACCAGGCTCCACACCGCATACATGGGCTCGATGTGATCGAAACATCGCAGCTTCTGCGGGAGTGGGATGGTCAATTGAATCAGGCGACCCACGTCGACCGGGCGCGTTAGCGTGAACCCGGCGCCGAACTGGGTGACATCAATGAGCCGTGATTGCTCAGTCCATTCGTAATTACTGCTTTCGCGGCAAAACACACGAATGGGCAGAGCCAGAGACAGGCGTTTCACTCGCCGCGTGAAGTCGGGCGTGCCTTCCATTTTTTGAAGACCCTCCTGAAAATTCTTTGAGAGGTTAGGGCTGGTGAAGCGGGGACCGGAATTATAGCGCAAGGCTCTGAATCGAGATCAGGTCAATTTGACGCTGCACGAGACGCGCTTGCCACGCAGTGAGCAGCAGTAAAAACCACCCGCCGTAGCGGGTGGTATCAAGTTGAGCCTCAGTTTTGCGAAGGATTGATCCGCGGCTGCGGATGGTAGTGATTACGAGTGGGTTTTATCCAATCTTCGTGCCGCACTCGTTACAGAACTTGGCGCCCGGCGGCAGTTCATGCTGACAGTTTGAGCATTTAGTCGGAAGCTGTGACGTGCCGCACTCGCTACAGAACTTGGCGCCCACTTGCAAAGCCGCGCCGCACTTCACGCATTTTTGGGTCGACGGCGCAGAGACAGATTCGTTCGCCGTGTTGCGGGGGCGCATGGCGTCGCCCATCGCGCCCGCCATGGCGTTACCGACAGCGAAACCTGCCCCGAGGCCCGCGCCTAAGCCGGCGCCGCCACTTGGATTCTGCGCCGCGTCGCGCATTGCCTGGGCCGCCTCGAACTGCGTGTAGCGACCCATGTCACCGAGCACGCCCATCTGCGTGCGTTTGTCCATGGCCGCCTCGACTTCTTCCGGCAACGAAATGTTTTCGACGATGAATTTGGTCAGCTCGAGTCCGAGTGATTTGAATTCATCCTGTAGTTTCTGCTTCGCGAAGCGGCTCAACTCATCGTAATTGGAAGCGAGATCCAGGGCCGCAATTTTCGATTCGCCGAGGGCATCAGAAAAACCGCTCACCAGCGTGCGGCGCAACTGGCCTTCGATATCTTCGGTCACAAACTGCGCATTCGTTCCGGCAATTTCCTTAATCAACTCGCGCGGGTCGGCGACGCGCATGGAATAAATGCCAAAGGCGCGCAGCCGCACCATGCCAAAGTCGGCGTCGCGCATCATCACCGGGTTCGACGTGCCCCACTTCAGATCAGTGAACTGCTTGGTGTTTACAAAATAGACTTCAGACTTAATCGGCGAATTGAAACCGTGCTTCCAGGCGCCCAGCTTGGAGAGAATGGGCGTGTTTCCGCCGTCGATGCTGTAGCGGCCCGGGCCGAACACATCGGCGATCTGTCCTTCGTGCACAAACACGGCCGCCTGTGACTCGCGCACGATCAGTTGCGCGCCGTTCTTAATTTCCTGATCGCGCACCGGAAACCGGTACATCATCGTGTCGCCCGTGTTATCCAGCCATTCAATTACTTCGATAAACTGTGAACTGGGGCTAAGCCGGTCAAGAATTCCCATGTGATTAGTCTCCTTCTGAATAAGCCGCTGTCTGGCGGCACGTATTATACGGTTAAAAGAGCATCGGTGTTCAAGATACGTGCCCGGTCTCCGGACCGGGGCCGCCGTGATCAGCAGACTTGGGGCGGTCTATTGGTTGGCCGGTTGCATCTCAATCCGGTCGTTACCGCTACCGGTCCTGATCCTGGTTTGCTGCCCGCTGCGCCGGTGCCGCAGCCAGATGATCGCCAGCGCTATCAAAGCACCAGTTGAATCAATCATGCTGTCATAGACAGATGCGGTTCGCGAGGGAACAAAACTCTGATGGTACTCATCGCCGAGCGCGTAAATCATCGCCAGCAACAGCGACAGCCAGAACCAATGCAGACGCAGCAGCTGGTGCGTTGAATAGCGAAATGCGTGCGCCGCCAGCGTTGCCAGAATTGCATACTCAGTCAGATGACCGGCCTTGCGAATAAGAAAATGAATGGTATTCAGAGATTCCGGAGTCGTTGAGGGAAACAGCCATTTCACGGCCTTCAGTAGAATCGAGGTATGTTCGGCCGAGAGCACGTTGCCGGAGCCGATGAAGATGAGCATGGCCCAGACGACCAGCGGACCGTAACGCCAGAGCCGGTCTCTTAAGGCAGTTTTGCTCGTGATTGCGCGCGGCGGGCTTAACTGTTCTGGCTCGGTCATGAAGAAACGAGATTACCCCAAGTGCGCCAGCAGTGCCACCAGGATGTCAGCAGCCCGACCGTGAGGTAAGGCCGTTCTGCTTGTCACGCGACTTGATCGCGCGGGCGGCCCTCCCTGACCGTCGGGCCGCTGCCACTTATTCATACCGCAGCGCTTCGATTGGATCGAGCGCGGCCGCTTTTCGCGCCGGGTAGTATCCGAAAAAGATCCCGACCGCCACTGAAAAGATCACCGAACCAATGATCGCCATCGAAGAGATCAGCGTCGGCCAACCCAGCATCTTCGGAATTCCCAGTGACACCGCCACCCCCAGAAGAATGCCGAACAAGCCCCCGGTTAGACTCAGGACCACCGACTCGATCAGAAACTGACTGCGCACCGCTGACGAGCGGGCGCCGATGGCCATGCGGATGCCAATCTCGCGGGTGCGCTCGGTGACCGAAACCAGCATGATGTTCATGATGCCGATGCCGCCGACCAGCAACGAGACGCCCGCGATACAGGCCAGCAGCATCGTCATCGTGTTGTTGGTCTCGTTCGCAGCCTGGGCGATGTCGGACATGTTGCGCACCGTAAAGTCATCCGGTTCATTAGGTCCGAGTTTGTGACGTTGCCGCAGTAACTCGCCGATCTGTTGCTGGGCCGTATAGGTGGCGTCCGGCGAAACGGCCGAGACGTAGGCGATCTGCAAACGGGGACTGCCCAGAATCTTTTTCTGCACCGTCGTGTAGGGCGTGAAGGCGATGTCATCCTGGTCCCGGCCCTGCGGATCCTGCCCCTTGCGCGCCATCACTCCGACCACGCGAAAAGGCAGATTCTGCACGCGAATTGTCTGGCCCACCGCATCGGTTCCCGCGAAGAGATTGTCGGCAATGGTCTGGCCCACGACCAGAACGCGCGCGGCCGTGCGCACGTCGCCATCAGTAAAGAACGTGCCCGTCTGCACGCTCCACTTGCGCACGTCCGGATATTCTTCACTGACACCCTGAATCGAGGTGTTCCAGTTCATGTTGCCGGCAACCAGCTGTCCACGCGCATTAATGGTTGGCGTAACCATCGAGACGGTGGGGACCTCGCGCTTGATGGCTTCGAGATCGTCGACGGTCAGCGTGTTCGTGCCGGTATCGCCGGTACCGCTGCGCACGCCGCCCACGTTCTGAGCGCCGGCGGTCACAAACAGCAGATTGGTGCCGATGCTGTCGATTTGCGCCTGCACTGTCGCCTGCGCGCCCTGGCCGATACTGACCATGGCCACCACCGCCGCCACGCCAATGATAATGCCCAGCATGGTGAGCGCCGCGCGCATCTTGTTGCGCTGCAGGGCCCGAAAAGCGACGCGAATGATATTTAAGAGATCCATGAGTCGTATTGGTCCTATCTAGTCCTGTTGATCCTCCTGGTCCCATGGGACGGATGGGACCGATGGGACGAATGAGACTTATTTAGTCGTCGTCGTCTTCAATTTCCGGCAGATTCTTCAACTCCGTCGCCGCATCCCGCTGAGCTTCGACCTGAAAATCCTTTTTGATCTTACCGTCTTTGAAAACGACCACGCGCTGCGCATACTGCGCAATATCGGGTTCATGCGTCACCAGCACCAGCGTGATGCCGCGTTCGCGATTCAGGCGCTGAAAGATCTCCATCACTTCAATCGACGTACGCGAATCGAGATTGCCGGTCGGCTCATCCGCGAGAATCAACGCCGGGTCATTGACCAAAGCTCGCGCTACCGCCACCCGTTGTTGCTGACCGCCCGACAACTGGTTCGGATGATTCTGCTCGCGTCCGGCCAAACCAACCGCCGCCAGGCTTTCCATGGCGCGCTGATGTCGCTGCGTGCTGCTCACGCCGGCATACAGCATCGGCAGCTCGACATTTTCCAATGCCGAGGTGCGCGACAGCAGATTGAATCCCTGAAACACAAAACCGATTTTGTGCGAGCGAATGTCCGCGCGTTCATCCTTCGACATCTTTGAAACATCCTGTCCATCGAGGATGTAAGTCCCGCGGGTCGGCCGATCCAGGCAGCCGAGAATATTCATGGTGGTCGACTTACCTGAGCCGGAGGTGCCCATGATGGCGACGAACTCTCCTTCGCGTATCGTCAGCGACACGCCGCGCAGGGCGTGAACCTGGACGTCGCCCATCGTGTAGGTCTTGTGAATGTGATCGAGTTCGATCACCGGTCGCGCTTCGGGGATTTCAATCGACCCGATGACCTCCGGCTGCGCGTTTGTGATTTCCTGAATGGCTTGCATTTCTCAATATCCCTGGCGTTGTGCTGCTGCCTCATGAGGCGGGCGGTAGCCCGCCTCTAAACGTTTAGATCTTTCAACGTTACCGGCCTCTGGCGCCTCCCGGCGCGCCACCGGTGCGCGGGGCTCCGCCGAATCCCGGCGCTGCGGTTTGATTCGAATTTGATTTCGCCGCGCTGCTCGACAAGGTCTGGCCGGTGATGACCATTTCGCCTTCAACCAGATTGCCTTCCGCAATTTCCGTGGCGGCGCCATCGGTCAACCCGATCTTGATCCGGCGCCGTTGCGGCTGGCCATCCTGGCCCAGTACCCAGACGACGCGTGTCTGACCTGCGAGCACCGGATCCGTCGGCCGCGCGAACTGCACGTCCGCACCGTTGCCGCTCTTACCAGCAGCATCGGCGCTGCCGCCATTCTGCTGGCGACGACCCTGCCCGTTGCCGTTGCCGCTGCTTCGTTGAGCGCCGGTGTCCTGGGGCGTGAATCGCAGTGCGGCATTCGGCACCTTCAAGACGTCGTTGCGTTCGTCGATGGTGACCGTCAGGTTCGCCGTCATTCCGGGCTTCAACTTTTGTTCGGGATTATCTACGTCAATTACTACGTTGTAGGTGACGACGTTCTGCACGTTCTGCGGATTCAGACGCATCTGCTCGATCTTGCCGTCGAAATCTTTGCCGGGGAAGGCATCGACGCTGAACTTAACCGACTTCGCATTCTCAACCAGACCGATGTCTGCCTGATCGATGTTGGCAATAACCTGCATCTTCGTCAGGTCGTTGGCGATGGTGAAAAGGGTGGGCGCCGACAAACTCGCCGCCACGGTCTGCCCCACGCTGACGTCGCGCGAGACAACCACGCCGTCAATCGGCGAAGCGATAGTCGTGTGCGCAAGATTAACCTCTGCCAGCTGCAGCGCCGCCTGCGCCTGCTGCACCTGGGCTTCCGCTGCCTGCACCTGAGCCTGAGACTGGCCGACCTGGGCTTGCGATTGCTGCACCTGCGCCTGAGACTGCGCGATGCCTGAACTGGCGGACATTTCCTGGCTCAAACTTGCCTGATTGAGTTGGGCGACGCCCTGTTCATATTTCGCCTGGGCGGTTTTGTAAGCAGTCTGCGCGGTTTCGAGATCGCGCTGCGCGATCACCCCGCCTTTGACCAAAGCCTCCTGCTGCCGGAGCATGCTGAGGGCATCGTCCTGCTGCGCCTTCAGCACCGCGAGATTCGCTTGTGCGGCCGCGACGCCGGCTTGATTGTTCTGGGCCGTTGAAGAAGCTGCCTGTGCCCGTGCTTGAGCATCGCTCACGCCGGCCCGTGAATTTGCCACCGCCGCTTTCGCCTGCTGCAAACTCGCCTGCGCCTGTTGCAGATTCGCTTTCGCCTGATCGACCTGCGCTTTTGAAACCGCGGGGTCGAGTTGCGCGATGACCTGGCCCTTCTTGACCAGCGAGTTGTAGTCGGCATAGAGAGCCGAGATCGTTCCTGAGGCCTGGCTGCCAACCTGCACCGTCGTCACCGCCTGCAAAGTGCCGGTGGCCGTGACGGTGTTACGCAGATTGCCGCGTTCGACTTTCGCGGTCAGATATTGCGCGGCGCTGGCGCTGCCGCCCCAAAAGTAGAAGCCCGCGGCCGCCAACGCGACGATCGCCGTACCGCCGATAATTAATTGCTTCTTTTTAGTCAGCAGTTTTCGACCGGCTGATTTAATCCAACCAGCGACTTTTCTTATATCGATTCCGGTTGCCACCGGCCGTTGTTCCGCAAATTCAGTTGCCATGATTCTTCCTGTGATTCAATAAAATGCGCCGGAAAATCAATGAAACCCCGGCGCTAATCGACTAGACACCGGAGATCTGGATCTCGTTACAAGTGGCGGGACAAGGGGTGTGGGAGGGACAGATGGGACGAATGGGACACATGGGACTAATGCGACATATATGAGCGGGTATGTCGAAATATGATTCTATATGCGCCATCCGTCTCATCCGTCTCATCCGTCCCATCCGTCCCATCCTTCGCTTTCGTCTCATCGCTCGCCAACTTGTAACGAGCGTGCCTGCTCCGGTGTCTGGCAGCTTGAGAGGCTACGGCCTCATGTTTAAGAACAAGGAGTAAAAGGGTATGAAAAAGTTAGGAAGGGTTAAGTTGGTGGCAATAGCCTCTCTCTCTGCTGTTGTCCTCGCAATCGGTTCGCTGGCTGTCGCACAGACGGTGAAGACCGGAAAGGGTGATGGTCAGGGACGCCGCGGCGCCTGGCAGGGCCAGGGCCGGCGCGGTCATTTCGGCGGCGATCGGCTTTTTGCTCGTCTCAATTTAACTGACGATCAGAAAGCAAAGATCAAACAAATCCGTCAAAGCTTTATGGAAAGCAACAAACCGCTCTTCGAGCAAATGCGCGCGCAGCGGCAGGAGTTGCGCCAGGCGAGTGAAGGCGGTACGTTCAATGAAGCGCTGGCTACTCAGAAGTTAACCGAAGCAGCGGGCCTCGAGGCCAAGCTGATGGGGGCAAGATTTCAACTCCGTCAGCAGGAGCTGTCGGTGTTAACGCCTGAGCAGAAGACCCAGCTCGATCAGTTGAAAGCGCAGTTCAAAACCAATCACGGCGCGCGCCGTGGTCAGGGTGGATCGCGCGGAGACGAATAACCAATTTGGAGTGCGCCGGCAAAGCGCAGTTCCGATTTATCGGGAACGGCGCTTTGATCCGGCAGCACTTCAAAAAGCGCTCCAGGTTGGTTGGTCGACGGCAGAGTCGCAAGGGAAATGATTCATCCAAAGCGCCGTTCCCAATAAATAGGGACTGCGCTCTGCCGGCGCACTCCGGAGGGAGCGCTTCTGTCGAACGGTTACGAACAAGCCTCCGAACTCGAACTGGCGCGCCAGGCGCGGGCTGAGGATGAAGGTGCGTTCGCCGAAATTGTGCGACGATTCAGTCCCAGGGTTTTCCATGTCGCTCATCGATTTTTTCGGGATCGCAGCCAGGCCGAAGAAGCCGCGCAGGAAACATTCCTGAAAGCCTTTGCGCAACTGAAAAGCTTTGCCGGCCGCGGCTCGCTGGAAGGATGGCTGACGCGAATTGCGACCAACACCTGCTTGAATATGTTACGCAGCGCCAAACGGCGGCCGGAAGTAGTCACCGCCGATTTGAGCGACGATGAAACGGAATTCCTGGAAACGGTGTCTGGCCCAGTGGGCGCTGAGACACTCAATGCCGAGCAGAGGGTGGTCGCGGTCGATCTCGCGGAGCGCTTGCTGGAAACATTATCGCCGGAAGATCGACTGGCGCTGACGATGATTGACGGTGAAGGAGCCTCGGTCAATGAAGTGGCGGAAGTCACCGGCTGGTCCGAATCAAAAGTGAAGGTGCGCGCTTTTCGCGCGCGCAAGAAAGCGCGAGAAGTACTGGAGAAATTATTACGTTGATGGAGCGTTTACAATTCTCGATCGTTTAGCAGCGGGCTACCACCCGCCCTGGCGGGCCTGGATGCCCACGCTCCATAACAGGTGAGTCATGAATCACATCACGGAAATTCTCGATAACACGCCGTTCGCAGATCTGACGGACGCCGAGCTGCGCACAATTCACGCGCACACCAAGAGCTGCGGTGATTGTGCTAATGCCTTTGAAGCGGCGCAGCTCTCTTCAGTGCTGCTGCGCGAGAGGATCAGCGAAACGGCGGCTCAGGCAGCGAACAGCAATCCGTTTTTCCAGACCCGCGTCCTGGCCGCCTGGCGCGAGCAGCAAACGGGCGGCGCCTGGAATTTTCGTCGCCTCTGGAGCGCGACCGGCGCGATTGTCGCTTCGATGGCCGCGACCACGGCCGCGCTCGGCGTGCTCATGTTCGTCGCGCCGGGCGCTAATACGGCGGATCAGCAAACTGCGGCGCTGGTTCCGTATTCGGCAGAGAGCGTGCTCCTGGAACAGGACCGTGACGATAGTCAATTAACGAACGATCAAGTCATCAGCGCGATTTACGACGACGATGACGAGGGTAAATAGATGGACACAGCTTCACGCAACAAGTGGCAAATTCGCGGCGTCGCGGTTCTGATTTTCGTGCTGGGCTTCGCCGCCGGCATGCTGGCGCTCGGCGCTTATCGCGCATGGGCTCGCCGTCCCGCTGCGCCCGGCGATCGCTTCAACCAGCTCGCCACGCGCTTGCAATTGAACTCCGATCAGAAGACCAAGGTGCAACAGATCTTCGGCGACACTCGCCAGCAGTTGCAAAGCCTGCGTAAGGAATCAGAGCCCAGGGTGAACGAAATCCGGCAGCAGACGGACCAGCAGCTGCAGCAGGTGCTGACTGCCGATCAGTGGAAGCAATTTCAGCAGATGCGTGACGAGACGCGAGCCAGGCGAGGACCCGGCGGGCCAGCGCGATAGAGTGCTAGGCGTAATGCGGCGGCCGCGCAGATTGTAGACGCCGCCTCCTACCTGCTTAAATCGACAACCGCCGCGTAGACTCCCGCTACCACCATGGCCATGCGGCGGTAATCAAGTTTTTCAGCCGTATCATTCGGGGTGTGATAGTTGTGATTCCGATAGAAGGCCGTATCCGTGATCATGAACGCATCATAGCCCGCCTTCCAATAACTCAGGTGATCTGAGAAGTCCACTCCCGGAACAAACCGCGGCGCGTTGATTGAATAGACGGGTAGCGACGATGAAGAAATCATCGCGCGCTTGACCCGGCGGGTCAGGCCGCCTTCGCCCAGACTGCCGATCACGGCGATGAAATTTCCCTGCGATGGATAAAAGGCCCGCAGCAGGGACAGCGGAAAATTCTGCGAATCGGGAGCGTCGCTGAAGTAGCCGATCATCTCCAGAGAAAGCATCGCCCTCACTTTGATGCCCTCTTTGCGCAACGAATCTGCATGCACCACGCTGCCCATGTGCGGCGTGCCGAAATACGGCGGCTCCTCCAGCGTATAGGCCACCAGATCGACTTGCAGCGGCAGATTGGCGCGCGACAACAGCCACGCCAGTTCAATCAACCCGGCCACGCCGCTGGCATTATCATCGGCGGCCGCATATTCGTGATACGAGTCGTAATGCGCGCCCACGATGATCCGTTCCTTTGACTCCGGACCGAATGAACAGATCACGTTGCGGTAGGTGTTCCCGGAGAGCGTGAAGGGTTGGTCGCTCAACCGGCCGCCGGTTTCCCCTAATCGCCCGCGAATGTAGCCGGCGGCCCGATCGAGGTTGGCGGGATGTTTCTGATCGCGCGGCGCCAGCGTTTGCGAAAGCTCGCGCACGTTGGTCTCGAGGCGCGCCGGATCGACGGCGATGGTCGGCGTTGCTTGCGGTTGGGAAAAAAGCGGCTCGGTAACCCAGAACCAGGTGACGACTCCAAAAGCCGCCATGACGGCCAAAAGGATCAGGCTGATCCTGATCAGGCGCCGGCGCCGTTCACGCTGCGATTGCCACTGTAATTCGATCGAGGCGCTCATGTCCGTGGGACTGAGTCTCTCAAGAACTGTCAGCCGGAGTTACAGCGCCGCCGCGCCGGAAACGATTTCGATGATTTCGCGGGTGATGGCCGCCTGACGCGCGCGGTTGAGATTCAGCGTCAGCATGGAAATCAATTCTCCCGCGTTCTTGGAGGCCGCATCCATGGCGGTCATGCGAGCGCCCTGTTCCGAAGCGATCGACTCGAGCAAGGCGCGAAACATTTGCGTTTGCACCATGCGCGGCAACAGGCGCGTGAAGACTTCCGCGGGCGGTTGTTCGTAGATGTAATCGATGGCTTCGGCTTTGCCGGCCTCATCGGTCTTGGCCTGGGAAATCGGCAAGAGCCGTTCGACGACTATTCGTTGGGTGAGCACGGTTTTGAATTCGGCGAAGATCAGAAAAACCTTGTCGAGGCCTTCGCCTTCGGTAAAGCGCTTGATGATGTCGTCGGCGACTTCGAGCGCCTCGGAAAACTCCACCCGGCCTTTGCCGGTAAGTCCGATGTATTCGCCGGTAATATTCACGCGGCGGCGAAAGAAGTCGCGACCCTTGCGCCCGACTGCGAGGAATTCGATATCTTTGCCCGGGTTGTCTCTGACGAATACCTGGGCCGCCTTGATGAGGTTCGCATTAAAGGCGCCGCACAATCCCTTGTCAGCGGTCACCAGGACCACGAGATAGTGTTGGTCGCCGCGGGCATCCAACAGTGGATGCTGAAAGTCTTCGCTGGTTTGCGAAGCCAGATCCGCCAGCACCTCCGCCATCTTTTGCGCGAAAGGCCGGGCGTTGATTACCCGCTCCTGGGCGCGGCGCAGCTTCGAGGCCGACACCATCTTCATCGCCTTGGTGATCTGCTGCGTGTTCTTGACCGACTTTATCCGCCGGCGGATGTCTAATAAATTTGCCATGCAAACTCAGTCATGAGTGAGGCGTAATGGGTGACGAATAAAAAGCGCGGCCCCCATCATCTGATCGCTCATTACGTTTTATGCGGTAGCGGCTTGCGCCTTCTCCGCCCAGACGTCCTTAAAATCATTCAGCGACTGATGCAGGTCTTTCTCGATGTCATCGGTCACAGCTTTCTTGTCACGCAAGGCCTGCAACACCGCCGGATGCGAATTCTCGATGAACCGCAGCAACTCAGCCTCGTACTTCCGCACGTCATGCACCGGCACCGCGTCGGTGTAACCGTTGTTGGCGGCCCAGATGATCAGGACCTGCTTCTCGACGTCCTCGGGCTGATACTGCGGTTGTTTCAGGATTTCGGTCAGACGTTCACCGAGCGCCAACTGGGCCTGGGTCGCCTTATCAAGATCCGATCCGAACTGGGCGAACGCCGCCAGCGCGCGATATTGCGCCAGCGAAAGCCGCAACCCGCCGGCGACTTGCTTCATCGCTTTGATCTGGGCCGACCCGCCCACGCGCGAGACTGAGTTGCCGACGTCGATGGCCGGGCGAATGCCCGCGTTGAAAAGATCGGACTGCAAAAATATCTGGCCGTCGGTAATTGAAATTACGTTGGTCGGAATGTAGGCCGAGATATCGCCGGCCTGCGTCTCAATCACCGGCAAGCTGGTGAGCGAACCGCCGCCCTTTGCTTCTGAAAGCTTGGCCGCGCGCTCCAGCAGACGCGAGTGCAGATAGAAAACGTCGCCGGGAAATGCTTCGCGACCCGGCGGCCGCCGGAGCAACAGAGAAATCTCGCGATACGCTGCCGCCTGCTTCGAAAGATCATCGTAAATGGTCAGCGCGTGCTGACCCCGATCGCGGAAGTATTCGCCCATCGCGGCGCCCGTATAAGGCGCGATGTATTGCATGGCTGCCGGATCAGACGCCGTCGCTTTAACTACGATGGTGTAATCCATGGCGCCGAAATCCTGCAAAGTCTTGACCACCTGGGCGACCGTCGAAGCCTTCTGCCCAATCGCGACGTAGATACAGATCACATCCTTGCCGCGCTGATTGATGATCGTATCGACCGCAATCGCAGTCTTACCCGTCTGCCGATCTCCGATAATCAATTCGCGCTGGCCACGGCCGATGGGCACCATGGAATCGATGGCCTTCAGACCGGTCTGCAGCGCTTCGCGCACCGGCTGGCGCTCGACTACGCCGGGGGCAATGCGCTCCACCGCATTGTATTCCTCGGTGATAATGGGTCCGCGCTCGTCGACGGGATTTCCCAGCGCATCGATGACGCGTCCCACCAGCGCCGGTCCGACCGGCACCTGCATGACCCGGCCCGTCCGTTTGACCACATCGCCTTCTTTGATCGTTTGGAAATCGCCGAAGAGCACGACCCCGACTTTGTCTTCTTCCAGGTTCAGCGCCAGGCCGCGCACATCGTGCGGAAAATCGAGCAACTCGCCCGCCATGACTTTTTCCAGTCCATGAACTTCCGCGATGCCGTCACCGACTTTGATCACCGATCCGACTTCGGCAACAGTCACGCCCGCTTCGAAGTTCTGGATCTGCGCCCGAATGATTTCGTTGATTTCGTTTGCTTTGATTGGTTCCATAAAAGCTGTCCGTTGTGAGTGGTCAGTGGTCAGTGGCTTCGTTAGTCAGCGGGACAACTGACCACGGACGACTGACTAGTGACGGGTTAGCCGGCCATCCGTTCCTTAATCTGTTCCAGCTGATTGCGCACAGACCCGTCGTACACGGTTGAGCCGATGCGGGTCACGACACCGCCAATCAGCTCCGGATCAGTGACAAAGTCAATGCGCACCTTCTTGCCAGTGACACTGGCGAGCGTGCTCTGCAAGCGAGCGCTGACGTCCGGCGGCATTGGCCGCGCGGTGGTCACGGTCGCCGCCACCAAACCGGCGCGATCGTCCAGGACCTGCTCAAGCTTCTTATTGATTTCGCCCAGTTCCGTCAGTCGTTGGTTTTGCAATAGCACTTTCAGAAAATTTGTGGTCGTCGGACGCGGCCGGGATAAATCTATCAGCCGGTTCAGCACCGCCCGCTTTTGATCCAGCGGGATGGTCGGATTGGCGAAGGAGCTCCGCAGATTATCGTGCGACTGGAGCATCTGTTCCCAGGTCTTCAGCTCCTGCTGCACCTCGCGCGCCTCGCCCTTCTCCAGCACCACGTCGGCCAGGGCAAAGGCATAACGGCGAGCAACGGTTTGGACACTCATCGTTTCGCCCCCATTTCGTCGACACCTCGCGTCATCAGCCGCGCGTCATCGTCCGCGCGCATGTCGCGCTTAATGAGATCTTCAGCGATCCGGATGGTCTGCTCCGCGGCGAACGTCTGCAAATCATGCTTCGCCGCCTTCGCTGAATTTTCGATTTCACGCTGCGCCTGCGCAGTTAGTTTCGCAATCTCTTCCTGCGTGGACTGGGTGATGCGCTGGCGCTCCTGCCTGGCTTCCGCCTTCGAACGGTCATTGATCGACGAGATCTGATCGTTCATTCCCGCCAGACGCTCTTCGACCTCTTTTAATTTCGCCACCGCCGCATCACGCTCGGTCCGCGCTTTCTCGAGCTCGTTCTTAATGCTCTCGCCACGCGCGCGGAAGGCGCCGGAGATATCCGCCTTCTTTAAAACGAAGAGCAGCAGCAGGACGAACAGCCCAAGGTTCACGAACTTCCAGATTTCGAAGCCCGGATAGTCCCACCAGGGGGGATTTTCGGCGCTGAGTACAAGAATAAGTGCGAAGAGCATTTATGAAATCACCCAATCGGCCGATTCAGGATGCGGCTGCCGATTTCGGCGGCAATCTGTCGTGACTCGGTTTCCAGGAAAGCGCGCGCCGCCGTGGCCTGCTGTGCGATTGCGTCTTTTTGTTTCGCCACCGACTCAGCCAACTCCGCGCGCATTTCGTTCAGCTTTTGTTGCCGCGCTTTCATTGCTTCCGCCCTTTGCGCCTCGCTGTGGGCATAGGCATCAGCGCGCGCCTGGCGCAGCGCCTTTTCATACTCGCCCGTCTTATCCGTGACGCTCTGCATAATCTCCTGCGCTTCGCTCAGCCGGCCGCGCGTCCGTTTTTCGCGGGAAGCCAGGATTTGATTGATGGGTTTATAGAGTGTCAGGTTCAGCAGATACACCATTACCAGAATAATGATGATGTGCAGCACCAGGGTGCCGTCAGGCACAAGTTGAATTGAGTCGTCGGCGAAGCCGAGTATCACAGGCATAGATTGTAGAGTTGGGGTTATTCGGATCGCGAATTCCCGATCCGAAAGACGTCTTTCACTCGAAGACCGACGGGGACTTCAGTTATCAGTGACCCAACAGCGTACGCTTCCAGAAAGCCTTGAAGGCTAACATGCGATTTTGCGCAGCGTCAAGCACGGTTCGGGCGTGCCTTGACATCACTTTCGCGCGCCGTTAGGCTAGGTGTTTTCGTTGAAGTGGAGATTTCTTAACTATGCCGAAGCGAACCTTTCAACCCAACAATCGCCGCCGCGCCAAGACGCACGGA
>Ga0126383_10000668_pt1 | contig 19637 bp, 15 predicted proteins | sample PanSoiMetPlot_35_FD_96882 | JGI IMG/M metagenome (GOLD analysis project Ga0126383, IMG submission 96882) | Tropical forest soil microbial communities from Panama - MetaG Plot_35 | ecosystem: Environmental > Terrestrial > Soil > Tropical forest > Bulk soil | place: Panama | collected 2016-02-17
GATAAGGATCTCGGCTTTAGCCAAAGCCAAACAAAAGGCCCCTGCCCTTTGGGCTTTAGCATCGCTCTTCTCAAGTTCGGCTAAAGCCGAGTTCTTTTTCTTATGCTGATCCACTAGCTTCAGCTAGTGGAAGAGTATTAGATAAGGATCTCGGCTTTAGCCAAAGCCAAACAAAAGGCCCCTGCCCTTTTGGGCTTTAGCCTCGCTCTCTCAAGTTCGGCTAAAGCCGAGGTCTTTTTCTTATGCTGATCCACTAGCTGAAGCTAGTGGCAAGTTAACTGAAGCTAGTGGCAAGTTAACTGAAGCTAGTGGCAAGTTAACTGAAGCTAGTGGCAAGTTAACTGAAGCTGGTGGCAAGTCAGCTGAAGCTAGTGGCAAGTTAACTGAAGCTGGTGACAAGTTGACTGAAGCTACGTTGTTCTATCCGTCTCTTTGTGGTTAATTAGACGGCCACGCACATGGCCCAATCCGCGATCAAGAGCATTGGTGTAATTGTCAAACCGCACCAGCCGGATGCGCTGGAAACACTCTGTGCTTTGACCAGGTGGATGAGCGAACGGGGTATCGCCTTTGTCGGGCTGCCCGAAATTGAGCGCGAGCAAATCGAGCACCATAGCGGCTGTCAGATTCAGGTCCTGGCTGAAGCCGAGATGCCCCGGCGCGTCGATCTCATGCTGGTCCTGGGCGGTGATGGAACCATGATCGCCACCGCGCGCATGCTGGGCGATATGCAAGTGCCGGTGATTGGCGTGAACTACGGCGGGCTTGGCTATCTGGCCGAGTTTCCCATCGACGAGATGTTTCCCGCGCTCGAGGCGATCCTCGTCGGCGCCTATACCGTGCAGCAACGACTGATGCTGAAGGTTGAGCTGTGGCGGGGTGAAGAACTAATCACTCAAAACCGGGTGCTCAATGATGTGGTGGTAAACAAATCCGCCCTGGCGCGCATCATTGCAATTGAAGCGTCTCTGAACAATCAGTTCGTTAATTCATTTCGCGCCGATGGGCTGATCGTGGCGACGCCGACGGGATCGACGGCTTACAACCTGTCGGCCGGCGGTCCGATAATTTTTCCTTCGATGCAGGCGATGGTGATTACGCCCATCTGCCCGTTCACGCTTTCAAATCGGCCGATCGTCGTGCCTGACGATTCAATCATCGAAGTGCAGCTGATTACCGAAAACGAAGAAGTCGCCCTGACCCTCGACGGGCAGGTCGGGTTTTCTTTACAAGCCCGCGACCGCATTGTGATTAGCAAGAGCAGCACCGCGTTCGATCTGGTGCAGCCGCCAAATCGAAACTACTTTGAGGTGCTGCGCAACAAGTTGAAATGGGGGAGGTAAGGACCCATGAAGAGATTTTCGATCGCGATTGGTTTTGCGCTTTGCGTCGGAACCGTGAGCGCGGCGCAGGTGCCCGCGCCCTATGAGATCAGCGGCAAATGTAAGGGAGAGATCTTTCGCGCGGCGCAGGTCGTGCGTCCCGCCCGCTTAATCAATTTTGGCGACCTCGTCATTCCCCGTGAGGCAGCGGAAAAAAACGTGCGCGGGCAGGTCGTCATAAATGCAGTGCTCTGTCGCGACGGCAGAGTAACCAATCTTGAGGTGGTGAAAGGCGTCCCCTGGGGAGTGACGGAGAGCGCTCTGAATAAGGTGCGCGGAACTAAATTCACCCCTGCCGAACTCAATTTCCATTCAGTATCGCAGGCCTTGCGGTTTGAGTTCGACGTCAGTGGGAGCGGTGCATCGACGACCTTGAGAACTGAGTTCTCAGCGGCCGAAGCGCGATTGGTTGAAGAGGTTGATTTCATTGGCATGCGCCGCCTGACTAAGGAAGAGCTTTACAAACGAATCAGGACGCGAGCCGGCGAACCCTATGATCCGGAGCAGGTCAACCGCGACCTGCAGTCAATCCTGATGAGCGGAAACTTTGACAAGGCCGGGACGCGGGTCCGGGCCGAGGATGCCGCCAGGGGCGGCGTGCGCACTATTTTTGAAGTCGCCGAGTTGCCGCTCATTAGTGAGATTCGCTTCCTTAACGTCACCGTTGCAGATCAGGCGAGACTGGTTGAAGGTCTGCGCCAGTTTCTCGATTTGCGACCGGGGGTGGTGTTCGATCCTCCCCGGCTGGTGACGGCCAGTCGCATGATCGAAAGATTTTTCCACTCAAAGGGTTCCGGCGACGTGAAAGTGGAAACCTTGATTGAGCGTCCCAGCGAATCCGAAGCGATCGTGATCTTCAAAATATCCGCAGCCAAAATCGGCCCATGATTCATTCGCACACTAACCCTGAACCGGCGAAGCGCCGCCCCTGGTATCGACCTTCGCTGACCACTCAGATTCTGATCGGCCTGGTGGTGGGCGGAGTGCTCGGCTACCTCAGCCCGAAGTGGGGCAACAATGTCTATTTCCTGCGCGACATCTTCCTTAATTTAATCAAGTCAATCATCGCGCCGCTGATTTTCGCCACGCTGGTGGCCGGCATCGCGGGTGGTGGAGATCTAAAGCAGGTTGGGCGCATGGGGGCGAAGGCGATTCTGTATTTTGAAATCGTGACCACGCTGGCGTTGTTTATTGGTTTGGGAGTCGTGAACCTCACCAAGCCCGGCGCCGGCGTCGCCCTGGTCGGCGGCAGCGACATCAGCACGCTGGTGAAGACGCAGCCGCAGGGCTTTCGCGATCTGATCGTGCACATCTTTCCGGCCAGCGTGATCGATTCGATGGTTCGTGGCGACGTGCTCCAGATTGTGGCGTTCAGCGTGCTCTTTGCGATGGCGGTTTCGGCCATGGGCGAGCGGGCCGCTCCGATCCTGCGCGGCTGTGATGCGCTGGCGCAGGTGATGTTCAAGTTCACCAACTACGTGATGATGTTCGCGCCTATCGGCGTGGGCGCGGCCATGGCCCACACGATTGCGACCAATGGACTCGGAGTGCTCTGGAATCTGGGGAAGCTGATCGGTTCGCTCTACCTCGCGCTGGTGATCCTGATTGTCTTTGTCTTTGGCCTGGTGATGATCATCGCCCGGGTCCCCATCAGGCAATTTGTGAGGGCGGTGCGCGAACCCTTCACCATTGCCTTTGCCACCACCAGCAGCGAATCGGCATTGCCTAAGGCCATGGAAAATATGGAGCGCCTCGGCGTGCCCAAGCGCATCGTCGGTTTCGTCATGCCGACCGGATATAGTTTTAATCTCGATGGCACGACGCTTTATCTGGCCATGGCTTCAGTGTTTGTGGCCCAGGCGGCCGAACCGGTAATTGGCCACATGAGCTTTGGCCGGCAGATTGTGATGATGCTCACGCTGATGATCACGTCCAAGGGTGTCGCCGGAGTGCCGCGCGCGGCGCTGGTGATTCTGCTGGCCACTCTGAACGGCTTTCTTTCGGGGACGAATCTGGGGGCAATCGGGGTGGCGGTGATCTTCGGCGTCGATGAATTAATGGACATGGGGCGCACTTCCGTGAATGTTTTGGGAAATTGTCTGGCTACGGTGGTGGTGGCCCGCTGGGAAGGCGAGTTCGATGACCAGAAAGCGAAAGTGTTCGGGACGCCGGCGGAAGTAAAGCGTGAGCTGGCTGAAGGCAACGTGGCGCTGGCCGACGCCGCAGCGAAAGGTTAAAAGATCGGTTAGTTTACAGGCGGCCCATTCATTACTCAGTTTAGAGGCGGGCTACTGCCCGCCAACAAGGTGTTTAGAAAATGGCGGGCGGTAGCCCGCCTCTAAACATTCGGACATCCTAAAATGCTATTTCCCATCGGCGATGACAACACGGGACGAACCACGACGCCGATCGTCAATTATGTGTTGATTGCCGTGAACGTCCTGGTCTTCGTTTTCCTGCAGGGACTCGGCAGCAACGACAAGTTCACCTACGCCTATTCCACCGTGCCGGGCGAAATTCTCACGGGCCGCGACATCGTCACCAAGCCGGTCGCGGTGCAGCATTTTACCGGTCAGCGAATCGAGATGCCGGGACTGCAACCGACCCCGATTCCGGTTTATCTCACGCTGATCACTTCCATGTTCATGCACGGCGGCATTGCCCACATCTTCGGCAACATGCTGTTTCTTTTTATCTTTGGCGACAACATCGAAGATCGCCTGGGCCATGTGAGGTATCTGATCTATTACCTGGTCTGCGGCATCCTGGCGGGGCTGGCGCATGTCTTTGCGACGGCCCTCTTCGCGACGGACGCCTCGACTTTGCTGGTGCCGAGTCTGGGCGCTTCCGGCGCGATCTCGGGAGTGCTGGGCGGCTATATCCTCCTTTTTCCTACGAACCGCGTCACGGTGATACTCTCGTGGTTCGTGACCCAGGTGCCGGCTTTCGTCGCCATCGGACTTTGGTTTCTGTTTCAGTTGATCAGCGGCCTGGGCATCCTGGGAAGTGGTTCACAGGCCGGCGGCGTGGCTTATGCAGCGCATATCGGCGGCTTTATCGCCGGACTGATCTTGATTAAGATTTTTGAAATTGGCCGGCGGCCGCCGGATAGATATTACGAACGCGAATTTTAAGATGAGCACCACATTACCAGCGCCAAATCAGCAAGGGCTCGAGATTCAATCGACACCGCGCGCGGAGATGGATCTCTATCCGCTCGATACGTTTGCTTACGAATTCCCGGGTAAGGAAATCAGAATCAATTTTGAGATTCCGGAGTTTACCTGCGTCTGTCCCTTTTCCGACTTTCCTGACTTCGCGACCATTCGGCTGGCGTACACGCCCAACGAACGCTGTATCGAGTTGAAGAGCCTGAAGCTTTATATCAATTCATTTCGCAACGTGAAGATCTTCCACGAGCACGTCATCAATCTGATCCTCGAAGATTTTGTGAATGCCTGCGATCCGCTGGCCGTCGAACTTGCCGGCGACTTCAACGTGCGGGGAAATATTAAGACGACGATCAGCGCGAGCTACCAAAAACGGTGAAAGAATATTTATTGGGTTCGGGCGCTGTCGGGGTCGTACTAATCATTTGCGCGGTGGCGTTTCTTTTCATCGCCCGGCGCGTCATGCGGGTGGCGATCAAAGCGGCCTTTGCCCTGACGCTGGTCTTCGTTTTGGTCCTGACCGGCCTGGTGGGTTGGTGGCGTGGCTGGTTTAGTTCCGCGGCAAAGCCGGCCGCTAGACAGACCAATCGGGCCACCCCGACACGTCGCTGAACTTGATTGGAATCCAGCATGAGCATGCAAATCGATCGATGGCATGACGACCAGGCGCCGGCGGCGGCTGAGCTGCGGCAGCGTCTGGAAGACGAAGGCTACAGTGTCTTTCAATGGACCGATGCGCCGGGGACCAGGTATGGACCGCACGCCCACGCTGAAGATCAGTCGCATTGGATCATCAGCGGCGCGCTGGAATTGCGGATTGGGCATGAGGTCTACACTCTGCGCGCCGGTGATCGGGATTTCCTTGCTGCGAATACCATGCACTCCGCGTCTGTTCCCGGAGACGAACCGGTGGTCTATTTGATCGGCGCTAAGCATTAAACCGCGCTTCCGCAAACCGTTCCGGGGCAGTAGCCCGACCGTTAGGCAGGGCTCCGATGCCCCAGCGTTTGAGCCCTCCCTGACGGTCGGGCTAATGCCCCGAGCAGCACGCTGCCTGATCCTCACCAACAAAACAGAAATTCTTGCCATTGCGCGATTTCGCGGAGTATCCTACGCGCGTTCATAACGGCTCGCGGCGACGGCCGCTGGATTACTCAACCCCAGCTCACATCTCTTTCTTGAGGTTTTGAATCTGGCATGTCTTTCACTGATGACATCTTCATCAGCTATGCGCATATTGACGATCGTCCGGTCGACGATGTGAAGGGCTGGGTCACCACCCTGCACGAACGGTTGAACGACCGGCTGGCGCAGTTGGTCGGGACCGAGCTGCAGATTTGGTGGGACCAGCGCGAACAAGCCAACCAATACCTGATTGGCATGATTGGCGAGCGCATCTCGAACACCAGGCTGCTGGTTTCGATCGTCACGCCGCGTTATCTCAATTCAAACTGGTGCCGCGCCGAAGTTGCTGAATTCGCCCGCCGCGCCGATCAGACCGGCGGCATCACCATCGGCGACCAGCCGCGCGTCTTCAAAGTCATTAAGACGCCCGTCAATCCCCAACACGACATGGATGAGTTGCGTGAGCTGCTGAGCTTTGATTTCTATGAAGTCGACGCCAATGGCAGCGCGCGCGAATTTCGCCAGGAGGTGGGCGCTAACAAGGACTTGAAATACTGGGCGCGGTTCGAAGATCTGGCCCAGGCGATCAAGCGGGCGATCGAATCGGCCCAGCCAGAACGGACCGAGACTCAACCGGAGGACCTGCCGCTGGCCCGGAAAGTCTATCTGGCCCAGACCACCGCCGATCTGCGCGACGAACGCGACCGCATCAAGCGCGAGTTATTGCAGCGCAGTTTCTTTGTGCTGCCCGATCACGGTTTGCCGACCGACACCGCGGCGGAATTTGAGGCAGCGGTGCGGGCCGAGATCGATCGCTGCGTGCTGTCGGTGCATTTGATCGGCGAGAGCTACGGCTCCATTCCGGACGGCGAAGAAGAGCGCTCGGTCATTCGCTGGCAGAGCGACATCGCCGCCGACAAGTCACAGCAGGACCCGAATTTTGTGCGGCTGATCTGGATGCCACCGGGGCTACAGCCCAAACCCGGACGGCACGCAAAGCTACTTGAGGATCTGCGTACGAGTGTTTCTTCCGGATCGGAACTCCTGGAGACGCCGATTGAAGATCTCAAGACCCGCATTCTCGAAAAGCTCACCCCGGCGGCTGCGGCTCCAACGCCGGCCGCCACTTCCAGCGGTGAAAGCGACGTCACGCGCGTCTATCTGATTCACGATAACCGCGACACGGACGGGGTGAAACCCGTCGATGATTTTCTCTACAACGAGGGCTTTGAAGTGATCCGCTCGATCAACGAAGGCGAGCAATCGCAGATCGCGCAATATCACCGGGACAACCTTTGCACTTGCGATGCGGCCTTGATCTACTACGGCAACGGCAGCGAACTCTGGTTGCGTTCGAAGTTTTGGGATTTGCAGAAAGCACCCGGCTGGGGACGCGCGCGACCCATGAAAGCCAAAGGTGTTTACGTGAGCGCGCCGGTCACCCCTTCGAAAGAGTCCTTCCGCACGCGCGAAGTAAAGTTCGTGATGCCGAACTTCGGCGACTTCAAGCCCGATACCTTACGACCGTTTGTTCAAGCCTTGAAGAACGGGGGTTAAGCAAATGCTGGAACTGAATGAAATTGGCAATCCCTTTCCGGGCATCCGTCCGTTTGAAATGGACGAAGCCAACCTGTTCTTTGGCCGCGACGGCCAAAGTGATGAGCTGCTGAAGCGTCTGCAGCGCACGCGCCTGCTGGCAGTGGTCGGGACTTCGGGCAGCGGCAAGTCTTCTTTGATTCGCGCGGGACTATTGCCGGCGCTCTACGGCGGTCTGATGGGCGACGCGGGTTCGAATTGGCGCATTGCGATTCAACGTCCGGGTGGCGATCCGATCGGCAACCTGGCCGCCGCGCTCGCCGGCGCGCACGTGTTCGGTTCGACCGGCGATGCGGATATTCAATCGGCCCTAATCGAAACAACGCTGCGGCGAAGTTCAATCGGACTGATCGATGTCGTGCGCCAGGCCGGGATGAATCAGCACGAGAATCTGCTGGTGGTGGTGGATCAATTCGAGGAACTGTTTCGCTTTAAGCAGTCGCAGACCGGCGATGACGCGACCACGTTTGTGAAGCTGCTGCTCGAAGCAGCGGCGCAGCAGCAAACCCCCATTTACGTGATCCTGACGATGCGTTCAGATTTTCTCGGCGACTGCTCGCAGTTTACGGGTTTGCCGGAGGCCATTAACGACGGCCAATATTTAATTCCCCGGATGTCGCGCGACGAACGGCAAGCGGCGATTGCCGGCCCGATTGCGGTGGGCCAGGGCGAGATCAGCGCGCCATTGATTAGCCGTTTGCTCAACGATGTGGGCGACAATCCTGACCAGCTCCCGATTCTGCAGCACGCTCTCATGCGCACCTGGGATTACTGGTGCGCCCGCCGCCGCAACGGCGAGGCGATTGATCTCGAAGACTACACGGCGATCGGCACGATGAGCGAAGCTTTGTCGCGTCACGCAGACGAAGCCTTCAACGAATTGCCCGATGAACCCAGCCGGCTGATTGCCGAAAAGCTCTTCAAGCGATTGACTGAGAAGGGAGCCGACAACCGGGAGATTCGACGACCGACATCCCTGGCTGAGCTTTGCGCCGTTTGTGCCGCCGGTAAAGACGAACTGGTATCGATCATCGAAGTCTTTCGCCGCGAAGGCCGTTCGTTCCTGATGCCGCCGGCGGGGACGGATCTAACCACGGAAACGGTCATCGACATTTCTCATGAAAGTCTGATTCGCAACTGGAAGCGTTTGCAGAATTGGGTTGACGAAGAAGCGCAATCGTCGCGCATCTATCGCCGGCTGGCGGACGCCGCGGTGCTGCATAGCGAAGGCCACGAAGGGCTGCTGCAGGATCCCGGTTTGCAGATGACTCTTGATTGGTTCGAAAAAACCAGACCGAACGCGGCCTGGGCCGGACGTTATCATGCGGCGTTCGCTGAAGCCACCAAGTACCTGGCCGAAAGTTGCGAGGCGCGCGAAGAGGCGCAACGGGAACGCGAACGGCAGCGCAACGCCGAACTTGAACGCGAGCGGCGCGACCGGGAACAGGCGGAGATGTATGCCGCCGGCCAGGCGCGGGCCGCGCGCCGTTTGCGCTGGCTGAGTGTGGGCATGGCGGTGATGTTTCTGCTGGCGCTGGCGACGGCTGCTTACGCGCTGGTAGCGCGCTCGCAAGCGGTCGCCAACGAGAAGAATGCGACCGCCGCTCACGATGTCGCCGTCGAGGCTCGCAAGAAGGCCGAAAGTCTCCAAATAGAGGCCGACGCGTCTGCCAAGGAGGCCAGAGCTGCGGCGGACCGCCTGACAATAGAGAAGGAAAATGCAGAATCGCTGGCAAAAAAATTATTCCAGGAGCAGACGAAAACGAAAGCGGCCTTGATTTCGGAGCAACTCTCAGTCGCCGCAAAGGAGCGGGCCGTCAGTGCAGCACAAAAAGCGGCGGAAGTGGCGCGGGCAAACGCCGATCAATTCAAGGCTGCGGTTGATCGCACCAGCCTGATGCGGGAAGGGGTCGAAGCATTCAGGCGCGAAGAACACGACGACGCCCTGACCAAGTTTGAGGAACTGCGAAAGACACTCGAACCACTTCAAGCTAATGCCAAAGCGGCGGCCAGTGCCGTGGCTGCGGATCCCAAGCAGCAGCGCCAGTTTGCGATCGACTATGGCTGGGCCAACTCAAGGATCGGCGCCACGAAGCTGCTGCTTTACGATAACTACGAAGCCAAAGAAGCGTTCCAGCAAGCCCTGCAGATTCTTGGACCGTTAGCCGACAAGGACGATCCTTTGAGTAAGGATCCGCTCTTGTTTGAGACTTATAACGGACTTGGCCAGGCTTATCAGGCTCTCGCGGTGGACGCGACCGCCGGTCGTTCGACCGGCGATCAGAAGGACCTCTTCGGCGAATCAGAGCAGTTTTTCAAACTAGCGCTCGAGTGCCGGCAGCGACTCGCTCAGGAAAAGCGAAACGAACTTAAACCGAATACCGCGGGCGCGTCGACTCGCGAAATGGCCTGGATAAAAGCCGAAGAGAACGTGGCCGCCAGTTTTGGCAGTCTCGGTCACCTCTATCATGACATGCATCTCTTGCCGCAGGCCGAAGAGAATCTGATGCGCGCGGTCACGCACCTGAAAGAGAACAAGGGCAGAGCGGAAAAAAAGCTGGCATCGCTTAGGGAACTCGCTCAGTTCTATCGTGAGTTCGGCCGCCTTCCGGATGCGGCGCGCATTTTCAATGACCTGATTGATATTCAGGAGGGTGGATCTACCGGCCCTGAGGCCCGCACTCTGGCCGACAGCTATTTTGATTTGGCTGAGATTTTCGGCGCCCAACATGAGGATAAAAAGTCCGCCAGTAACTTCAAGGTAGCCACTCTGCTCCAGCAGTATGCCGGCAAGTATGCACAGGAGCAGGAAAAAATTGAAGATCCGCAGTCACCGCCGGACACCCTGATTACCATCGACGATGACGTCGACAAGTTAGGTGACGCTTACGTCGAGATGGGCAGGTACGCTCAGGCGTCAGACACTTATGAGTTTGCACTCGAAATGCGGGAAAGATTTACCAGTATCGACGGCAAGCGGAGGATCAGCTATCAAAAGCTCGGCGATTTGTTCTATGGCAAAATCAAGGACCTGGATTATGCGCAGCATCAGAACGATCCGGATTATAAGGAAGCCTACAAGAAAGCCGTCGATAACTATTTGATGCTGGTCAGCTTTTACGAACCATCGGGAGCCTCATCAAAGCCGGAAGAATACGGGGCCGCGCTGGTCAAGCTGGGGACGCTCTATGCCAAAGACGCGAGCACTTATTCGGGCGCCGAAGAGCGGCTTAACCGCGCCCTCAGCTTGAAGACTTCGACGCTGCTCAGATATGAAACGCTATCGGCACTGGCCGAACTCTATCGCGCGCAGCAGAGAGACGCCGATCTCGAACGAACCTATATCGCCCGCGTCAAGCTGATTGAACCGCTGGTTTCCGGCAACGTGGTAGTGCGCCAAACTAATATCGACCCGAATCTGAAGGCCGCTTTGATCTATCCGGGAGCGGTTGCCGATCTGGCAAACTTTTACGGTAGTCACAATCGCCAGGATCAGCAGCTTGAAGCCTATCGCAGCTTACTGGGGTTCGATGACAACTTATTGAACTCGACTGTTGACGAGAAGCTGCTGACAACATATGCCAAGGCGCTTGACGATTATGCAAAGCTTCTAGTCGGCCGGAACCAGGAAAAGGAACGGCAGGAAGCTCTGGAGCGGAGCAAGAAAATCACGGAACGCTCGACCGTAATCAAAGGCGTAAGAAATACGCTCAGTCCAAAGTACTGACCGGCTGGCCCCAAACTCGCGCGCGCTTTTGGTTTTCCGGGAGAAATCACGCACGATGATAGCTGATGCAGGTGAACTACGAATTAGTCACGACCGCGAATCAGTTGCGGCTCGCGTGCGAATCACTGTCCACGCGACCGGTGCTGGGCCTCGACAGCGAAACCACCGAGCTTGACCCATACACGGGAAGGCTGCGGCTGCTGCAACTCGCGACTCCCGATCTCGTCTACATCGTCGATCTAAACTGTTTCGCGGCAGCTGAACTAACAGCGGGTGAAGCCCTGGCGCCGCTGCGGCGCCTCTTTTCCGCGCCGCGTCCCATCAAGATCGTCCACAACGCTAAGTTCGACGCGAAGTTTATCAAGCACAATCTGGGAGTCGATCTCGTCGGCCTGTTCGACACGCTGCTGGCCAGCCAGTTGGTTTCGGCGGGCGATATCGAGGAACGCCATGGGCTGGAGGCGATCGCCGGCCGATATTTGAACGAAGCTGTCGACAAGAGCGAGCGGCTGAGTAACTGGGAATTCGATCTCTCTGAGGCGCAGCTCCAGTATGCGGCGCGCGACGCGGCCGTGCTGATTCCCCTGCGCGAAAAGCTGATCGACCGCATCAAGTCGCTGGGACTGATTCAATGCGCGCAGCTTGAATTTGAATGCGTCATGCCGGTCGTCGATTTGGAGCTGGCCGGCTTTTTCATGGACAAGCAGCGCTGGCTGGAGCAGTTGGCGATTGTCGAAGAGCGGCGTGGCGAACTCGCGAATGAGTTACAGGAGATGCTCGGCGAGGGCGTGGCGCAAGCTTCATTGTTTGGACCGCCGCGCGCGAACATCAATCTCGATTCGCAACAGCAGGTCACCGAGGCGTTCACGCGGCTCGGCATCCCGCTGCCTGAGTCGACGCGCAACTGGAGATTGCAGCCGCTGGCCTCGGAGTATCCGGTGGTCGCCAAACTGCTTGAGTACCGGACGATGCAGAAGGCCCTGACGAGCTACGGTCAGAACATGATTGAGTTCATCAATCCAAAGACCGGCCGGCTGCATGCAGACTTTCGTCAGATTGGCGCGCCGACCGGGCGTTTCGCCTGCACCAATCCAAATATTCAGCAGGTGCCTCACGCCGTCGAGTATCGTCGCTGCTTCATGGGCCATCCCGCCTCGCGGCGGCTGGTAATTGCCGACTATTCGCAGATCGAACTGCGCATCCTGGCTGAGTTCTCAGGCGATGAAGGATTCAAGGCGGCTTTCAATTCCGGGGCCGATCTCCATCGGGTGACCGCGGCCCAGGTGTTCAACGTGTCTGAGGAGCAGGTGACGAAAGAGCAGCGCGATTTTGCCAAGCGTCTGAACTTCGGCGTCGTTTACGGTATCGGCGCGCAACGCTTCTCCATGATGACGGGATTGGGTCAAAGCGAATCGGAAGATGTGCTGCGAAAGTACTTTGCGACCTATCGAAGACTGGATGGTTATCTTCGTGAAGCGGCCAATCGTGCCGTCAGTGACAAGGAAGCACGCACGGGATCCGGCCGGCTGGTGAAGTTCAATTACGATCCATCCGATCGCCAGCAGGTTTCCATGACCCAGCGCAACGGAAAGAACGCGCCCATTCAGGGCACCAGCGCCGACATTCTCAAGCGCGCGCTGCGACTGCTGAATGACGAACTGCGGACCACCTCGGCAAAGATCGTGAACATCATTCACGACGAGATCGTTGTCGAAGTTGACGAAAGGGAAGCTGAGGCCGTGGCTGGGACGGTCGAGCGGGCCATGGTTGCGGCCGGCCAGGAATATCTGCAAAGCGTGCCGGTGAAGGTGGAAACACAGATTGCCGCCGAGTGGACCAAATAGGAGCGCAAAACTGGAGCGCAGGCATCCTTGCCTGCGGTTAACCGGCATCCTGCCGGTGCTTTTCCGAAAGGCGGGCAGAATGCCCGCGGCCCGCACGCAGGAAGCGTGCGCTCCCTGCTGACTCCTGTCATATAATCGGCCGTCCCAGACAACTAATCCCATGAACACGGAGCTTTTCCGTGAAAAGTGACCCGATGGAAATCGCGGATCTCAAGGCTGAGCTGGAACGGCTGCACAGCGCTAGTTTCGGCTGGGCCTTAAGTTGTTGCCGCCGCGACGCGACCGAGGCTGAAGAGGTCCTCCAGACGGTCTATCTGAAGATCCTTGAAGGCAAAGCTCGATTTCGCGGCGAATCGAGCCTGAAGACCTGGCTGTTCGCCGTGATTCGCAAAACCGCCGCGACCGAATATCGCCGCCGGCTGCTGCGTAGCTTCCGCCTCACCGCCGATACCGACGAAGTAGACGATCGCGTTTCGCCGTTCGAGAGCCAGTCACAAACTTTCGAACGGACCGAAGCGCAGACGCACTTCCAGGGTGCGCTCAAAGAGTTGCCACGCCGGCAACGCGAAGCGCTGCACCTGGTCTTCTATGAAGATTTGAGTCTGCGAGAGGCTGCCGACGTGATGGGAGTTTCAATCGGCAGCGCGCGCCAGCATTACGAGCGCGGTAAGAAGAAGCTCCGCGAGTCGCTGACGAGATTGGAAATGGGTTATGGAAATAATTGGAGACGACAAGAAACTTCGCGCGCTGTTTAATGAAGCGCAGCGGGCGGACCAGGCGGCGTCGCCGGGTTTTACCTCGATGTGGCATCGCGCGCAGGCGCGTTCGACAAAGCCGCGTCGCGCCTTCCGGCTCTCGTTTGCAGTCGTGACCGCTTTGCTGCTGTTGACGCTTGGTTCATTGGCGGCGTGGTCGATGTATTCACTGCGCCGCAACCAGCAGCATGAGGCAGTCAAGAACGCGCCGGCGCCGAAGAGCGCCATTCCGGTGAATACACCCAATGAGCCGAAGACAAATGATGGAGTGAATATCGCGCAGCAAGCGCCGCCGGCTCCGATGGAAACACCGGTGCGCCGGCGATCGCCTAAGCCGCGTGCGCTAAGGCCTGCGGCGCCGGGTGATGGGCAGCTGCTGGCGAAGAATGAGACGGCAAAAGAGACAACCATCGACACGTGGCAATCACCAACAGCGGGACTCTTGAGTTCGCCGATGGATGGATTGCTCAAATCCGTGCCGCAGTTGAATGAGAATACGAATGAGATGAAATCGGTTTTGCCGGGGCGCTCAAATGATAAGGAGAAATGACATGGGCAAGAGACTATTCGTGATTCCCTTGATGCTGATCACGATTATTTTGGGATGGAGCCTGGTGGCGTCTGCGCAGGAACAGCCGCCGCCGCAGCCGGCTGATGGTGAGCGGCAGCAGATGCCGCCGCGCGCCCCGCGCCCGCCCGACGATCCTTTGGGGGATGACATGTTCCCGCCCGACATGATCATGCAGCATCAACGCGAGCTGGCGCTGACCGATGCGCAAAAGACATTCATGCGCGATCAGATTCAGCGCACGACGACGCGGTTCAACGAGTTGCGCTGGCAAGTCTCTGATGCGATGGAAGCGTTGCACGAGACCATGAAGGGCACTTCGGTAAACGAGCAACTCGCCCTGTCGCAGCTCGACAAGGTGCTGGACGGCGAGCGCGAGATAAAACGGTTAAATATGGAAATGCTGATTAAGATCAAGAATCAGTTGACCCCCGACCAGGTGACGAAATTGCAAGCCATGCGGACCACCTTCGGGCAGGGCGACGGCCAGCGGAGAGAGCGACGGCCGCCCGATGGTCAGGGCAGACCTCCGCGTCCGCCGGACGGGATGCGGCCGCCAGGGGGGCCGGGTGGCGGTCCGGGTGGTGGTCCCAGGCCGGGCGGACGGCCCGGTGGCCCAGGGTTCTAAAACGATTTGCACTGTCTGAATGATTTGTCTGTCGCTTGAGGCACGGCTGGCGATAAGTTCAGACGGCAAACGAAGGCAGGCGCAAAGCTCATTTGGCTTTCGCCTGCCTTCTCCATATCAGATAAGCCGGCAGGCCGGTGAGCACGATCAGATATCCGGGGCCTGACGTCCGCGGCGCGAGATAGCCCAGGTCAATCACGAACAATAGCGCCAGCACAATGTAGAGCAGCGGCACTACGGGATAGCCAAACGTCCGGTAGGGCCTCTCAATTTGAGCCGCCTTCTTTCGGAGAACTATCACCGCCGCCACCATCAAGCCGTAGAAGACCAGATCAGCCGAGGTCAGATATTCGATCAATTGGCTGTAGACGTTTCCATAGGTCACTTTCCCTGAGACCGCTTCGGTCGTTACGGTTCGCGGCAGGGTCAGGAATGATGCCCAGAGGCCCTGGGTAATCAAGGCGACAGCCGGCACGTGTTTCGCGTTGAGGGTGGCCACACGTTTGAAGAAGAGGTTGTCACAGGCCATCGCGTAGTAGACGCGGGCGCCCGCCAGGATCAATCCGTTATTACAACCGAAGGTGGAGATCATGATCGCGATCGCCATGATGATCTTTCCGGCATCCCCAAAGATGGCTTGCATCGCGGCGGTGCCGACGCGATTTGAGTCGACGGATTGAATTGTCTTGAGCGGCAGGACCACGACATAGGCGACATTGGCCAGCAGGTAAAGCGTGACGACGACCCCACAGCCAATCAAGAGCGCGCGCGGCAGATTGCGGCCAGGGTCTTTGATTTCAGCTCCCGTGAAGGTCACATTGTTCCAGGCTGATTGGGCGAACAGCGGGCCGCTCATGGCGCGCCCAAGCAGCATGATGAGCGCGAGCGACGTCGTGGTTTTGCCAAGGGCTTGAAAACCCAATTGTGAAGCATCCGGTTTCCAGCCATTCAGAGTTGGATTCCACCAGGAAGAGGTCCAGGCGGCCGCCCCATTGTGCAGCCCGACTTTCCAACCAATCGTCAAGCCAATTACCACCAGTCCCAAGAGCGCCGCGGTCTTCGTGAACGTGAAGGTGTTCTGAATGAACTTGCCGGTCTTCAAGCCATTCATGTTGCTGAAGGTGAGCAACATGATGAGGGCAATCGCCACCACCTGATTGGTCGATAGACTGATCGCGTAGGCGCCGGCTATGGCCCGCGGGGCGATCAGGTAATTATCTGAAGAGATGGTGGGCGCCAGGACGCCGAGAAAATTGGCAAAAGCCACGGCCACCGCGGCGATGGTGCCGCTTTGCACCACCAGGAAGAGCGCCCATCCAAACAGGAATCCGATTGATGGGCCATACGCTTCCCGGAGAAAGACGTACTGTCCTCCGGCGCGGGGCATCATGGCGGCCAATTCCGCACAGGAGAGCGCGCCGGTGATGGTCAACACACCAGCCACCGCCCAGGCGACCAGCAACCAACCCGGCGATCCGACCAGACGTGATGATTCGGCCGAGACGAGAAAAATTCCTGAACCAATCATCGATCCGATCACGATCATCGTGGCATCCAAAACGCTGAGCCCGCGCACTAAGTGTTCGCTTTGTTTTGAGTTGGTCGCTTGAGCTGCGGCGTCGGCTGATGACATGAGGGGCCTCTCCTTTTTTGAGTGGCGCGGACAATATTTCAAAGAATTGGAAAGGTCAACAGGTTTTCGTTTCTGCAACTTTATCGGTCGATCAGCGTGTCAGAACCGGGAGCGGCAGCCACCGGGCCGGTAAAGTTGGGTATGGTGCGCGGCTGAGGGGCGAAGACTATTTATCATTTATCATTTGCTATTTGCCATTTGTCCATTGAAAAGGCTGGCGGCCGCCATCTGCCGTTCGTCTTTAAATTCCAAATTCCAAATTCCAAATTCCAAATGGACAAATGGCAAATTCCAAATGTCAGATGACAAATGTCAGATGACAAATGTCAAATGGCAAATGGCAAATAGTTTTGTCGTCCTGACGTAAGACATGCGGGCGCGCTTGGCCCGATCGCTACCGCTCCCGGTTCTGACACGGGGCGGTGGTATACTTCGGTTTTGGAAAATGGCTGAGTTTACGGTTCGATTAGGTACCCCGGCCGGCGAGATAGTTACTCGCACGGTTGAAGCGCTGGCGGCGCATGAGGCGCGCGCGCGATTGGAGCGTGAAGGGTTTAAGGTCTTCGCGGTGACCCCGCCGAAGGCGGAGGGCGCTTCGCTCCTGACTCGCGGCGGTTCAGCCGGCGGTCGCGCCCGCGTCAAGGCGAACGATTTTCTGCTCTTCAACCAACAGCTGGCGGCGCTGCTGCGCGCCGGTATTCCAATCCTGCAGGCGATCAGCATGCTGCGGCGGCGGGCGACTGCGCCGCGGCTGCGAGCGGTGTTGGAGGAAGTTGAAGAATCGATTCGCGGGGGCGCCGCCTTGTCGCAGGCGTTTGCCGCGCAGGGCGCCATGTTTCCGCGCATCTACACGGCTTCAATCCTGGCCGGTGAGCGATCAGGCGCACTCGACGAAGTTTTGTCGCGATATGTGAATTACATGCGCCGCTCCGTGGGGTTGCGCCGGAAAATTCGCGGCGCTTTGGCTTATCCGGCGTTTCTGCTGCTCGCCTGTCTGGGCATGGTCGTGTTTTTGACGACTTACGTGGTGCCGCGCATGTCTGATTTGTTCACGACGTTTGGAAACAATCTGCCGACCGTCACCGTCATCGTGCTGGCGATCTCCGGATGGTTCACGCGCAACGCGATCTGGGTCGTGCCCACCGTGATCGTGGGTTCCATCGCATTCGTGCTTTGGTCGCGCACCCCCCAGGGACGCCTGACCATCGATCGGGCGCTGTTGAAGCTGCCCCTGGCGGGAAGGCTGATGGTGCAGACGACTACTGCCCAGGCGGCGCGCTCGCTGGCGACGCTGCTGGCCGGCGGCATCACCATTGTTGAGTCCTGGGAGATTGCGGCGGAATCGATAACCAACGTTGAGTTGCGCCGGCGCAGTTCGGCAATTCTACCTCTGGTGCGGGAAGGCCGCTCGTTTACCGAGAGTTTGGAAACGGCTGATTGGATGCCGGAGTTGGCCATCGATATGATCGGCATCGGCGAACGATCGGGGAGTTTGCGCGAGATGTTGGACGAAGTCGCCAGCTTCTATGACGCTGAGTCTGAAGTGAAACTGGAGCAGTTGACGACGACTCTGGAGCCTGCGATTCTGGTGGTGATGGGCGGCGTAGTCGTGACGATCCTGCTGGCGATTTATCTGCCAATCATTCAATCGATTTCGGCCGGACCGATGGCGCATTAATGGGGTAGCGCAGGCTGTTAGCTTGCGCCTGAAGGAACCGTACGCGAGCTGACAGCTTGCGCTACCATATGAAGCAAGTTTCTGACGAACAAGTTGACCCGAAGGTGGCGGACGCCATCCGCGGCGGCCTGACCTCGAATGAGGGAAATCTGCCGGACGCCAATGATCCGCCCGAGATGCGCGAGGCGAAGAATCTCGCCCGTCGCTACCGGCTTCCGTTCGTGAACCTGCTGCCGCAGGACGGCGAGTCGCCCATTGATTATTCACTGCTGTCCGAAGTCCCGGTCGACTTGATGGTGCGCCATCAGTTTGTCCCGCTCCGGCGCGAGAATGGGAAGCTTTATGTGGCGATGGCGGATCCGACCGATCTGGATCGCCTCGACGAGTTAGCGGGTGCGCTGCGTTCGCGCATCGTTCCCGCCGTAGCCACCGCGGGCGCCATCGACGTGGTGCTGCGTAAGGGCGATGCGACCCAGCGCGTCTTGCAGGAAGCCGCCTCCGGCTTTCGCATCTCGCTGGTGCGCGAGACTGAGCAGGGTGAAGAAGTGCTCGATCTCGATCGGCTGGCAACCGACAGCGAGATGTCGCCGATCATCAAGCTGGTCGATACGATTGTCTACAACGCGATGGAGTCACGGGCCTCCGACATTCACATTGAAACGCGCGACACCGAGGTCCAGGTGAAGTACCGGATTGACGGCGCGCTTTATCAAAAGGTCGATCCCATCGATCTCGCTTACCACCAGACGTTGATTTCGCGCATTAAGGTGATGTCCGAACTCGACATCGCCGAACGGCGGGTGCCGCAGGACGGCCGTTTCCGCGTGCGCTACAAAGGCCGGACCGTCGACTTTCGTGTTTCGATCATGCCGACTGTGCACGGCGAAGATGCGGTCATCCGTATCCTGGACAAGGAACAGATCAATGAAGAGTTTCGCAATCTCGATCTGAATGTCGTGGGTTTTGATCCCGATGATCTGCGAAAGTTTCGCCGCTACATCGCCGAGCCTTACGGCATGGTGCTGGTGACCGGTCCTACGGGCAGCGGCAAAACCACGACGCTTTATGCCGCAGTGAATGAGATCAAAACTGACGAAGACAAGATCATCACCATTGAAGATCCGGTGGAATATCAGATCAAAGGCGTGACCCAGATTCCGGTGAACGAGAAAAAAGGGCTGACCTTCGCCCGCGGTCTGCGCTCCATCCTGCGTCACGATCCTGACAAGATCATGGTGGGCGAGATTCGCGACACGGAAACTGCACAGATCGCCATCCAATCAGCTTTGACCGGCCACCTGGTGTTTACCACGGTGCACGCCAATAACGTTGTGGACGTGCTGGGACGCTTCCTGAATATGGGCGTGGAACCGTACAATTTCGTTTCCGCGCTGAACTGCGTTTTGGCGCAGCGGCTGGTGCGCACCATTTGCAAACATTGCAGAACGCGTGTCCGCTACACCGACCAGGAGCTGGACAACAACGGACTGAAGCCGGAAGAATGGCGCGACGTAACGTTTTATGAAGGGCA
>Ga0126383_10000669_pt1 | contig 19627 bp, 11 predicted proteins | sample PanSoiMetPlot_35_FD_96882 | JGI IMG/M metagenome (GOLD analysis project Ga0126383, IMG submission 96882) | Tropical forest soil microbial communities from Panama - MetaG Plot_35 | ecosystem: Environmental > Terrestrial > Soil > Tropical forest > Bulk soil | place: Panama | collected 2016-02-17
GGGGTTACCAGCGTCACGGCAACGGCACCTATAACGTCTACTGGCGGGACTACTCCGGTCATCGCGTGCAATGTGGCTTCGGGGACTACGGCTGGCTGCCTTGCGAGTGCTGACTTTTCAACCTTCGCTGCCAAGCAAGCACTTATAAGTACCTTTAGCGCCCCGGCCAATCAATTCCTGACGGGCTTTACCTCGCCTAACACATTCATTGCGGCCCAGCCGTCTTTTACTAACCTGAGTGGCACGTTGCTGCTTTCCCAGACGCCCCTTACAACGACGCAAGACATTCTCTATAACAGCGCTGGAACTTTAGCGCGGCTGCCGATTGTGACTTCTGGGACTTGCCTTGGGAACTCCGGGGGTGTCTGGGCTGGTGTATCGTGCGGTGGAGTTACCTCTATAACTGGAGACGGCATACTTATTACAAACAGCGCATCGACAGGACCAGCCGTAACGTTGACCCTTGGAACTGCTGCGGCGCACACCTACTTTGGGAACAATACTGGATCGACTGCGGCCCCGCTTTACCGCCAGCCTGGATTTGGAGACCTATCAGGCACGTTGGCTCTTGGGCAGACGCCGCTTACAACTCAAGGAGACCTGCTTACAGTAAACGGAACCCCTGCCCTCAGCCGTTTAGGAATAGGCTCGAGCGGCCAATGCTTGACTTCCAATGGCACGGCTGCTCTGTGGGGTTCCTGCTCAGCCGGCGGGGCAGTAACCACAACCGGAAGCCCTGTGGCGAATAACCTGACGAAGTTCAGCGGCTCGACCACAATAACGAACGGTGATCTTTCAGGGGATGTCACAACGGCTGGAACTCTGGCAACGACTGTAACTAAAATCAATGGCATCACTCCAGGGGGAACCTGCACTTCCCAAGTCGTTACAGCTATTTCATCATCGGCGGTCCCCACATGCAGCGCGGTTACGAGTGCCTTTACAAGTGGCACGTTTCCCGCCTCGAGTCATAACCTGCTTTCGTTAACACACGGAGATACGGTGGGCGCTTCTCCGGTCTTGGGCGATATTATCTATGCGAATGTGACGCCGGCTTGGACTAAGCTTGCAGGGAATACGACTTCGACAAAACAGTTTCTCACCCAACTGGGCACAGGTGCTGTATCTGCTGCGCCGAGCTGGGGAACAATCCAGGTTGGAGACGTTCCTACCCTTAACCAGAGCACGACCGGAAACGCAGCGACGGCAACGGCCTTATCCGGAACTCCAACCCAATGCACGGGCGGACAATTTTCGACCGGAATTACGGCTGGGGGGAATGCTAACTGCTCTACTCCTGGCGGCGGCGGAAACGTATCTACAACTGGAACCCCAGCCTCTGGGAACCTGACGCAGTTTTCGGGTGCGACAACAATCACCAATGGCAACTTATCCGGAGACGTAACGACATCCGGAACGCTGGCCTCATCCGTTGTCGGGTTGCACTTTGGTGCCACGGCTATGTCGCTGTCTGCTACGGCTCCGACTGCAAACCAATGCTTAGCGGCTAATGGTGCGGCTACGAGCGTTATTGGAACAGCGTGCGGAACCGGCACGGTAACAAGCTTCAGTGCTGGAACTTTGTCGCCTCTCTTTACGACGTCGGTTGCGACAGCTACCACCACCCCGGCGCTGACGTTCTCCTTATCCAATACTACCCAGCATACCTTTTTCGGCCGGACGGCTGCCGGCTCTGGAGCGCCTAGCTTTGTTCAACCATCCACGGCGGACTTGAGCGACGTAGCGAACCTGATAACGACATCTACCACGGCCGGCGGGGATTTGACCGGGACTTATCCCAACCCAACTCTAACAACGAGCGGGGTCACGGCGGGTAGTTGCGGTGATGCAACTCATTCCTGCGGGCTGACGATTGATGCCAAGGGCAGAATCACGCTACAGAGCAACAATTCAATTACAAGCGGCGGAGTGACGAACGTAGCTACAACTTCACCGATAAGCGGCGGGCCGATCACGACAACCGGAACACTCTCTTGCCCGACTTGCGTTACGGCATCATCGCCGGCGGCGGGGATAGCGAACTTTGCCGGGGCCACGCAGGCGGTTACCAGTGGCAACCTTTCGGGTGACGTGACGACCAGTGGAAGTTTGGCGACGACTGTTGGAAGGCTGCATTTCGGGGCTACGGGCATACCTCTTTCGAGTACGGCTCCTACAGCAAGCCAATGCCTTGCGGCCGATGGAACGGCGAGCAATATAATCGGCACGACTTGCGGCGGGTCGCCGGCAGCTCCCAATAGCTCGATTCAATACAACAATAGCGGGGTATTTGGAGGGAGTTCGAACCTGCTTGCGGATGGCAGCGGCAATGTGACTTCGACGGCGACAGTCACAGCAAATACGTTCTCTGCATCGGGGACCGGCACTGGGGTTCTAACTCTTTCAACTGGCACGGCCCCGGCTAATCCGTCGAGTGGAAACATTGCTGTGTATGGCGACAGTGGCACGGGCAACTTGGCTTGCAAGACTTCGGCGGGTGCGAACTGCTTGCCTTCGGGGGGCGGGACGCCGGGGGGTACTTCAACCGGGGCGATTCAATACAGAACGTCGGGGGGTACGTTTGGCGGGGATAACAACATCCTGACGGATACAAACGGGAACCTCTCTGCGGTTTCTGTGAACGGTATCATCGGCGTGGGCATGGACAGCCCCGGTGTAGCGTATGCCGGTGGGGGTACGATCACACTGACTCAGGGTAGCAACAGCGTGACCACTTCAGGTGGGTCGTGGGGAATTTCCAATGAAGGATCAATACTGACCTATACTGGCAGCAGTCCTAATTTTCGGGCAGTGGTAACGGGAGTTTCGGGAACTACAGTTACCATATCATCCATATTTCCAGGAAGCACCGTAACCAACACATCGGCGTTTACGAGCACTGGCAACGACACGTGTGCCCGAATGATGGCTTCACAAATCAACCACCCCGGACTAGTGCTCAATGCCGAGTCGTTCAGTAGTGGCACGCAGAACTGCACGGTAAACCCGTTGGTGCATGGAACATCTAACACGGGCGGCATCCTTCGGATTGCTGGGAACACAAACTTCAATATCACCAGGACTTGGCAGATTCCAGGTTCGTTCCGGGTGGAGGGCCCGGGCCGCCATACTGGGACATTCGCCAATCCGGTTTTGTCGGCTGACAACTCGGGGCCTAGTACTGGATTCGCGCAGACGTACAACGCCTATGCCGTAACGACACCTACGATCACGACAACCAAGGGTGGAACGACGTTCACGGATTCTGGAGCTACTTGGAATCAGGCCATCACCACATTGGTTTGCGGAAGTACCCAAGCCCGTCTGACTCTGGCGGGTGGACTTACAGGATTGGTAGAGGGTGAGAATATTACTTTGGCGGGATTTTCGACTAGTGGCCTGAATGCTGCCGATGCTTACTGGAATTCCTCTTGGGAGGTTATGGGAGTGAGTGGAACCGATGTGGCTGTTTCCTTGGCCGGAACAAGCTGCGTCACTCCTACAGGGCCTTTGGGAACTGCATCAGTGGCCGTTAACGGTGTTATCCAGGCATCATTCGCGGGCGCGGCGGCGGGCACGATAAGTACCGGGGCCACAGTGGGAAGCTATGACACAACTATAACGCAGTCGGGAGGGACGAGCTTTACGAGCGATGATCCCGGCTCCTGCGTGGTGACCTGCACGGGGGCGACCTGCACGGGAGGGACAGGGCCTTACGCCATCTCGTCATTCATCTCAACATCTAGCGTCATTATCCATACGAAACAAGCGACGCCGAGCTGGAGCGGCCAGACTTATACTAAGACCTGTGCGGTGCAGGGCCGCATCCGCAGCTTGGCGAGCAGCACAGTTGCGAACACCAGCGTTCCGATGCAGTATACTGTAGCGCCTGGAACGAGTGTTACTTACTATATTTCCCAACCTTTGATGTCCGTAGAACCCTTAGCAGGAAACTCCTCTATACATGGGGCTCAGGTTTTTGGCATAGGCTTGGATTGTCATAGTATAGCCGGATCAGTTGCCTTGCAGTGGGTCAACGGCCAAGAGTCAAGCTTCGGCCAGCTAGTGGCCGCGACGAACTGTGGAGCGTATTCGTTTGAAGTGGAAGGTGGGTCCGGGCATTCGTACCTGACCAACATCCAGAACGAGACGGCGATGTTCGGCGGCTTGGCGACTTCGACCTGCGTTCTAGTGAACAGCAATGCGTTTTACGGGATCAACAACTCTACGTGCATTGGCGGCAGTTCTTATGTTGCCTACGACGTTTCCGGAAACGAAGGCGTTTATCAGAACCTTCACGCTGAGAACCAAGTCGTCGGTATGAGAATTGGAGCCTCCGGCATCAGCGTCAGCAACACCGCTGGAAGTCATGGGCAGATGTTTTTCGGCCTGGACATGGGCTTCGCCCTTTGGGATAGCGTTCTCGTCAGCGCCTTGGCATCAAATTCAGACTTGAATGTGCAAGGTGTCTGGTCGAGCAACCCTCCCAGCAACGCTCTGATAGAGGACCGGACACTAGGCCCGACCTGCGGAAGCGGCACAACGACAGTGACTGGGAACGGGCAGCTAAGCCCCAACGTTTCTTTTTATGTGGTCGGAAGTATCAATGGTGGAACAAGTAGGAGCCGCTTTACGACCGATCCTGCAACGGCGAACTGTCATAGCAACATCAGCGGTGGCATGTATTCACCAACGTTTACAGCGGGCATAACCAACGGATCGACAATCCAGCCTGGGGCTAATGGTTCGCCTATTACCTTGACCCTTCCGACCACGACTTCAACTATGCTTGGCGCTTCGACCCTAACTGGGAGCAAATGCCTTCAGTCGAGCGGCACGGCGGGCCTGGTGACGGAGACGGCCGGCGCCTGTGGGACAGCTACCGGCACCGTAACCAATATATCGACCAGTGGAATTATAACCGGTGGTCCGATTACTACCACTGGTACGATCTCCTGTCCAACTTGTGCAGTTGCTCCGGTTACACTCCCAAATTTGGCGACCCAAGCGGCTGATACTGTTGTTCAAAATGCGACTGGATCAACTGCTGCTCCAACCGCTATTGCCATACCAAGCTGCTCAACCGCTACGAGTGCACTTAGCTATAACACCAGTACCCATGCTTGGGGGTGTAATTCGATATCTAGCGGGGTTAGTTCGGTGAGCGGCGACGGGGCGCTGATAACTAATACATCTTCAACGGGGGCTGTGACGTTGACTCTTGGGACAGCCGCAGCCCATAGATGGTGGGGCAATTCGTCCGGTGCTACAGCGACCCCTTCATTCAGCGCGATTACCTCCGGGGATCTTCCAGCAGCTCTTGCCTCCCAGACGAGCATAAACGGATTGAACATTACCGCCTCCACCGGGACGGTGAATGTAACGGGTGGCAAAACCCTAACGATAAATAACACGCTGACGATGGCAGGTACGGATGGAACAACAATGACCTTTCCGTCTGCATCGGCCACGGTTACGCAGACGATAGCGAGCGGAACAGCGGCGCTCGGAACTTCAGCCATAGCTTCTGGTGCCTGTGCAACGGTTGTGACGGTGGCGGGAAGCGGTATAGCTACCACAGATGTGCTAAGTGCTGGTTTTAATTCTGATCCGACGGCGGTGACAGGTTATGGCGCGAGTGCAACCGGGGCAGTCGTAACAATCTATCCTTATCCAACCGCCGGCAATGCGAACTTTCGCGTATGCAATAGCACTGCGAGCAGCATAACGCCTGGGGCTATGACGCTCAACTGGAGAGTGACGCGATGAAAAAGTATTTGGCGGTCATGATTGTTTTGCTTGTGGTCGTGGTCGGCCTCGGCCAAAAGGTCCCGCGCCCTTCGGTTAAGACAACAAAGGCAAGCATGACCGGTCCCCTGCACGTTCAGGTTAACGTGGTGCAATTCATTGCCAGCGGCTCAGCGGCATTGCGGACAGCGGCTATTGCTCCCAATAGTTGCGCATTAGTAGTGAGCGTTCCAGCTTCGGGAGTGCAGACGAATGATACGATCAATACCAGCTTCCGTGGAGATCCGACGAGCACGGCGGGGTACATTGGGGCTAACCTGCTTACCATTTATCCCTACGCGATACCCAATAACGTAGAATTCAAAGTCTGCAACTGGAGTCCGGTAACGGTTACCCCTAGCCCTCTAACTCTAAATTGGATGGTGACGCGGTGAATCTGCTGCTGTGGTTGCTGATGCAGCTCACCGTTAGCTTTCCGGGTCCAGGGCCGAAGGCTGTTGCGGTTACGTTCCAAACACCTGTATTCGTAAGCGAGGTCTCTAAAAATTCAACCCTGACAACTTATAACGGCAGCTCAACTTCACTTGGGACCAGAGCCAGCCGGGGTGGCACAAATAGTTGCGTGGACTACGGTTACTGTTTTTTCTACGCCGAGACATCATCTCTGGGACAGATAGGCGTCGTTTCATTTACTTATTCTTCTTCTCCAGCTTCTACGCCCAGCGCGGCCGACGATGGCGGCAACAGTTACAATTGCTCCATAACGAACGGAACGGCAACAGATTCGACGGCTGGGCGCGTGGCACAGGTGTGTGTAGGCACGCTGACAACGGCAACGGCCCGGATCGTGAGAGTTACTTTCGGAACTTCAGCGGTAACGAACGTTCAAGGCAAAGCAGCCCTGTTCAATAATCTGACGGGCGCGGTGGACATTGCTGGTTCAGCCGGAGGTTCTGCTAGTTCAGCCACGGCTAACGCGGTCAGCGTTACTACGACTCAAAACAATGATTTGGTTTACCAATTTGTATGCAGGACCGGAACGCCAGCGGTGACTTCATTTACCCAAGGGTCCGGCATGACGATAGGCACGACCGAGATTCACGACGGCTGTGCGACTCAATGGGAAGTAGCAACGAGTTCTGGGAGCGTAACTCCATCTCTAACGATGGCGAGCGCGAGTACCACAAACCAAATTGTGGTTGCTCTCAAGGCAGCATCGACAACAACGGGCACGGCTCCGAGCGGGTTTTACTTAGAGCGGTTTATTTCTTACTCAACGCCTCCTTCGACTGCCGGTCCATATACCACGCAATTTCCTTCGGCCGGCAACCTCCTCGTGAACACTGACTCTTGTGCCACGGCTCAGACGATTACCGGAGTCTCGGGCGGATCAAATACATGGGCTCAGGTTGGTGCTCAGACGGGAAGCTCAGGCAGTCCTTCGGTTGGTGAGGTGGTGGCTCAGAATGCCGCGGCCGATTCTGCAGCAAGCCTTTCGGTTGCGTTAACTGGGACTGGAGACTGCACGGTTACTTTCTATTCTTTTAAGGGTGCTCCTTCGGGAAAGGTTCTGACGCGGACTGCCATACCGGGGTTCTCGGTCTCGGGAACAGCAGTCACGCTTACAACAACGTATCAACCCTGGAGTACTTCAGGTTTGTCTATCCTAGTTGGAGGAGAGATAAACAACACGGCTATAGCGCTGACTGGGGCGGCAACAAATTACTGGGATTCTGCTACTTATGGTGGTGAGAATATTGATGGACCTCAGCCAATAGACCAAAATAACATGTATGGTCATGCCTACGTTACAGCGACGGGAAGCCAGACCTGGGGTTATACGCTGACAGCGACAGGGGCGGGCCCGGGTGGAACTACGTCAGACCTCGTGAATTTTCTCGGTACAAGTGGAATAGGGATCGTGAATTTCACATCTTGTCAGCAGTCCACTACTTCGAGTGATCTCCATTGCACCATTCCGTCCACTACATCTGGAAACTTGATAGCCATAAGCGTAGGGGCTTACAACTCCACTGCGCGGACCATCAGCAAGGTATGCCTAAACGGCAACTCGACATGCTCAACTGGAACGCAACTAGCGGCTCTGACAGGTTCAACAACCACGGGGAATTCCAGTCAGGGAGTCTCTGCCATCTGGTATGTCCTTTCGTCACCTTCAGCGCAAACAAGCTTCGATGTTGTGACCTCTAATACAACGACCTCACGTGAGGCCGCATGCTACGAAGTCCAGAAAGGCAACGGGGGGACGTGGGTAACGGACGGTGGAAACATTGTGCAGAACGGAACTGCTGGTGCTACATCGTCAGGAGGTTCGGTAACACCAACAGGTTCTCCCAATTTTGGTCTAGCACATATAACAATTTCGAGCGCTGTCAATAACAACCCTAATACCGGAAATGCATGGAATTATGCCAACACTGGGACGACATTTACGACAGGTGATGCCGCAACCTCTATACTGACCAGTTCTACTTCAGCTCAGACGCCTGTCTGGGGAACCAACTCCGGAACTTTCAATGCCTCGACGGGGTTTTTTAGATGAGACTAACAATAGTCCTCGGCGTTATATTCCTGGCCGGGTGTGCTTCCTGCCACAAAACAACTGTACTGAAGGCAAGCACGGTAACGGCCGCCAACTGCAATCAGGCGAGCGTTAACGCGGTCATCAACGGACCTACGCACACCGCGGTAGACGGAGATATCATTGTTATTCCGGCTGGGTCGTGTACCTGGTCCACCAGCCCCGGCATAACCATTCCCAACAACATTGGAATCACGATAACAGGAACGGGAACACCGAACGCAACCGCCTCCACGTTTGGGCCGAGCGCGTCTTGCGGGGCCACGTCGATTACCGTTTCAGGAATCACCGTATTTACCGCCCGTCCAAGTTTTGGAAACTCAACGACACGAATCTCCTGCATGGCGATGCCATACGGCGGAGGCGCAACAATTGCCTTTTCTATTTTGGGGGCCTGTACCGCTGGAGGTTGTCCCAATCTGAGAGTGGATAACATTAACTTCACGGGTTGGGCGGGACACGCCGACGCGAACAACGGGTACGCCATCGCTGCGGTTGGGGACATGTTTGGAGTCATAGATCACACCGCACTGGTCGGTGACACAAGTAAAAATACTTATTTGCAGTTCATACAAATCAACAATCCGGTCTATCTGGGAGTCGGACTATGGGGAGACAACTCGTGGGCGCAGCCGGACAATTATGGTTCAGCCAATTTCATGTACATGGAGAACAACGTCTTTACCACCTCGGGGATGTCAGAGAATGAGGCGCGGGCAGATGGGTACGACCACGAGGGTGGGGGAAGAATCGTAGGCCGCTACAATCAGTTCAACCAGATGGACAACCTTAACTTCGCTATCGGTTGGCATGGTACAGAGTCGAACGGTCGCCCCCGCTCGGTGCGGGCATTTGAGTTCTATGGGAACAGCTACGACTGCCCGGTACATTGCAATGCCGTCATCAGTTGGAGAGGAGGCACGGGATTAATTTGGGGCAACACTCACACGGCGCCCAGCCTGAACAACGCCTACGAAGCCACGACCTACCGTTCGCAGGGAAACGTCAATTGGGGCGCTTGTGACGGGTCTTCGGTTTACGACATCAATGACGGGGTGACCTACGCTAGTGGCTCGATCACCGCTGTCAGCGGCAGTCCGCCCTCTTACTGGGGTGCTCTGCCTTGGAATAGTCCTCCCCTTTACGCGCTCACGATTAACCAGACAGGCGGTTCGCCTACGCAACCGTGGACCACTAACGTCTGGGCTCCGGTTGGCGCCCCTTATTCGGTTCACAACGTTACCCAATCGAACGGAGGCGAGATTGTTGCCAGCGGGTCAAACGGCGTTGTTGTTAATGCTGGAGCCGGATCGCCCGGAAGCTGGACTCCGGCAGTCGGCAACTCAATTCAGTTTTTACGGGCGTCGGCCTGCATTGACCAGTCTATTGGTCGTGGAGTTGGATTCCTTTATACAGGTTCCGATGTCAACAACTTCGCCACTCCCTATCAATCTTCAGCGGAGGCCCTGTCGCCTACTTACGGTTGGATGAATGTCTTTACTCCTGCCTGGGGTGTTCCACTGTACTCTGATCCAACTTGGTCTGGAACCGGCAAGGTAATTCGTAGCAGAGACTATTTCACTGAAAACAGCAATCAGGCGGCGCAGTCGAGTGCCACGGTTCCGTTCGATGGAACCACCACGGTAGGAATAGGACACGGAACGCTTGCCAACCGCCCAGTGAATTGTACAGCCGGAGCTGGAACGGCTAGGGGGGTCGCTTATTGGGCTACTGACTCAGGACCGAATTGGAACAACGGTAGCCAAGGCGGTCAATTATTTGTCTGTACGCCAACAAATATCTGGAATGTATATTACACACCATATGTTTATCCTCACCCGCTTGTGACCGGCGCGGCTGTAACCGTGACCCCGGGCTTTGTTTCGGAAAGCTCGATGAACAACACACAGTTTACCTACAACGGGAATTCGACTGCCCTCGGAACGAACCCGAGCGGGCAGACGGCGTGTCCTAACTTCTCCTATTGCGCCCCATTTGCCGGCAAAACTTTTAATGGCAATCTTCTGATTGTTCCTTATACCTACGCTTGGACGGGGGCGGTTACCACGTCTGGGTCAGACTCCCAGAGCGACACATTCACTTGCACGGACGGAGGCATTGCCGATTCGACCGTAAACATCGGTGGCAACGCGAGCGACCATCCGCGCAACGGCCTTTGCTATGCGATGAATGCTTCGGGAGCCTCAACGTTTAACGGCGCAGGTGGTTCTGACCGGGTGGTTGTTGGCTTCGGATCGACGGCCGTAACCAATGTGGCTGCGAATGCAAGTCAGTGGAACAATATCACCACTTCGGGGGCGGTGGACGTTCACAACGCAGCAGCGGGCGCTTCAAGCACAACGGCCAATGCCGTAACTATCACGACTACTGCCGCCGGGGATTTGATTTACGTGCATGTATGTAGAACTGGGACGCCGACAACTACGAGCTTCACGGCAGGGAGCGGCTATACGCTTCTTTCCGCGGACATTCATGATGGTTGCGCAACTGAGTATCAGGTTCAGTCAACTGCGGGATCCATCACGCCGTCAATGACGATGGGAACGGCATCCACCTACGTTGAGCAAGTGTGGGCTTTCAAGGCAAGCGCCAATGCTCAGGGGACGGCACCAAGCGGCCTCTACATGGAGCGTATGTCTTCATGGTCTATGCCGCAGGGTCAGAGCGCGTCCACTTGGACGTTTCAGTTTCCATCGGCAGGTAATTTGCTGTTTCAGTCGCTTTCCTGCGGGGTTCTGACCCCATCTAGCACCGTACCGACCGAAACGGGAGCCACTTGGGTGTTCACCGGCTCAAATAGCCTGAGTTCACCGGTTGTGACCGGGGAGTACTATGCTCAGAATGCAGCTCCCGGGGCACCTTGGCTGGTTACTGACACGTTTACAGGGACCGGGGATTGTGGAGTTAAGTTCTACTCGTTTGCCAACGCGCCGTCATCTCCTTTCAGCCAGTCATCGCAATATGGTTTTTCTACTTCGACTTCCCCGGCTACGATTACTACAACTTGGAATTCAGGAGTGACGGGCCCCGCGCTATGGATCCTAACAGGAGGAGAGTCCAACAGTACTGGAACGGCAGTTACAACCCCTTCAAGCGGCTGCCAGTGGACTGGCGGCTCCTACGGAGGGATGAACGTCAATGGTCCGGAACCGATTGACCAGAACAACATGTGGGCGACCTGTCTTGAAAATACTACTGGAAATCAGACGGTAGTCTATAGTTTTGCTGGTACGGCCCCCAACGGTCAAGGTGCAGATTTGGCCGGATTCAGGACTACTGGTGGAGGTTCAGTAACATTCAACCCTACCAGCCTAAGCTTCGGGAGCCAGAACGTTGGCAGCTCTAGCGCGAGCCAAAACACGACGCTCATGAACGGAACAGGATCGACTGTTAACGTGAACTTTTCGTTTACTGGAACTAACCAGGGAGACTTCTCGCGGACAACGACCTGTGGTTCAACCTTGGCCGCGGGGCTTTCCTGCACCGTGAGCGTTACCTTTACTCCCGCTGCGGCTGGCTCAAGAACGGCGACTTTGAACGAAACCAATGCGGGAATAACTGTCGCGCTCAGTGGAACCGGAGTGACCATGACGGCCCCGACGATTAGTTGGAGTCCAACTACGCTGACATTTGGAAGTCAGAACACAGGTACAACCAGCGCGAGCCAAGCTGCCACACTGCAAAATACTGGGACGGCTAGTCTGGCGACGGCACGGCCAGCCAACCTTGCAATCAGTGGAACCAATGCCTCTGATTTTTCTATTTCATCTACAACTTGCGGCTCGACTTTAGCGGCCGGTGTAGGCTGTATTGTGAATGTTACTTTTACGCCATCTACCTTGGGATCTAAGAGCGCAACCCTGACTGAAACGGACGCTACGGCAACGAATAGTCCTCAGTCTGTGAGTTTGTCGGGGACTGGAGTTGGCTGCGCTAACATAGCAGTCGGGATTTGGACTGTCTGTGGCTCAATATACAACCAAGTAACAAACACAACGACAAACTCCGTGTCTTACTCTCCCACTGCTGGGAACGGAGTCTACGTTGTGGGAGAGTGGTGTGGTGCGGGTGGCTGCGGCGCCTCATCAACGGAAACGGCTACGATTTCTACTACTCCTTCAAGTAGCTGCTTTATAGCAAGTTCCCATTCTCCATTCAGCATGGTTAATACGGGGACTGGAATTAGTTCTGATTTTGAGCGCTTTTATATATGGTATTGTCAGTCCATCCCATCTGGTATCAACACTATTACGATAACTACAAGCGCCTCAGTAGCAGCTTTGGTTAACAAAATCGTGGAAATCAAAGCCCCGGCTCCAAGTGGGTTTGAAAGTGTGGATACGCTTGCAACAAGCGGGGCAGCAACCAGCACGACAGCAACGATAACCACCTCTGGTTCAACCTCCGCTGCCAATGATCTTGTTCTTGCTTCTGTGTCGGCCTGCGGCGGCACTGTGCCGATTAGTGCAGGAACGGGTTATACGGCTGTCCTTACTACGACAACCGACCCGGGCACACTGATCGAAGCTAGAACCGCATCGTCTATTGGAGTACAGACGGCAACAGCTACATGGTCCACTCAAGCTCCCAGCTATTGTTTTACCGTTCCATTTGGAACTGCACCCTACGTAGGAAACAACAATACGTGGTTCGGCGTTATAACGCCGCTGCAATCCGGGGGCCCCGCCCCGCCTACCGGATTAACCGGAACGGTGAGCATCACCGGGCGGGCTACTCTCCACCGCTAAAAAATATTAAAAAATAGTTCTTGACTTCAGCAATATTAGCGTCTATTTTGAGGTGCATCACATTGCGTCAAGTGGTGACGATGAATAAGGAGAAGTCGAAGAGAGTAACTGTGACGCTCCCTAAAGACCTCTATGCAGCGGTTCTAGACATAGCCAAGAAGCTTGATGTAACACTGTCTTGGGTGATCCGGCAGGCTTTGAAAGGGTACACAAAATAAGGAGAAATGAAATGCCTTGGGACGCCTTGTTTGCATTGGTTCAAAACAGTATCACCGGCCCGGTCGCAACCTCGGCCATTGCAATGTCAGTGATGTGGGCGGGCTATCGCTATAAGCAGAGCCATGATGGAGAGTCAAACAGCATGTTCATTAAGATCCTCATGGGGGCTGCGATTGCTCTTGGGGCCACGCGCCTTACCTTACTATTTAAATCATTGGTGGGATAGTGAGAATAAGTCCGGTATTCCGCAGCATCAACAAGCCTATGACTCATATGGGAGTCGAGCGTGACTTCTTTTATTATGTGGTGCTCGGTGTTCCCGCCTTTATTTTCCTGATGTGGAAGGACTGGTGGGGAATAGCAGCGAGCGGGATTGCTTTTGGCTTTTTTCTGAATGTAGGCCGGTGGTTGACTGCGAAAGGGCCTAGCTATCTCAAGATAATGCAGCGGGCCTCGAGGCTCAAGAAATCCTATGATCCGATTAAGTAGGCTCAAGAAGGAGTGGGAGAAAGTTGGTTCCTTGCGGGACTATATTCCAATCAAGGAATTCCTTCCAGACGGGACGTTCTTGACCAAGAACGGGGCTAAGGGAATAGCTGCTAAAGTTCATGGGATCGACTCGCAGTGTAGGGAAGAAACGGACCTTGCTGCGATCACTGAACAGTTTGAACAGGCCTTTCGGGTGTTTGGTCCCGAATACCGGGTCTACCAGTATTTAATCAAGGAAAAGTCGAATTGGATTGATACTTCGGACCTTCAGAGGGCCGAGCACTTGGTAGCCCTGGGCCTATATTCGATTAATCTTTTCTTGGCAGTTGTAGGTCCAGGGTTGGAGGAACGACTTGAGTCATTTTCCTCCATCCTCGAAGGTCTTGTCAAGATCGAACGACTGAACGCGGCAGGAATGTACCGATTTCTTTATCGTCTTATTCACCTTGAGCGCTGCCAGTGGACGCCGATGGCGACACAGCACCTTGATTGCTATCTTGGCCGCAAGCGGGTAGCTATTGAATCTGACTACCTAGAGATAGGGAAGAAGACCGCAAAAGTTCTGACCCTAAAAGATCCCCCGGCCCCTAATAAGTATATTGAGCAGGATGCAAACCTTCCGGCTACGGAACGTGCGCTAGGTTCTCTTTTCCTTGGTATTGACGGCGAGTTTATAGCGTGTTCCCAATGGCAGGCCTTTGCCGATGGACAAGGGGTTATCAAGCGTAACCAACTTCATGCGCACAAGAGCAAGAAGCGGGCCACGGTAGGTTCAAGCGTGACGAAAGATATTTTGGTTGACGCTTCACAAGTTAACCGGGTTTGGGAAATGGGGAAGGCGCTGACCATGCTGGATCAAGGTCACAGCCTTGGGCAGTATTCATTGACCATTGTAGCCACGGAGGGGGCAAGCAAGATCGAAACAGCCATTGTTCAGCGTGGCGGGTCGGTTTACCAAGAGCACGAAAATGCTTTCTTCGCGTGGGTGGCAATGATCCCCGGTAACCAGACTTATGATCACCGGCAGTTTTGCTTGATGGACTCAAACTATGCGGACCTTTCCTTGGTTTGGAAACACGCCGAAGGGAGTAAGAAGAACGCGCACCTTGATAAAGAATGCCTGACGGTTCTGCGGACGGAATCAAAGACCCCGTACTATTTTAACCTGCATAGTGAGGGAAGCTTTGCGGATACGGCACACTCAGTTATCGTTGGGCGCACCGGTTCTGGAAAGAGTTTTCTTCTAAATGCCATGGTAACGGCGCTTCAGAAGTACAGTCCGTTTACCTTGATTTTCGATTTCGGCGGGTCTTTCGAGTTCCTTACGAGGCGTTATGGTGGGAGTTATGTCAAAGTTTCCGAGGACAAGAAAAGGTTCACGATAAACCCGTTTGCCTGCGAACCTACCAAAGAAAATCTGAAGTTCCTTACTCTCTTTGTAAAGGTCTTGCTTGAGATCGGTGGGGCCCCGCCGCTTACGGTTGAAGAGGGAACCGATCTGTATTGGCAGATTGAGGCAATGTTTGATCTTGTTCCAGAGGACCGCCGGTTAAGTCACTTGGCAGTCATGGCACGACTCAAACCCCGCCTCTCTCAGTGGTGCCAAGGGGGGCAGCACGGATGGTTGTTTGACAACGTGGAAGACACGGTAACGATAGCGGATTTCCAGTGTTTCGACTGGTATGGGATGAAGCTTGAGCCTGACGCGATGGAGCCCCTAATGCTTTACATGCTTCACCGGGCAGACCGGGAAATCTTGGGGGCTGACCCAAGGCGGCTCAAGGTTCTGGTGATTGACGAAGCATGGAAACATCTCGGAACAAAGCAGATGCAGAAGTACGTTTCTGAGGCGCTTCGGACTTGGCGAAAGCACAACGCGATGGTAGTTCTATCTACACAGTCAGTCGATGAACTGCGCCACTCTGAAATTGTCGAGATCATTCTTGAGAGCTGCATGACGCGGATTTTCCTAGCGAATCCCAAAATGGATGAGGAACTTTATAAGCTGAAATTGAAGCTGAATGCCGCGGAAATAAAGGTGGTCAGGGACCTTCGGCCCAAGCGGGACATGCTGCTTGTCAAGCCGGAAGGAAGCTCGAAACTCAGCCTTGAAGTGGATGCTAAGAGCGCTTGGCTGTGGCGCAACGATCCGACCGGGAACGCCCAGCGGCGCGAGGCCATAGAACAATACGGTGAACAATGGCTAGAGAAACTTGTCTCGCAATAATCCTCTTTTGTGCCTCGGCCTATGGCCAAAGAGTCCGTAACATCCACATGACCGAAGATGAGGTTCCCACGCTCTACGTCCAGCGCCGGCACGCGACGATGGTTATCCTGCCGGCTAAGGAAGAGGTCTTGGACATCGTGGCCGGAGTCGGAAAACAGATTCTCCCTGTTGGTCGTACTAGTCCAAATATCGTAGTGGCAAAGCCTACGGTATCACCCCTTGAGACTAATCTAGCGTTAGTAACATCGAGCGGGAAGGTCTATTCGTTTGTCCTGCGGGAGTGCTCGAAAGATGGACGGGTGGCGGATTACAAGGTGTATGTCGATGCGCCAGCCAAGAAGGTAGAATCAGCCGGCCCACCTCCTGAAGTAGCCGAGCTTGCGACTTGCCGGACGGACCTTACGGGGACTAAAAGCCTGATGGACGGGTTCAAGTCCCAGCTTGCGGATATGGATCAGAGGCTTAAGGGCCGGGTTGTTCCCCAGGAGCACGGGGCCGAAATGGTAAGCGATTATCACATACCCCGCCATGCCCGCAGCGAGCCGTTCCTTGTGGAAAGCGTCATGCACGATGGGGCATTTACCTACGTCCGGACCAAGGCCAAAGAGCGGGCGGCGCTGTACGACCAGAAGGACGGCAAGGCAGACATGGTTGACTTCGACCTTCGGCACGGGGTCTATATCGTTCCCCAGGTTCTAGATGTTTTCACGTTGGAAATCGGGAAGAAAAAGGTCGAGATAAAGCGTGCAAATCCTCAATAACTTCCGGTTGCCTTCGGGGCCGGTAGACAAGAAAAAGATTCTCTGGATAAAGATCGGGGCAGCGGTAGCTATAGGGGCCATTGTTTTCCTTTCCAGCCGCAAACCCCCGGCCAAGCCGAAGCCTCAGCTTGCGCCACCAGCGGTTCCGGTTCGTCCGGTTCCGGTAAGCCAGCAGTTAGACAGGGAACAGAACTTTGTTGTAGGCCAGCAGCAAGTTGCTAGGACAGCACAGCCCCAATCGGCCCCGGTTGATCCGGTAATGGATTCTGCACGGCAGGCAAGCATGGAACGGGCGCAGAAGTTAGAGGATTTGCGAATAGAAGCCGAGCTATCCGATCCGGTTGAAATGACCTTCAGGACTCCCCCGGCGCAAGATACCTCACCCAATGTGCCAAAACCTGCCGGGGGAGACCCCCCTGAAAAGGCTAAGGATCTCAAAGACCCGAATGTTGCGGAGCCTGGAGAATACAACTCAGCCAACGGAAAGATGCACGTTATCTTCGAGGGCGCGGTTGTTGATGCGGTCTTGATAAACAAGATTCAGGGCGAATTCGAGGGGCCGGTCTTGGCAATGTCAACCAATCCGATTTACAGCCACAGCGGCAAGCTGGTGCTGATTCCCGAGGGCACTCGGTTCTTAGGTAAAAGCAGCAAGGTTACGGCTACCGGACAAGCTCGGCTGGCAATTACGTTCCACCGGATGCTGATGCCGGATGGGTATTCCCTCTCATTGGTTGACGAAATGGCGCTTTCGCAGGAAGGATCTTCGGGCGTCACCGGGAAGGTAAACAACCATTATGCGATGACCTTTGGGGCGGCTCTGGCGGTTGGGGTTCTGAGCGGATTGGCGCAGGCGGATACTGGTTCTTATCTTACCGCGGACGGGTTTGACAGGGTTCGGGCTGGTATGGGTCAAGGGCTGTCGCAGGTTGGTCTTCAGATGATGGAAAAGCTATTGAGCCGGATGCCGACGATTACGATCCCCGAGGGAACCCGCATGAAGGTGTATCTGAGTAGGGATATTAAAGTTCCAGATTACACGTCACATACGATTGGGGATGACCTATGAAGAAAGCTTTAATCGTTGCTGCATTTATCGTTCTTCCACTTTCCCATATCCCAGCGACCGCGCAGTGGCATGTGATTGATATCCCAGAAACCGCGCAGATAATCAAGGTTCTTAGACAAGCTCGTGAACAGTACATGATTGCCCAGCAGCACTATCAGATGTACAAGGAATGGTCCCACAATCTGACAAGTCTTGACCATTACAAGTGGCTTGTGAAGGACTGGATCAGGACGGAGACCTCGGACACCTACGGGCTAAATGGGGCCTGGGTTGATGCGGCCAATTCCGGGGGATCTGGCCGGCTTGGACCTTACGTGCCTCTCCAATCCTACCCAGTGACGTGGATCAATGGATTGTCGGGAGACGGTCGGTCTCGGGCGTTATCGAGGTTTGCCAACATTGAGTTGATTGACGGAGCAAACTCCACATTGCTCAATCAGGCTGGCACTGTTCGGTCGTCAAACGGGTCTTTAGAGACAGTGGGGATAGACACCAACAAGATCTTGTCGGCAATGGCGCAGCAGCAGCAGGCGGTTGCTTTGCAGGACCGCAACGAACGGGTCTCGGCGCTTGATTCTGTAGTGGCAGCGGGCACTACGGTTGAGACTACTCGGGCGTCGGTTGACGGTTTAGGTCAGGCGATTATGGATTCAACTCTTCCGTAGGAGGCGATATGAAACAGGCTTTGATAGCAAAAATCATGGTTGCAATCTTGTGCGTGCTTACGTGCATTCTCGGCTATCTTCACCGTGCTGAGCAAGCTCGTATAAAGCAAGAACAGGAAATTCAGCGTAGCAAAGATGCGCTGAAAAAGTCTCCCACGTTGGAGAAAGAATGGGGCAAGGGTCTCGGTAAAGCTATTGAGGACTCGAAACTACCCTAATGCTTTTCTACTGGCAAAACATTCAATTCGCTATTCAGCAGATGTTGGATAGCAACCTAGATTTTTTTGTTCATTCTGGCATGAACATATGGACAGCTCTTGCTACGTGTCTCTTGGTTTGGTTCGGGATGGAACAGGTTTTGTCGGAGGAATTTGACTTGGCAGGGTTCATTAATCTCATATTTGTTCTTTGTGTGGGGTTGGTGATGGTCAGGTTTTACTCGGATCCGATTCCGGGCCTTGGATTCGGATTACATAAAATTGTCACTTTGGAAGCTGAAGCGGTATCTCGAAAAATCGGCGTCCAAATGATCGACAAAATGATAAATGGACTCGACCAGTTCAAGCAGGGATTAGAAACTCCTGGATTGACAAATTTTGTCGGTATGGTCTACTGGGCTATCTTGATAGTTTCCATTCTTCTTTGCCAGACAGTTGGTGCGATCATTCTTGCTTATTCCCAAATTGCTACTTCAGTTTGCATTCTACTAGGGCCTTTGTTTGTCCCATTTTTCGTAGCCCCAAAGTCTCTGAGTTGGATTTTCGATGGATGGTTAAGGAGTCTGATTCAGTTCAGCTTTTTAAAGGTAATTGTGTCGGCAGTGATTTTTGTTGTGGCTAGCGCCATTTTGGCAATCCTAAATGCCCTTCCGGCGGGGATGTCTTTAGCTGAAGAAATCAGGAACACTCCGGGTCTTTTGCTGGTTCTTTTCGGTGGCATTTATGCTCTTTTAAAGACTCCATCTTTATGCAATCACATATTTAGTGGGGCTTCTGGTGGTGGCCTTAGTGGAGTACTCACGGCGGTTGCCGGACGGATATCTGGTATATGACAAAAGAAGAAATGAGGGAATATCAAA
>Ga0126383_10000670_pt1 | contig 19614 bp, 19 predicted proteins | sample PanSoiMetPlot_35_FD_96882 | JGI IMG/M metagenome (GOLD analysis project Ga0126383, IMG submission 96882) | Tropical forest soil microbial communities from Panama - MetaG Plot_35 | ecosystem: Environmental > Terrestrial > Soil > Tropical forest > Bulk soil | place: Panama | collected 2016-02-17
AAGGGACGCTCTGGGTGGGGCAGTATCGGGACCGGAAGATTTATCAAATCGACCCCGAAACAGGGGCGGTTCTGCGCACCATCGAGACCAACCGCTTCGTCACCGGGGTCACCTGGATCGACGGCGAGCTCTGGTACGGCACCTGGGAAGGTGACGAGAGCGATTTGCAGCGCGTCGATCCGCGAACGGGAGAGGTGCTGGAGAGGCTCGAAATGCCGCCCGGAGTAAGTGTGTCGAGGCTCGAATCCGATGGCGGCGACCGGTTCTTCTGCGGCGGCGGAACGAGCGGGAAGGTCAGAGCCGTCCGCCGACCCAGGCGAGGCTGCGCGGCGGGCGGCGCTGAGATCCCCATCGACTCCACGAACAAGTAATCGAAGCGGCCCTCGCGGGCGAGCTTTGCCAAAAGCCCTGCGCGTAAGCCCGGGCGACAAGGAGCGCTGCCACCGAAGGGCGGTGATGCGGCAGCAGTAGCCGATCTCCTGCATCGAACCAGATAGATTGACATGCGAAGCAGATGAATACATGTTGTAAGCATGTCAGCAATGATCCAAATTCGAAACGTGCCCGATGCACTGCATCGTCGGCTCAAGTCGCGAGCGGCGCTGGCGGGCATGTCCCTCTCGGACTACCTCCTCACCGAGATTCGCCGCGTGGCCGAGCGACCGACGCTCGAGGAGCTGCGTATACGTTTGCAGCGCCGCTCGGAGACCCGCCTTTCCGTGGAGCCAGCGCAGGCGGTTCGCGCCGAACGCGATAGGCAGTGATCGTCGTTGACGCTTCGGCCCTCCTCGAAGCCCTCCTCCGGACGCCAGCGGCAAAAGCGGTAGAAAGATGGCTCTTCGACGCTGAAGAGACGTTGCACGCGCCTCATCTGCTCGATGTCGAGGTCGCGCAGGTGATCCGCCGCTATGCGGCCAATGGCGAGATCGATAGTGAGCGTGGCCGCGCCGCTCTGGCCGACCTCGCGGAGTTTCCGTTGCACCGATACCCGCATGACTTCCTTTTGCCGCGTGTCTGGGACTTACGGAACAATCTTACGGCCTATGACGCGGTCTACGTCGCTCTTGCCGAGGCGCTTGACGCTCCGCTGCTCACCCGCGACCGTCGTCTTGCCGCAGCGGCTGGCCACCATGCGCGGATCGAGTTGGCGTGAAGGTCCGTAATCGCAAATCCGCCCTACTTTATCGAATTGGCAACGGCTGTGGCACGCGCGCGATCGTCGCACGCAACGTTCGACCGTGGCCGCAAAATTGCCATTATAGAATTGTATAATTGCGGTTTTTCGGTGCTGAGCGGATCGACGGTGGGATCAGAAGGCGTCGAGGACGTGTCGTCAGAGGCGTTGGCGCGTGGCGGCTCCACATCAATCGGCTGACGATTGACACAAGACCGGGGTCAGCGGCGCGGCCGTAACCGGGCGCTCTCCTCGATCTCGGCCGCCGCTATCGCTCGGAAAAGCGCGGCGCTCAGCTCCTTTGCCGACTCCAGTGTGAGCTCGACGGCGACCCGCGCGCTGGGTCCCAGCGCGCGGTTCACGAAATCGATCGTGATGGCCTCTTCCAACAGGGCGTGGTGCGGGTGGTCGTACGACACCACCGAGTGCGTCAGATCGAACCACCCGTCCCCGCCCTTGCCCGCGCCGTCGGCGCCGACGACCTCGACGATCGAGGTGCACATGTCAGCGTTGGTTTGGCCGGCAGCTATTTGGCCAGGTGCTTGTGCAAAAACGCGAACACCTTCTGCCAGCCGTCGAGCGCCTGCTCGATGCGGTACATCGGCCGATCGTAGTAGAAGAAGCCGTGCCCGGCGCCGTCGTAGCGGTGGAACTCGTAATTTTTGCCGTGCTTTTTGAGCTCGGCCTCGTGCTGGTCGACCTGCTCCGGGGTCGGCGCGCGATCCTCGTTGCCGAACAGCCCGAGCAGCGGGCAAGAAAGCTTCTGCGTATACTCGATCGGCGCGACCGGCTGCTTCGGGTTCAGCTCCTCCCTGCTCATCACCACCCGGCCGCCCCACAGGTCGCAGGCGGCGTTGATGCTGTTGGTGTGGCAGGCAAACAAGAACGCTTGCCGCCCGCCCGAGCAGGTGCCGAAAACCCCAACCTTGCCGTTGAGCCACGGCTGAGCGCGCAGCCATGCCACCGCACCCTCGGTGTCGCTGATGACCTGCGCATCGGGGACGCCGCCCTCGGCGCGCACCTTGGCGGCGACGTCGTCGGCTTTGCCTTCACCGGCGCGGTGATAGAGGTTGTGGCTGACCGCGGCATAGCCGTGATGCGCGAATTTACGGGTGGCCTCGCGGTACCACTCGTCCCAGCCGGGGGCATGGTGAAAGAGCACAATCCCGGGGAAGGGGCCGGCACCCAACGGCCGCGCGACATAGGCCGAGATCGGCTCGTTCTTGTCGCCGTTGATCGAGATCGATTCCGCAATCATGCCTTCATAGGCCATAGTCGCTCCCCTCTCGTTGCGGGGCGAACCGCCGGATTGGCTATCCCATGGGCGGCGGCCGTTCCCTGCGGTAATGGTTAGCGCAGACGCGGCCCCGGGTCCATCCCCAGATGCCCCAGCCGCCGCCGTCGCTCGGACTCCCAGCGCCGATGACCACGCTCCGAGTGGCCCTAGAGTCCCAGATAGAATTTGCGGACCAGCTCGTTGTTGTTGAGCTCCTCGGCGGAGCCGCCTTCGAAGGCGATCTTCCCGTGCACGATGACATAGCCGCGGTCGGCGATGCGGACGGCCTGGTTGAAGTTCTGCTCGGCCATCAGCACGGTCAACTCGTGGCGGTCCTTCAATTCCTTGATCTTCTCGATGGTGCGTTTGACGAGCACTGGCGCGAGGCCTACCGACGGCTCGTCAATCAACAGCATCTTGGGCGCCGACATCAGCGCACGCGCCAAGGCCAGCATCTGCTGCTCGCCGCCGCTGAGGCTGCCCGACAATTGGCGCCGCCGCTCGCGCAGCACCGGGAAGGTCTCGTAGGACATGTCGAGATTGCTCGCGATCTCGGCGCGCGCCGACGAGCGGAACGCGCCCAACAGCAGGTTCTCCTCGACGGTCAGCTTTGGAAAGAGGCGCCGCCCTTCCGGCACCAGACTGATCCCGAGATCGACGATCTCTTCCGTCGAGCGGCCGACCAGATCGTACCGCTCGCCGTCGATCTCCGCGACGATCGATCCCGCGGCCGGCGGCACGATGCCCATGACACATTTCATCAGGGTGCTCTTGCCGTTGCCGTTGGTGCCGAGGAGCACGACCGTCTGGCCCGGCTCCACGGACAGCGATACTTCTTCGAGCACCCGCACCGCACCATAGCCGGCATCGAGACCGGTCACCGAAAGGCTACTCGCCAAGATAGGCCCTCTCGACCTCAGGGTTGCGGATCGCCTCCTGCGGCGAACCGTCGGCGATCTTCTGCCCGGCGACCAGCACGACGAGCCGGGTCGAGAAGCTCATCACCGCGCGCATGATGTGCTCGATCAACACGATCGTGATGCCCTGCTCGTTGAGGCGGAACAGCATAAGCAGGATCTCCTCGACCTCGGAGGGCGATAATCCCGCCATCGCCTCGTCGGCAAAGAGCAGCCGTGGAGCGCTGGCAACGGCGCGGGCGAGCTCGAGCTTGCGCATCTCGACCTGGGTCAAATCGCGCGGCAGGTGCAATGCCTTCTCGGCAAGTCCGACATCGGCCAGGAGCTCGCGACAGCGCTCGGCGATCGCCGCAGCCGAAAGGTGCCCGCCGCGGCGGGCGTTGACCGTATAGAGCAGCGGGATGCGAAGGTTGTCGATGAGGCTCAGGCTGCGGAAAGGCTTTGGCAATTGAAAGCTGCGGGCGAGCCCGAGCCGCGTGCGCTGGTAGGCCGGCAGGCCGTCGATCGGGTGCCCGTCAAACACGACATTTCCGGAATCGTGATGCAACGCGCCGGAAAGGCAGTTGACGAGCGTGCTCTTGCCGGAGCCGTTAGGCCCGATCAAGCCGAGCCGCTCGCCGGCAGCGATGGCCAGGTTGATGTCCTCGAGCGCGACAAAACCGCCGAAGCGCTTGCCGAGCCCGCGGACCTCGAGGATCGCGGCAGGCATCAGCGCAGCCTTGCGCGCCGGCGGCTTTGCACCAAGCCGACGATGCCATTGGGCGCGATGACGACGAAGACAATCAGCAAGACGCCGACGATCAGCAGGTTCAGCGCCGAAGAGATCGTCACGGTCGCGAGTTGCTGGATCGTGCCGAGCAAGACCGCGCCGATTACCGGGCCGACCCAGCTCGTCATCCCGCCGATCAACGGCATCGCAACGCTGTTGACCGCGTAGGAGAGGTTGAAGCTCGAGGTGGGATCGAGATACGTCACGTAATAGGGGAGGGGAGCCCCCGACATTCCCATCAACGCGCCGCTCAGTGTCGTCGAGATCAGCTTCAGCCGCAATGTCGGCACGCCTCCGGCCTCGGCGGCCATCTCGTCATCGCGGATCGCATTGAAGCCGAGGCCCAATGTCGAGCGTTCTATAGTCCGCGCGATTGCCACCGAAATCCAGGTCAGCGCCAGCATCAAAGAATAGAGGTACTGGATGTAGCTGCCGTAAATCGGCGATTGTTGCGGGCGAATGACATAAATCCCGCGCGACCCGCCGACATAATCCCAGTTGACGATTAGGGTCTGGGCGACGATTGCGAGGGCCAGGGTAGCAATGGCAAAGAACACACCTTTGAGCCGCAGCGTCAGATACCCCATCCCGAAGCCGATAATTCCCGACATGACGCCGCCGGCGAGCATCATGACCGGCACCGGCAGCGAGGTCGTCTTATGCAGCACCACAGCAGTGTAGGCGCCGACCGCGAAGAACGCGCCCGTCCCGAAATTGGTGTAGCCAGTATAGCCGCCGAGAATGTTCCAGGCCGTCGCCAGCACAATGAACTGCAACACCTGGTAGGCTGCGAAGAAGTAATACTCGTTGGCAATGAGCCACCGCGTCAGCACCAGCAGGGCGATAGCCACGGCCAATGAAACGACCCAGAACTTGCCGGTGCTCATCGGCTTTAAAGCCCCTCTCGCGAGCCCTTCTCCCGCATTGCGGGAGAGGGAGGGGCCCAGCGCGAAGCGCTGGGAGGGTGAGGGTCTATCGGGCCTCGAGCATCTGCAGAACGCTGTCGATCACACCGGTGATATTTTCCAGAACGTGGTTGTTCCAGAAGCGGATCACTCTCCAGCCCCGGCTCTCGAGCCAAGCGGTTCGGCGCGCATCCGAGGTGTTGTCCGCATGCTGACCGCCATCGAGCTCGATCACCAACGCGTGCTTGGTGCACGCGAAGTCGACTATTTATGGCCCAATTGGGTGCTGCCGGCGAAACTTGTACCTCAACAAACGGCGATCGCGCAGAGCGGACCACATCCGGCGCTCCGCATCTGTCGAGTGCTGGCGCAGCTGGCGTGCTTTTTGGCTCGGCATCGGCGCAGATTACCGGCCCTCGGTAAACAAAATGCCCGTCAGATACCCTCACCCGCCGAGCTGCGCTCGGCACCCTCTCCCGCATTGCGGGAGAGGGGCTGATAATACATGCTGCAGTCATTACCAGCGCCCGAGGATGCCGGCAGGCCGCCAGGCGAGGGTCAGGAGCAGGAAGCCGAACGCGACCGCCGGTGCCCAGGAGGGGCCGTAAAAGGTCGAGGTGATGCTTTCGACGACGCCGATCAGAACGGCGCCCGCGAGCATTCCGGGAAAGCTGGTCATGCCGCCGAGCACGCAGATCGCAAAGATGCGGCCGATATAGTCGCGGCCGATCGACGGCTCGACCGGCTGGATGATGATCAACAGGGCGCCGGCGACCGACGCGGTGGCGATCGAGATGCCGAAGGCGACGCGCTTGACGCGGCTCGGGTTCGCCGCCATCAGCTGCAACGCCAGCCGGTCCTGGGACACGGCAAGAATCGCACGGCCAATAAAAGTACGCCCGAGAAAGACCTGCAGCACGGCGAGCATCAGCAGCGAAACCAGGAAAGGAATCAGCATGCGCAGCGGCAGATCGATAAAGCCGAAATGCAGGCTCGGTCCGATGTAGGGTGCCTCGACGAAGCGGTAATCGACACCGAATACCAGGATCAGTGCGACCTCGGCGACAAACAACAGACCAAAAAAGAACGCGAGGCCCTGGATCGCTTCCTCGCCGCGCCGCTCAAAGGCATAGTAATAGATTTGGTAAACCGCCATGCCGACCAAGAAGAAGACCGGCGCCATCACGGCGCCGATCAATATCGGGTCGATGCCGAAATTCGAATTGATGATATAGGCGACAAAGGACCCGAGCATAATGAAGGCCGGGTGGGCGATGTTGACGATGTCGAGCATGCCGAAGGAGATTGTGACGCCGACCGTGACTGCGGCATAAAACCCGCCGAGCAGCAAACCGGCGACGACCGCGTTAACCGCCAGGTCGAACGAAATCATCCGGCGGGCGTGCCGGCAGCGTGCAACGGCGATCGCGGCATTTTCCCCCTTGGCTGTCTCCATGGCCTCGGCGCATTAGAGCAGCATCTGCCCGTTCTGTTAAGCGATCGCCTTGGTCAGGCTGAGGGCGGATCGCGCAAGGGTGGAGCGGGCAATATCGAAACAAACCGTCCCGGCGAGCTGCCCGCTTTCAGACGCGAGGCGCCGCGGCCAGATCCGGCCGCGACACTCAAGCGTGCGGGTAAATGTCGAAAGCGTGCGGGTAAATGTCGAACTTAATCCTTGTCGTTGTCCGACCTTCCGTACACCGCGATACACCCGGTCAAGCAGCTTCCATATGGGAAGCCAAACGCGTTGTTGGCCGCGATGGGTACAAAGACCAGATTGTTCTTGGAATTGGCGGCTACTGAATGGGCGGTCCCGGCAGGATGCGGGTTGAGGTCCGGTGCGGTGACCGCCGGCACTTGGAAGGTCGGGACCAGCTGGTCCAGGCTGTGGCTAAACGCGTCGATTACGCCGAGTACCGCGGCACCCTGGGCGGTTAGGGTTGGCGCCGTTGTGGCTGTGCCCAAGGGAGGCCGTGCCGGCGTGATCGCGTTGGGGGCATAAGGACTGCCCGAGGAGGCAGTATAGTAGTGCCCGTCGCCTGAATTGAACCAGACTTCGTCGCCGGGTCCAACGCCCGGCACGTATCTCACGATGAAGCCGGTTGTCGCGTCCAGGATCACCTGATAGGGCGTAGCGATGTTTGTATCGCGGTCCGCATTGCCGGTCCATACGCCGTTCGCCGTGTCGAAGGCGGTATTGCAACCGACGAGCAGCTCCTCATTCGGGCCGAGGGTCAGGCCTGCCGGGCTGCACAACGACACCCCATACATCGCCTCGATAACGCCGGCCGTCGAGATGCGCAGGACCGCTCCCTGTGTGGTGACCCCGCCGATCTGCGGTATGGAAAGGAAAAATTTGTGGGTGCCCGGATCCCACACCGGTTGTTCAGCGCCATTGGTCGCGAAGGGAAGCGAGATTGTCGTCCCGCGGGTGAGTTTGCAGGTTGCCTTATCGACGCTGATCAGAGTGCCATATGGCGGGGAGGCGGCATTGTTGATCGCCAGGATGAGCCCATCCGCAGGATCGTACGCCAGTTCATCGGCACGCGTCGGATCGGTGTCGTTGGTGTGGACCTCGCTGACCGTCTTGGGTGGGGTAAAGCTGCTGTCGAAACACAGCACCCGGCTAGGGGCATCGGTTACAAAAAGCCAGGGCTGAGGAGACGGGGCGGAAGTGACGCCGTTGGGACCGGCGCAATCGTTGGCGCCGGGATTGGTCGGGCCCACCGGCGGCGGGGGACATGGAGTAAACCCGTTGAACGGGCCGAAGCCGTTGTTCGGAGGGAACTGCGTGACAGATATCGGCGTCTTGGCGTCGAGGGTATCGATAACCTTATTCGAACGGTCGGCGAGATAGTATTTTTGCGTCCCCTGGTCCACCCAGCTGATATCGAAGGAATAGAGCGCACCTGAAGTGGTGTTGGCGGCGCTCACGGGAACCGGAAACACGTCGAGCAGGCGGACAGCCGGCTCTGTTTTTACCCTTCTCAAGTCGTCGGCGCCCGCACTCCCTGCAATCAGGACAGGTACGGCCGCCAATACTGAGAGCATGACATATTTTCTAAGAAAGGCGCGCAAGGAGCTGTGCGCTTGAAGCATCTCTTCCTCCCATTTCGCGTGGTTTTCAAACTGACGCCAGCGTGGATAGCGCGGCGCGTGTAGAAATCTACAGCTGTCGCTAAAAGTCAACGAATTTTAACGATTTACTGACGTATTCTGCAGTCGCGATGTATCTGAGGTTGCGGCTACATTTCCGTTAGATTGGGATTTTGTAATCTGACCGCCTATACTCAGCCTTTCGCCTGCCGAAACGTCGGGTGGCCGATCGGATTTCAGGAAGCGAGCCGCCGCGTGAAAATCCTGCTGATCGAGGACGATCGAGAGAACGCTGATTACGTCGCGAATGGCCTCCGCGAAGAGGGCCACTTGGTCGCGCAGGTGGCGAGCGGTGCTGAGGGCCTGATTTGTGCAATGGGCAATGGGTTCGATCTGCTCATCGTCGATCGGATGATACCCGGCCTCGACGGATTGAACCTGGTCAAGAGCTTGCGTGCGGCCGGCAACCATACCCCGGTTCTGTTTCTGACGGCATTGGGTGGAGTTGAGGACCGGGTCTCGGGCCTCAATGCCGGCGGTGACGATTATTTGATCAAACCCTTTGCTTTTTCCGAACTCGTCGCTCGGGTCGCGGCGCTGGGGCGCAGGCCGCACGCGACCGTGGCGGAGACAAGGCTGCACGTACTTGATCTGGAGCTCGATTTGCTGTCGCGCACGGTGCGACGTCACGGGAAGCTGATCGAGCTGCAGCCAAGGGAATTCCAGCTGCTCGAATACCTTATGCGTCATGCGGGCCAGGTGGTTACGCGCACGATGCTGCTCGAACACGTCTGGGACATTCATTTCGACCCGCATACGACGTCGTCGAGACCCACATAAGCCGGCTGCGCACCAAGGTCGACAAAGGCTTCGCAGCGGAGTTGATCCATACGGTGAGAGGGGCGGGGTATTGTGTTCGCGGCCCTGCCTAGAATCCTCCGAACCTCGAGCTTTCGCCTAACCTTGCTCTGTATAGGGTCGTTCGGTGCGTCCGTGCTGATCCTGTTCGGGGTGATGTATTGGGCGGCCAGTGTCTACATGTCGAACTCGCTCGATGCAGCGGTCGACAGCGATATTACCGAGCTTGCGGACGTGCTTCAGGTTGGGGGAGATGCGGCACTGGAGGCACTGGTGAAGGAAAGAGTGCGGCAAACGCCGCACGGTCCGATGTTTTATTTACTCCAGGATGCGAAGGGTGATGTCGTCGCCGGTAATCTTTTGCCTGTTCGTGGAGGGGAAGGCCGATTTGAATTGAAGGTTCGGAATTCAGACGCGCCGCACGTGACTGCCCACGCCCACAGCATTGCCTTGCCGGATGGCGGATACTTGACGGTGGCAGTAGATTCGTTTCCACGCAACAAGATGCGCAAGCTGATCCTGTGGGTCTTCGGGTGCAGTGCTGCTACCAGCCTCCTGTTGGCATTCGGCGGCGGAGCGCTGATGAGCGTAAATTTGCTCAGGCGGATTGAAACGATCAGCCGGGCTGCGCGCGATATCATGGCAGGAGATTTCTCCAGGCGGATCCCGAACCGCGGCACCGGCGACGAATTCGATCATCTGGTCGCGAGCCTCAACGCGATGCTCGCGCGCAATGAGGTCGCAATAGAGAGTGTGCGCCAGGTGTCAAACGATATCGCGCACGATTTGCGCACGCCGCTGACCCGGCTGCGCCAACGGCTCGAGCTCGCGCAACGTCAGGCGCGATCGGTAGAGGGGTGGCGGCGGGCTGCGCAGGGATGCATTTCCGACATGGACGCGATCCTGGAGACTTTTGGCGGTCTGTTGCGCATCGCGCAAATCGAGAGCGGCGTGCCGACCCGCCGGTTCACCAAGGTTGATCTTTCGGAACTGCTCCGCACTGTCATCGAGGTATATCAGCCGATGGCTGAAGAAAAGGAACAACGGCTTACGGCCGATATCGCCTCTGGGCTTATAGTCTGGGGCGATCGCGAGCTACTGACGCAGATGGTTGCAAACGTGATCGAGAATGCAATGAAACATTCGCCGAGCGGAGCATCGATCGGCCTCGCAACCAGCACGTCCCCAACCATGATAGCCGTTGCCGTGAGCGATAGTGGGCCGGGAATCCCGGCCGAAGAGCGGGTACACGTATTTCGGCGTTTTTATCGGCTGGAACGCAGTCGCAGCACGCCGGGAAGTGGTCTCGGCCTCAGCTTGGTCGAAGCGATCGCGGCGCTCCATCTGGCGGGCATCGAGCTGACCGACAACGGCCCCGGCTTGTGCGTCACGTTGCGGTTTCACGCGCCCGATCAACCTCCACCTGCTCGATATTGCCTCGCCAAGTCCCAGCAGGAAGCGAGACCGCTACCGGCCTCAAGCTCGCAATGTCGACCGGATACGACCGAGGGAGAAAGGTCTGGCCCGGTGTAAGGAGGTCGCCGGCTTAACTCGATTGCCGCTGACGCATCAGGCGCGCAATTCCCTGCGCATCGGCATCACCTTGGGCTTCGAGCGCGGCTATGATACCGGGGCGGTCGGCTGCCGGGCGGTTCTGGCTCAGCTTGTACTTGCCTTCGAGCCGGGTGACAGCGATCTCGAGCCCGACTATGCCCTTCAGCATGCTCCGTACATAAGCTGCCGGAAGATCGCGCATTTTCCATGCCACAGGATTGCGGGCTTCGTGACGCTCGGACAGGCGATCGAGAAACCGGTTCAACCATTCGTCATCTTCGACCAGCCGCACCGTCCCATAAGCGTGCACATCGACATAGTTCCAGGTCGGCACACTCGGGCCGCTCGCATACCAATTGGGCGAGACGTAGGCGTGCGGCCCGTGAAAAATCGCCAGGACCTCGCCACCTCGAGCGAGATCGGCAACCTGCGGGTTGGGACACGCGAGGTGACCCTGTAGACGCAGCCGATCGTCTTCGTGATCGACCAGGAAGGGTATATGGCTCGCCACGAGGCCCGTGGCACCATGACTGACGAGCAGGCCGAAATCGTGCCGTTCGATGTGCTCCAGCAACACGTGCGGGCGCGTTTCAGTGAAGGCGGGCGGCAAGTAAACCATGTAAGCGTCTCCCGTACCGGGTCTCGGCGGCGTCAGCTCATGCGCGCAATCAGCGGTGCGGCGAGCAGCCCCGCTCCGGACAGCAAAAGAATGGCCCCCGAAGCGCGGTTGATCCAAACCAGATGACGCGCTTCGAAGGAACGAAAAAGCGAGCCAAGCCCGAAAGTCAGCGCGAGCCACCACAACAGAGAACCGACCCACACACCGAGGACAAGTGTCGCCGCGCGCGCGAAAGTGGCGTCGGCGCCGCTGAGGCCGAGAGCGGAAAAGATGCCGAGAAAGGCGAGGATGGTGATCGGGTTGGTCAGGGTCAAGGCAAAGGTCGACAGAAAGTCCCGCAGCAGGCTTTCGGTATCGGGTTCGGCGGGCGGCTTGGCTTCGGGCGCGGCGAGCAACGCGGAGCCGCCGATATAGATGAGGTAGCATCCGCCGGAGATGCGCAACCACTGATTGTAGTCGATGAGCCAATCGGAGACGAAGGTCAGGCCGAACGCGGCGATCAACCCAAAGAGTGCATCGGCGGTCGCGGCGCCGAGCCCGGAAACCAAGCCCGCCAGCTTGCCCTCGAAGATCGTCCGGCGGACGCATATGACGCCGACCGGGCCGACTGGAACGGCGATCACGATGCCGACCGCGACCCCCTTCAGCAGGAATACGAAAAGCAATCCGAAATCCTGCCGGTGCAGTGTGACTGAGGCCGCGCTATGCTAGTGGGCATCGCTGCAAAACTTTCGAACCCCGGAGGTCGCGATGGCTGACACCGATAATGCCCACCGATTCGAGTTCGTTTCGATCGACGGTGAGCCCCTGCCGCTCGATGCGTGGCGCGAGCGGGCGGTGCTCGTCGTCAATACCGCTTCCTTTTGCGGGTACACCCCACAATACAGCGATCTCGAAGCCTTGTGGCAGCGCTATCGCGATCGCGGCCTCATTGTGCTCGGCGTGCCGTCCAATGATTTCGGTCGGCAGGAGCCAGGATCGCACGGCGAGATCAAGGAGTTCTGCTCGACGAATTACGCGGTCGATTTTCCGCTGACCGAAAAATGCAGGGTCATCGGCGGCGAGGCCCACCCGTTCTACCGCTGGATAGAGGAAAGTCTGGGCGAGGCCGGCACGCCGCGCTGGAACTTTCATAAATATCTCGTGGGACCCGACGGTGAGCTCGTCGGCGCATGGCCAGCGCAAATCTCACCGACCGACCGCCGCATCACTGGCGAAATCGAGCGGCTGCTGCCCCAAAAGCCTCAATAGAGGACGTTGGCGGCACGGCTCACCAACTGCCCCAACACGAAATCGACGGCAACGATAAACGCCGCGGCCGCGGCGCTGGTGTCGAGTGCGACGCGGGCAATGAACCATTCGTAGACGAGAACGGCGACAGCAGCCGAGATTATGATCGCTTGGCCGGTTTGCGTTCCCAATACCCCGCTTTCGGTCTGGAGGCCGACGAGAACGATAAACCCGCTCTGCGGCAGCTGTGACCAATTGTAGGGGACCATGAAATCGAAGAAGCGGTGGGGCCGGCCAATCCGTTCTGTCACGATCAGCATGAGCAGCGGGAACGCGGTCCAGGCGATGACATAAGCGATCGTCTCGACGGTTACGATCCGGAGAGCGCCCGCCCTCTCCCATTCGGCGACCGTAACCCGCATCGTCAGCAGCACGAGGTAGAGCGGATAGCTGATAAAAGCGGCACGGAACGAACGCCAGAACCCGTCGACGGTCCGGTCGAAGCATGACAGACCGCCACGGTCGCCGCGTGCCAGCCGCAGCGCGCCGATCAAGGCTAGCTGTACTTCCAGCCACGCCGTCATCGGCATTAGAGGCTTGCCGCTGGTTGCGTAAGGCCTCGGTCGGACGTGAGGTGCCCCGTTCTATTCACAATCGTCATCACCGGGCTGCTCCCGGTGATCCACGGCCACGCTGGTGCCGACGGGCGCAGTGCCGGGGGCGTGTATGGCCGGATCAAGTCCGACCATGACAGCTTCCGGGTGCTGCTCGGATATGGAGCGGTCGAAGAACAATTCGAGAAAAGTGTGGTAGATCGCGGTCAGAGCGGCGAGGTCGGAAAGCGCGACCCGCTCGTCCACCTTGTGCATCGTCTGCCCGACAAGTCCGAACTCGGCCACCGGACAATGGGCCTGGATGAACCTTGCGTCGGACGTGCCGCCGGTAGTGCTGAGTTCGGGTGTCCGTCCCGTAACTCGGCGGATCGCCTCGGCGAGGCGATCACTGAGACTACCCGGCGCAACCAGGAAAGACTCGCCGCTGACGGAGATGTCGAGCGCGTAACGCCCGCCGGCCTCGTCGAGCCGCTCCCGCAACCATAATTCGAGCTTCTCGCTGCTCCAACAATCATTGAACCGGATATTGAATACCGCCTGCGCGGTCGCCGGGATCACGTTCGACGCCGGGTTGCCGATGTCGATTGTCGAGACCTGCAAGGTGGAGGGCTGAAAATGCTCCGAGCCGCGGTCGAGTTCGGCGACGGTCAACGCATGAAGCATCGCGACCAGGCGATGCGCCGCATTATCGGCGAGATGCGGATAGGCCGCGTGACCCTGGACGCCGTGAACGGTCAGGCGCCCGGTCATGCTGCCGCGCCGGCCGATCTTGATCATGTCTCCCAATTGCTGCGCACTGGTCGGCTCGCCCACGAGACACGCGTCGATCGCCTCGCCGCATTCCCCGAACCAGTCGAGCACCTTGCGGGTGCCATTGACGGCCTCGCCTTCCTCGTCGCCGGTGATCAACAGGCTGATCGATCCGGTAAAGTCCCGCCCGCGCTCGTCGATAAAGCGCTGCGCCGCAGCGATGAACGCGGCGATCGCCCCCTTCATGTCGACGGCGCCGCGGCCGCACAGGACACCGTCGCGAATGGTCGCCGAGAAGGGATCGAAGGACCAGGCTTCCGCGACCCCTGCGGGCACAACATCGGTATGGCCAGCGAAGCACAAATTGGGGCGGCGATCGCCGCGGCGGGCGTAGAGGTTATGGATGTCGCCAAAGACGAGACGATGGCAGTCGAACCCGAGCTTCTGCAGTTCCGCGGTAACGAGGTCGAGCGCGCCCTCGTCCTTTGGGGTCACGCTCGGCCGGCGGATCAACGCCGCAGCAAGCGCCGCCGGGTCGAGTGCTGTCTCACTCATTCCCGCAACAGCTCGTTGATCGAGGTCCGGGCACGGGTGCCCTCGTCGACCTTTTTGACGATGACGGCGCAATAAAGGCTCGGACCCGGCCGGCCATCGGGCAGCGCCTTGCCCGGCAACGATCCCGGCACGACGACCGAATAGGCCGGGACCCGGCCCATATGGATCTCGCCGGTGTCACGATCGACGATCTTGGTGGTGGCGCCGATAAAAGTGCCCATGGCAAGCACCGCGCCGGTCTCGACAATCACTCCTTCGACGACTTCGCTGCGCGCTCCGACAAAGCAATTATCCTCGATGATGACTGGCTCGGCCTGCAGCGGCTCGAGCACGCCGCCGATCCCGACCCCGCCCGAGAGATGGCAGTTCTTGCCGATCTGCGCGCAGGAGCCGACGGTCGCCCAGGTGTCGACCATCGTGCCTGTATCGACATAGGCGCCGACATTCACAAAGCTCGGCATCAGCACGACGTTCGGGGCGATATAGGCCGAGCGGCGCACGATCGCGCCCGGCACGGCCCGGAAGCCGGCATCGCGAAAGCGGTTCGACGACCAGCCGGCGAATTTGGACGGCACCTTGTCCCACCATCGCGCCGCGCCCCGCTCCGGGTCGGTCGGGCCGCCCGGAATCTCGATCATGTCGTTGAGCCGGAACGACAGCAACACGGCTTTTTTGAGCCATTGATGGACCTGCCATCGCGCGCCGGTCTTCTCGGCGACGCGGGCCCGGCCTTCATCGAGCGCATCGAGCGCTTCCTCGACCGCGTCGCGGTAAGCGCCGCGGCTCTGCGGCCCGAGCGCGTCGCGGGCTTCCCAGGCGGCATCGATGGTCGCGGCGAGATCGGCGTCGGTCATGGTTTTTCCCGAGGGGTTTGATGGCGTTTTGAGGGTGCCGCAACATGATCGACCCGCCCCCGAAGTGTCAACGCGGCTCGCCGACGAAGCCGGAGCCGCCGCTGTTCTGGCTGATATGCACGAAAAAAACAGCCAGGGAGCCGGAGCGAGCCGCGGAAATCCTCATTTCTGGGCCACAACGGCCACCGAATAACAGCGAATAACAGCCAGCAGCAACAGCCAGCTCTGGCTGTATAACAGCGGCCAGCCGCTGTAACTCGATCAGGTGCCCAACCAGATGACCAGATGCGTGTGATCGCCCGTACTCCAACATGCAACGCAGGTGCATCTTTCGCTCCGACCGTTGTCTACCACGCCTTTACGGCAATTTTCGGGATCTCCGGCATCACCGGCGTCCTCGGAGTTTAGGAGGCGGCTGTGTGTCCGCACCTCTGGTTTGATCTAGGGTTGAGAGTATCGTAGCCGCGTGCTCGGCGCAGATGCCCAGGCCAGGGAGGCGCGCGTGGATATCGCGGGCTGGTTGCGGGAGCTCGGGCTCGGAGAATACGAGCCGGCTTTCCGCGAGAACCATATCGACTTCGACGTGATCCGCAGCCTGACAGTCGAGGATCTGAAGAACCTCGGCATTGCCTCGATCGGCCATCGCCGCCGCCTGCTCGACTCCATCAAGGCGTGCTGTCAGCCGACAGCACGCCGAGATTTGCCGCTCCGAAGATCGAGACCGACGCGGAACGCCGCCAGCTGACGGTAATGTTTTCCGATTTGGCCGGTTCTACGGCGTTGTCTTCGCGCCTGGATCCCGAGGATTTACGTGAGGTGCTCGGCGCCTACCACAAGCTAGTCGCCGAGGTGATCGCTGCTTCCATCATTACCGCATCCCCCAAAAAGATGACGCAGAAGCGAGCAAGCGGGTACAGTCGCGATGGGAAGGGTGCGGCATGTTGACGAGGCGTAACCGGGATCTGCTGACGGAGAAAACGGAGCCGACACCATTCGCCGCCAGGGCGAAGGATCTTGAGGCATTGCGCGATGCCGTTGTCGATGCGGCAAGCGTCGGTGTTGGCTTGTGGATCAGCTATCTGTTCGCTCTCTTTTATTTTGCCATCGCCGCCGGTGCAGTGACGCACCGTGACTTGCTGCTCGAAAGCCCAGTGAAGTTGCCATTCCTAAATGTCGAATTGCCGTTAAAGGCGTTCTTCATATTGGGGCCGCTGGTCTTTCTGATTGTGCACGCCTATGTGCTACTGCACTTCGTATTGTTGACCGGCAAGGTCGGCGCCTTTGATCTCGAATTGCAAGCGCAAATCTCCAGCGACGATGTGCGAGCGCGGCTGCGCCGCCAACTTCCGAGTAACATCTTCGTCCAATCACTTGCCGGTCCCCGTGAGATGCGAACGGGTATTACCGGCTTTCTGCTGCGGCTCATCGTACAGGTTAGCCTCGTCCTTGGCCCGATCGCTTTATTGATCTTATTCCAACTTCAATTCCTGCCCTATCATAACGAGTCGATCACGTGGTGGCAGCGTATCGCCGTTTTACTGGATCTCGTTTTATTATGGGTGCTGTGGCCGCGGGTTGCGCGCGGGCAAAACGCGGGACTTGAAGCGAGTGATTTCATACGGCTCAAGGTCCTTGCATGGCTGGGGGTGAGTTTCCTGCCGCTTCTGCTGGTGGTCACGATCGCAACCTTCCCCGGTGAGTGGCTGGAGGACAATCTATGGCTGGGGGCGCGCTGGGCTACGTTGCACAGGCTCTTGGTCGCGGGTGAGGTCAATTACGTCACCGGCAGGCCACAGAGCTTGTGGTCAAACGTTCTGGTGTTGCCAAACTTTGAAGTCGGCGATCGCGTGAAGTTCGATGGCGATGGCAAGATGGCGATTTCTTCAGATACACTGTCGATGCGTGGCCGCTCGCTCGAAGGAGCCGTACTGGCGTTCTCGCATTTGAAAGGCGCTGATTTCACCGGCGCCTTTCTTGACAACGCGAATTTCACCGGCGCCGACCTGCGCGAGGCGAAATTCGGATGTGAGCGGGTGGGCGGCCTGCCGGGGTTCTTCTCCCAGGGCCACAAGGAAAGGGAAGTAATATGTGCTCAGTTGAGGGGTGCTGAATTTGCTCTCGCTCGGCTCCAGGGTGCCTCGCTCGTCGGCGCAATGCTGCAGGGCGCTATCTTCCTTGAGACACAGCTCCAGGGCGCTGCGCTCGATGACGCGCGGCTGCAGGGTGCCGTGCTCGTCTTCCCGCAGATGCAGGGCGCTTCGCTAAAGGGTGCGCAGCTACCAGCCGCCTACCTCGTCAACTCACAGCTTCGCGGCGCCAATCTCGATCGAGCACTGCTGCAAGGCGCCAATCTCGACAGGGCGCAGCTGCAGGGCGCCTCGCTCGTCGCGACGCAGCTGCAGGGTGCCTCGATTTTTGACGCGCGGCTGGACGGCGCCTCACTTCGCGGCACCTTTGTTTGGAGAGTCAATCCACCATCAAATATCTACAGCGCGTTTGTCTCAACACCCGAGCCTGGACCGAAATATGCTTAATTGCCCCAGTGGCGTGTGCGACTGGTCGGAAAGCTCCTACGCGACGCTAAAATCGCTGATCCAAATTTCAGCTCGTCCGGGTGGAAGCGACCAAGCGTTAAGGCTGATCTCGAGACTAAAAAGTCCGCCCTATGTCACGGACGAGGCTTCGGCGAAACGCTGAACGGATCTTGCAAACGAGTCGGCGCGCTTGGCCGACTCGTACTTCAACACTTTGGCTAAAACCCTCAAAGAGATCGGTTGCGCCGCCGACGGAGCTCCCTACGTGGTCGGCGCACTGATCCGTCCAATTTCCGCGGTTAGAGTGCAACTCGATTACCGCTTTGGGCCGAATCTCTCGCAGGAGGCTGAGGTAGCAGCCGCCTTCCTCGACGAGCCGAAATGCCCCGGTGCACGCGGACTGTCGGAGGAGAACAAGGCAAAGCTACAAGAGATACGCGATCGGAGCCCTCCCGTGCCGCCCGCCGCCGCGGTGCAATAATCACCGCGCCGTTACCAGCAGGTTTCCCCGTGATCCCCCCGGTTATCCGAAATTGCGTCCGACCCGGATCGGACGGAGATAAGCAGGTGCCGCCCGGCGCGTGATGCGTCACAGTGAGGACCTGCCACCTGCCGGTCAATCGGCGTCCATCGTCGCCGCGATCTTGGCGGCGATGTCGGCGCGCCATTCTTCGATCGGCTTGAAGCCAGGCTTGGCGCGGCAGATCGCTTCGGTTTCGCGGTAGAGTTCGTCCTCGGATTTGTCGAGGTCGATCTCGAACCCCAGAGGTTGCGGCACGTACCACGGGGTGTCGCAAAACATCTCGATGCGGTTGCCTTCGGGGTCGCTGAAATAGACCGACCAGGCATTGCCGTGGCAGCGCGGGTCGATGACCTTGCATTGGGCCTCGCGCACCTTGCGAAAGACGCGCTGGACATTGGCTAGCGTGCCGACGTTGAACGACACCTGCTGCACCATCGGCGTCTCAAGATCGCCGTCGCGCCCGCGCACCAACACGACCTGATGATGATCGCTGGGATTGCGGCTGAGGAAGGTGATGCGGCCGTCCTCGGCGCCGTCGCTGACGACGAAGCCGAGCACGCGGGTGTAGAAGTCGATCATCTTCGGCACGTCATTGACGTAGAGCCCGACATGGCTCAGGCGCGGCGATTGCTCTTGGGACATCGATTGGATCTCCTTTCGCAGAATTAGTCGAGCACTTCCTTGTGGGCGGCATTGTCGCGGATCGCTGGTCGTCGAGCACGCCTTGCCGAAGCGAGGAAGGTATTCGCGGTGGTCAACGACACCCTTGATGCCCGGTGATCACCGTCCGCATGCTAACAGCACCCAACGATCAACAGGAGGAGTTCTTTTTACTGTCGCCCGAATTTGGCACGAAGCGCTCCGGCGGCGTGGTCGAGAAACAGGCGGATTTTGGCCGGGAGGTGCCGGCCTTCCGGATGGACGATGTGGATGGGTGCGGGTGGGGGTTCGTACTCGTCGAGAACGGTCTGCAATAAGCCTGCCGCCATGTGCGGCTCCGCCTGATAGGACATGATGCAGGCAAGCCCCAAACCGCCGAGCGCGGCATCCACCGCCGCGGCAGTGGTGTTCACCACCAGCCGGGGCATGATGGCTACGGAAGTGATCCCGCCCGGGCCATGAAATGACCAGCGGCCGGGAATGGGTGTGACGGCCGTGCAGGCCACGAGACGGTGATTGGCGAGATCGCGCGGCGTCCCCGGCACGCCGTGACTGGCAATGTATTGCGGAGTTGCACAAACAACGCGCCGGACCTGCCCCACAAAGACCGCTCGCAGCGACGAGTCCGGCAACTCTGCGATCCTGACGCCGAGGTCGAGCCCCTCATCCACCAGCGAGACGACCCGGTCGAGCAGCAGCAGCCTGACAGCGACCTGCGGGTGATCA
>Ga0126383_10000672_pt1 | contig 19588 bp, 15 predicted proteins | sample PanSoiMetPlot_35_FD_96882 | JGI IMG/M metagenome (GOLD analysis project Ga0126383, IMG submission 96882) | Tropical forest soil microbial communities from Panama - MetaG Plot_35 | ecosystem: Environmental > Terrestrial > Soil > Tropical forest > Bulk soil | place: Panama | collected 2016-02-17
CAGCATCACTCTCACTTCATTCCAGTGAGTGATGAAAGCCTTTACTTCTTCGAGGTTGCTGGGTTCTGGATTGCCTTCGTCGTCGAACCTGACCAGAAAACCGTCGCCGTCGTCGGCGCTCTTTTGATCAAGGAAGGTTCGGCCGTCGCAGGCGAAGAACTCCGCGCCGTATCCGTCGCCGCGGCCGTGGGTTCCGAAATAGACAATGTCTCTTGGCAAGTCGTCGGCGTGTGCGAAGTTCGCCTCGTCGTCGACCATCTCGACGCAATTCGGAAAGTCTGCATCGTCCCATTCGGTTTCGACGTGAAAGCCTAATTCTTCAAAGAGTGCTCGGTCTTTCGATCTGCAAGTCAGTTGCATGTGGCATCTATCTCCCATTGTTTTTGCTCCTTTCGTTGGTGATCAGTGCTAGACCGCTGCGGCGATGGCGTCGCGGTCGGTTTCGAGTCGTCCGGCTTTGAGGATTTGATCAGCGGCGCGAAAGATTTTCTGTGCGCTCTTTTCCGGTATGGCGTCGGCGTCGTAACCGATGCCGCCGTAAAGCCAGCGCTGTATGTAGCCTCGGCAATAGTCCGCGCCTTCGAGGTTCAAAGCTTCGCAGCACAGCAAGGCGACCGCTTCCGCTTCTACTTCGCGCAAGTTCTTCGGCGTTCGTTCGGTGTCCGTGAAATCGGCTTCGCTGGTGTGTCCCAGAATGACGTGGGCGGTTTCGTGAAATAGCGTCTTGTGCGGAAGCTGCGCCACCGGATTGATCGCGATCTGTCGCTTCCGGGCGTATCCCTGACAATTGCCGTCTGGGTCGGTGAAGGCGATCTGCTCAATGTCTAAAGCGGCGAGGGCTCGCTCTGCTTCCCAATCCGGCAAGCGCGGCGCGGTGTACTCTTCGCCTGTGGTCTGCGAAATGACGAACCATCGCGGCTTGTGCATAAAGCTGGTGAAAGTGTGGCTACCGTTCTCACTTTCGGCGTCGCTGTTGTTCTCCTGTTCGTCGCGAACCTTGCGAGTGATCGGCATACAGAGAATCAAAGCGCGTTCGCCGCGTTTGACCGTTCGTCCTAGTGCTTGCCATCCGGGAAAGGTATTGATCGGGCCGGGTTCAAGTCCGCGCAATTGGCATTGCACGAGAGCTAGAATTTGATTTCCGCACGAGTAATTGTGAAAAGCTGAGTAGGCTTGCATGATCATGCCTGGCTTGTTGACGGCTTCAACTAACAAGGCTGACCACTTGGGAATATCGACATGCTTCGTTCCGTGTCTATCCATGGTGTAACGCGCTCCTTTCGCTTGTCGCGTGGTTGGTCTTTGGTCTTAAAACAGGGAGTTTTCCCCCTTCGTAGCGACGTTCGGACACGGGTGGGTGCCCAACCGACACAGGAACTGCCGGAACGGAGTGGAGGACTCGCAGGCTTTGCGGAGAGTTGGCGGTTGGGCTCCCGTGGCAGAATGAGAGCGCAGAAGGGGGAAAACTAAATCAAAGCTGCTCGGCTGGAATGAAGCGAAGCGGAATGAAGGCGAAGCCTTATTGATCTAGTTTCTATTAATGCCGGTTTCGCTGGTGCGTCACTGAAGATGAGACTCTTGGATCAGTTTTGTTAGGTGCTATTATTCGCGCATAAATGCTCCTCCCAGGCACAATCCTGCAGAACCGCTATCGCTTGCTGAGTGAACTTGGGCACGGCGGCATGGGTAACGTGTATGAAGCGTTGGATCAAAGGCTAAAATGCAGAGTAGCACTCAAAGAAACGTACGCTAGTCATGATGCCAACGCGCGAAGAGCCTTCGAACGCGAAGCCGCATTGCTTGCAAACTTGCGTCACGCTGCTTTGCCCAAAGTAATCGACTACTTCACTGAGAGTGACAGCGACTTTCTTGTGATGGAGTTTATTCCAGGTTACGATCTTGCTGAACTGCTGGACCGCAATGTTAATCCGTTTTCAGAATCGCAAGTAATAGGTTGGGCTCTTAACACTCTAGGTGTTCTGGAATATTTGCATACTCAAGAACCACCAATCGTGCACCGTGATATCAAGCCGGCGAATCTGAAACTAACTACGACAGGCGAACTCTTCTTATTAGATTTTGGAATAGCGAAGGGCTCGCTAGGTGCAATGTCATCTTTGGCAACGAGCCGCAGCGTTCGAGCATTTACACCAGTGTACGCGTCCCTCGAACAAGTTCTTGGCCTTGGTACTGATGCTCGGTCCGATATCTATTCGCTAGGCGCGACTCTTTATCATTTACTTACTGGGACGCCTCCGATTGATGCACCAACGCGTTTTCAGGCAATCGAAGATGAACATCGCGACCCACTCGAGTCGATGCAAGCGCTTACTCCCGACATCTCGTCGAATATCGCCGGCGTCGTTTACGCAGCTATGGGCGTGAGTCGAAAGAATCGGTTTTCGAGTGCAGCAGCGATGCGCAAGGCGCTACTCGCAGCAGTTGAACCGGGCGACCGCAACAGAGAAGAAGAACAGGACGGTGCGCTGGCAAGACAGGCTCAGGTTTCAGAAACAGTGATGGTCCCAGCCGTCATGACACCTCAATCGGAGTCGAATTATGAAGTTGCACCTGAGATCCCGACTCTGCGCGTGCCGCCACCTGAACGAGTTTCATTCGATTTTCTGCCCGCGGAAGTTTCGAATGAATCTAATAAGTCCGTGAGTGAGCCTGATTCTGACGATCAGTGCGACTGGTATTGCTCGAATTGTAACAGGGTCATCAATAAGTCAGATGACTCGTGTCCACATTGCGGCTCCGAAACAAAAGAAATCACTGACGCTCCTGCAACTATGATCCCAGTTAGCACAGAGCAGTTCGATCAGATCCTGAACATTGGTAAGTCACCTGCTAGCGGTGCACGTCGAGCTGAATTATCTGTGGATGACAAGAACATCGCCTTTTTTGATGAACTCGCCAAAATTGTGCCGAATGTTGGCTGGCCATATCTGAATCGCGGTCTGGCTAAGTACAACAAACGCGATCTTGAGGGTGCGATGGCGGACTATAACCAAGCAATCGAGATCGACCCTAAATGCGTTGACGCTTACATCAATCGAGCTCTCGTCTGGAGTTCTAAACGTAATAACAATGCCGCGATAGCCGACTGCGATACAGCCATAGAGATCGACCCGCAAAACGGCCGCGCGTATGCCGTACGTGGCATGGCGCAATATGACAAAGGCGATCTAAATGAGGCGATTATCGATCTCAGTAAGGCGATAGAGATCAACCCTAAGCTCGCCATCGCCTACGCTTCCAGAGGAGCGGCAAAGCTTCGGCAAGGTGAAGAGGGAGAAGCTGACGAGGATTTTCAAATAGCCAGGAAACTCGACACCAGTATGAGTGAGTCGTTGGAACAATGGGCTACTGATCTCAAACGTTCTCGTAACCCGGGTTGGGCCGAACGGTTGTTCCGACGAGTGACGGGCTCGAGACGCCTACGGCATTAACAGACCAGACCTTTTCAACCCGATTCGAAATCGCAGACAATGTGGATTCTGCCCACTAACGCAAGCTATGCATTTCATTCCATGTTCGAAAGCCAGGGCGAACTGCGTGGCTACGCCAACCTGTTTATCCTTGGGCCAGACCGCGAAGAGGAACTCAAGAACCCGGCGAACCCAGCACACAAAATGCAGGAAATGTGGAGCGTAGGAAGCGCGGTCGCCGCCCGACTCGGAATCGTTTATCTCGTGGCTATTATGGAAGCCTATGCGACTGACGTCGTGTTTGAACTGTTGGACAAAAAAATAAGAATCGTAAATCAGGAAATACTGACACAACCCACACCCACGAGCGAAGACGAAGACATATGGAATGAGATTCAGCTCGAACAAGCTGAAGTAAACAAGGACAATCCTTTCTATTTGTTTGCCGAGATTGCAAAACAGCACATTCAAAAACGAGGACGCCAGCAAACGCTAAAGGCGATGATTGAGATTCTTGAACAATATTTTGACGTTAAAATCGCGAATCGAGACACGCATCTTACGAACTGGGACAAACTACAAAAACTGCGCAAACAGATCGTCCATCACCGGGCCTCCTCACGCAAAAAATCGAACCCGATTACGATCAAAGATCAAACTGTGACGATTGATGAAATTGTTGTGGAGAAGGACACGGTCTTGAACAATATCGATTTAATGTACAACTTCGCGGTAGCGGTTGAGCAAGCTATTAATTCCATCCCATTGCGCAGAGACTGGAAGGATTTCGACTGAGAAAGCTCACCAGGCTCGCCACGAGGAGGGAGCGACCTTAACAATTGTGCCGTAAACGCCACATCGACCGATTGGCGAAAATTTCCGAAAATGCTATTCTCCGCCACATGGCGGCCTGTATCGTTTCATTCGTGGATTTAGACGGGATCCGCCATTCCGTTGAAGTCGAGGCGGAAGGTTTATATGAAGCGTCAGTTCTTGGCGTCTGCGCTTTTCGCAAACACGACCTTCAACCGGCTGGACTGACTCAACTCGAAGTCGAGGTCCGCAGTTCCGTCACGCACACGCTAACCGTCAGGACAGTCCAAGATTGGTTGCAGCGTGGCGTTAGAACTCCCAAGGACGCCGTACTAAAAGAACGATTGAGATCATTATTGTCGACGTGACCGGAATTTTTGTGTGGCCGCTTTACGCTTCATTCGAAAGACAGAGTCAAACTCAAAGGTTTCACACCATTAGATCTACAATTCGAACCTCGCATAACATCACTCCGACTCAACAAATCCATCCAATCGCCGATTTCGGCAGAGGTGTTGAAGCGCGAATGCTCACGTGGGGACTCATTCCTTCTTCGAGTATTGATGCAAGAGGATTCACTAATGTGCGCGCTGAAACGCTAGAGGAAAACCGAGTTTCAGCGAATCGTTTCGATTGCGTCGATGCGTGATACCAGCGGACGGTTTTTACGAATGGAAGCGAACAGGAAGTGAGAAGCGCCCTTACTACATTCAGTCGATTGACGAAGGTCCGCTAATGTTCGCTGGTATTTGGGATAGTCTGCGGAAGTCTCTACTTATGACTGGTTCTAAATTGGGGAGGGTTACAGTTAACCAGAGTGCTTATTAGCTACCATGAAGGACTCTTTCCACATAAAGATTGAATCAAGTGGCCAAATGTGCATAATCTGAGCCGCTCATGTCGCGATTATCGACCTTAAGATGCTCAAGAAATGCTCCATCCGTTCTCGGCAAGGGTTTGAAACCCACAGGCTCTGAGGCTTTTCGCCATAATTCAAGGAGCCGATAACTATAGAAATCGATCCCGAAGACATCATTAAAGGCACTTGTGCCCGAATTCGAACACTCGATCAACGATGGTTCGAAGCGGCTAAAGCTAAACAACTCACACTAACCAAGCCCCCGACCAGCCTCGGTCGTCTGGAAGGAATTTCCTGCAGGCTTTCAGCGATTTTCGAAACAACAACTATAGGGCCTCTTCCAAAACTCATTTATGTGGTGGCGGGTGACCACGGCGTGTCCCGTGAAAATGTAAGCGCCTACCCGAGCGAGGTCACCGCACAAATGGTTCAGAATTTTTTACGAGGTGGAGCGGCTATAAATGTCCTTGCGCGACATTGCGGAATTGAATTACGGATTGTAGATGCAGGAGTGTTCACAGATTTCAAACCTGATCCTCTATTGATAAGTGAAAAGATAACTCGCGGCACTTCAAATTTTTTATATGGACCAGCATTGACCCCCGAGCAGGCCGAGCAATCCGTTGCGTTGGGCATCAAACTCGCGAAGCGTGCGAAAGGCGACGGATGTAGGTTATTGGGGATCGGTGAGATGGGAATTGGCAATACTACAGCCGCAAGCGCGATTACCGCGATACTAACCTCTTTGCCTGCTCGTGAGGTAACAGGTCGCGGCACTGGCATAGATGATACTCAGTTGCAACATAAAGTAGCCGTCGTCGAAGAAGCGATTGAACGTAACAAGCCCGACGGGAGAAATCCTCTAGATGCACTCCAGAAAGTCGGGGGTACTGAGATAGGCGTGCTCACTGGGATCGTGTTAGGTGCCGCGGCCGAGCGTGTTCCGATTGTCAGTGACGGATTCATTGCAACATCTGCTGCCGCACTCGCTGTTCGGTTCAACCCAGACGTAAGAGATTATCTTTTCTTAGGACATCTTTCTGCTGAATTAGGGCATGCGGCTTTGATTCAAAATATAGGGCTCGAACCGCTTCTTACGTTAGACATGAGACTTGGTGAGGCTACGGGTGCAGCCCTTGCGATCTTCGTGATTGAAGCTGCAGCCAAGATTCTCGACGAGATGGCCACTTTTGAGTCGGCCGGAATCACCGATCGTGTCATTAACTCATAGCCGGATTTATAGTTCGAGATTCACGATATCGCAGAAGGCAGGCGTGCGGTTTTGTTGACATTCGAACTCTTGAAGATTATTGTCAGGCGCGCTATCTAGATAGTTCATTAGTTCTCGGCGCAAATAGTCGTCACAAGAATAACTACTACCGGTCGAATATCTACTCACCTCGCTATGATGACGACCGGTTTGTGTGCTCCATTATGCACGAGCCCCTCTCCTTACAACTTAAACATGTTACGATCTCAATCATAACTGGCCTCACGATTTTCGTTTTTTCTTGGTTAGTCGCGAGCGCCGTATTCAAGGTAGGACCGAATCGGCTGCCCCAATATCCAGATCTCCTGGTAATAGTAATAACCAGTGCTTTAATTGCCGCCGTTGTGGCGTACGGAGACAGAGCGGTAACCGGGATTGTCAACGGTGCTTGTCTAGCGATCTTTGGCGCACTCCTTCGCGGGGAGACCGCAAGGCCACATTACTACGGCATATATGTCTTTGGAGTAGTACTGGGATCTCTCGTAGCCACCTATCCAATCATAGTTATCATTCTTACCGCGTCGTTAATAGTGGGCGCGTTCCTCATTGGACATTCAGACGACATCCCAATTTTTCTTCTCTCATTTGCCATTAGTGCTGTCTTGCTATACGTAACGCAATTGGTAATTTCGAAACTCTATGTTCCCGTCCACGATTATCTGAATCGATCAGCGACCATTTCGTTAGCGGGGTTTGTACTTGTATATATATTTTTCATTCTGTTCTTTGCACTCATTTATACGTCCGCTTTTTACTGGCGACCAGATGAAGCGTTTCTCAGTTCTACAATAGCCAAGTCTGATATGTCCTTTTGGTTCTTCACCTATTTTTCAACGATGACTATAGCGACGGTTGGATACGGTGAAGTTATCCCAGGCCACCCAATCACGCGACTAATTACCAGCGTTGAAGCCGTATGTGGCACGCTCTGGCTGGTAGTCTATTTTTCTTTTTTGATGAGAAAGCTTTCAGAACAGCCAAAGGAGAAATGAGATGCCGGAACAACAGACCGGGCGCGACAAAAGCGTTCGACCAAGTTTAGTCCGAAGTTTGATCGTCATCGCGATTTTCACTGCAGCGTCAGCCGCGGGCGGCCTAGTCAAACTTCCGGCAGGAGTAGGTTCGGTTGCGCTTGATTCGACTTTCGGGTTTTTCTGCGCAGGATTCTTCTCTCCACTCATCGGGGGGTTTGTAGGCGCTTTTGGCCATCTCGCATCGGCAGCGACAGCTGGGTTCCCTTTAGGCCCGGCACATTTTGTGATCGCAGTACAAATGTTTGCGTGGTGCTGGCTCTTTGGCTTTATTGTTCGGAAGATCAATAGAACGTGGTCACTTGTGATCGCAGCAGCAGTCGCAATTCTGCTAAATGGAGTTGCGTCGCCATTGATGCTAATTCCCATCTCACCACCAGAAATGAAACCTGTGCTAATTGGTTTGATCGGGTTCCTCCTGATCGCGTCCACAATTAACGTCGTTCTTGCATGTATCGCGATCTTCATCTTGTCCAAGTTGGACATACCAGGAATCTAGCTTACAACGATGGATGAAGTACTCCTACACAGTGATCCGTTTCAGTTAGGAACTGACTATGGCGCGCTCAGTAGCGGCGGGTTTTCGCTCGCTAGGAACGAAATTGGAATCCTTCACGCCTTGTCCTCGGAAAAGGCCGCGGAGTTTCTTTACCTGATCAGCGGCCTATACAACAAGAGGGTATTGACGAAACCGGCGAGAAAAGGCACGTTGATTCGTGAGGAAATCAAAGTGCTCGTTGAGGACCTCAGTTTTCTTAGATTCGGCGCCAATTTGCTTTACGAATTCAGCAAGGACAACGTCGCCAGGGCTCGCAAAATCGGATTCATATTCGAAAATCCTGAGCTTTTCATAATGGGAAATACCGTTATCGAAGAATTTCGCTACGGGTTCGCAGCTGCGGGGAAATCACCGTTACCCTCACAAGCGCTCGAAAGATATGGTTTTGGTGACAATAAGATTCTTCGGCAGACAGAATTCCTTTCGGGCGGAGAGCATCACCGTCTGAATTGTGCCGCCGTGCTCGAACTCAAACCAGACCTATTAGTTGCAGACTTTAGTAGCTCGAATCTTGATCCTGAGTTTACTACGGCGCTGATTAATTGGCTTGAAGATTTGGCGTTACAAGGGTCTTCGATATTTCTAACCGGCTTGCACCCTACCAGATTTCGCAGACTAATACCGAAGTCTTATGTTCTTGAAAACGGCGTTTTCAGCCAGCGACCACCTGCACAGGGATTGTTCCCGGACTCCGCGGAGGAACGTCAATCTCTGAGTTCATTGTTGAAGCCACGAGACGTTGGAACATCGAATGTCTTAGAGGTTAAGAGTGTAGGCGTTCCGATGATCACTTCTCCAGTCTCACTCAATCTCAGAGAGAGAGAGTTGCTCATATTGAACGGTCCGAATGGCAGTGGAAAGACTACACTCGGAAAAATCTTAACGAAAAGAATGAAGCGAGGATTTACCGGGAGTTTTTGGCCAAACGATGCTCGACCGGTAATGAGTCTTCAGTACCCCGATCGCTCCTTTGTGATGACCCGTGTGATTGATGCGCTACCAAACCGGGAACTGTTGGATATGTGTGGGATAACTGAAGATCAAGACTTAGTTCATCCCCGGAGATTGCCACGCTCTCAACAGAAGCTCTTAGCCGTGGCTATAACGCTAAGTCTTTCGTCAACGTATGCGATTCTGGATGAACCGACGTCTGGAATGGATTTTCCGTCTAAGAAGAGATTCATATCTCTGCTCAATTATTTCGCCGACAAAGGCATTCTTATGATTACTCATGACGAGGCTATTTCGTTTGACGGCATGACGCGAGAGTGGGTCGATTTAATATCAGGATAAGCGTGATGTTATTTGCCCTCTGGTACACATACTGGGTAATGTTCGCGGGTAGAAGTTGGGCATTGTTGCCACCGGCACTCGCGCTGATCATACGATCTGCATATCTCCGTAGGGCATTCATTCGATGGGCGTTTTTAGTTTTAGCGATTAGCATATTCGCTTTCATTTCGTTCTTTTCAGGCGTGCCTTGGAGTCAAGCGGCCTTTAGAGCATTGCAGGTTCTGGCATTCCTTGTGTTAACGAAGCACCTCCTTTCAGGTACTTCTGAACTGCGACTTAAGTGGATTCCGCTTTACCCAGCAATCATCCAACATATGGCTGGTCGTTATTTGCGGGTCATCATCGAACGCTTTGAGGATATTTATTATGTTGCCAGGGTTCGAATTTCAGTTGCTAAACAATCGAGAATCAAATCTGCGGTAGCAGCCCTCGTCGCCGCTATGACGGAACTCGCAATCCTCGCAAATCAGGAATTCACCATTATTAGCGCTAGAGGGGCACTGACACATCCGCGAGCGTGGAAGGTTGTTCCGAATAGGCGAGCATTTTACGGTGCGGGGGACTTGGTTCTATTGGCACTTATTTTGGTTCTTACCCTATATAATCCTGGATATATCCCAAATACGCCTAAGACCGTAAAAGACCTCACTACTACGATTTCGGGTGCGGTGGGTTTTATTTCTTCGCCTCATGATTAGAAGAAGTTCGCTGCCTTTACCCAAGAACGGCAATAGAAAGGCCATCCTGTTGAAGTTCACGACGCATGGCGCGATCCAGCTCCAATCGGGCCGAGTTTCTGCGAACGCTCACACGATACCCAACGTCGAGAATGAAAATATTATTAGGGGAGTAACAGTGTGAATCCTCCAGATAACGACACTCCGATCTTTTCTACGTAGTTGAAGCAGAAAGAGGAAAGGCTTTGTCGCTTTCCTAATCTCCGTTATCGCTCAAGCGCATTGGCCACCTCCCGTTCAGCAGAACCCTCGGCGCGTACCAACTCCAGAAAATGGGCGCGCGTTACCTCATCGCTCTGGCGCTCTGCATAAATCTCTAAGTTCATTCTCTCTTTGTCAGTAAAATTAGGTTCGCGGCCCCTTGCCTCCGTCGCCATTTCACGAGCGCTTTCGTGATACTCGCGAGCTTGCTCGAAATCAGCAACTAATCGAGCGTGATGTCTTTTCGCCGCTATCTCAACTGAATGACGATGATCTCTTTGCCCATGTGACTCAATTAGCCGAACCGCATAATCCGTGACTGTTCGCGCTTCGACCTCCCGCAACGTGCCGGTGCGATTTTCTCCGAGATTCAATGAGGCCACCCGCTGGCTTTCTACGAAGTGGCGCAATCGGTCTTTTGTGTCCTCGACAGCAATGCCGGCCATGATTTCTCGGGCGACCGCCCGGCCTTCCCAGTCGAACTCCGAAGAATTCCTTTCCCAGTCGTGGACCTGCTTCAGGAGTTCGTTATCGCGCAGGATTTCGGCGCTGGTTTCCAGCGAACGAATGTGATGCGGCTCGTATTTGGGTTCAGGAGCCGGTAATCCGTCACGGTGGCGGGTAGTAGTTTCGCTGTGAAACGCGTCTTCCAGAATCTCCAGCACGTCGTGCGCGCGTTCGCGATCATTTTGTAGCGGCTGCCGCCGCTCTTCAATCTGGCGCACGATCTCGCCGCGGACGAACGCGAGATGCTCCACGTCTTTCGCCGCCTGTTCTCTTGGTCCCGGCAAGTAGTTGATTCGCGCCAGTGAGCGAAGGTCGAGACGCTGCGCTTTCTCCGGCCACACCCTGGTGTCTTCACGCCGGCGCGCCAGTTGTTTATCCAAGGCGCCCAGCGCCCAACGCTCGCCATGAACTTCGTAAGGCGTGAGATGCCTTGACGCTTCGAAGTTCTCCAATCGCTCCGAACGAGCGCGATAATCAGCCCGCGCGACATTCGTCTGAGCGATGAGCAAAGCTGCTTCGTCGTCTGTTCGTAACGGAGCGCGAAACTCTCTAGCCAGGCCCGCGCGTAGTTCTTCCAGCTCAAGCACGTGTTCAGGCAGATTCAGTCTGATTGCGGTGGCTTGTAACTTCGACAGCGTTTCCCGACCGATGATTGGAATCACGCCTCCTTCGGGAGTGTCGTATCGTCGGCTCAAGCCGATCTCGACTTTGGAGACTGATCCCGTCATCGCGCTGACATCTTTTCCCAGCGCCGCAATCTTCGCCTCCTGCGCTTCCAGTAGTTGATCCAAGGTTTGGCGATGGTGCGACAAATCAGCTTGAAATGCTTCTTCTCGCAAGGTGCGGTCAGGGATATTCAATCGCTGCGCGCGCGCTGAGGCCCGGCGATGCACGTCCAGCTCGGATATCTTTCGCTCTTCGCCGACCGATTCATCAATAACCTCGAACCGATATGTGTCTCCATGCTTAACCGCGCGTTCGTGCCAGGTTTCGGCGAATGCCAACCGATTATTCAGCTCAACGTATCGACCGAGCGCCACGCGATACTGAGTGTCTTCATTCGGCCGCATCGCGGAGTACTTGTTCCAGCTATGCTCAATCGCACGATAGTCCCCAGATTGAGAATGCTGCGGTGGCTGTGTGTTAGGCTGTCGCTGGTCAGTGGGCTCATGCTGATCACTTAAACGCGATGGCGTCTCCAACCGCGACTCTGAGTTTCCGCGTCGAATCCGCCCTCCCCAATTGTCCATCACCTCCCTTGCCTGCTGTTGCGGGCTAGGCTGATCGCGAAATCTTTGCTGCTGCTTATCGAGCGCAGCGATGAAACGATCACCAATCTTTCCCGGCACAACCAGTTCTTTGCCGTTAACGATCTGTTTGTGAGGCAGAAGGCTTGTGCGGAGCCGGCTGAAGTCACGTTGCTCGAATCCGTACCGTTCCGTGGCTTCATTGAGGATGGCGATGTGGGCGTGTGGGTTTTCGGTGTTTCGATGAATTCCGGCGACCCAGGTGAGCCACTCGACGTTTAGTTCGTCGGCCACCCCCCGCATGCCGTCACGAATCACCCGACGCAGGCCGGCCTGACGTTCCTGCTCATCCTTGCCGAGCTTCTCAAAATCCTCTTCCTGAAAACTGACAGAGATGTGCAGCAGATCGTCTTTCTGCGGCTGACCTTCAAGACAGTCGAGAATGCGATCGGCGCTGCGGTAGCTGAGATTGTCGCGGTCTTCGCTAAAGAGCGGTCTTGGTCCTGGACCTTCGCGAGTCGGATCTCTTTCGCGTTCGGCGATATAGCGGGTGGTGCGACTAGCACCGCCGCCGCCCCCGCTGGAGATGATATGAAAGACGACTCGCATGGAGTCATCTCCGTAGTGGCGGATCGTTCTGCTGAATCATTCCCAGCATGGCCAGTTGGGTATAGGTCGGCTCACCGGTAATCGTGCTGGCCTGCTTTACATCAAGTGCCGGTCCTTTGAATTTCTTCCGCTCCTTCGGCGCGATGACCAGAAAATAGCTGCTCGCTTCCTTCGCTCTGGTGCCCACAGGGAGTGCCCACAGCGTGCATCGCGTGGGACTAATGAGACTGTAGAGGTAGTAGTAGTTCTTGAGCACCAGCGTGTGTCCGCCAGAGCCGTACGGCGGTGGATTTGGATGCTTCCACACCTCCGCCTCGACCTGGTTGAAGGTAGGCGGAAATGAAGCTGTATTCTGTTGATACTGACGTAAGCCGCGAATTATTTTCACGATGGGAGCGATCTGTGGCTCCTCACTTCTTTCTTTCCATTCCGACGCAAACACGGTGTATCCCCACACGCATAAATAAGTGACGATGCCGAGCCCCAACACGATGTACGAGATCCCGAATCTGCGTTTCCCTTCTTTGCCTTCTACGCCGCGCATGGACCCTCCTCAATCGTTGTTAGACTTAAACGGCAGTTCATTTTGCCGCTCGTCAATAGACTCTTCCGCGTCATTATCTTCCTTCGCGAGTTCAGCCGCCGCGTCGGCCGTTTCGTGTGGTATCAACTGCCGCACGTCAAGCCGTCGCGGTCTGGCAAACGTATCGTTCTCGTTGGCTTCAGGCGTAAATGCTTCGGTGGCAGTTCCCGGAGTCTCAACCATCGTCGCGGTCGGCTGCGAAGTATCCCAGATCTGTTTCATCTCAGCGACGGCCTGCGACAGTGTCTGCGGCGCAGCCAGTCGGCGGGGCGGAGGGATGGTGACGTCACCCTGATCCGCTCTTGGCGGAAAGCGAAACAAGACTGGATCGCTGGTGCCGATGATCGCGATCGCCTGATGGTAATCCACCAACCGACGCAGTTCCGGCGCCTGTTTGAAATCGCGGCGGCTTTCCGAGACCCGCTCGGAATCGAGCTTCGTTCCAGGCGCATCGACTTCCGTACGCGAGAGCACCGTCGTCGCTCCCAGCAAAGAGGAAGCGTAAACACCAGTTTCATGATCGATGCCCGGCAGGAAGATTTGGTTCCTGATGCCGGCCAGCACCGCCTTGGCGCCATTCTCCTGAAAGTGTTTCTTGATTTGAGAGACATCCTGAAAGCCAAGCAGATACGGCGTATTCCGAAACCTGCCAATCTTCAGTCTCTCTTCTAATTTGGGAGGCTTGATGTTGCCGGCTTCGTCCAAGGCCATAAGAACTGGCGTCGGGCTCTTCTTGGTGGAAGCCTCCATTTCTACCGCTGCCAATCCGAACATCAACTCCAACAGAATTCGGTACTGGCTCGCCTGGGTTTCGTTGAGCACGATAAAGATGGCCGTGCTGGGCTCACGCAAACTGGCGAGGTTGATTTCGCGCACGCCGTGCTCATACTCCTCTTCGGTCAGAGTGCGTAGCACTGACATCGCGTTGGGCGACCGCAGCGGCGCGATCTTGTTGTTCAGACCAGTGATCACCCCGCCTTGAGTCTTTTCCGGGTCGACTTTGGTGAAGTTTCGCCATTCAATCTGGGCCTCATCGTCTTCGGAGGCTTGCATCTCTTCCGTTAGCGTCTTCAAATCATTGCGCGCCAGATACTCTTTAATCATCGGGAGCGTCGGATTCGCCGCGATGGTTGGCAGATGGAGGCACAGTGCTTTCATGAGAGCGGTCTCGCCGGAGATCCAATAATGGGTGCCGTCGTTGACTTTCATGTTCTCCGGCTCGTAGCCAACCACAATCGATGCTATCGAGTGCGCCAACTCACCGTTACCTCGACAGCGCGGTAACGGATTCCAAACGTCGGAAAGCGATGGGTTCTCCAAGTCCAATCGATAGACATGGTCGTAATAGTGCGCCGTGTGCGCATAGAGTTCGCCCTTGATATCCATCACCAGGGCCGAGCCCCACTGCGCCCAATCACGCAGAACACTCATGTAGAAGCTGGAAGACTTACCGGAACCGGACGGGCCAAAGATGCCGGTGTGCGTCAGCAGTTGTTTCATGCCAAGCACCAGATCGTAAGGCCACGGGCTGAGCGCCGAACTCAATCGGCCAATCCGAACACTGCCAGCCGGCAGAGGCTGGCCCGAGCGATGCGCCAGTCCCTTGGCTTTCAGTTCCGAGATCGTGGCCCACCGCGCTGAGCCGTGCGTGAGTCTTTGGTTGAGGCTGTAGTAAGGATAGGCCAGCGAAATAGACTCAAAGACTCCAATCAAAACCACGAACAATGATCCGATGAGGACCAAGGCCATCCATCTCAGATCGAGCTGGAGCATCTGTCCTGAGCGAAACAAGAGATAACCGGCGACGGCGGTGCTCACGACAAAAGTGCCGCAGGTGGAAGTGTCCTGCATAAATCGCCGGGCCGCCTGAAAGGAATCCAGTTCCGGCTCATCTGCCGGTCGTGGAATGAAGTAATCAGCATCAATGCGTTCTACCTTGGCGCGAAAGCTCATAAACACCTCACTGCCGTTTTAAGGCCATGGTCCTTGACCACTGTTCGAGTTGAAGTCTCTCTTGGTCCGGTATCTGGGTTTGTCTAAACGGCTTGGGCTGCCAACCCGAAGCGATGATTTGAGCGATGGGCGCAAAGGGCGGCGGATAACCAATGCCGTCGAGTTGAATCGACTCGAAATAACGAATGCCTACGCCGGGATTCTCCGAGTCAGGAATGCGAATCAGGATTGCGGGACCGTCATTTCGTTCCTTGGGTACCGAAATCAGTTCCACACTTAACTCCCTAGGCTGATATCGCAGGTGCACACTTGCATGCGGCATCTCCAGCACACCAGCTTCGTTCGTCAGCCACTCGGCTGGAATCAACTGGCGAGTGGCGATGTCAGAGACGATTGCGCCGACATCATGCGGCGTGCGGCCATTGATGGCGCGTTCCACCACGTTTGCAGAGGCGGCAATGGCCACGGCGGTGACGTCGCGAAGCCTCTCTGCCGTGCGCGGCACTTCGCTGTCGGGCCAGCGGTATTTCAAAGCTCTATCAGGGTTTCCTGCATTTGCGGAGCTGTCACCAATCGTGACCTGAGCATCGACGGTGGCCATCTCGCTACTCTTCTGGCGATGTAGAATCAAGGGCATGATGACGAGCACGAAAAAGGCGCCTGCCGCCACCGAGATTACCGGCCAAATACTTCCTCGTTCGCGCATCCTCACGCCGCCTCCCGCAACTGAACCACTCGCTCGCTGACGATTTGTCGAATCAACTCTTCAACCACCAAATCGCGGGTATGCGCCGCCTTCTCCAACCGCTGCAGACCGAGTTCAAGATTCGCCAGGTCATCTGCATTGCGGGCGATGAACCCGAGATGCTCATCGATTATTTCCGCCGTCAACTCCTGCGCTTCGGCTGTCTGCAACGCTCTTACCAATGCAATCGATTCGCGGAGACCCGGTTTGTCTCTGACGGTTGGCATCATCACGCGGATGTAGCGCACCACCTTGATCACTTGAACCAACAGATCTCCATCTGCCAGAGGCACCCGCGAATGCAGGATGCGTACTTCTTCAGAATCAGTGGGTAGCCGCACCTTCGTGTAAACACAGCGCGAACGGAGCGGCGGATGAACCACATGCTGATTGTTAGAGGTGAGAATTACGATCGGCTTTTCCGCGTCCTTGGCGACTCCAATGTGACCATTGTTCTCCGCCAGCCGGGGTATTGAGGCATGACCATCGGTGAATAGCTGATAAAAGAATGCCTGACATACTTGCGGCAGCTTTTCGAATTCATCAAGCTTAATAATTGGAACGGTGCCGGTGCGAGCCAGATGGTCATAGGCCTTGAGGATTTCACCGAGATTAAGAAACTCACTGCGCCATTGCTGCTCGCGGGCTTCACTCAGGCTAAGTTCACCACTCGAGACAGCCTGAACCACAAAGTTGTTCTGTCCCCGCTCGTCCCATTCAAAGAGAATGTCTTTGATGGTGAGATCATCCATCCCCTGCAATTCAAAGTAGGGACGGTTACAGGCGTACGCGAGCGCATCGACCATTTCAGTCTTGCCGCCCCCGCGCTCGCCTTCGGCCAGCAAAGGCATCCCGGACTTCAAGGCCTGACACAGATCCTTGAGCGGCCGCGATTGAAAGACATAACCGGACTCGCGCGCGACCAGCTCGGCTAATGCTTCGCGTCCCTGATCACACACCAGCCGGCGTGGATCGACAGTGCGGCGATTCGGATCAGAAGGAATCATTGCTTATCACCAACTGACTTGAGGGCAAGTCTCTTTTGCTCGTCATTCATCAGCGGCAACGCCGCCCGGATTTCGTCAGGCGTGCCAAATAGAATCAATTCCATCACTTCGCGATCACTGAGGGAGTGCGCCACCTGCGCCAGGTCTTCGTCACCCGGCGCGTCGGTCGATTGCAGCGACTTGGGCAGATCAGCAACCATTACATAGGCGGCCCGCCCGGCCTCGACTTTGACGAAGCCATTGCGATCGCTTGTACCGCCCACCATGGCGCGCGCGTCGTTGGTCACTGGGTTCAACAAGCCGTAACCGGCGCTGTCAATCACCACCGCACCTCTGCCGGTGAGCGCGCCAGCCATGCTGCCCGCCACTTGAATTCCACTTGAAGCAACCTTACGCAGCGTTTCGTTGAATCGATGGTGATCGACGCCCACGCGCTTCCCCTGAATGCCCGTAGCGCCGTCGGCGCCCATGACTTCGCCGTTCATCTTCACCAGCCGGTTCTCCCGGGGATCGAGGAAGCCAATGACATTGACGAAGGCGCGATCCGCTTCGCTGCCGCTAGTATGTCCGACCAGGATGGTTCCTTTCGGCAGCGACCAGCCCGCCCCAGCGCAATCTCTCGTCAATTCGAGACGTGCATATGAGTTGTTACGCAAAGTGAAGATCACTCCCTGCGTGCGTACCGGCAGCATCGTGCCAAATGGCGGCAACACTACCGGCAAGGGTTTGAGGACCAGGGTCGGAACGGTGGTTTTCTCCGGTGGATGCGGCAACGAAGGAACGCTGCGTTGGGCGGTGCTTCTCGCTGCCAAGTCTTCCACATAAATGCTCTGCGTTACGTTCGCGTGGCTTTGCAGTACGGGAGGAGAAAGCTCGCCGGACTTAGCTGTCTGATTGTTGTTGGCCTGCTGCTGATTCCTGTCCTGCTTCGCGTTAGTTTCGTCCATTCGATCCCTTGCAGGAGACGAATTGCCGGTGAAAGCGAGATTAGGACCTTTGCCATATTGCTCAGGCGGTGGTGTGGGCGATGGATTTGGTGAAGCTGAGGTGTTTGGATTTCCGTTCACGGCACGATCCGCTCCCGAGGCTTCACGCGCCATCCTAATAGCTTCGGCCGTCGCTGCATTTTCCGACTCCTGTCCCTCGTTGTTGGTTTTGGTGCCTTGAGTTTGCCGTGGCGCATCGCCCTGGACACGGACGTTGACGCGATTGACCCTCAGCAAGAAATAGAGCGCTCCAATTCCGCCGCCGATCAAGAGCAGCACTAATACAGCACCGATGAGTTTCCGTTTCCAACTACCGCGCCGGGGTTCGACTTCCTTCGCGGGCTGGAGTACAGGATCGCTCAGATCTAGAAACTCCGTCGTTTCCACCGTGCGACTTGGGTCTTCGGGTCTATCGACTACCGCAACATTTCTGTGTTTCCCGTTCTGATTCATTCCTGCTCCTTTATCTACCGGCGACGAGCGTAATCGAGGCTGGCTCATCGGCTGCGTTGGTCTGGCTGACAACTACCTTCACCTGTTGATGTGCGCCCAGAATCGGCGCGGCATAGGCGATCGCGTAGTACGCAACCGCACCGTTCCCGATTTGTCCCTCAGAAGAATTCGTTTCCGCGTAAGTCTGTTTGATTGATTGCAAATTTATCGGCTTGCCGCCGTCGTCCAGCATTTCGATCAAGAGATCGGGATTTCCCGCAACCAGTTTGACGCTCTGGCCGCTGCTATTTCTGATAGCGATGGTTAATAGCTGAACCTCATTCTTCGGATCACCATCCTGCATGACCGACAACGCGAGTCCGTGAGTCGGTTTAGTCCACTTCTTGAACTGCTTCGGTTTCTTGATTGCCCTTGCCAACGCATCACGCGTCAGAGATCTCACTCGCTCATCCGGTTCAACCTTTACCGGCTCAGTCGTGGCAGCGACAGAGGCACTTGGGCTCGGGGAAGCGATTGGCTTGAGACTCTCTTTGTCTTTCGCTGGCTCAAGAACAGGTTTGGTTTCTGTGATCTTCGTCTCTGCAGTGGAGTCAACGGAAATCGAAGTGCGCGGCGAGGACTGCTCAGTTTGTTCCCTCCTCTCTCCTTCAGACTTATTCTCGGCGTCGAGGTTAACTGGCAGTCCGGCCGCGCGTCGTCGCGCTACTACTTCATCGCGGTTGTAATTGAGTACGCAGCGATGAACGTTTTGCGCGAGGTCTTCTACGGGATAAAAAAGAAAAGTAACTACTAGGCCGCTGCGCATTTGCGCCGTGACCGTGGCTGCTGGGGTACGCGCTTTGCGGTTCGGCAAAGGCGGAACAAAGAGTGAACCGGGGCGGACGACGATGGCGCGTTTGTTTCGCTCCAACGCTTTCTCATCGACGGTTGCCATTTCCGGATCGCCCGGAATGAGGTAGCGAGGTCCGTCATTCGCCGGGAGTTCAATCAGGACGCTGCCGTGCTGGGCCATCGCCAGCCGCAGCACGGTCTCGTCCTTCGTCACGTCAACCTTGGCGTCGCCGATGAGGTAATCCACGGCGGCTTCGGGCTTGGGCGTCGAGGCAGTCGTCGGTCGCTTCGTCGCCCCGTGACGGTACGTGGTGCGCTTCACGGCCGCTGGTGCGGGTGACGAACTGGATTGCTGGCCCAGTGCGGCGCCGACGACTCTGGCCTGTGCCTGCGGTGCGAGGGCGGTCGCGCCGCCGGCCACCGCGTGTAGGGCGGTCGCGATCTCCTCGACGGTGGCGTCCTTGGTCAGGTAC
>Ga0126383_10000674_pt1 | contig 19572 bp, 35 predicted proteins | sample PanSoiMetPlot_35_FD_96882 | JGI IMG/M metagenome (GOLD analysis project Ga0126383, IMG submission 96882) | Tropical forest soil microbial communities from Panama - MetaG Plot_35 | ecosystem: Environmental > Terrestrial > Soil > Tropical forest > Bulk soil | place: Panama | collected 2016-02-17
GAAGCGCCCCCCCGTCTCTTCGATCCGGGCCCCGAGAAAGCCCGCCGGCGGCCGGGCCGGGTGGAGCGGGCGTTGGACACCGAGATCCGGGGCGAGACCACGCTCCCCGCCGGCGCTCGGGCCCTCTTGCGGGCCGCGGCGAGCTTTGTGGACGTGGCCGAGCGGGCCGGGGACGTGGACGCCGGCGCCAAATCGGTGCGGGCTTACTTGGAGCTACGCCAAGCGTGCGGGCTCACCGGCACCATGAGGGAAGCCCTTGACCCCTTCGCCGCGTTCGTTGCCGGAATGTCCACCGCCAGCATGGGCCACCCCCCGGAGCCCTAGCCGGGCCACCTTCGGGCCGGCGGTGGCCAAGATGGCCGACGCCCTCGGCTGGCCCCTCATGCCCTGGCAACGCATGGTGGCCGACGTGGCCAACGAGGTGGACGCCGATGGTCTCTTCGTCTACTCCACGGTGGTGATCACCGTCCCCCGTCAGTCCGGCAAGACCACCCTTACCGGCGCCAACGCCGAGCACCGTTGCATCTATCGGCCCCGCCGGCGGGTGTGGTACACCGCCCAATCCCGGGAGGTGGCCCGGGACTGGCTGGTCAACGAGCACGCCCCCGGCTTGGAGGTGAGCCCCCTAAAGCCTTACGCCAAGGTCCGCCGGGCCCAAGGCTCCGAGGGTGTCACCTACCCCCATGGCTCCATGTTTCGCATCTTCGCCCCCCTGCCGGCCGCCCTGCACTCCAAACAATCCGATCTCGTCATCGTGGACGAGTGTTGGGCTCACGAGTTGGAGCGGGGCCGCCAGATTGACCAAGCCATCGTGCCCACCCAAGCCACCCGGCCCGGCGCCCAAGTGTGGAAGCTTTCCACCGCCGGGGATGAACGCTCGTTGTGGCTTTGGGAGATGGTGGAGCGGGGCCGGGCCGCGGTGGCCGCCGGCCGCCGGGAGGGGATCGCGTATTTTGAGTGGGCTTGCCCCGACACCTTGGATCCGTGCTCGGCTAGCTCGTGGCCCGAGTATCACCCGGCCTATGGCATCACCATCGGGGTGGCCCAAATGAAAGCCGCCCTAGACGAGTTGGGCCCGGCCGGCTTCGCCCGCGCCTATGGCAACCGTTGGCCGGACGGGATGGGCCGCCAAGCCGCCCCCAAGATCCCGCCCGGGCGGTGGGCGGCCGCCCAAGTCCCCCCGGTGACCACCGTCCCGGCCGGGGTGCGGGTGGCCCTCGGCTTCGACACCTCGCGCGACCGCGGCCAAGGGGTGGTGGCGGTGGCGTGGAAGGATCTCCAAGGGCTTCGGTGCGAGGTGATCGAAGCCCGCCCCGGGACGGGATGGCTGGCCGAGCGGATCTCCGAGCTTGCCGGCCGGCGCCACCCGGTGGCCATCGGCTACCCGGCCGACTCCCCCGCCCTAGACGTGGCCGACGCCCTCGGCACCGCCGGGCTTCCGGTGCTGGCCATCCGGGGCCGGGATTGGCCCGCCGCGTGCTCGGGGTGGCTGGCCGCCATCACCGAGAAACGCATCCGGGTGGGGGCCCACCCGGCGTTGGCCAAGGCGGCCGAGGTGGCCCCGGCCCGGGATGCGGGCGACGGGGGATGGGCGTGGCACCGCCGCGGGGCGGTGGTCTCTATCGCCCCGGTGATCGCCTGCACCGCCGCGGTGTGGGCCCTCACCCACCCGGCCGGGGCCGAGCAGGCCTCTTGGACCGCTTTCTAGCTCCGGGTGGCACATTGCCGGATGGTGAGCCCGGCCAGATTGCCACCACGCCGGCCACGCCGGCCGGGCCCGGGAGCGCTCGGGGGGCCCCGCACCCTTCACCCATCCCGAGGATTTGCGGGGCTTAGAAACGATCCTAGAGGGAGCTACCCGGGCCGAAGTACCCTTAAAGCCCGTGAGGTGGCCATGGAGCAAGCCGGTGGCCGGATCGGGGGCCCCGTTGGGCGGGGGGCTCGGGGCCGGGCTGCCGGGCATCACCGGCAACATTGACGGGGCCCACGAGATCGCCCGGCGGACGTGGGAACAGTCCATGTTTGACGCCGGCTGGACTTCCCCGCCCGGCTCGTGGACGCCCTTCGTCTCGGAGTGGATGGCCCGCGGCGTGCCGGCGCTCACCGCCGGGATGCGACTCATCTCCGGGGTGGCCATGCAACTCCCCCTCCGCCAGAAACGGGGGGACGAGGTGCTAGATCCGCCCGCCACGGTGATCGCCAACCCCACCCCGGGCGCCAACCGGACGGTGGCGGACTTCGTGGATGAGTACATCTCGGACGTGTTGCTCTATGGCAACTACGCGGCGTTGATCGGCCCGGCCGATTCCACCGGCTGGCCGGCGTTTCTGGTGCCCCTAGACGTGACCACGGTGAGCGTGGCCCGCGATCCCGAGACGTGGGCCCCCGTCTACGCCCTAGAGGGGGCCGAAGAGGTGCTCCCCGCCGATCGCATCTTCCACGTGGGCATTGACAAGCGCTCCGGGGAGTTGGCCGGGCGGGGGGTGCTGCCCACCCTGGCCGGGCCGGTGGCGGCCGCCCTGGCCGCCGACGCCTACGCCGGCCAATACTTCACCCAATCCGCCGTCCCCTCCGGTGTCATCACCGACACCCGGCCCAACCTCACCCAAGACCAAGCCAACGAGCTGAAGACCAAATGGCTCCAAGCGGTGGCCGGCACCCGCACCCCGGTGGTGATCCCAAGCTCCACCACCTTCCAACCGTTGGCCACCGACGCCGACAAAGCCCAACTCGTCCAAGCCCGCCAATGGGACGCCCAAACCGTGGCCATGATTCTCGGGGTGCCCCCGTTTCTGTTGGGGATCGAATCCCAAGCCCACACCTACTCCAACGCCGAGACCGAATTTGGGCGGTTCGTGGCCACCACCATGATGCGGCTACTGGCCCCCTTGGAGTTGCAACTCACCGCCCAATGCTTGCCCCGCGGCAACCGGGCCGAATTCTTCACCGGGGCCCTACTGCGGGCCGACACCATGACTCGGGCCAATGCCGCCACCGTGCTCTACGGGGCCCAAATCATCACCTTGGAAGAGGCTCGCACCGTGGCCGGCTTCCCCGCCGCCGGCGGGCCCGCCGACTCCACTCCCCAACCGGCCCCGGCCCCGGCGCCGGCCGCGGCGGGCCCCTCCGGGCTGGCCCCCGGCCCGGCCGGGCTCACCCCCGGCACCGCATCCGCCGCGCTTCACCTCGTGGAAGGTTAAAAGCCCATGCCCCCCGCCCTGGCCCCGGCCGCCCGCACCCTCACCCACATCTACGCCAACCGGCTGGTGGTCCGCCACGATGACGGCCAGCCCGAGGGGGACGGCCGCACCCTGGTGGGCTTGGCCGTGCCATTCGACGTGGAGCTAGACGTGTCCGATTGGTGGGAGGACTACACCGAGGTGTTTAGAAAGGGGAGCTTCGCCAAGACCATCCGGGACCGCAAGCACGCCGTCCCCTTGCTGGTGAGCCACGAGCGCCGGGGGCTGCCCATCGGGGCCGCCACCGAGCTATCCGAAGAGGCGGACGGGCTTCACGCCGCGTTCCATCTGGCCGCCACCCCCAAGGCCGATGAAGTCTTGGCCCTGGTGTTGGAGGGGGCCATCTCCGGGCTTTCGATCGGCTTTGAGCCCGTCACCCACAAGGTGACCGAGGGGACCAAGCGGACGCCCCCGAGCGCTCGGGATCTCCACGAGCGCTCCGAGGTGATCCTCCGGGAAGTGTCGGTGTGCAACTTCCCCGCTTATGAAGACGCCGGGGTGGCCGGGGTGCGGGCGGCCAGCGCGAACCATCCGAGCGTTGCCGCGCTGGCCGCCGAGCGGACACGGGGGATGGCCGTGGTCCGCTCCCACGCCGATCGCTTCGGGCGGGTGATCCGCTCGGGCATGGTCACCCGGTGAGCCCGAGCTACGCCGTGGATCACGCCGTGATCGTGCAATGGTTGGCGTGGCTGGACGCCGGGGAGCTTGCCAAGCTCCGGGCCCATCTGGCCGGACTCGTGGAAAATGCCACGGCCCGGGCATCCGATCCGCCCTCGTGGCCGGCGCCGGCGCCCATCTCCACCCGCTAGCCGCCCTCGTGGGAAATGCCACGGGCTCGTGCTCAAGTAAAACGGCCGCGCGCGGCCGTTTTGTAAAAGTCCTGGTGGGATGCCCGCACCCTTACCCCATCCGGACGATTTGCGGGGCTCTACGGGCAACGTAGCGGGAGCCCGAGCCACGCCGGCGTGGCATTAAGGGCCGGATCCGCCCTCGGGGGCCCTCCGGGCGGCTACCATCCCGGCTTGACGGGCCGGACGCCGGCCGGAGCCCACCACGCGGCCACCACCGGGATACGTGATCCACCCGAGTGAAGCTCTGACACTCGTGAGAAAGGATCACACCATGCCCATTTCCCTGGTGGACGTGCTCCGCCAGTCCATAGACGAGTTGCACGGCCGCATGAACGCCATAGAGGCGGGAGCGGTGGCCGATCAACGCGACACCCTCACCGACGTGGAGCAAACCACGTGGGATGAGCTTCGCTCCGAAGCCGAAGCCAAGACTTCCCGGCTGGCGTTGCTGGTGGAGCGCGCCGAGCTTGACCAACGGGCCGGGGAGATGATGGGCCGCCTAGCCGGGCGGGCCGAGCCCGAGCGCCAATCGCTGGCCGAGGGGCCGGCGTTCCCGTACCGCACCCCGGGCGAGTACGTGTTGGGCTATATGCGCTCCAAGCACGGGGACGTGGGCGAGTCCGCCCGCTTCACCCGGGCCCTAGCCGACGTGACCACGGCCGGCACGCCCGGGCTGGTGCCCCCCCAAGTCACCGGGGACGTGTTGGGTATGTGGCTGGCCAACCGGCCCTCCGTGGACGCCATGCGCAAGCCCACCCTGCCGCCGGTGGGGATGAAAGTCCAACGTCCCCACATCTCTCAGCACACCACGGTGGGCCCCCACACCGAGAAAGGGCCGGTGGCGTCCCAAGCTTTCGCCTTGGACTTGGCGGAGATCCCGCTGGCGTCCTATGCCGGGGCGGTGGACGTGTCGTGGGAGCTTGCCAACCGGAGCGCCCCCGCCGCGTTGGATCTCATCTTCCAAGATTTGGTGGCCGTCTACGCCCGCAAGTCCAACGAGGGGGCGTGGGGGGGTGTGGCCGCCAACGTCACCCAAGCGGTGACGTGGGACGGGACGGCCGCCACCTTCGCCAAGGCGATATCGGATGCCGCGGTGATGGCCGCCACCAACGGGGAAGAGCAACTCTTCCCGGACACGGTGTGGATGGGCTTGGAGACCTATGGGCTGGTGGCCAGTCTCACCGATAGCTCCGGGCGTCCCCTCTTCCCCGATCTCGGCCCCTCCAACGCCCTCGGCACCGCCGACGCCCAAGGCAACATCTCCACGGTGCGGGGGCTCCGCCCGGTGGTGGATCCTTTCATCACCCGCAACACCTTCGTGTTGGGCCCGGCCCGGCTGGCCGAGTTTTACGAAACGCCCGGCGCTCCGGTCCAACTCAGCGTGGTGGACGTGGGGGTGGCCGGCTACAACATTGGGGTGATTGGTATGTGGGCGGCCGCGGCCGTGGACCCCGGCAACTTCGTGAAGATCACCTCCACGTTGCTGCCCCTGGCCGAAACCGCCGCGCCGGCGTCGGGGGCCACCAAGAAAGCCGCTAGCTAATGTGGCCGGGGGGCCCGTGGCTGGACGTGGCCGGCTATAAAGCGTGGGCTCGCATAGATCCCGCCGACACCGCCGATGATGCCGCCATCGGGGAAGCCACCGATTCGGCTATGGAAGCCATAGAGCTACGGGCCCCCCGCGGCTTCACCACCAACCCCGACACCGGCGCCGCCGATCCGGTGCCGGCCATGCTTGTCCAAGCCGGCCGGCTGCTAACCAACCGGCTTATGTCGCGCCGCAACTCGCCGGACGGGGTGGTGGGGGTGTCCGATCTCGGCACCGCCACCGTGGTGTCTTATGACGCCGATATCACCCAAATGATTAGCCCGTGGACTGAGATGGTGCTCGGGTGACCACCGCCGATGACGCGGCCGCCACCATCGTGGCCAAGCTCACCGCCGCCGGCATCCGGGCCACCACCGACCCCGGCGCCCTCAACCCGCCGGTGGTGCTGGTGGTCCCCGTGCCCCGCCGGCAATACAACGTGGGATGCGGCTACACGGCCACGTGGACCCTTCACGCCCTGGCCGGCGCCCCCACCCGAGGGGACCGCACCATAGGCGCCCAACTAAACGAGTTGGTGGACGCGGTGGCGTCCACCTTCCCGGTGGAGTCCGCCACGCCCGGCGCCTACGTGGTGGGCTCCAACACCCACGATTCGTCCACCATCACTTTCTCGGAGGTGCTCACCCAATGATCAACGAGTCAAGACTCCAACGGGGAACCTTGGAGCTTGGGCCCACGGCCACGGCCATGGATTTGTCCTGTCAGATAACCAACGTCCGTATCACCTCGGCCTACTCCGATGACGGGGACACGGTGACCACGCTTTGTGGCGACACCAAGCCCCCGCCCCGCAAGAGTGACGGCCACAAACTGGAGGGGACACTCGTCCAAGACTTCAACGTCTCCGAAGCCACCGGGGGCGTGATCCAATACCTATGGGCCCACGAGTTGGAGGTGGTGGCCTACACGTACACCCCCAACGATTCGGGCGCCCCCACCATCACCGGGACACTTCAACTTGAGATCCCCACCGAGACCTATGGCGGTGACGTGAACGCCCGCATTACCTCGGATTTTGTGTGGAATCTCCAAGAGACCCCGACGTTTACCCCGCCGGTGGCCGCGTGATTAAAGAGATCCGGGTGGTAGGGGAGTCCCGGCTGGTGTCCACCCTGGCCCGGGCCGAGAAAGCCCTAGCCCAAATGGACACCACCGGCGCCGCCGAGGTGATCGCCGGCGCGGCGGGGACCACCGCCCCCCGGGGTAGGACGGGCCGGCTGGCCGGGAGCTTCGGGGCGAGCTTGCAAGACGGCCGGGGGACCATCGCGTCCGATGTGGTCTACGCCGTGCCCATCCATTGGGGGCGGCCCGCCCACAACATTCGCCGCAACCCCTTCGTGTATCCGGCCGTCCAACACTCCGAGCCCTCGTGGGTGCGGGCGTTGGAAGAGTCCGGCCAGCGGATTTGCGATGAAGTGGAGGGAGCCTAGATGCCCCGTTTCGTTAATCGGATCGTGCTCACCCTGGCCGGGGACGAGGTGAAGATCACCACCGCCGCGTGGGATCAACTCAATGCGGAGCGGGCCATCGGCCGGGGTGTCATGGAGTCCCCGGTGGAGCTTGGGATGCAAGTGTGGTACTCGGCCCTAAAGCGGATGCACCCCGAGCACCCGTGCGCCAAGACGTTTCGCATCTTCGTGGAGTCTTTAGAGGCTTCCGAAGATGAAGAGGACTCGGAGCCCGAAAGCTTGGACCCTACCCGGCCGGTGGCTACGGGCGGCTAGCGGTGGAGTTGGCCGTGGCCACCGGCGTCCCCCCCCGGGAGTGGCTCACCGATCCGGTGGCCATGCTCACCGCGTCCGAGGTGTTGGAAGAGATCCGGGAGCGGACTAAGTAATGCCGGCCAAGCTCACCTTTCAACTAATCGGGGAAGCTAGCTCGGCCATCGCCGCGTTTAAGAAAACCTCTGACGCCAGCCAACAAGCGGCCAAGGGGGCCGAGAAGACCGGGGTGAGCTTGGGCGGGATCGCCAAGGCGGCCGCCACCGGGCTGGCCGTGGGGGCGGTGGTGAGCTTCGGTAAGTCGGCCGTCAAAGCGGCCGAAGAGTCCGAGGTGGCCCACAACAAACTCGTGGCCGTGTTCAAGAACGTGGGGGACGCCAGCGGGGCGGCCGCCGCCGCCGCCGAGGCTTACGCCGGCAAGCTTGCCGCGTCCACCGGGGTGGACGATGAAGCCATCATGGGCGCCCAAGCCCTCTTGGCCACCTTCCACTCCGTCTCGGGGGCGGCCGGACGCCAAGCCGGCATCTTCGATCGGGCCACCGCCGCGGCCGTGGACTTGGCCGCCGCCGGCTATGGGGATCTCAACTCCAACTCCATCCAACTCGGCAAAGCGTTGGAGGATCCCGTCAAGGGGATGGCCGCCCTGGCCAAGTCCGGCGTCACCTTCACCGCCGCCCAAAAGACCGCCATCCAACAGATGGTGAAGAGTGGCGACACCCTCGGGGCCCAAAAGATCGTGCTCAAGAACGTGGAGGATCAAGTCAAGGGGACGGCCGCCGCCACCGCCACCGGCTCGGCCAAGATGGCGGTGGCGTGGGGGAACTTCCAAGAGTCCGTGGGGGCCGCCATCCTGCCGTTTGTGTCGGGCATCCAAACCCAACTCGCCGGCCTCTTCGCGTTCGTGGCCGCCAACTCGGGGTGGCTGGTGCCCCTGGTGCTGGCCATCACCACCGTGGTGGGGGCGTTGCTCATCTTCGTCAAGACGGTGCAATTCGTGAAGACCACCATCGCCGCGTTCCGGGTGGCGTGGCTGGCCCTCAACTCGTCTTTTATCGCCAGCCCGATCGGGCTCATCATCATTGCGATCGTGGCCCTTATCGCCATCATCGTGGTGATAGCCACCAAGACCACGTGGTTTCAATCCATCTGGCGGGCCGTCACCTCGTTTATGTCGGCCGCGTGGCGGGCCACGGTGGGGGCCATCACCGCGGCGTGGAATGCCGCGTGGAGCTTTATCGCCGGCATCTTCCGGGCCATCCAAAACATTGCCATGACGGTGTGGGCGTGGGTGCGGAGCAATTGGCCCCTACTGGCCGGGGTGTTGGCCGGGCCCTTCGGGGTGGCGGTCGCCCTGGTCTACAAATTTTGGGGGCCCATCTCCGGCTTTTTCGCCGGCATAGTCCACTCCATCGGCTCGGTGGTCTCGGGGGTGGTGGGCGCCATCACCCAACCTTTCATCACCGCTTTTAATATCGTCAAGGGGGCCATCCAAGCGGCCGTGGGCTATATCCAAGGTTTGCTCGGGGGGCTCACCCGCACCGTGTCCGGGGCCATCTCCACCGCCAAGTCTGTCTATAACGCTTTCGCCCATACGTGGAATGCCATAGAGGTGAAGATGCCATCGGTGGACACCCATATCCCCGGCATCGGCAAAATAGGCGGCTTCACCGTTGGGCTCCCCGATCTCCCCATCTTGGCCCGGGGCGGGCTTATGACACGCTCCGGGCTGGTCTACGCCCACGTGGGCGAGGTGATCTCGCCGGCGCCGGCGGCCGCCCGTACCGGCCCCCTGGTGTCCATCGGGACGGCCAATTTCGGGGAGCGGGTGGACGCCGATCTCTTCGCCCGCAAGATCGCTTGGCAAGTCCGGACTTCCGGGGTGTAAGCGTGGCTTACACCCAAATGGGGACGGGGGTATAGCACCATGGCCGATTGCATCCGCCGGGCGTGGCTCACCCTCGGGGACCGTACCCTCCCCTTGGAAGATGACACCGCCGGCTATGTCTGCACCGAGTTGGACTTGGGCTATCCCGAGGTGCGGGAGGTGGTGAACAATCGGCCCGACCAAGACGGGGTGGACGATCGCACCCGCTTGGCCGGCTCCCGGGCCATCACCGCCGATATCCGGGCGTCGGGGGGCACCATGACCGTGGACGAGATCGGGGCCGCGTTCGGGCCCTACATGATTCCCAACGCCCGCCCCCAACTCCACTACGTGTTGGAGCGGCCGGGCGCCCCCGAGCGTTTCGCCACCGTGCGGGCCGTGGACTATTCGTGGGCCATCTCCGGCAAGCGGCTTCGGGAGATCCATCTGGCGTGGGTGGCCGCCTACCCCTACGTGAGCGGGGCCAAGCTCAACACCGTGGTGGCCATGGCCGGCGCCAGCGTTACCCCCGGCCGGGTGTACCCCCTCACCTTTAACCGCATCTACCCGCCCGGGGGCGGGGCCCCCTCTACGGGCGAGATCCGCTCCGATGGGGACGTGGTGGTCCGCCCGTTGCTTCGCATCTATGGCCCGGCCACCAATCCGGTGGTCACCCTGCAACCCACCACCGGGGCCGACCCCTCCGGGCCGCCCGCCCGAATCGTCTTCGTGGCCGGCTTCATCATCGGCTCGGGGGAATGGATCGACGTGGACACCAACGCCAAGACGGCGTTTCTAAACGGTGACCCCACCCAATCGGTGATGGCCCAAGTGGATTGGGGGGGCTCGGTGTGGCCGGTGCTGCCCACCCTGCCCTATTACACGTGGCTTTCCATGACGGGCGACTCCACCAGCGCCACCACCCAAGTCCAAGCGATTTGGTATGACGGATACCTTTCTTAGTGAAACCCGGGCCCGCTGGCGGATCACCGTCCACCGCCGGGACTTCACGAGCTTCGGGAGCCCCCGGGCCACCGGGCTGGCCGAGATCACCGACGCCCGAAGCCGCCGCTTGGAGATGGGCTGGAATGGCTCGCCGGCCAAGCTCACCCTCACCGTGGACGGGCGGAGCCCCTCGGCCGATTACATAGACGAGTTGATAACCGATCTCGTGGCGTGGCGTTTCGATCCCGCCGACAACACCGAATACCCCATGTTCCGGGGGGTGGTGTCCGCATCCGAAGACACCATCTCCGAGCAAGCCCATACCGTCAATTTCACGGCCATGGACTATTCGGCCGTGTTGGCCCGGCGCTATCTCAACCCCAAGACCGATCTCGTCTACACCCAACTAGATCAAGACTCCATCGTGGGTGACTTACTCAACCGGGCCACGAGCGGCCAAGCGCCGGCGGCCGGGACGCCGAGCTTCGCCCCCGGCTCCGCCCTGCCCATCTCCCGGGCCCTGGTGGGCCCCGATGGCGCCACCCGCTCGGGCTCGGGCAAGCTCCGGGACCGCACCTACACCGGCGGATCCTCCATCGGGGGATTGATCGGTGATCTCGGGGACGTGGATGGCGGCTTTGATTGGGATATCCAGCCCTATGGCGGGGACGCGGCCGGCGGCCGGGATCTCTTGCGGGTGTGGTATCCGTCGCGCGGGGTGGGCCGCACCGACGTGGCCCTCATCTACGGGGCCACCGTGTCCGCCCTCACCCGCAACGTCCAATCCGCCACCACCGATGGGGATTCCGGCTATGCCAACTATGTGCGGGTGTTGGGCGATAACGGGGGGACGGCCGGGGCCCCCCAACTCGTGGCCGACGCGTGGAATGCCGACGCCAACGATATCGGCCGCATCCCGGTGGGATTGTGGGCGGCCATAGAGCAAGCATCGGACGTGAAAGTCCAAGCCACCCTTAACGAGAAAGCGGCCGGGGATCTCGCCCGGTGGGGGACGTTGGTCCCCGCCTACACCCTCACGCTCCGCCCCGGCTGGTATCGGCCCGGCTTCCCCAACCTTGGCGATACCGTCCCCCTGGTGGTGGACTCCGGCCGGCTCCACGTGTCGGGGACGGTGCGGGTGCTCGGGCTGGCGTTCGATATCGGAGATGACGCCGAAGAGACGGTGGAGATGACCGTGGGCCGCCCGGCTTCCGATTTCACCGCCCTATTTCGCAAGACTCGCCGGGACGTGGACGCCCTGGCCCGGAGGTGACCCCATGACGCGCTTTAGTCCCCTATGGCTCCAATCGGGAAGCTACGCGGCCAGCGTGGACCGAGCCCTACTCGGGGCCCTATGGCCCACCGCCCGGGCCACCGGCGGAGCTATCGCCCCCGCCGGCGTGGGCGGGATGGCCGTGGACGCCGCTCCCGGCACGGTGATCGTGCCGGCCGCCAACGGGACGGGCTCGGTGCTCTGCAAATGGGATTCCCCCGAGACCGTCACCCTGCAACCGTCGCCCCCCTCGGGCTCCAACCGGATAGACCAAATCATCTGCCAAGCCCGCGGCACCGATCTCGACTCGGGCAGCAATAACGATTTCATCATCACCGCCACCCAAGGCACGGTGGCGGCCAGCCCGGTGGCGCCGGCCACCCCGGCCAACGCCGTGGCCCTGGCCAACGTCTACGTGGGCGGGGGGGTGGCGTCCATCGTGGCCGGCAATATCACCGACGTGCGGCCGGGCGTGCCCACCGTGCCGGCCAGCCCGCTCGTGCCCATCTACACCCGCTCCGCCCTTAACGCCACCCAATCCATCCCGGCCGGGGCGTGGACGCCGGTGGGGATGCAAACCCTGGTCTATAACCAAGGCGGGGGCTCGTGGTCCGGGGGAATCTTCACCACCCCCCGCCGGGCCGTCTACGCCGTGAGCGGCCAAGTGACGTGGGCGCCCTCGGGGACCACCTACACCACATCGCAACGAGAATTCATCGCGGGATTGTGGGCCGGGGGCGGCTTCGCCGCCGGCGCCACCATTAACCCCAATATCCTCACCGTGGGCGTTCAAAACTGGTACTGCAATTTCAGTGTCCAACAGCTATGGAATGCCGGGACCACGTTTGAGTTGCGGGCTTTCCAAAACGGGCCGGTGGCTTACGCCATCTTGGCCAATAACTCGTGGCTGGCCATTGCCGAGCTACCCGGGACCGTCTAAAGAAAGGATCCGCCCGTGAGCTATCACGCCCAAGCCCAACTCACCAACGATTCGGACTTCCAAGCCCGCAACGCGTCGGCGGCCGTCCAGCAAGCCACCCAACCCCAAAACGCCGGGAGCGTGGCCGATCGGGTGAGGCGGGGGGATTCGGAAGTTACCTTCACCTTTACCCGGCTGGCCGCGGCCGGGCCCGGCATTGCCGATAAGGCGGCCACCCCCGAGGGGGGCGTGGATCAATCCCGGGTGACTGACGCCGATCTACTCTCGTTGACGCAAGCCAATTGGTCCGTAGTGGCCGCCCTCTACCCCGATGGGAGCACCCCGTGAGCGACACCCCCACCGAGCCCACCCCCGAGCCCGAGCCCGAGCCCGAGCCCACCGCCGACACCGAGGGGATGGGCGACTCCGAGCCCACCCCGGCCGGGGAAGATGGCTAGATGGGCTAAGGCGATATGGCAACCCGTCCCCCAATGCTCGGGGACGCTCCGCCCGATCGCCGTCTGTCTGCACCACCAAGCCGGGTGGGGTAACCCGGCGCCGGTGTACGCGTCCCGGGACGTGTCCGCCCATTTTTGGATCCCCCAAGCCGGCCAGCCCATCCAACACGTGGACACCGGCGTGCGGGCGTGGCATGGCGGGGGCACCCTCAATGACACCTCCATCGGGGTGGAAACCGAGGGGTGTGGCAACCCCCCCAACGCCGACCCCCTCACCGAGAACCAACTCACCCTCTTCGGGGAGCTAATGGCGTGGGCCCACGCCACCCACGGGATTCCCCTCGTGCTGTCCGAGACGGCCACCACCCCCGGGCTCAACTATCACCGATGCCAAGGCGGCTATCCCACCGGGTGTCCGTGCGATGTGCGGCTAAACGCCCGGGCCGAGATCCTCCGCCGCGCCGGTGGAGCTGCCCCCCCCGCCCCGAGCCCGACGCCCCCGCCGGCGGGCCAAGCCCCGCCCTGGCCGGGTGTTTACCTCCGGGACTTCACCCGGGGCGGGGGGACCGCCCAATGGCAAGCCCAGATGGCCGCCCGAGGGTGGGCCCTGGCCGTGGATGACCAATACGGGCCGGCGTCGGCCAATGTCTGCCGGCAATTCCAAGCCGAGAAGGGGCTCCAAGTGGACTCGGTGGTGGGCCCGGCCACGTGGGCGGCCACGTGGGAAAGCCCGGTGACTCCGTAGACCATGACGAGTTGTGGACTCGGGCGGCCGTGGTGGCGGCCGTGCTGGCCGGCGCCCTCGCCCTGGCCGAGATCGCCTATCTGTTGGCCCGTCTCTTCGTGGGGTGAGCCCCCCTAAACGCCCCCGAGACGGCCACCAAATGGGCCAAAAACGGGGCCCCGCAAAAATGGCCACTTGATTTTGAGCGCCCATTAGTGCATCCCGTTACAAGGGGGGAGCCCGTTTGGGCCCTAATCCCGCCCCGGGCCCGACCACGTTGCCACGAGAGCCCCCTAGACGCCCCGCTACGGGCCGCGACCCCCTCCGGGCCCCCCGCACCCATCCGCCACGCTAGCGTGGCAAATATGTGCTATGATGGTCCGCATGGCAAACACCCACACCCCAACCACCCCCGAGGCCCCCACGGTGGGGAGCTTCGTCCGAGAGCTACTCGTCACCGACACCCGCGTTTATGAGGTGGTGGCGGTTACCGCCCGCACCCTCACGCTCCGCCCTACTCGGGACACCGATTGGAGCAAGTCCGAAAACCGGGATGGGAATCCGTATCCGTTGGTGTGGACGGGCCAACAGCCCGACCCCACCGCCCCCACCCGCCTGGTGCGGCTCCGTAAGGATGGCACCTATCGCACCCACCGGAGCGCCAACCCCCTCCGCCCGGCCACCGTGGTGGATGGCCACGTGGCCCGCTTCACGGACTACCGGGTGTGATGATGACCACCGATTGGGAGACCGCCGAGCCCGCCGCCCCTCGGGCTTACTGTGACGGCCACGAGATCCACGAGCGCCACCATTACGTGGCCCTCAATGGCAACACCTACTCCTGCCCCGGGCTCAGCGCCGCCGAGTTGGCCGAATGGGATGCTTACGATCCGGGAACGTGCGAGCACGGGCTATCGGCCGATTTGTGCTCGGGCCCGAGCCACTACCCCATGGATCGGGGGTGGTGATGGCCCTCCGAGAGATCACCGACACCGAGCGGGCCGAGTTATCCCGCTACAACGAGCTATTGGCCCGGGTGCTGGCCCCCGAGTTTGAGCGCTACATGCGCCGCATGGCCGGGGAAGCCCGCCAAGCCATCTGGACGTGCGAGGACGGATGGCTAGCCGGCTACACCACCACCCGGGTGGAGGGTGGCCCCCACCACGGGAAATGGCTGGCCATGAGTTATAAGCCGGTGGGCAAGGGGGCCCGGGGCGGCCGCGCCAAAGCCGAATCGTGGGAGCGTAACTACGTGCGAGGCTTCGCCACCCGCCGGGCCGCCCGGGCCCGGGCCGAAGCCATCTACTGGCGCCACTCCCCCAAGCGGGCGGCCAAGCATGGCCGATAGCCCCGCATCCCAACTCTTGGACGTGGCCGTGGCCATCGCCGGCTACGCCCCCAAGCGCCAAAACAAATACACCCATTGCGCCAACGTCTCGTGGAAGCTCATCCACGAGCTTCGGGACGCGTTGGACGCCGTGGGCGTGGAATGGAGGAAATCGTGACCAAACCGCCCGCCCTGCCGGCCGCCCAAGCCACGGCCATGGCCCGTTGCGTGGACTACTACACCGCCCGGGGCCGCCCGGCCATCTGGCACCGGATCGAATGCGAGTGCTGCCTCACCGTCCACGAGGATCTCGGCAACGATAACCACGAGCGGCTTACGGGCGGCTTCATCGTGGGCCAAGACGGGGGCGTGGATTGGATCACGCTCCCGGACGGGCGCCGCTACGCCGAGCCCCCCGAGGTGCTCCCATGAGCCCGAAGGATCGCCCGTTGGACGTGTCGGAGGTGGCCCGGATGCTGGACGTGGACCGCACCACGGTGTGGACCCATCTCCGCCGGGGCTCCATGCCGGCGTGCGACGGGGTGATGGGCGGCCGCCCGTGGTGGTGGGAGTCCACCATCCAAGCGTGGATGAAGCGCCGGCGCCGGCGGGGCCGCCCGGCCGTCTCGCCCCGTCCCCTAGACGCCGAGGGGGTGTAAGCGTGGCTTACACCCCCTCTGCTATGTTGGCGGCTATGGCAAACCCCAACGATCGGGACTCTAGTCCCCACTCCACCCAATCGGGCCACCCCGGCAACTGTCCGGTGTGCGGCCGGGCCCTCGTCCAAGATATGGGCGGCTACTGGCATTGCCCGGACACCTCGGACGAGCACGACGAGCGCGAATGGGCCCGGGATCACCGAAGGGGGCTCCGGTGACCAAGCAACCTTTCCCGCCCGGGGCCGACACCCACCGAGGCCTATGCGATGGCGTCTACTGCCGGGATGATTTCAAGCTCCGGGAGGTGGTGGACGCCCTGGTGGGCGAGACCTACCGCCAAGCCGGGCTGGTGCGGCTTTGCGCCAATTGCTTGGCCGATTTCGCCGTCATGGCCACCATGGTCCCCCCCGACGTGAAGATGATCCAAGTGGACTTCCCGGACGGCCAAGCGGTGGCCACCGAGATCCCCCATCTTCGGGTGTGGGCCAAGGGGGCCGATGGTCTCTTCCACGAGGTGAGGGGCGAGGTTGGCTCCGAGGTGGTGGACGATGACTAGCGGGTGGGAGCGCTTGGATTCGTGCCGGTGCGGGGCCGAAGCGGGCGAGCCCTGCCGATCGCTCGGCCACGGGGATCACGCCATTAGCCGCCCGCATCGGGGCCGGGCTCGGATCCGTGTCCCCTACGCCCCGCCCCGGGCTCGGGGACAGTACACGGATATCCACAACTTGCTTTCTATGATTGGGCGCATGGTGAAAGCCGCCGGGCGCAAGATGCGCCACTCCGATGCCGAGGATCTGCGCGCCCTCGTGGCTATCCACCATGACTTGGAAGCGGCTATCCGGGATGGGATAGAGGGGCTTCGGGCCGATGGCTACTCGTGGAAGTCCATAGGTGAGGCGCTCGGCACCACCGGGCAAGCCGCCTATATGCGCTACGGGAAGCCCAAGGCAAGCTAGGCGGGCGCCGGTGATCCCGGTGGCTTACTGCCGCTCGTGCGGCCGGACGGTGTTGTGGGTGACGCTCACACCGTCGGGCAAGCGCACACCGCTAGACGCCGAGCCCACGCCGGCGGGGACGGTGATTATCACCGACACCGCCCCGCCCACCGGGCGGGTGTTGACCAAGCCCGAGGTGGGAAGCCACCCGGGCGTCCCCCGCTACGTGTCTCATTTCGCCACCTGCCCGCAAGCCAAGCAATGGAGGAAATCGCCGTGACCAAGCGCAAGACCAAGCCCCCGCCCGGGGCCCCGTGGTGGTGGCCGGGTGAGCAACTCCGGCTATTCGATCCCGAACCCCACCAAGCCGCCCTCTTCCCCGAGGATCCCGACGCCGAGCCCGACGCCGAGCCCGAGCCCGAGCCCGTGGCCCGCCGGCGCCGGCGCCAGCGGGTGGCGTGACCGAGCCCCGGCTCCCCGGCTTCGCCCGGGCCCAACGCCAAGCCCTGGCCCGGGCGGCCGGGCCCTTGGCCGAGTCCGAGGACGATTGGACGCGGTGGGTGCTGGACTACGCCACGAGGGTGGCCCGCCCGGCGTGGGAGCACTATCACACCCGCAACTCCCGGGGCTCCCGGGCCGGCTTCCCGGATTGGGTGTTGTGGCGGGAGCGGGTGATCTTCGTGGAGTTGAAATCGGAGGGGGGCCGGGTGAAGCGCGAGCAATGGGCGGTGATCGACGGGCTCCGGGCGGCCGGGGCCGAAGTCCACATCTGGCGGCCGTCCATGCGGGCCACGGTGGCCGAGGTGCTCCGGTGAGGTGGGTGCGGTGGTGGCTCCGGCTACTTCACGCGGCACGAGTGGAGCGGGTGGCGCGATACTCGGGCAAATCCCCGCTGGCGGTGACGGTGGCTAGGCGGGAGCACGAAAGGATCCGTTACAACCGGCCCTAAACGAGAGGATCCCCGCCGGCGGACACCGGCGGGGATCGGACACTAACCGACTCGGGAAAGGAACGATCGTGTCACCTGCAACGATACCCAATCACAAGGGTGTGACTCCGTGAGCGGCTACGCCCAAGAGTGGGCGATAGACGCGGCCGAAGCCAAGGGGCTCGGGGTGGATGCAACTCTCGTGCTCCAAGCGGTGGCCTACTTCGCCCACCCTCGGGACGGGATGGCATGGCAAGCCACCCGGGCCGAGATCCGGGCCAAGACTCGGCTCCCGGTGGTGCGCATCATCCGGGCCGTGCGGGAGATCGAAGAGTCCGGGGTGATCGGCATGGCCCGGCGCCGGCGGGGGATTGCGTGGGGGCCGTTCCCGATTCTGCCGCGCGGGGGTGTGGATAACTCTCGTGTGCCGCGCGCGCATGGCCGCGCGCCACAACACGTGGCCGCTTCGCTTAGCCGCGCGCCCATGACCGCGCGGCTGGCGCGCGCGCATGACCGCGCGGAACCACCAAGAGGGGAAAGTCAAAACCTAAGCGGGGCGGATTGCCCGAGGTGTGGGGGCTCGGGGGTGTTGCTCGGTGGGGAAGTCCGGGGGGATCCGGGCCGGCGCTCCATCGTGCGGTGCGGGTGCGAGTCCTAATCTTGGGGGTGGAGGTGATGGCCCATGCCGCTAACCGCCAAGCAACGAAACGCCCTGCCCCGCTCCGCTTTCGCCTACCCCCGCACCCGGAGCTATCCGGTGCCCACCAAAGCCCAAGCCCGAGCGGCCGGCATCCCCGAGCGCCAGCGGGTGGCCACGCTCCGCTCCGCCCTCTCTCGGGCCGCCCAAGCCAACACCTCGGGCTCGCCCCGCCGGGTGCGGGCGGTGGTGGCCAAGCGCCACGCCGGGGCCGTGGCGTCGGTGAAGCGGGGCCGGCGTGGCTAACACCCGGGCCCGCGGCAAGCACCATCCCAAGCCCGAGCCCGAGGTGGTGGGGTGTGCGGAGATCCGGGTGGGCTGGTGCGCCAGCCAAGCCAACGGGCGGGCCAAGTGTCCCAAGGGGTGGTGCTCGTTGGCCGCCCCCGAGGGGCCGCACGCGTGGGAGCCCGGCGCCACCGATAGCCACGGCCGCTCGGTGTGCCGGGCGTGCCGGGAGTTGTGGGAGCATCCGTGCCACGAGCCAAGCCGGCGTCGGGCCTAGACCGCCCGGCCAACCTCCGGTGGTCCGGGGAGTGGATCCGGACACGCCGGCGGGTGTTGGCCCGGGACGGGGGGGTATGCCAGATCCAAGCGCCGGGGTGCGAGGGGACGGCCACCCACGTGGATCACATCGTGCCCCGCCGCTTCGGGGGCGAAGACGCCGACGCCAACCTCCGGGCCGCGTGCCGGGTGTGCAATCAACGCCGGGGGGATGGCACGGCCACGCCGGCGCCCCCGCCCTCGGTGTGGTGAGCGCCCATGCCGTGGCGGATCAAGCGGCTACTCATGCTCATGGTGTGCGGCTTCGCCGCGCTCGGGCTGGCCATCGTGGTGTTGGTCCGGGACAACTCCACCGATGCGGTGCTACTGGCGTTGCTCGGGCTGGTGGGCGGGCTGGCCATCGTGATCAACACGCTCCCCACCGATGACAAGGGGGTGGGGGAGTGAAGCGCCGGCGCTCGGCCACGGTGCGCATCCCCCGCGATCTCCACGAGCGGGTGGCGGCCGAGGCGGAGCGGCTCGGCTATCCGGCCCCGTGGCTACTGGCCCGCATCATCCGGGAGGGATTGGATCACCTGCCCGAGCGGATCACCCTCACCGATCACCCCGAGCCCCCACCCTTCAACCCCGACCCCGACCTAATCGGGCGGATCGAAGAGGGGCAATGAAGCCGGGGGATATCCACGGGGTGGTGGCGTTGGTGCTGGCCACCGGGGTGGCCGTGACGGTGGTGATCCTGAGCTTGGAGACGGTGCTCCACACCGGGCCCATATCCCAAGCCGAAGCCACCGTGTTGGCCACCATCGTGGGCGCCATCATCGGGGCGGTGGCCGCCTACCTCGGGGTGTCCCAGGCGGGCGGGAGCGGTGGGGGGGGCTCGGCCGGGGGTGGGGGGGGTACACGAGGGGGGGGAGGGCGACGA
>Ga0126383_10000677_pt1 | contig 19553 bp, 34 predicted proteins | sample PanSoiMetPlot_35_FD_96882 | JGI IMG/M metagenome (GOLD analysis project Ga0126383, IMG submission 96882) | Tropical forest soil microbial communities from Panama - MetaG Plot_35 | ecosystem: Environmental > Terrestrial > Soil > Tropical forest > Bulk soil | place: Panama | collected 2016-02-17
ATCAGGTAGATGGTTGGCAGGTCGGGCGAAACCTCAACGGCGAGTCACTCACAGACTCGCCTTACGCCGGCGCTCTCAACGTTTTCATCGCGGGGCCTGTCAGTCCAATGGAATCCGTGATACGTAAGTACTCGGACCATTCTGAAGTTCACGCGGGAACACTTCTGAGACGCTCTGAGAGCCGCGTAGGACGTTCCTACTACGCCAAAGGTCAATTGACCGACCTTCGACAGTTAGGCGTGCTGGCTCACACGTGGAGCGCCATTCCACCGACGCTCATGGTCCCGAGTAGGCGCACTACTCAAGCTCACTTGCGAGTGATCATTCCGTTGGATCGATCCTCTGACGTCGAGTCGATCCTCTCTCGACTCACCCAAGCGGGTGATGTCATCCAGCACCTTGACTACAACGGAATCCACGTGAGCCTGACGTGCGCCGGCGCTATGGCTAACGAACTACTCAGTCAACTGACCGCGACTTATGAAACCTCTAGCGTGCGCGTCGAGGGAATGAACGCGACGCGTTATGAAAGGATCAATCTGGAAACCTATCCAGTCGAACTACTGTAAGTTTCAAACCCGCATCGTAAGGTGCGGGTTTTTTCATGTCCAAAATCCGCGCGCCCTGGCAGACTTACATTTCGACCTAACGTTAGGAATACGTAAGCTAACGAAAAAATGCGACTCATATTCATGTTGTAAATGTGCATAAAACTCCGGTATCACTCCGGTAACACTAACAGGTAATACTTTTACAAAGACTGTGCCTCAACTGTTACCCGCCCGGTAACGTACCCCTAACCTACGTTGAGTAACAATCGTGGCACAGCCTTTGTAAAACTGTTACCCTTTTCCGTGCCTCAATCTTTACACGATTTTTACCTCGAACTTTTCACTTCACCTTTACATTCTTCTTACGAGTCCGTCTAGTTATGTGTACTCTTCTTACCCCAGCATTTACCGTGTCTTTACGTTGGCCCTCTTTGAAGTGTTGTGGGCGACCCTTTAAGTAGCGCCTAAGTTCGGCATCTGTAGTGACCCAATCTCGACCCTTTTTCTTCGCCTTCAATGCACCTCTTTGTGCTGCTGCTCGCAGACTAACTTCTGCAATCTCTTGTCCAGTCCATTCATGGGTCTTCTGAGCAGCCTCAGACATAGTAAGTTCTACCATCGCTATATATCGATACCCGCTATATAGCGCTCTATCACTATATATCGCTCCCCAGTCACTTGCAATTTGCAAGTCACTTAGTCAATGAAGAGGAGTTGATTGACCGAACATTTTGAGCACTACCAGGCCAGCTAACATTCCAACGAATGAAGCTACCAGAAGAGCGAACCATTCGTTCATATCATTTCTTTGTAATGAATGCTGCGATAAACAAGATCACATTCAAGACTACAGATAGACCGAACACAAATACGCCAAACTGAGAGATCTGTCCAAGGCTTGGCATTATGGTAGAATCATCCAAGCAGCTACTGCTGCCTTCAATAACGGACTACGACTGAATGCAGCAAACAACGCAAAAGCTGCGATCATTATCAGGATAGCTGTAAGCGTCTCATCTGAAGCGTCGAGTAATCGCTTGCTAGCATCGCCTACTACTGGGATGTTTTCTACGATAGACATTACGGTACTCGCACCAAACGATGCTTATCTTTCAGATGCTTCTCTCTTGCCACCTTATCAGCGAACTTTCTTTGACAATCTGGAACCAAGCACTGTACAATCCGCGGACGATGAGCACTGAGCTTCTCAAATTCACCTGGGGCTAAGCGATACATCTGAAGCTTCATGCTTTGCTTCTACCTTTCCATTCTGCGGATTACTACTTTCAATCATCTGTTTGAGAGCCCAGTTTTCTGTATACAATTGACCGATGATAATAAAGAAGTCATTGGTCTGTATACTCATTCGCTGCTGATCCATCACTTCTCTAACACCTTCACTCTACTTTCAAGGTCTCTGACCGCTCCCCATAAAATAGATGTAAGCGCACTGTAATTGATTCCATTAGCTTCGCCAGATATTGGATCATAAGCACAGACTTCTGGAATCACCAACTGCATGTCTTCTGCAATGAAACCTACTTGAATATCATTTGGTTTGTGACCTGTCTCAGGTATACCTGTCTCATCTACGCGCTGCCGTTCCTCGTCTGAAAACTCGAATGAAACTGGGCCGATTCTGATATCCAGTAATCGAGTCATCGATTCTGTATCATCAAGTCGGCGAATGTTCTTCTTGATCTTTCGACTCGATCTATTGATGACGTTTGCAGCGCTCATGGTACCCGACACATACATGTCGCCAGAAGTACGGCCGTGTACATTGATACCTAGTTCATTACTTACTGTCGCCAGATTGAGGTATGCATATGCACTACCCTCAATTACCCACTGAGCAGCTGTGAATTGATTGTAGCCTGTATGATGCCAGTATCCATCGCTTATATTATAGTGCAAATTGAAGTAATAACCAGCGTAAGTATCATAGAACTGAAAATAGCCTGGTATATTATCATTCGCTCGGCACCCGAATCGAAGGATATCTGCACCACCAGCTTGAACGTAGTTATTACCGCTACTAAAATAGACCGGATTACTGCTTACCATCATAAATGGATGTGTCGGCTGAAGTTGTCCGCCATTCCATGCGATATTTATTCCTGCATTTGCAGAGAATCCTACCCAGCCGCCTGAAAGAATATTCATTCCAACGGCATACATATTGTTGGTAGCATTCAATGCAATATAGTAACTACCACCGCTTGGACCTAGTCGGTAATTAGTTGCCCAAACAGACCCGCCAGTTGTGCCGCCGCCACTAGCACCACTGTAAATATCGCCAGTAGATAGTAACGCTCCATTACTCCCTATCTGGAGTATAAAGTTCGTTCCATTCCACTGTAAATATGCAGCGCTACCGATGCCAGCAAAATAGCAAGTATTGCCATTTATTGACAGATTATTACTTACGCTGAAATCACCGCCCTGCAAGATGAAAGCTGAAGGACCACTTCTGTACAGGTAATGACTACCATCGTTGAAGTAATAAACTGCTGTTCCATTGCCACGATCTGCATAGATATCTTGGGCATAGAAACTTGCTGGTCGAATATCGAATGGACTGGTGACCTTTACTCCAGAGATAACACCATTCGCAATATCGACGGCTTGGATGGTACCATCTGCGATCTTTGCGCTGGTTACTACTCCAGTGTTGATAATGTTTGCTCCAATAGTACCGCCCACATCACCAGCAAGTGTAGCCGCTTGAATAAGTGGATTGACATATGTTGGAGCATTGACATTATCAAGTACTATCTTATCAGAGCCAGCACTGTTCAAAATATGTAAGTGGTCTGTTGTGTCGATCCATAATCGACCTATACCAGAGCCAGGATTTGCAGGCTGAGACCCCTCTACTATATCCACTGTAGTACTCTGCGTAACAAGTGATCTTCCAATGGCAACAAAGAAAGGCTCATCTGTAGCCTGTTGTGTAAGGTAGATTGACAGCTCACCAGGCCGATTAGTACCTGACTGATCTATGTAGAATATTCCTACCGACTGCCAACCTTCACCACCACCAGGGAGTAATGCAAAGCTCTGTGATGGTACCTTATAATCCCATACTCCATAGCCCGTACCAGTACAGTCTGCATTCTGCTTTACATATGCGATACCATCATTTGGATTCAATATCCTGATTGTAGGCCACAGGTAATTACCAGATGGTACCCGCACCTGTTGATGCTGGTTCGATGGGATGAGGACTATTTGACCTACTGCCATAGCTTACAAATGGACGGGCCAGTTAGGATCAGTAGCAGGATTAGGATTTGCTCCCACATGATAACCGACGTTCGCAATCGCGTAACCAACTCCATAGAATTGGTCGAGCATACTCTGATACAATGTACCGAGTCCACCCTGTACTGCATTGAAATTGACCTGATTATGCGCGTCCATCTGACCTAACGTTTGCTGAATCTGAGCCTGCCCAGCTTGAACCGCAGATTGCAGGTTACTAATCTGAGCTTGAATAGCTTGAGCTTGTGCTCCACTCGCAGTCTGCAACTGTTGTTGGAGACTAATAATCTGGTTCGATTGATCGATCAACTGTGACAGAGCAGGACCAATCATATTCAGGATCGATTGCTCTGAAGCCTGAATCGTGCCAAGCTGGTTGATGATCTGATTTTGAGACTGTTGAATGTTACTAGCCACTCCACCAACTTGCGACTGAATGGTTTGGCTTTCCGATTGCACCGTCTGCGTAATTTGCTGTTGCCCAGATAATAACCTTGAAAGAGCATCAGCTAATGCACCCATTACAGACTGATTTTGAGCGTTCGTATTTTGGTTTACATTATCGATAGCATTTTGAATCTGCTGTCCAGTCTGTGTACCTTGTGCATTTATAGCATCGAGTATAGCTTTCTGTGTGTCAGCTATCTGTCCACCGATGCTAGTAAAGTTTGCATTGTTCGCAAGTTGTCCAGCCTGTACTGTACCGAGCAGATTCATCTGCTCTTCTTGAAGACTACCTAATCCAGCATTGATACTCGCGCCTGCTGCCGTTGTACCACCACCCCCACTACGGGTCAGTAATATAACACCAATAACAACGGCTCCAACTCCACCAATTATGAGCCAAGGTGGAGGCCCTTTACTTGGACCAGCGAATACTGCATCGTCAGCCATCTATCCACCTCCACCAAATACACCACCTATACCTTTAGAAATGGCATTGGCCATAGGCTGAAAAATAAGTTTGTCGAGAAATGCTCCTATTGCTTGACTGACATTTGGTACCTGTAATCCGAGAGCATTTATGAGATTATTTGATTTTCCTCTGACAGCCGCCCATAGAAGACCTATACCTATGAGCATAAGAAATGGGCCTATCATGATCCAGCTATTCTAAGAGCTTTAGATGGTGCTGATGATGGAGCTATAACCTTCACTGCGTCGGCGCCCTTCCATGCTATTGCACCTAACAATAAGAAGAAGATTCCAGCGGCTACTACCATTACACCAGAATAAGGTCCAGAATCTGGAGTACTAGGATTTCCGCCAGGAGCGCCAGGAGTTGATCCACCACCAGACGGTGGAGTAGAAGTACCATGTATGATATTGACTATTCTTTCAAGAATAGCTGTAACCTGATCGCCGACTCCACCAGGGTTTACATTGATGCCTGCTGCTGTAGCGTACCCCATGTACTGTAAATAGGTACCTTTAGTGAAAGTAGTCCATGGACTAAATCCGCCAGCTTCTTTGTATTTCTGAAAAGCAGCAGCTGCATTATTGAAAGGGTCTGTAAGCTGAGCGGCATTCAAACCGCTGTATCTACCACCAGAATTACCTATATTTATCTGCCACGGACCTATACTATACTCTGGAGTACTGGGGTCTTGATATACGAGATTCGTTACAGCATTGGCATTTTCAGCCATAGCAATAGCAACGGCTCGTATCGCATCTTGTCCACGAAAACCAGCGTGCCATGCTAATGCAAATAAGTTCTCAGCCTCTTGCTGTTTACTATCTCCTGCTAATGAATAGCTCGTGGTGCCAGGAACATATGTATTACTACCAACCATTATGGCACCAAGTAATTTCCACCACTTCCACCACTGATAGGTGGAGGGCCGAAATATCCAAGCTCTTTTGAGAAATTAGGAGCAAGCAGAGATATACTCAATAAAAGAATGAGAACGTAAATCCAGCCAGCTGTATCATTATTAGAAGCGACTATGAATACTGTCAATGAAACAATAAAAGTAGATACAGCTACTGTTGCCCAGTTCATATCAGTCTCTTACTGCGTCTCTAACTTTTCTGGCTCGTCCTGTCGAAATAAACCAGATAAGTATAGTGCCAATAATAAAAGTCTCTACCTGCCTCATATAGTTACATTTGTCTCCCACCTTGTTGCACAGGTATCTTTATACCTGGGCGCATATAAAACTGTGGAGACATACAATCACCATGAAAGCCAGGACCAAATCCATAGTCTTTCGGATACCGAGGACCGCCTGTATTATAAGCAGCATCATCCCAGGTGTACAACATCTGCCGAGCTAAGCTCGGGATCAAATGATGATCCATTCCAGACGCATAATTCTGCATGGCATATGCGCCCTGAAATTCGACGCCCCTGGCAGCCCTTGGTATGGTCTGACTCGTCGTTGGTTGTTGAGGGTAAGGAGGTGGTCTAAGAGGATCTCTAACCTCAGCATCTCCTAGAGGTGGTAAAGGCCAGATTTTAGAGAAGTCAGGACACCAACCCATATAACCTCACTGTGAAGAGATGCCTATTGGAGACCCATTCAAGTACGCTTGACCAGCGATGTAATTAGGAGGTAATGTACCTTGCGGTAAATTAGCCGCCCATTGATCGCTAGCATTGAGTACCCATTTTATTCCAGTTGTGGGATCAGTGAATCCCAGGAGACTGTCATTATTTGTAGGCGTACCTGTACTGGATAGTACTTGTGATGGCGTGAATTGAGAAGCAGCATCAGTTGAATTATTTGTCTGACCTTTCTTCCCAATAACTGTAAACACTACAGCGGCAGCGATACCACCACCTATCAGCCACAGCCAACTGCGATTCATCCTTTACCCATCAAAGTTTTGACAGCGGTAGCATACTGTTGCCCAATGGCATTGATAATACTTACTGACTGTCCACTCTGAGAGAGAATGAGGGCGATGATAATAATGGCTACTGTGCCAGCGATCACTGCCCCGACCATATTACCGCCCTTGCAGTGTTCTAACTGCCCCAGTGTACTGTGAGCCTATTGCCTGAGCCACTGTGCCAAAATCACTACTATGCATGAGAACAAGATACAGAATAATAAGAGTAACTGTACCTTCAATGATCTTGCCTACCATCAGCGCCTTCTCCTCGGCTTGCTGCCAGTCAACAAATGCCAACCTAGCATCAGGACAATGAAAGCGATTACTAATCCTGCGATAGTATGCGGCATGTACTGAGACACACCGCTCTGGTTCATGCTCCAGCTACCGCCAGGATAATTATCATCTTTGCCAGGAACTATCATCGCCTGTTACCTCTCAGAAGATGCATCAGGACAAGAAGCCCCACCCCAACAAGCAGGAGCATCACCACTATATTAGGTGCGTTACTATTGGTGAAGTCAAATGCTGTCGGTAACCCCCAACTACTGGATGTTGGGAGAAATGACATATCACCAGGATTTGTTGCCATGATTTACTTCGCGTATTCGACAATCAATCGCCAGGCAATAAGCAGGAGAACAAGACCCAGCCAACTAATGGCAACCCCTGAACCATTCGTTGAGGCTCCACCAGGCGCGCTTCTAGTTGGTGGTGCTACAGCGCCTTGTGTGGGACCACCAACTGAAGTTGGTTGAAGCGTTGACCATGCATCGCTACCGACCCCATAAAGGTCGGCCATGTTCATACTCATTTGCTTTTCCTCTTTTTAGGCATGACCTTGACTTCGCGCACTTTACCCGTTCTATTTGAGATCGCTAACCGAATGGTCTTTCCGCCACGGTGTACCATTCGATAGCGTACACCTTTCAGCGGCATAAAACTATGTCAGTACAACGAGCTGTCGGCGAACCGTGTAAAGTGTGGCTGCTGCTGTTGCAGTAATCACACTGGCAAGGTCGGTAACCAGTGCTGAGTTGAACATATCTCTAGTAAGTCCATAACAACCAAGACCACTAGTGGCAAGCAAGTCAACAAAAATGCCGCCTGCTGGTCGCGCACGTCCTTTCTGTAATCTGTACTCCATATCAAGGAAATCAACAGGAGTAGACTGCAAATAATCAGACTGATTGACGCGGACAGCAAAACGACTAAAGAGATCTGAACCAGCCGCACCAATACCAGCACCATGCATGATCTGAACGTAGGTGTTTCCACGCGGCCAGTAATAAGGGAAATCACCTGATGCTGCTATCTGCTGCTGATCTTCGAGGCACTGATGAATGATGTTGAGAGGCGGCCAATCTTTTGGATCAGGTGGGACGGTAAAAACTTCCAGGAAAAGATCGCCTGTAGTAAGCGCGATTGTTGCGCCCGTTCCAACAGACCCATCAGCCAACCAGTCAATGTAGAGGTTTACAATGGTCTGCTCATTTTGCAACATAATCAGACCAGTTGTATCGCGCATGTTGAGAGCCAGCGGTATAAGCTCGTCTAATGTGAACGTTGTTGCTGAAACCGCTGTCGTACCGTTTGTCTGACCGAGCGGATCGATGTACTCACTCTCAAGCATATTGCGTAAGAGATAAAAGTAACCAGGACCGCTGACATTGAAGATATCAATACCTGAGTTCGCCTGAAGTCTGGTTCGACTAATAATACTACTGAAGCCAGCAGCATTAGGGGCAGTAATAGTACCGCTAGCAGTGCCCCTGAGCGCCATATACATGCGAGCAAGAAGGCCCGTTTTCGGAAGCGTAAGCGGGCCAAACGAGCCACCACCAGTAGGCTTGGTAAGTTGAGAAGTAAGCGGGAGAATCTTGCGACGGGTATTTACAGCGAAACCACCAGCCACAGCTTTATAACTCCTTCAAATGTTTCCCGCTTTCTTGCGGCAACCTCTCCAGCTTATATACTGGAACTATTGGAGAATCTATGCAAAGCCTGATACGACTGGGATTATTCGGATCGCGCACTACCACTACTGTGATATCGCCTATCTTGATCCCCTCGCCAGGCTTGCGAGAGATGTATAACACCAGTTTACAAGCTGATAAACAGGTCGCTCAACCCAGGTACTCTGTACTTGGAGAAGAACCAGCGAAAGAATACGATAAACGTCGTGGCCATAATGCCAACTGTCGCCCAACTCAATAATGTTGGTTTGACGTCTGCAACATCAATGTCCATTATGACCTCGCCAATTCACCACGTTTTTGAATTGGTATCCTGTAGGGCGTGATACCTGCATCGTTCTCAGGATCGAACGTTGTTTCACCAGGATCAAATATTGGATAGTAGAGGGGGTTGACCCATGTCTCATAGAAAACCCAAAATCCGTGCTGATCGCGTATGGGGTCATTGATCTCTTCATACCCCGTACCATCAGCGATCCTTTTACGGTCTTCTGCTGACCGTAACATAAAACACACGCCCCATTCGGCTTCTGTAAAAATCTCAAACGGTACGTGACGCGGTCTCTGTGTAGAAGCCCAAATACCGATACCATGCTCTCTACCCTGTGTGTAGATTCTTCGCATGGGATAAGACATCTGACCATTCTTTGCCACAGAATACATCTCGTCTATGTAGACTGTTACATCGCCTAATGACCATGCAAACGTGAAGATATCATCCCAAACTGGAAAGCCGTCTTTATCGATCTTAGGCGGCTCGAATACTCGTACTCTCGCTCGCTCTCCTTTCTCTAGAAGATCGAAACCTTCTTTTTGTTCCAGCAAATTCCACTTGGTAATTGCTGGGCTAATTTTTGGATCGATAACGATCACACGACCTAGCTGCTTCAAGAGATAGTGAGCCATGAAGGTTTTACCGCTGCCAGTCTTTCCAGCAAAGAAAACCCTGTTGTCTGATCTAATCTTGAAGACGGTCACGCTTCTTTCGCCATTTCCTTATTCTGTACCAAGTTATCGATCCTGCTATTCCACCTATGAAACCTGCTATAGTAGGCAGTCCATGTTGCCCAAAGAAATCGGCAACTAACAGGACTACATCTGACCACCCCATTGATCGGCCATAGCCAGCGCAATTCCATCATATGTAATGGAGCGAAGAAGAGAGCGATACCAGCGGTCAGGACTATTGTGCTGTGATCGCTTGCTTCTACCCTCCACTATATTTGTCGGTTTCAGCTTTGGCAATTGTTTCAACCAGAGACACGTAGACTTGCATTCGCCGTGTCCGTATTCCCAGGGCTGTATGATCTGAGTAGGTTTCCGTATATATGTACTGATAGCTCCTACAGGATTCTCTATTGCTATTCTCGGTATATGTGCTTGCATCAAGGAATCGACGAACTCTAGTGCGTCTTCCATTTCTGGCGTATTCCACCAGAAGCGCGACCCACTTCGGGCTAAATGAGTACATGGCGGAAATGCCACCATCATATCCCACCCATCATTCAGATGGTGTAGTACGTCGTCCTTTATGTGCGGACCAGGCGACCAACTATCCTGGATATCACAGCTGATAGCGTCATGACCTTTTGCGAGAAAAGCATCGCGTACTTTTCCGCTGAACTCACACGCTACCAATATTCTCACTGAACGTAGGCAACCATCTTGCTACCAACGTCGAGATTACCAGCACTGACGAGTAACTGTATTGATGTGATCGGAGTTACGGCATTATACAGAGCTTCATATATCCCGATATAAAGACCTGTTCCAAAAGCTCCAAATAAGCCTGAAGTTAGCGCCTGAATAAATTTACCTGCTGCTGCGTCATTATACCACGGTAACCAGATAGCACCTGTTGCAAACAAACCTGCTGGACTGACAGACCCAGGAATTGCCTGGCATACAAACATGCTGCTATTACCAGCACCACCGTTTACTGTAGGAGTGGTCGCATTGCCATACATGTATTCTCTGGCATAAACAGAAGATGCATCACCGTTCGCTCGAAGCAGCAGGTTTACAGCGGCACCTTGATCGCTTCTTGCTTGGAATACTACGGTAGCGATATTTCCGCCAGCAGGAATGGGCAGTGTAAGCGTGGGCGATGCAACGGATAACGCTGCGACTACGGGTTTGCCAGAATCGCCTATGGATGGACCGAGATTATTAGGTGAAGGCGCCCATATCGGCATTACCATCAGAAATAACTCGCCAATTCTGGAGGCATAGCCTCAGCAAACATCGACGGATCAGCGCCCATCGTTTTAGCGAACTCAATGAGCATCTCAGCTTGATGCTCTTCTGGTTTGTCTTTCATCTCTTCGAGCTTGGCTTCTAGCTCAAGCTTCTTCTCTTCTTCCATCTGCTCGATCGCCGTCGGTAACATGGCTTCTGCAAATGGCTTCAACATCTCTGGACAAATCGTTATCAGTAACTGATACACGTTTTCACCGTGTTTATCCATCAGTTTCCGCCGTCTCCATTGATGTCATTATTTCCGGACTGTATAATTGCGTCTGGTACTTTTCCGATAGTCCCGTTTGCATTGCTTGTATCAGATCGAGCTTCTGGTACAACTGGCTCAACTCCGTTTCCAGTCGGTCCAACCTGCTCGCTATTTCGGGGTTGTTGGCCTGGAGTAGTATCCCAATTGACCCCACTCGCTTTTGCAAACTCTCTAGCTGTAATTGCGTTAGCTTCTGTGCGCTGCTTTGACTTGATAGATATAATCCTATTAGCCCAAACAGCAATCCCAAAGAGCAGCACAAGGGGATCAACAAATACTGCGGCTTTTGCTGCACTACTTGCAGGCATTCTGTGAATAACTCTGGAGAGAGATGGATAAAGGAGTTTCTTCTCTCCGTCATAGAGGGCGCACTCTTGTCCAAACATCACCACCACGAAACTATTGGAGATGCCCAGGCAGAGATTAGCTAGCTGTAAAGAATCTGGTGATAGTTCCAGCCCTGGCGAGCTTATCTGTTGCCCATCTACTCTCGCTTTTGGGGCATCTTCTGCGACTAGATTGTCAGCTTGCGAACTCGTGACTTCTTCTGCGAACCTGTACCCTTCGGGGCTGCTGTAGACTTCTTTTTGACCGCTATCCCACTCTTCCGTTTTGGGGGCGTCTGCGATGACCCGTTCTGACTGTGTGAGTTTGACGCGGCCTTGCGTTGCTCTTTTAGCCATCTCAAATCTTTCTCTGTAAGATAGATATTATCGTCATCCTCATCTTCTTCGTCATCATCGTCGTCATCGTCATCGAGTTCTATTTCGTACTCAACGCCGTCATCATCTTTTACTTTCTTTATGGTCATGCTGCTGTACCGCCGTTTATCATAACCTCTTGATTCATGTATCCGCCAACAGCAATCACGGTACCGACTACGGACTGTGCATTCGCTCTAAGTGTGAGATAAGGCTTACCCCTTGAAGGTATGCAACAATAACCACCATTGCCAAGCCTAACAGGATAACCAACAGGGTCGCCATCGGTCCATATGTTGAGCTGCGCATTAGCTGTATTGACGAGTATACTAATAACCCAATAATCAGGAGGACTATCAGTATGTATACGCTGAACAGACCCAGCAGTGAGCGGAGATGAGTAACTCGCCTGATTACTGCCTGTTCTACTTTCAACGCCAATATCGAATACTTCATACCACCGAGCAGGAGCCTTGGGTACGGTATTCGGCGGATAGCCCTGACTAACATACTTACTATCAGCATCGGGCGGAGCAGAAACAATGGCATATTGCCCTGCATTATTAGCATAGCCAGGAGGTGGATTGAGCATCAGGATACCAGATAGATCAATTGAACAGGACCAAGGGCGTTGAATTGCTGTCTGTTCATGATCTCATAAACACCCCTGTATCCTTGCGCAGAATTAGCCACCCAAAGATTGCCATTATCTATACCACGCATTCCCATGAAATGATACATGCCTAAAGGATTGATCTGTCCTGTCGTTTTCTCCATGATGGTATAAGCCTGATCGTAAGTTACCCAAGCCTGATGGGCTTCTAGACCGAAGTAATTATACGCATCAATGAGACACAGAGCATTCATCAATCCATACGTCTCATTTACGCAGTTAGGATACCCGATAATATTTGCGGCCTGATCGCGCGTCAAAGTTGGGTCTGTTCCTGTCGCATTTATGACCCACGTAAAGGAAGCTATAGAACAGGTCCAACTGTATACCTGAGGCGCCATCGGATAGCTGGCATCCCAGGTTATCCTTTTGGGAGGTCTTCTAGCTCACTTTCTGTGACAGGTATGTCGAGCGCTACGCTCCCCTGCATGTTCGGGTCTAAGGCATACAAAAAAGCCTCAACAGTAGCAGGTCCACCTGCCCAGTTGCCTTCGAGCATCGCCTTTAGGGACTGGGTAAAGATTGCCTGTTGCTGCTGAAGCTGTGTTATTTGCGCGTTGGTTTCGTCGGTCAAGATACTGCTATCCTTTCCCTGACTTTATAACAGCCGCAAATCTTCTCTTTCTTGCTCTCAAACTCTGGCTTGTAAGCGTAGTTGTTTGCCCACTCGATACCCAGCTCCACCTGGCACTCCAAGCGCTGGCCTTTGGTCTGCCAGATATGGAACCTTATTGGATGCCCACAATACTCACACTCTTCCATGCCGCTCTTTGTACTCAGTCATAGAGATGATCTTTCGATCGACCAGAATGTGCGTCGAGGGAAGCCACTTTATTCGTGGTCTATAGGAGCGGGTAGGCTTGAAGTATTTATCAGCCTCTTCCTTAGACAGTTTAGTAAATGGGATCATTAGATGGATTCTTAGAAAACCTTGACAGCGGTGACCACGGCGTGCTATACTCTCTGGTAAGAGAGGGGCGAGCTATTATAGTGGATATTCGTCCTATTCCCTTCTTCGAGTATCCAGCGCAAGCTATAAAAAGCCCCCTCTCTATCATACAATAGATCAATAAAAAGGGGCTGGTAGTTACCCTGACTACCAGCCCCGAGCATCACGAATGGAACGGATTCATGAGCCTACCCTCACTCTACCATACCGCCCGACCAGCTGTCAAGTGTCGCAGCCCGCCATTTTCCGTGGTGGGCTTTTTCTATGCACTTTTATTCTAGACTATCTCATCCCGCTAAGCGGGTGGCTTATCTAACCAGTCACATTCACGTACAGGTAAAGCTGTTGTGAATGTGACTGTGAGGAGCAATAATGGCTTTTACAATCAATCGCCTCAATAAGGAAGAAGCAGCAAAGGCGACAAATGAACCCAACGAGAAAAAGTCTTTTTGGGATCATAAACGAACTGGCTTTGTAAAGAAGACAATGGTTCTGTGTATTGACGGAGAAGGAAAGAACCTCAAAGGTACAGAGCTTACAAAGAAGCGCAAGCACTCCAACTGGAGCTTTAGTCGAGAGCAGATTTATACGTATCTTGCAGCGTCAAATTCTGATGGCACCTTTACAAAAGAGGTAAGAAACTTCGGACTCGGCCTGACAACGCTAGATACTTTCAAGTTCATCATGAGCCTTCCTGATGATGCACTTATCGTCGGCTTTGCTTTCAACTACGATACTAACATGCTTCTGAATATCTTTAGTGAGCCGCGGTATAGAAGGTATCTCACAATCCTCCATGAGAATGGGACTGTCAGGTGGAGGGGATATACGATCACTCATATCCCACACAAAAGTCTGAGCATTTCGTATACATATTCTGATGGAGAAAAGAAGACCAGAACTGTTTGGGATTCATTCTCATACTTTCAAATGTCTTTTGTAAAGACCCTTCGTGAATGGCATATCGGCACGAATGAAGAAGTCGATATTATCGCAGCCATGAAAGATAAGCGGTCAGAATTTGACGATGAGAAGGACGATGATGTTGCCTTCTATTGCCTCATGGAATGTCGGCTTGGAGCGCAGCTGTTCGAGAAGGTCTTAGAGAATACAAGAAAAATCGGCCTCAATCTGATGCGCTATGATGGTGCTGGTAGCGTCGCTCATGCTATGCTCAAAAAGCACAACATTGCGCAGTACATGATTCAGAAAACAAATAGACTTCCTGATGAGGTGATACTGAGTGGATATCAAGGAGGCCGTTTCGATCTCACAGCTTTCGGCCACGTCGGCTGTGCTTATGAATTTGATATCAACTCCGCCTATCCCTACCAAGCTCTGCATCTACCATGCTTATCTTGTGGTGTTTGGGAATATCGAAAGTCTTATGACGAGCGGGAGTCATGGGCTATATGGTTTGTTAGCTGGGACCTTGATAAATCTGCTTTGTGGTCCCCTCTCCCATATCGCTTTAGTGGACACGGAGAAGGATACCTGCGAAATGGATCGGGATGGTACTGGGCTAATGAGGTGCGAGAAGCTATCAAGCTTTATCCAGCTTCCATTCAAGTACACGAAGGATACACCTTACGCAGAGATTGTGAGCACCAGCCTTTCAAATACATTGAAGAATACTACAGATACAGGAATGAATTGAAGGGTAAAGGCGATCTGGCTGAGAAAATGATCAAGCTCGGCCTCAATTCACTGTATGGAAAGCTGGCTCAAAATGTTGGGCGATTCCGAACTATACCAAAGACTCAGTGTTATACTTGGGCGGGAATTATCACAAGCAATACCAGAGCAATGTTGCTTTCACTTATTCGGGATGATCCTGACGATGCGTTACTTGTCGCAACGGATGCGGTTTTCAAGCGATCAGATTTCACGGATGATAGAATTGGAGAAGGATTGGGACAATGGAAGCCTGAATCTATGCCCTGGCTGTTCATTCTTACTAATGGATTTTACCAATCAGTCTATCAGCGCCAGGATGGTAGCTGGGGAATAAAGAAAAACAAAACTCGGGGCTTTCCTGAGAGCTTTATGTACGCTCCAAGGCAAGAGGTTACGGACGACATTTCCAGCTTCCTCCAGGCGAACAATATTTCGATAAAAGGCATCCACAAGCAAGGTACCAATCACTGGAAAGAAATTCGTGACCTTGCCCGAAAATCTGACCGCTTTGATTACAGTATCTTGCGTCAAGATTTTATCACTGCTGGTTCGGCTATCAAAGATGACTTTGCGAACTTCGATGAGTGGCGACGATGGGTCTGGCGACCTCACACTCTCAGGTACGGCGAATTTGACAACAAAGAATTGCGTGATGGCCGCGTCTATCCAGGCGACAATCCAACTCCTGATGTACCGTCAGCACCATATGCACCTGACGCATACCGCTTCGACGAGGATGTACCGGTGGTGTCAAAGAATTGATTTATCATGTTGTTGACGGGCAGGTCGGTGGCGTGGTAGACTCTATGGAGCGGTCGAGAAGGGAATAGATCGGGCCGCTAGGCTGTTGTATAGGTAGAAGGGAAAGATGGACGAACCGCACAAGAGCATTGCAGTTGCTGTTCTTAGTCTGTGTCGAGCACGCGATGAGATTCGCGCTCGGATGCGGGCACTAGAGAACACCGACGTTAGCGACAAGCAGTGGAACGATTTGAATGATGCCGCTGCTTACATGGACTCAAGAGCATATCAGTTGACAGCCTACGGTAAGAGGCTGATGAAGAAGGGAATTTGATGAACGTCACGGTAGACGGTGAATTCGTGATGAAAGATTACCGTGGTCTGTACAACACAGACACAAATGGTAATCTCGTCTCGATGCTTGAATCGGCCTTTCCAAAGGGGTCGATTGTCAAGTTGAAGATGACCGTAGAACTTCGCGGTCAAGCCGAACTTTGTAAAGATAAAACAAAGTACGGCAATTGTGGTGGAGTTCTCAACAACGGACATTGTGAGAATGAAAGTTCACACTTTGTTCCTGAGCCAGAGCCAGAAGAAGTCGCACCTTACTGATAGAATAAGACTCAGGATGGTTCCTTGGGGAAGTTCGATTCTTCCCCTGAGTCCCGCCCGATAGGGCAAAGAAGGGAAAAGAGAAGGGAGTAATGGCTACTCGCGTAGATGCGACGTTCTTCACGAATGAAGAGATGCCGCAGGTAAGCGTTATCAATGCGAACCTTTGTAAGATCGTTCGCATTGGTGAAGACATTTCGCTGTATCTTTCATGGGATCAGCTAGCCTATCTGGCTAGTCAGCTCTCAGAAGCAGCGATTGATACTGCAATAGAGGAAGCTCAACATGCAGCAGTATGACGCGAACGGTAATGCGGTTCAAGAAGGGGCGATCAATCTCCGCGCTGACTTGAGCGATACCGTGTACGATCTTGGTACCGTACTCAATCGTGGAAATATTCCTGACTTCGATAAGGCAACTTTGAATGGTCAGGATGTTACCATCGTCGGGATTACGGGTCCAGAAGAGTTCCCGATGGGGACAGTGTATTTTCTGCTCCTTTATCGGGACGGTGATCCGCGCGATATGGACGCATGGGGCGTGATGATTCCAGCCACGTCGCCAGCCTCAAAAAGGGCGCTCGCAATGGCAAAGGGTGGGTATCTCCCGTTCCGCGCCAAAATGGTGCTCGAACCCTCGCAGTCTCACAAGGGCTACGAGTACTGGAATTTGAAGAACCCCGACCCGCCCGCCTTGACAGCGGCGCAAGCTCGGTAGTATAATGTGGGTACCTCGCTCGATCTAGGGATTCCAGTCCCAAAAGACCACTGGGTTGAGGATCAGGCAGTGGTTTGATCGAGCGGGGATTCACCCCAAAAGAAGGGAAGCGATTGATGCCAGCATTTACCATTCACAAGCTGACCCCGACAGAGTTCGAGGAAACGTTCAAGCGTCAGGGCAGCAACATTGAGCTACTTACCGACTACGTGGATAACCTCCGCGGTTTGTCGGTCGGTGAAGGCTTCACCATGAAGGTGTCTGAGGTCGAACGCGATGAGAAGCTCATCGAAATCGTGCCAGACACAATGGACGGACAGGGCGAGGTTGATACCGTTCGTGCTTTCAAGCGTCGAATGAATGCAGCCGCCGAGTCACTTGGGTTTGATCTCAAGTGGAAACCGAAGGGGCATAGAGTTGGTGAGGGTGAAGACGCCCGCTTTGTTACCGATTGGCTCTCTGCCCAGGTGGTGGCTCTCTCCGAGACTAAGAAAGACAATGGTACGTCGTCGGGGAAGTAGCCAGAAAAGTGTAAACTCTAAGGAGTCGCAGCGCAAGCTGCGGCTCTTTTTGTTATCACGTTGTTTGTACTGCGGAGAAACGTTCGCAGGTAGTGGTCCGGAAAGAAGAGAGCAACTTGAGACACATTGGCGAAGACTTCATCTGTGAATGGTGCGGTAAAGACGTCATGATGAAACCGCACCTCGAAGAAGACATGGATTATATCACTCTTCACGGGCCAGGTGAGGATCAGATGTTGCAACTTTGCCGAAGTTGTTACATTACAGCTTACCACGGTTTGATGTTTGCAAAGGAAGTAGTACAGGATTGTCCAACAAATGGCGGAACTCATGGGCGACGTATTTACGTGGCCGTAGAGCAAGTCAAAGCGCAAGAGAACGAGCTGCTGAACGTGCTCGTGTGGCCGACGCACTCATTAGCGGAACATGTAAAGAATGCAAAAAGACCTTCCATTACGTACCGAGTTACCCCGGACTCGTGAGGCTCTTTTGTTCACTCGAATGCATTGACAAGCATAAGGGAGATATGGTATCATTGAATTGACGCGATAAAAAGAAAGGAGCATTAGCTACATGCCAATACCTGCCGAGTTAGAAGGGAAAAGTCTGATCGGTAGCATCTGGATTCGTCGGATGGGAAAACATCGCGGATTCAAGTGGCAGATTACGAAGACCTCTGACACAGGCGTTGTTCTGGAACCTGAAAAGCAGAATCTACGCGGTTGGAGGACACACATCGGCGACAACAGAAGACAGTCGATTACGTGGCCGATGTTCATGAATTTATACCAGCCTGAAGGGACGCTGGATATGATCGTTACAGTAGACAAAGAAGGGTATGTTCAGAACGTGCAAAAAGAAGGGATCGAGAGAGTGAACGGTGTGGTAAAAGCACCAGAGAAAGAGATCATCAAAACACAGGAATGCAAGGGCGCATGGCATATTCGCCGTGGTGCTGCGGCTATGAGACCGCTGTCTGAGTTCTCCGTTATTGAGAAAGGGCCTCGCACTGGTCAGTTGGCGGTTACCTGTGATAGTTGTCGCAGAAAACAGCAGGCATCACAGTCCAGGGCTGACGCAGCGAAAAGAGTCAAGTTGACGCCAGAGGAAAGACCACAACCTGTAATGGTTCTTGATGCAGCGCTTCCTTTGGTGCATGAGATTCCAGCACCGTATGTGCCATCTGAGACTCTGAAGAGATGGAGAGTTACCATCATCAAGGAGACAGAGGTGATTGTTGAGGCACATGATTACCTCGATGCAGGAGTGGCTGCTGGTAACGGAGAGGTGGTGCGCATTGAAAAGCTCACGTGAAGTGGCAAAAATCAAGGTCACTTATCTCGCACATAGCGACCTTGATTGCTGCCATGAAGACTGCTATTTCAAAGCGCAGGTTGTTCTCTACGGTGTAACCCGCGACTTCAATATGTGTGCAACACACGCAGCAGAAGTCTTCGCCCATTGGGAGAATTTGGTACTTCAGCAATATGAGCCTCGTAACCCTCCAAGTAAAGGTAACAGTAAGAGTATTGGGCAACCGCGACTTGAAAGAGATCGAATCAAGAGCGTCGCAAATCGTGATGGATGCTCTGAACTCTAAGAACGCGGTAGTAGAGGCCGAAGTTCTCCACACAAGAGAGGTCTTTGGTTAGTTGATTTGGATACTGGACGGTAAGGCATATAAAAACCACCGTCCAGTAGCCTTTTATTCGACTGGATGGTTATATTGCTCGATTTGCAAGGTAAAATGGCCGTGTTTGATCGTGGTGCTTGGTAATTCGCGTAGAAAGAGGGAATTTGATGAGCCATTTTGATATC
>Ga0126383_10000678_pt1 | contig 19539 bp, 25 predicted proteins | sample PanSoiMetPlot_35_FD_96882 | JGI IMG/M metagenome (GOLD analysis project Ga0126383, IMG submission 96882) | Tropical forest soil microbial communities from Panama - MetaG Plot_35 | ecosystem: Environmental > Terrestrial > Soil > Tropical forest > Bulk soil | place: Panama | collected 2016-02-17
CTCGCCGCGGGCGCCGTGGCGCTCCTGTCTCGCAACACCCGCCAGTCCGCGGAGGTCGAGGAGTCACCGGCGCTCGACCTCGCTGCCTAGGCAACCTCGCCCGGGGTTTCCGGAGCGCGCGCCGCGCTCCGGCGAACTCCGGGCGCAGGCGCCTCTAGCTCGCAACCCGATCGATTAGCGGCGCGTTAACCGGCGGCGGGCTCGCAATCCCGGCGGCGCGGTTCCTCCGTACTTGAGTACACAAACAAGAAGTCGAAGGAGTCGACATGAAAGCCACCGGCCTCATCCTCATCGTCGCAACGGCCCTCTCGCTCGCCGGCCTCAGTACCGGGCTGGCCGCGGGCGGCTCGGCATCGCGTGCCGCGATGGTCTCCACCGCGAAGACCAACCTCGGAAAGATCATCGTCAACGGGAGCGGTCTCACGCTCTACCTGTTCGAGAAGGACAAGCGCGGCAAGAGCGCATGCTCCGGCGCGTGCGCCGGCTACTGGCCCCCGCTGCTCACGCATGGCAAGGCGATGGCCGCCGGCGGAGCCAAGCAGGCGCTGCTAGGCACGATCAAGCGCTCGAACGGCTCCCGCCAGGTGACCTACTCCGGGCACCCGCTCTACACCTACGTGCTGGACACGAAGCGCGGCCAGACGAAGGGCGAGGGCTCCAAGCTCTTCGGCGCCGGCTGGGATGCACTCACGCCCGCGGGGAAGAAGATCGAGCATGACAGTCACTGACACAGAGCTGCCTCGCAGCACCTCGCCACGCGCCGCTAGCGCGGCGATGCGGGTCGCAGCGCTCAGACAAGCGATCGAGGCACTCGTCGCCGCCCGCCAGGAAATGCGGGCGCACGGCGCCAGCTGCGACGACCTCGAATCCAACCGGCTCGAGCTCGGGACTCGACAACGGCAGCTCTCGTGCGCATTGATCGAGCGAGTGCTTCCGGAGTCGGGCGCCTGCGGCGCGTGGCACGAGCCGGAGCGACTGCGCAGGCCCGAGCCGGTGCTCGCCGACGAGCGGCTCGCCGCCTGATGGCTCCCGCGGCTGGAACCGCTGGACGAGGCACTTCCTCGCGAGCGCGTCGAGGCGCCTACGGTACGGCCTCCTGACACCGTCGCACCGGAGGCCCGCATCCACGCGGGCCTCCGGTGCGCGAGATACTCGCCCCGGCCTCGACCGCTTCTCGCCGGACCTTTGCGCGGTGCTCGCGTAGCGGTCGAGCAGCTACATTGGATGTGTGAACGAGGCACGCTGCAGACCGAATCGGTTCAAGCGGCTGGTGTCGTTCCTGCGCCGCCGGAAGCCGTTCGAGCCGAGCGAATGGCTGGACGAGCCGCCTGCCGATCCGGACATCGGCGTCCGCGAGCCGCGACGGCCCCGACCCGACACTGGCTCGGGCACGGTCCTTCTCGACCCGCCTCTCTAACGCGCCCTCAGGCGCTCAGGGCGTGAACAGCTCGGCGTCGGCCGTCTCCTCCGAGCACTCGTACTGGCCGCAGTAGTAGTCCGCGCGGCCGCCGACGTAGAGGACCTGCCCATCCGGAAGAAGGGCGGCAGCGGACGCGTAGAGCCCCGGGGTGACCATCGGGCCGGTGGCCGTCCACGTGCCGGTGGCGGGCGAGTAGACATCGCCGGTGCTCCAGCCGGCGACGAGCACACGTCCGTCTCCCAGAAGCGCGGCCGCGCCGACCGGGTGGTAGTTGGTCATGCTGCCGGTCGCGCTCCAGCTGCGCGACGCAGGGTCGTAAAGCTCGGCGGAGGTGGTTGCGCTCGGGTTGCCACCGCCCGCCAGCAGCACGCGGCCGTCGGCGAGCAGGGTCGCCGTGGCATCAGCGCGGCCGGTCGTCATCGTCCCTGCGCGTGTCCAGCGACCTCGCATGGGGTCATAGAGCTCCGCGTTCCGGGGCCAACCGCTCGAGTTCTCCCCGCCGGCGACCAGCACGGTCCCGTCCGGCAACAGCGTGGCCGTGTGATCGGTGCGGGGCGTCCTGAGGCTGCCGGTGAGCGTCCAGCGACCCGTCGCGGGGTTGTAGAGCTCCGCGCTCGCCTGAACTCCGCTGAGCGAGTTCCCACCGACGACGAGGACGCGCCCGTCGTGGAGCAGCGTCCCGGTGGCCGAGATCCGGCCGACGTTCATGCTCCCGGTCGTGGTCCAGCTGTTCGTCGCCGGGTCGTAGATCTCCGCCCTGGTGCTGTACCACCCGCCCCCGGCGACGAGGACGCGGCCGTCGGCGAGGCGCACGGCGACGTGGATACCGGCCGGCTCGCTCAGCGTTCCGGCCGGGAGCCAGCTCGCGGTCGCCGGGTCGTACAGCTCCGCGGTCGCCACCTCGGCTCCGCCGACCACGAGGACGCGTCCGTTTGCGAGCGGCGTCGCCGTCACGTAGGAGCGCGGAGTGGCCATGCTCGCGGTCGCCGTCCAGGTTCCGCCCGTGCTGGTCGAGGAGATGCCCGAGGCAAACGTCGGAACGATCAGCGTCAGCAAGGCGCAGACGGCGAACGCCGGGAACCTCTTACTCACAACGCCCAGCTTGGCAAGCGGCTTCGGCGAGTTCTCTTACAAAACCCTTAAACCGGTCGAGGCGCCCCTTAGACTCGTCACCATCGCAGCGCCACGTCGGAAACCGACGGTGAACAGCGTGGGCGACCTCGTCCTGACCGAGCCGCGCGCGATGCTCGCCCTTGCGACGCCGCTTCGGCTCCGGATCTTCGACCAGCTGCGGCGCGACGGCCCGGTGTCCGAGGCCGCCTTGTCAGCGACTCTCGACGAGGACGAGACGTCCGTGCGGGCCGCGTTCGAGGAGTTCGCCGCATGTGGGCTGGCCTCCAAGGAGGGCTCCGACTGGCGGGCCTCGGGTCGCGGATTCATCTTCGAGATCCCCGAGGATCCGAAGGGCCGAGAGGCCGGACGGCGCCTGGCGAACGCAGCCCTCCTGTACCACGCGGACCTCCCGCGTCAATGGCTGAAGGACGATGAGCCGCGTCTTCCCCTCGAGTGGCTCCGCGCCGCAGGCGTCTTCCAGTCCCGCGTAGCCCTCACACCGCAGGAGCTCCGCGAGCTGCAGGCTGGCCTCGAGCGCCTGCTCGAGCCGTATGCGACCCGAGAAGCCGACTCCACGCCCGACGGTGCAAGGCCGGTTCGCATCTTGGGCTATTTCCTGCCTGAGGCGCACCCGTAGCACGATGCGGTTCTCTACGGCCCACTGAAGGGCACGTGATCCTGCTGGCAAACCGTCCCGGGAGCCGGGAGCGTCAGGTCGACGAGGTACCGCGTCTGCGCCTCGTCGGCGCACTGCGAAAGGAACAGCGATGTGTGTCCCCAGCCGTGCACGGTCAGCAGCCGCGAGTTCGGCAGCAGGTGCGAGACGAACTGGGCGTTCTGGTACCGCGTCGCCGGGTCGAACTGGTTCCCGATCACCAGCACCGGGTTGGACGTGGCGTGAGTCCAGGGCCCCGTGTACCGGTCGGCATCGGAGAACGCCCAGTTTGCACAGATCGAGGAGGCCCAGGTCCAGATCCGCCCGAAGGGGGCGAATTGCGCCTCCGCCGCGTCCGCGGCGGCCGACCACGCCCCGTACGTGCGCGGATTGTCCGAGTCCGCGCAGGCGACACCCGGGAAGCTCTCCAGGCCGTTGAAGTAGTGCGGGAAGCCACGCTTCGTGATGTACGTGTTCATCGGGTGCCAGAACGCCTGCAGCCGAACGCCAAGCTGCTGTGCGCCCACCTGAGACTCGAGGTCGGCGAGCGCCCGCGCGAAGTCCTCCCACGTCGACGAGTCGTACAACGCGCCGAGCGTCATCCCGATCAGATTCGAATAGTTGACCTCTCCCGTCGAGCCGTCCGGGAAGGTCATGGGCAGCGGATGGGCCTTGAGCGCGTCCCCGAGCGCGGCGAACCCACAGCGCTGTTGGGCGCGAACGCACAATTCGCCGCGCCGGCGTCGCAGAGGCGGAAGAACTCATTCAGGGTCGCCTGCGAGCCCTGGTCACTACGGAGCCGGGTCGAGAACGGCGTCGTGGAGGCATCGCCCGATCCGGTCGTCCAGGCGATCGGGTCGAGGACACCGTCGATGATCATCGCGCGGATCCGATTCGGGAACATGTTCGCGTAGGTCTGCCCGAGGAACGTCCCGTAGGAGACCCCGGCGTAGTTGAGCCTGTCGTCGCCGAAGGCTTGCCGCAGAACGTCCATGTCGCGCGCGACATCGGCCGTCGCCATGTGGCTGGCGATGCGGCCGCCGCGCTGGCCGCAGGCCGCGTCGAGGAAGAAGTCCGCGTTCCGCCACTATCCACCTCCGCTGGGTTGCTCGGGAAGTTGATCGGCAGGAAGAACGGGCCCCACTGCTTTGGTGCCGGAGCAACGTAGCGGCGTGCTGCTCGTGACCCCGCGCGGGTCGAAGCCGACGAGATCGAACCTCGCGCGCACCTCGTCCGTGTAGAGAGACTGCCCCTCGAAGACCGTGTAGACGATGCCCGAGCCGCCGGGCCCGCCAGGGTTGAGGAACAGCGAGCCGATCCGGTGAGCCGGATCGGTGGCCGGGCAGCCGGACGAGCCCCAGCGAGATCGTCGCGCCGTTCGGCTGGTTGTAATCGAGCGGAACGTTCACGTGACCGCACTGGAACGGCCCTTGATCCCGGTAGCAGCTGCTCCAGGCGATGCCCCCCTGGGTCGCGCCCGCCTGATGGGAAGCAGCCCCCGCACAGGCGAATACGAGCGCGGAGCACGCGAGCGTTGCGCGAAGCTTCCTCATCCTGCCCTCCCTTATTGGCCCGGTGCCGCGAGCGTTCCCAGGGCCATGCAGGAACGACAATCCTCCATGGGGCGGGCTAAGTCAACTACGTCGTCCGAGCACGCGGCGCGCGCCGGCGAACTCCGGGCGGAGCTGCGCCAGCGGCACGTAGCGCACACGCTCGCCCGTTTGCGGCGCCGAGATCGCGGCGCTCTTCGACACCACGAGCTGGACGTGGCCACCGCCTTCGGTGAAGAGCAGGTCGCCAGGCCGCAACCGCGCGAAGCCGACCGCTCGGCCGACGCGCAGCTGATCCCAGCTCGAGCGCGGAAGCCTCAGCCCGATCGAGCGGTAGGCCGCGTAGACAAGGCCCGAGCAGTCGAAGCCCGTCTGGGGCGACGTGCCGCCCCAGTGGTAGGCAACGCCGAGCTGGTCCCGGGCATACGTGACGACCCTGCGAGCCAGCTTCTGGAAGCGGGAGTCGCGGCCGGTCTTCGAGCCGCCGGAGGGCGGGTGCACGGCCGCGAAGGCGGCCTGGGCCCAGGTGACGGCGATGGTCGCAAGCAGCACAAGCACGAACAGCGGGCGGCGCATCGGGCCTACATCGGCGGCGCCTGCGCATCCTCAAGCCGGCATCCCTCGTTCGAGGGAGGCGGGGCCTCGGTCGGTGAGCTGGGAAGGACCGGGGAGGTGAGGCCGTCTTGTGATTGGCAGGAAGAAAGGATTGGCAGCATGGCCTCGTCGGACCTCGCAGCACCCATTGCACGCCAGCCGTACGGAGACGAGCTCAGGGCACGGATCTCCGCAGCTGGGGAGCGAGGATTTCTCCGCGGCCTGGTCGCGCGCAGCCGTTTGACGCAGGAGCTCGAGCAGCTCGGGATCACGCGGTCGCCCACTTCAAACGCTCCCGTATGGGCCCTCGTGGCGCTTCTGGCGGTCGCCGCCGGCTCGGCCACCATCGGAGCGGCGCTCGGTTCCTTCACGACCCAGACCGCCGTCGGCCTAGCCGCAGTCGTTCTCACCGTGGCCGGCCTGCTGGTCGCGGTCCTTCAGTGGCGACACGGCTTGTCCGAGAAGGCGTTCGACGGGCTTTATCAGCGCATAGCGATGGCGAACACGATGCGGCTCGAGGTCTTCAAGGATCTCGGCTCCGACGATGAGTTGGATGCTGCTGCGAGGCGCCCCGAGCTGTATCGGTTCTTCGTCTTCACCGAGATCGACAGCCTGGAGTGCGCGGCACAGCGTTTCCGGTTCGGCCTTGGAATGAACGCCGCGATCGTCGACCGAGCGGTTCGGCACTTCAAGAGCCGGTGCGCCTCGGAGGCGTTCCGGCGCACCGCTGAGGAGTGCGCCTACGAGGGGGCGTACTTCGAACACACCAAGACGACGGTTCGGGCAATCGTGGACGATGCCCGCAGGGACGACACCGCCGGTCGGGCGATCACGTTCACGGCATAACCTGGAGCTATGGATGATGCGACCTCGGCGAAGCTCGCACTGGTGCAGCCCACTCGGCGGCGGGAGTGGGAGCTACGCATGGGCGACGACGTCGTTGCCGAGCTGAGGCTGCCTTCGCTCAAGCGTGGGGGCACGGCAGTCGTCGGCGGCCGCGTGCTCCGGATCGAGGCGAAGGGCGTCTTCAAGACGGAGCAGCGCGTCCTCGACGCCGCGAGCGGCGAGGAGCTCGCGCGCATCACCGGCCGCACCGCGCAGTTCGGCGGCGGCGAGCAAGCCGAGTGGAAGTCGCTCGGCCGCCGCGCTGGCTCGGGCTTCGTCGGCCCCGACGGCGAGGCATGGCTCCGCGCGAAGGTGCGAAGCGGCCTCTTCCAGACCACGGGGCAGATCGAGGTGGCCGCCGGCCACGACGTCGCCGTCCCCGCGCTGCTCGCCGCGTATCTGCTGATCCGCAGGGCGGAGCAGGCCGCGAGCGCCGCGACCGCGGTGGTCGTGACCTAGCCGGCCGCGCCGGCCTGTCGCTCGGCCTCGCGCTTCAGGTGCTCGAGCCCTTCCTCGAGCGAGCGGTCGAGCGTCTTCTGCAGCGAGCCGCGCATCACCCGCGCCAGCACGCCTGAGAACGACTCCTCCGTCTCGAGGTGCGTCCCGCCGTCGCGCGGCTCGAGCCGCCACTCGTGGATCGCGGCGATCGTCAAGGTCTTGCCGCGCCAGCGCACGTACCGCGGCTCGTCGACCTCCTCGAGGGTCGAGACGATCGTTCCCGGCCCCGCCTTCCAACGGAACGTCGAGCCGGGCGCGAGCGGCCCGGCAAACGACATCGACTTCACCTCCGGGTTCCACTGCGGCCAGTCGGCGAACCGAGTGAGCACGTCCCACACGACCTCGGGCGGGGCGGCGATCTGAGTCTCACGCTTGCTGACGACCGGAGCGGCCACACGACGATGTTACGACCTGGTTCCGGCTCGGTGTGGAAGCGGAGAACGCACGCCGAAACGCGAGGTTCCTGCCGAAGCTGAGTCCAGATGCCCGAGCCGCTGCTTTGCGAGCTGCACGCGCACACCACCTGGAGCGACGGGGTCCTCTCGCTTCCTGAGCTCGTCGATCTCTACGGCCGTTCGGGGTTCGACGTTCTTGCGATCACCGACCACGTCGTCCGCGACCGGGAGCCCTGTTGCGCCGATGCGCGGGCGCTCGCAGCGGCCGACCACCCCGCCTACCTCGCCGAGCTCGAAGCCGAGGCCGAGCGGGCGCGCGAGCGGTACGGGCTGCTCGTCATCCCGGGCCTCGAGCTGACCTACGACGACCCGGATCCGCGCCGCGGCGCGCACGCGCTGGCCGTCGGGCTGCGCGAGCCGGTCGACGTCAACCCCGGCCTGGAGGAGGCACTCGCGCTGGCGCGCTACCACGGCGCCGCGCTGATCGGCGCCCACCCGTACGCGCTCGGCGAGCTCGGCGGCACGCCCCGCTCCACCGCGCGCTTCGCGGAAGACCCCGAGTGGGCCGCACGCGCTGTCGACCGGTTCGAGGTCTGCAACCGCCACGACTTCTTCGCCTGGGTCGCGCGCAAGCGGCTGCCCGTCGTCGCGACCGGCGACTTCCACCGCCCCGAGCACCTCGCCACCTGGAAGACCGTGCTGCCCGCCGCGAAGAGCGAAGAGGCCGTCGTCGACTATCTCCGCTCGAGCCGGCCTGTCTACCTCGCATCGTTCGAGCCCGCGCCGGCGGCCCGAGCCGCCTGAACCGAAAGGAGACCGCCGTGTCAGACCCGTATCCGATCGAGGACATCCCGGTCCCCTCCGACGAGGAGACCACCCGGCCGCCGGTCGATGAGGACGTTCCGGAGCAACCCTCGAACGACGACGACCTGAACTGGCTCGACTGAGCCGCATCAACCTGCACCGCGAGGGCTAGTCTGAGTGGCGGCGCCCCGGGAAGACGCCGCCACTCTCGGCGCGGAGCTCAGCCGATGTTTGCCGCGACCATCTGCGGCTCGAAGCTGAAGACGTTCGGGTCGCTCGGGTCGATCGTCGCCTTCACCCAGTGGTTGTTCGTCGCGCCGAAGGTCTCGACGCGGGTGAAGTTCGCGAGCACCTTGCCGCTCGGCGAGTTGAGCGGCTTGTCCAGCTTGAAGTAGTGCGAGTCACCGTGGATGAGCGCGACCTGGCCGGGGAACGCGATCGTGTCGGCACGCAGCGCCGAGACGATCTGTGTGAAGCCGTCGTAGTAGTCCGGACTCGGGAGCTTGTACTCGTTGTTGAAGTCCGGATCGCCCTGCCAGTCGACCAACACGCCCCGCGCCCCGATCTGCGTCGCGTACGCGAAGCTCTCGTCGAGCCAGTGGACGTTCGCCGCCTCGCGCGCGTCGTGCTCGGCGCGCTGGCGGGCGATCTCCGCGGCGCCGCGGGTCTCGCCGTCGACGCCCGCGTGCGGGTAGTTGTCGTTCGAGCCCTGGACGTTGAGCCCGATGAAGACGACGTTGCCGTACGTCCAGCGCACGTTCTCCGAGTACTGCGCCCACTGGCCGCCCTCGTACGACTCGCGGTCGAGCGTGAGCGTCCTCTGGCCGAGGCTCTGGTCGGTCGAGTCGAACAGCTGCCGCTCGCGCGCGAGCCGCTCCTCGGGGTCGAAGAACGGCTGCTGGCTCGGCCCGTAGCGGCCCCAGCAGTCGGTCCAGTCGTTGTCGCCCGGGACCCAGACCAGCGGCCGGTCGAGCGTGTTGAAGTTCGCGATCGAGGTGGTGTAGAGGCTGTCCGAGCACGGCCCATCACCGCCGGCCTTGAGGTCGCCGTCGAAGACCGAGAACGCGACGTGGTTCGCGTTGATGTCCTGCAGCAGGTTCGGGTACTCCGCCCTGCCCTGGGCGCTGTAGGGCATGTCGCCGAAGAGCCCGACGGTGAAACGGCCGTTGCCGTTGTGTCCGCCCTGGCCCGAGCCCTGGGCGACGCCCGCGTAGGCGACGAGCGCGATTGTCCCGGCGAGCACTGCGAGCGCCGCTGCGATGCGACGGCGCGAGATGCGGAAGCTCATGTCTCCCCCTTCACTGGGTTACGCGGTCGCGCTCGACGTTCACAAAGCTCCCCGCGCCCATGGGTTACGAGGCTGGGACGCCGGTGTTCGAGGCTGGTGACGAGTTGCCCAATGAGCCGCAAATAGCGCCCGCGCAAGCTTGTTGCGTTGCATTCGGCACGAAGCTGTGTGACGATTGTCGCCGGATCGGGGTCCGGAGAGGGGAAACGCGCTGGCACAAGAGCACCCCACCGTCAGCCTCAAGGCGAAGCACCGGGATCGACTCTTCACCTTCTGGCTGCAGGTCGTCTACCTCGTCGCGCTCGGAGTGCTCGCCGGCCTGTACGTGCACGGGACGATCGACGCACGCCACTTCATCGGCAGCGTCCCGACGCCGGTGCTGTGGTTCGGGGCGCTCGGCGCGGTTCTGATCTCGCTGACCGGCGTCTTTCAGTGGTGCGACGAGAAGTGGAACCTCTGCTACCGCTACTGGCACTGGTCGCGACCGCTGATCGGCGCGAGCCTCGGCCTGGTGAGCGTGCTCATCGTCCAGGCCGGGATTCTCGCGGCGGGCTCCGACCCGACGGGAAACCAGCCCAACGTCCCGAAGTACCTCACGTACTACCTCGTCGCGTTTCTCGTCGGATATCGGGAAGAGACGTTTCGCGAGCTGATCAAGCGGCTGGCGGACGTTCTGCTGACACCGGAGGGTGCGGCCAAAGCAGGTCCGCCCACGCTGTCGCTACTCCACCCGGACAGCGGTCCCAGGACCGCCACCACGAGCGTGATCATCCTCGGGACCGGGCTGACCGACGCCAACGAGGTGAAGTTCGGCGCGACGCAGGCCCAGTTCAACGTCGATTCCGACGGGCAGATCACCGCGATCGCTCCGACGAGCGACGTCGTCGGGCCGGTCGCGGTAGCCGTCACCACGCCCGCGGGCATCGCGGCCGGTCTTCAGTTCACGTACACCTAGACGCCGGTGACGGCAGCGTTCGGATGGGGTGCGGTCGCGGCGTCGTCGCTGGTGCTCGGGATGCTGCTCGGGCTCCTGCGGCCCTGGCCGGAGCGGCTGATCGGGCTCGTGCTCGCGTTCGGAGCGGGTGCGCTCGTCTCGGCGGTCAGCTTCGAGCTCTTCGAGGAGGGCGTCCACGTCGGCGGCGCGACGGCCGTCGGGATCGGGCTCAGCCTCGGGGCGGTCGTCTACTTCGTGCTCTCGCGCGCCGTGGAGCGGATCGGCCCCGGCGGCGCGTCCGGCGGGAAGGCGCTCGCGCTCGGAGCCTTCCTCGACGGGATCCCGGAGCAGACCGTGCTCGGGATCGGGTTCGCCGCGGGCCAGGGCGTGAGCGTGGCGCTGCTCGGTGCGATCTTCGTCTCGAACCTGCCCGAGGCGATCGGCTCGGCGGTGGACATGCGCGCGGCCGGGACGAAGGTGCGCTCCATTCGGCTGCTCTGGATCGGCATCGCGGTGGCGTGCGCGCTCTTCACGCCGCTCGGCTACCAGCTCGCGCAGTGGACCGGCGGGCACTTCCAGGCCGCGATCAACGGCTTCGCCGCGGGCGCGCTGCTCGTGATGCTCGTCGACTCGATGATCCCCGAGGCGGCGTCGAAGAGCGGCCGCGTCGCCGGCCTCGCGACCACGCTCGGGTTTGCTCTCGCCGCAGGGCTCTCGACGACGACGTCCTAGTCCCGCCGCGTCCCGCGCCAGGGGCCCGGGACGAAGTCCAGCACGACGTTCACGGCCCACACGATGATCGTCGCCCAGACCAGCGAGCGGAAGCCGTGGATGTCGAAGCCGTGGACGAGGACGGACGTCAGCCAGAGCATCAGCATCGAGACGCCGAACCAGATCAGGCCGAGCGTGATGAACGCGAGCGGCAGCGTCAGCGCCCGCAGGATCGGCTTGAGGATCGTGTTCAGGATCCCGAACAGCAGCGCGGCCCTGATCAGGTCGCCTGCCGTGTCGACGGTCACGCCGCTCAGAACGGCCGTCACGATCGCCAGCACGACGGCATTCGCCACCCACGAGAGCGTGAGCTGCTTCGCCAGCCTGATCATCCGGGCCGATTCTCTTCGGCGGACGGCCTCGCGGCAAGCCGATCGGTAGGAATCCCGGATGCCGCTGGCCGGTCCCGGCGCGATCCTGATTGCATGACGGCGACCGCGGTGGAGCTCGACACCCTGAGCGAGCGCTGGCAGCTTGCACTCGACGCGACCCACCATGCGCTGACCGCCGAGGGAAGGACCCTGCCCGCGGACGAGCTCGGCCACCGCAGGAAGGCCCTGGTCGACGAACGGCGTCACGTCGCGGAGGATCTGGCGAGCCTGGCCCGCATGACCGGCGTCCGGCCGCTCCCGTGGCTCTCGCCGGTTCCGATGAGCAACGACTTCCTCGGGCTCCCCTCCGCCGTCACGACGTGCCTCTTCGACCTCGACGGCGTGCTCACCGACAGCGGCGTCCTGCACGCCTCGGCGTGGGCACAGGTGCTCGACGACTTCCTGCTCCAGCTCAGCGAGGAGGCCGGCTGGCACTTCATCCCATTCGACCGACACCGCGAGTACCGCGGCTACCTCGACGGCCGGCCCAGGCTCGAGGGCCTGGAGGCGTTCCTCGCGAGCCGGGGGATCAGCGTCTCCGAGGAGAGCGCGCTCGGCCTGGCGGCGCGCAAGGACGACGTGCTCAAGCGCGAGCTCTACAGGCGCGGCTCGACGGCGCTTCCCGGGTCGCGCCGCTACCTCGAGGCGGCCGGTCACGCCGGGCTCGCACGGGGCGTCCTTTCGGCCAGCGCGAACACCACGGAGCTCCTCGACCTCGCCGGGCTGTCGACGCTCGTCGAGGCGCGGGTCGATGCCGCTGTCATGCGGCGCGAGAACCTGAGCTCGCGGCCGGCGCCGGACGTCGTGCTCGCCGGCTGTCGGCGGCTCGACGCGGAACCGAAGGCCGCCGTGATCTTCACGCACAGCGCTGCCGGCGCGGCGGCAGCACACGCGGCAGGCGTCGCCGTGATCGGCATCGGGAAGGGAACCGGCGCCGACCGCGAGGTGGGCTCCCTGGTGGAGCTTCTCGATCGGCGGCTCCTCTAAGCTCGCGCGATCCTCGAGCTCGAGACACCGCACGGGCCTGCACGGGCCCACATCCATCCGGTCGACTCGCCGCGCGGCGCGGTCGTGCTCGGGCACGGGGCCGGCGGCGGGATCCAGTCGCCCGATCTCCAGGGTGCCGCGAGGGCCGCCAACGCCGCGGGCTTCGACGTCGCGCTTGTCGAGCAGCCCTACCGCGTCGCCGGCCGGCGCAGCCAGGCGCCCGCGCGCCAGCTCGACGAGGCCTGGGTCGCGGTCGTCGCGCAGCTGTTCGAGGGGCTCCCGCTGATCGTCGGCGGCCGCTCGGCAGGGGCGCGCGTCGCCTGCCGGACCGTCGCCGACACGAAGGCCGTTGCCGTCCTCTGCTTCGCCTTCCCGGTCCATCCGCCGGGCCGCCCCGAGAAGACCCGCCTTCCCGAGCTCGACGGCGTCCGCGTGCCGACCCTCGTCGTCCAGGGCGAGCGCGACCCGTTCGGCATCCCGCCCGAGGCGCGGCACCGAACCGTCGTCCTCGTCCCCGGAACCCACTCGCTGCGAAGCGTCAAGGCCGTCGAGACGGCCGTCTCCGATTGGCTCGGTTCATCCCAGTGGGACGAAACGCTCGCCGCCTCCACGCGGGAGGCTTGAGTCTCTCGACAAGAAAAGGAGGAAATCGGTGCTCGCAGCCAACTACCCGTTTCTCGACGTGCTCTGGACGATGCTCGTCATCTTCGCGTGGGTGATCTGGTTCTGGCTCCTGATCACCGTCTTCGCCGACCTCTTCCGACGGCACGACATCTCCGGCTGGGGGAAGGCGGGCTGGATCGTCTTCGTGATCATCCTGCCGTTCCTCGGCGTCCTGGTGTATTTCATCGCCGAGAGCAAGGGCATGGCGGAGCGGAACACCAAGGACATACAGCAGGCCCAACAGCAGACGGACGACTACATCCGAACGGTCGCGGCCGACGCCGACCCCGCCGAGCAGATCGCGAAGGCGAAGCAGCTGCTCGACAGCGGCGCGATCAGCAACGCGGAGTACGACGCCCTCAAGCAGAAGGCGCTTGCAACCTAGGAGCTAGCGCGCAGCACGCGGAGAACGCCGCGAGTGAGATCGGCCGCGCCGGCAGCCAGCCGGCGACCACCGGCAGCTGCAGCACCCCCGTGAGCGGGCCGACTCGCTCGCGGGCCTCTCCGAGGACGCGGAAGTCCCCGGCGAGGCGCGCCGCGACGCGGCCGCTCGCGAGCAGCAGCACGTAGCAGAGCCTGTAGGCGAGGCGGAGGGCCATGCCTCGTCCTTCCTCAGCGCGCCGGGCGGAAACCGCCTAGCATCGCTCTTCCCGTGGATACGACGGTTGCGCCTGCGAGTGTCACGCCGGAGCTGCTCCTGGAGCTCTTGCGGCCCGGAGAGGTCGCGCTCTCGGCGGACGGGTCGCGGATCGCGTTCTCGGTCTCGCGCGTGTACCGCGAGCAGGAGAAACGGATCGAGTCGCGGCTCTGGGCCGGGGACGTCGACGGTGAGCTGCGCGAGGGAGAGGCGGGGTCGCATCCGAGCTTCTCGCCTGATGGGTCTCGCTTCGCCTACGCCTCCGACCGGGGACACGAGGGGCGGCTGTCGCTCTGGGTGGACGGCGCCGAGCTCGGCGACATCGCCGGCTCCGTCGAGGACATCCAGTGGTCGCCCGACGGTGCCCGCCTCCTGGTGCTCGCCGCGGACCTCGGCGCCGATCGCGCCGGGGCCGACAGCGCGACGAAGATCGAGGAGGCCGAAGCAGAGCAGCAGGATCCGAAGGTCTTCAGGCCGGCGCAGTTCTGGCGGCGGCTGTGGCTCGTCGATGCGGCCTCGGGCGAGTCCCAAGAGGTCACGCCGGAGGGCACGAACGTCTTCGAGTTCGGCTGGGCCGGCGAACACGCGGTCGCGGTCTGCACGGACGATCCCTCCGAGAGCGCCTGGTACGAGGCCTGGCTCGCGCTGATCGACCTCGAGGCACGCTCGGTCGAGCGCGTGCACACGCCGAAGTGGCAGCTCCAGGCGCCGCGGATCTCGCCGGGCGGGCGCGTCGCGTTCGTCGAGGGCTTCTGTTCCGACCGCGGGATCGTCACCGGGGCCGTGCACGTGCTCGGCGAGGGGCCGATCGCGCCGGAGCTTCACGTCTGCTGGATCGACTTCGCGAGCGAGGAGACGCTGTGGGCCGCGGGCTGGCGCGACGCCGGGTCGTTCGCGGGGCGGCTATCGCTTTCCGGCGAATACGAAGAGCTTTCGGGCGGGGAGGCGACGATCGGGCCCCGGTACGCGCCGCGGATTGCCGCCGGCGGCGCGCGGGTGGCAGCCACGTGGGAGAGCGCGGACGAGCCGGCCGAGATCGTGCTCTGGGAGAACGGCGGCTCGCGCACCCTCACCTCGCTGAATGCCGAGCTCGGGCCGAAGCTCAAGACGCTGCAGTGGCAGGCCTACCGCTGGGCCTCGTTCGACGGGCTCGAGATCGAGGGCCTGCTCGCGCTTCCACGCGAGCGCCCGGAAGGCCCGCGGCCGCTGGTCGTGATGGTCCACGGCGGCCCGACCGCGTGCTGGAACTGGGCGTTCGCGCCGGTCCACGGGATCGTCCACCTGCTCGCGAGCGAGGGGTACGCGACGCTGCTGCCGAACGTGCGCGGCAGCGTGGGCCGCGGCGCAGAGTTCGCCGAGGCGAACCTGGGCGACATGGGCGGCGGCGACTTGCAGGACATCCTCGCCGGAATCGACGCGCTCGTGCGCGACGGGGTGGTCGACGACCGGCGCGTGGCGATCGCGGGCGGCAGCTACGGCGGCTTCATGTCCTCGTGGGCGGTCACGCAGACCGACCGCTTCGCCGCGGCGATCCCGTACGCGGTCGTCACCGACTGGCTCAGCTTCCACAACACGACGAACATCGGGCAGTTCGACAAGCTGTTCCTGCAGGCCGACCCGTACGAGCCGGACGGCGAGTACACGCGCCGCTCGCCCGTCTACCACGCGGCCAAATGCCGCACGCCGACCCTGATCCTCCACGGGGAGAACGACCTCTGCACCCCGCTCCCGCAGGCGTTCGAGTTCTACAACGCGCTCGTCGAGGCGGGATGCGAGACGGAGCTGGTCGTCTATCCGCGCGAGGGCCACGGCTGGACCGAGCGAGAGCATCAGATCGACGCGTGGAACCGCATGCGCGACTGGCTCGCGCGGCACTTCTCCTAGGTCGTTTCGTCTGAACGACATCGCGCTGTCTGGCAGCTCAAATCGAGCGCTGATAGGCGTTGAACGCACGGGTCGCGAACGCCGCGCTCGCCAGTAGGAGCAGTGCGAGGAAGCCGACCCGGCTCGCGATCAGGCCCCAGTCTGTGTTCGCCTGGGCAGCCGACCGCCCGGCCTGCGCGGCCCAGTTGACCGGATTGAACTTCGCGGCCCAGCGGATCCACGAAGGCAGGAGGCTCTCCTGCATCAGGGCGGACGAGAGGAAAGTCAGCGGCAGGGTCACCATCGTGACGATGCCGATCAGCGTCTCGCGCTGGCGGGTCAACACGGCCACGCCGTTCGAGAGCGAGGCGAAGATGGCCCCCAGCAGCGCGCCCACCGCGATCAGCACCGCGACGCCCGCGACGCCGTTGTGGAAGCGTGCGCCGACGGCGACGGCGAGCCCGACCACGATCGCGCTCTGGATCACGATGCTCAGCATCGACTGGGCCACGCTGCCGAGGTTGAGGGCGCCGCGCCAGATCGGCGAGACGAGCAGGCGGTCCATCGTTCCGCGGTTGATGTCCTCGATGAACCCCATGCCGACCCAGCCCGCCGAAGAGACCGCGAGCATGACGACGACTCCCGGTGTGAGGAACTCGATGTAGGAGCCGCCACTGAATCCGGGGATGTCGGCGGTGCGCTTGAACAACGCTCCGAACAGGAGCAGCCAGATGACCGGCTGGACGAGCGAGATCGCGACCCAGGCCGGCTGGCGCAGAAGCGCGCGGATGTAGCGGAGCGCAACGTGCTTGGTGTGGTTGAGAGCCGTCACGCGGCCTCCTTTCGGTTGTCGCCGTCGGCCTGCTCGAACGAGCGGCCGGCGTGGCGGAGATAGACGTCGTCGAGCGAGGGGCGTGCGATCGTGGCGGCGGCGACGTGCAGGCCGTTCTCTTCGAGCGCCGCGAGCACGGTCGGCACGGCGGCGGCACCGTTCTCGGCCCGGGCACGCAGGACCCGTCCGTCGACGCTGAGCCCGCTCAGGCCGGGCAGCCGGTGCAGGGCGGCGACGGCGTCGCCGTTCGTCGACTCGACGAGCTCGACCTGGACGGTGTCGCCGCGGAGCTCGCTCTTGAGCTGATCCGGCGAGCCCTGGGCGACCACGCGGCCGCGGTCGACGATCGCCAGCCGAGCGGCGAGCCGGTCTGCCTCCTCGAGGTAGTGCGTCGTCAACAGGATGGTCATCTCCTCGTCACGGGCGAGCCGCTCGATCTCCTGCCAGAGCCCGGCGCGGACCTCCGGGTCGAGCCCCGTGGTCGGCTCGTCGAGGAACAGCACCTTCGGGCGGTGAACGAGGCCGAGCGCGACGTCCAGCCGCCGCTGCATTCCGCCGGAGTAGGTCTTCCCGAGCCGGTCAGCGGCCTCGGCGAGCCCGAGCCGTTCGAGCAGCTCGTCGACCCGCTCGCGGCGCTTCGCGCCCCGGATCCCGTAGATCTCGGCCTGCATCTCGAGGTTCTCCCGGCCCGTCGCGTCCCCGTCGAGGCCGGGCTTCTGCCCCACCACCCCGATCGAGCGGCGCACGCGCTGGGCGTCGCGCACGACGTCGAGCCCGGCCACCCGCGCCTCGCCGCTGTCCGCGCGCGAGAGCGTGGTCAGGATCTTCACCGTCGTCGACTTCCCCGCCCCGTTGGGGCCGAGCAGGCCGAAGATCGTTCCGGCCTCGACCTCGAGGCTGAGCCCGTCGAGCGCGCGGACCCCGCCCTTGTACGTCTTGCTGAGCTGCGATGCTTCGATTGCTTCCACGTTTCCTCCCTCGATACGATTCGATAGTCGAAAGGTTTAGCAAAGGAAGTTTCGCTTGTCAAAAACTTCGAGAGACGAACTGATTCAGGACTTCGTCGCGGCGATCCGCGCGTCGCAGACGGCTACCGAGATGCTCGACTCCGCGGTCGCGAACTACCTCGGGATCAGCCCCACCGACTACCGCGCCATCGACATCCTCGACCAGGAAGGGCCGATGACGGCCGGGCAGCTCGCGGCGCGCGCGCGGCTCAGTCCGGGTGCGATCACCTCGCTCGTCGACCGCCTGGAATCGAAGGGGCTCGCCCGCCGCACGCGCGACACCGTCGACCGCCGGCGCGTGCTGATCGAGGTCACGCCGGAACTCCGCGAGCACGCGACGGAGCTGTACGGGACTCCCCAGGATGCGGCAAGCGGCCTGGCGCACTACACGGACGAGCAGCTCGAGCTCCTGACGGGCTTCCTGCGCGGGAGCGTCGAGTTCCAGGAGGAGCGGCTGCGCCGGCTCGAGGAGATCAAGGGCCGGGGCTCACGCGGCGCGAGCCCCGGCCCTCGGAAGGGAGCTAGGTAGCGGCGATGCCCTCGATCCCGGCCGGCAGGCCGGTGACCGTGCCGATCGAGCCCAGGGTGCCGTCGGCGTTCACCGCGAACTCGTCGACGGTGCCGTTGGCGCCGGTCTCGACGTAGAGGTATCCGCCGCCCGTCGCCAGGTCGATCGGGCCCGGGTTCGTCGTGGCCGCGACCGCCTGCAGGAGACTCGGCGTGCCGCCCGAGTCGACGGTGAACGAGCTCACGTTGTTCGAGCCCGTGTTCGAGACGAAGTAGACGTCTCCGACCTGCACGATCCAGCAGAGCGCGGTCTGGCCGTCGCTCGCGGAGCGCGGATCGCTCAGCGTGCCGCCAGTGCCGAGGACGTAGGTCGTGACGGAGCTCGTCGCGGCCTCGCCGCTCACGAGGCGGCCGGCACCGAACGCGAACGCGAACGGGACCGGCGTCGCCGACGGGTTGGCGACCGGCGAGGCGGACAGGCGGCCGTCGTCCCCGACGCCGAAGACATCGATCGAGCTCGTGCTCGCCTTGGTCGTGACGAGTAGCTGCCGGCCGTCGGGCGTGAAGCCGACCTGGCCGGGCGACATCAGGAAGTTCGGCGGATCGCCGTTCGCAAGCCCGAGCGACCGCCCCGAGCCGGCGATCGGCGCAAGTCGCGAGCCGTGGAGCCAGAAGCCCGAGACGAGCCCGCTGCCTCCGGAGTTCAGGACGTAGACGAGCCCGCCGTGCGCCGCGACGCTCGCGGGGAACTGGCCGCCCGAGGAGACGATGCTCCTGAGCTGGAGCCGGTCGCCGTGCACGCGGAACGACGTGACGGTGTCGCTCCCCGCGTTGACCGCGATCAGCGTCCCGCCGTCCGCGGTCAGGGCAAGCGAGCCCTGCGAGGCCAGGTGGTCGGATTCCGTGCCTGGCGACGCGACCCCGCCGAGGCCGCCGGTTGGAAAGGTGCCCGCCAGGCTCAGTCGCCCGTCGCCGCCCCGGTCGAAGGCGTCGATCTTGTTGCCGCCGGGCTCGTTCGTCTGCACGAACACGACCCCGCCGCCGCCGAGGCTTTCATGCCCGCCGTTCCCGTGGTGCTCCTGGGCCAGGGCCGGCGCCGCGCCGACGAGCGCAAGCGCGCCGACGGCCGCCGGAACGGCCAGAGCTGGGCGAATCATGTGACCCTCCTCTCGCTGAATGGACGCGGGCCACGCTAGGGGTCCACTCGCGGGGGCGCTCTTACGATTTCCGTAACTCGAACCGGCGATTTAAGGAACTCGTAATGCGGAATGCGGTTTGCGTGACCAACACTGCTGACATGACGACCGTTCTCGTCGTCGACGACGAGCCCATGGTCCGCGACGTCGTCTCGCGCTACCTGCAACGCGACGGCCATCGCGTGGTCACCGCAGCGGACGGCGAGTCCGCGCGCGGGCTGATCGAGCGCGAGACGCCCAGCCTCGTCCTGCTCGACGTGATGCTCCCGGGCCGGACCGACGGGCTCGAGCTCTGCCGCTGGATCCGCTCCACCTCCGACCTCCCGGTGATCCTCCTCACCGCGCGCGTCGAGGAGACCGACCGGATCGTCGGCCTCGAGCTCGGCGCCGACGACTACGTGACGAAGCCGTTCTCGCCGCGCGAGCTCGCCACGCGCGTCAAGACGGTGCTTCGGCGGGCCACCCGGAGCCGTCCGCCCAGGGAGCGCGTCTCGGTCGGGCCGCTCGAGGTGGACGCCGGGGTGCGCGAAGCCCGGCGCGACGGCGCGCTCCTGTGCCTGACCGCGAAG
>Ga0126383_10000679_pt1 | contig 19517 bp, 17 predicted proteins | sample PanSoiMetPlot_35_FD_96882 | JGI IMG/M metagenome (GOLD analysis project Ga0126383, IMG submission 96882) | Tropical forest soil microbial communities from Panama - MetaG Plot_35 | ecosystem: Environmental > Terrestrial > Soil > Tropical forest > Bulk soil | place: Panama | collected 2016-02-17
GTATGGCTCACGTGGACGATCTGGCAGGGTGACGATCCGGGCCTCGCCGAAATTGTGGCGATCGAGCCGGAGCTACGCATCTACCGAGATGCCGGAATCGCACTGACCCGACGGGGACAAGGCAAAGCGAGCGCCAGGGAGTTCGTCAAGTTCCTGGCATCGCCCGCGGGCGCGGCCATTTTCCAGAAGAGAGGTTGGATCGTACAGTAAGGACACCTGCTCGCTTCCTAACTCGATATCCGGTGGACACCGGTCGAGGGGAGTCCGGTTCGGTCGATTGCCCCTAGTTCGAGCACGCAACGCAGGCGTGCGCTCGATCGCTTGAGACGGCGCGATGCTTCCGGCAAATTGGCTGCTTGCGGCAATTTGAGAGACCGCCGAGGTCTTTAAGGGTGGTCAGAATGCGCACGAAAAGAGGTTCACAACCATCCAGCAGCGATCGGCGCATTCCTGCTGGCGACGCGGATCAGAAGGCGAAATCTCACTTGAGCAGAGGCTCGCCGGCACCGGAACCTACCAACGGTGTGCTGACGAGCGAGAAGGGCGAACGGAAAGTAGACGGCGTTGGGGTGGCGTGGTGGGTTTGGTGGCGACGATTCCGAACGGAATTCTATGCCGCCCATCCGGAGAAGCAGGTCGCGCAGATTTATTACGTGACCGCAATCCTGGCGGTAATAGGATCAATCATCGGCGGGTTATGGGCCTTTGGTGGGCACTTTTGGGCTGAAAAGTCGGCTCAGAAGAATTCAACTGTCACCGCTGAGACGCCCGGCGCAGCGAAGCCTACGTCCGCACCTGCGCTCTCGATAGTTGTCTTGCCATTTGTCAACCTCAACGGTGACGCCACCCAGGACTACTTTGTCGACGGGATTACGGACAGTCTCACGACCGATCTCTCTCGGGCGCTGCCGGGCAGCTTCGTTGTCGCGCGCGAGACAGCCTTCACCTACAAGGGCAAAGCCATAGACGCCCGGGAGCTTGGGCGTGAGCTGCACGTCCGCTACGCCCTCGAAGGTAGCGTGCTTCTGGACGGCGAACGGGTTCGCGTCAACGCGCGACTCGTGGACGCGCAGATGGGAAACGAGATCTGGGCCGAGCGGTTCGACACGGCGCGCAGCGGCATCCTTCGGGTGCAAGACGAGATCGTCGGGCGCTTGTCGCGCGCGATCGGCTTGCAGGTGATCAACGTCGCGGCGCGTCGCAGCGAACGCGAAAAGCCGGGCAGCGCCGAGGCGATCGATCTAGTGTTACGCGGCCAGGCGACGCTGAACCGACCCTCTTCCGCGGCAACTATGATCGCGGCACGGGATCTGTTCGAGCGAGCACTGAAACTGCAACCGGACAATGTCGATGCGCTCGCGGGCGTCGCAACCAGTTACATCTTCGAGGTCCTCAACGGTTACTACCCAAAGGACAACGAGCTGCGGCTACAGCGCGCGGAGCCGCTGCTCGCGCGTGCGCTTGCGCTTGATGACCGCCACTTGGTCGCCTTGAAGGCTAGGGCTGCGCTCCTGCGCGCGCAGGGCAGATTTGACGACGCGATCGCAGCGGCTCAGGCGGTGATCGCCCAGAACCCTGGCGAACCATGGGCCTACAAGGAAGTTGCGCTGTCGATGATGTACCTCGGTCGGACCGCTGACGCGCTCGATTGGTTCGGAAAGGCCGAGGTGTTCGGACCGCGTGACCCAGGGCGATGGACATGGCTTGGGGGCAAGGGGCAAGTGCTCATCCTGCTCGGGCGTGACGAGGACGCGATCGCGTCTTTGCGCGCCGCTATCGAGTCGAATCCCGACGACGTGGGAGACTACGCCGTGCTCGCGGCGGCTTACGCATTGACCGGGCGCAATAACGAAGCACGGGCGGCGCTTGCCCAATATGACCGTTTCCGTCCCAAGACGACTGTCACCGACTTCCGAAACCTCTCGCCAGTGCCTCTGCAATTGACAAGTTCGAGCTACCGGCAGCAACGCGAGCGCCTCAAGGACGGGTTGCGCAAGGCGGGCATGCCGGGATGATTTGACCGACACGGCTGGCACCCAAGCCAGAAGCTGCCGCGAGAACGCCGGCGGACCCTCCCTCCGCTCACCGCCAGCACTCGTCCTGCAACGGTGCTGCAACGGTCTGTCGGCACAATCCAAGCAGGGTCGAAAGATCCGTTGCCCGTCGCCTGGTGACGCTCGGGGTTACCGGACGGTGTCGCTGGGATAACTGATAAAGAGGAGCAGCGCTCGTCATGCCACCCCTATCCAACACCCTCATCCCGCTGGCCGCCTCGCTGCTGCTCGCGGGTACTGCCCGTGCCCAGTTGCTGACCGGCTGGGCCCAGATGCCGGCCGCCACGTTCGCGGATGGCCCGACTTCGGGCCAGTTTGCCGCGCCCAACCCTTTTGGCACCAACGTGCCGCCCTATGTGAACCGTCAACCGGTGCAAGGTTTCTCGGCCGTGCTCGCGGGCCCGCGCAAGAATGTCTACCACTTCCTCGTCGACAACGGTTTTGGTGCTCAGAACAATTCCGCTGACTCGCTGCTGCGTGCCTACACGCTGGAAGTCAATTGGCGTACCCGCAAGGGTGGGGCCGGGACCGTCGCGCCGGCGGACTGGCACACCGGCGGAGAGCGCACCGCGTTCGATGCTCGTACCCGCCTGCAGCTCAACGATGAACGGCACAAGCTGACCATTCCGATCCAGGCGGACTTCGCGAACTACTACAACAATCCGGCCAATCCGGCAGTCGACGCCAGCATCCGCGCTGGGCGCCTGCTGACCGGCGCCGATTTCGACATCGAATCCTTCCGGCGCGATCGCCACGGCAACTACTGGTTCGGCGATGAGTTCGGCCCTTACCTCGTCAAGACCGACGCCCGTGGCACCGTGCTGCGCAGCGAGATCTCGATGCCGGGTGTGTTCGCGCCTCAGCACAAAGACGTGGTTGCCGGCAAGGCGGTGGCCAACCTGCCGAGTTCAGGCGGTTTCGAAGGCATGGCGATCAACCGGAGCGCCACCAAGCTGTACACCTTGCTCGAACGCACCGTTACCGGCGACCCGGACAAGACGCTACGCATCGACGAATTCGATATCGCGAGCGAGACGTACACCGGCCGGCGGTTCGTCTACACGCTTGACGCCAATGGCACCAACATCGGCGACATGGTCGCAGTCGATGATCACCGCTTCATCGTGCTGGAACGCAACGGGAGCACTGCGACTGCCCCAACTCCCCCGCCGTTCAAGAAGGTCTATCTGATCGACCTCGAGGCGGTCCCCGACGGGGGAGTCGCACGCAAGATGGAACTGGTCGATCTGATGAAGCTCGCCGATCCGGACGACCTAAATCGGGACGGCAGCCAGACTTTCACGTTCCCCTACGTCACCATCGAGAACGTGCTCGTGCTCGATGCGCGCACGCTGCTCGTGGTCAACGACAACAACTTCCCCTATGGCGGCGGACGCGAACCAGCCTCGGACAACACCGAATTTCTGCGTATCCGCCTGCCGGTGTCGCTGATCCCGGACAAGCGCGACGACGACGACCCGGACGAGGACTAGATTCGACCCGCAGTCGCGAGTTGCTTGCGGGCCCTCTGGATGGCCGAATCTAGGCCTGTGGCCGCATCATCCTGTTCCAAGGTTGGAAATTCCAGCATCGGCCTGCTGGCCGCCCCGCCGAGCTCTACGGCCGAGACGCTGACCCTCCAGCGCTTGCGAGAACCTGCCCCCTGCGACAGGTAAGCCGTCGCGCAGATGATGTGACCTCCGAACACTTCGGTTCGCTCGATGCGAGCCATGCGTAGCTCCTCTTGAGACCGCGGGAAACGTCCGGCTTCGGGCGGCCGGTTACGTTTCCGCGGCGCGTAAGCATACTCGCTTCGAGATCTCCAGTCGACGGCACGTTCTCGCAGTTGGCGAGCGGCCTCGCGACCCACAAAGGTCACTGCACGAGGATCCGCACTGTGTGGACCGAATTGCGCGCACCGTCACGCGGCTGACCCGCGCCACCGGCCTCGAATGCGCGCGCGCTCAAAAACGCCTCGCCGCGGCACGTTGGCCGCCACAGTAGCGAGAAACGCTGCCAAGCCCAACCGCGCCGCTGCTCGAGAGTAGCCGGCGTGAAGTTCGCGCCGCCGTCTAGGCTGATCTCCACGGTTGCGATGCCGCGGAACGACCATGCCCAACCCCAGATTTCCACTGGTTTGCCTGCCGCAACCACCGCATCCGGCGCTGGCGCCACGATGATCGATTCCGGCGCGATCGCCCAGACCGGCCGCCGCGAAGGAAGGCCGGCCGCGACATCCTCTTCGTCTGAGCTGTCGTTGTAGAAGACCGTAGTGAACGGCCCCTCTGACCGACGTTCGGCAAGATGCAGTCGCCACAACCATTTAACGCTGTTCGTCCCGTAGTAACCTGGCACGACGAGCCGAACTGGAAAGCCATGCTCGGCTGGCAACAGCGCGCCGTTCAGTTCATAGGCAAGCAGGACGTCGCCCGCCGCCAGTCGTTCAAGCGGCAGATCCTTGACGAACCAATCGCAAGAAGTTCCCGCAAAATCGCCGCCGTCGAGGCCGTATGACCACAAGAATCGCCCCTGTGCACCGATCCCGACCTCATCGAGCAGAGCGGCGAGATCAGCGCCGCCCCAACGGACATTGCTGACGCGGCGTGTCGCGACGGTTGGCTCAAGCGGATTCCCGCAGCATTGATGCACTGCCTCGACCGTTCGCTTGGGGCGCGCCTTCAGTTCGTCGAGAGTGAGCGTGCGAACGCGGCGCACTCGCCCGTCAATGGACAGCGACCAGCGCACGGGGTCGATGCGCGGCACGCCGAGGTGCGCGAGAACGAAGACGTTCTCCGTGGCGGTCATGGCATCGGTCATCTCGTGCGGACGCAGCCGCACGCGACGAACGCCGCTGGCGGGTTCCATCCGCGGTCGGTCTGGGCCGGCGTGGGCAGGCCGGGTCGGGGTTGACAGTAGGCTGGACATGGCGGTCTCCGCCTATTCGATAGGGAACGCGTCTCACCGGCGCCGACTTCGGGCGCGCGCCGCGTGGTGACGGATCCTCATCACACCCGAGGCTGTTGCATCGCAACCTACGGATGGCTGACGGATTGCAGGATGGGCGTGGCGGCGCTTCTGAGCGCTGAGTGGTGAACGAGTGCGCCGAGGGGGCGAGGAGCCCGCGCTGGGTGCGCAAGGCATAAGCGCTTGAGGGTGTTGAAGAGACTGGCCAGCGCCCGAAGCGTGTCGGTTGTCATATTTCGTTCTGGTCCGGTCACACTCAAGGGACGAGGCAGGGCTGAAATCGGCGACGAGGATCCTCCGTTGGGAGGGTCGGCGCCGCGCACAGTTGTGGCGCCGTCTGGTGGTGCCCACCTCCTCGCGCGTGGAGCCGGACATGGTAAGGAGCTGTCAACTCGGGATGAACGCAGACGTGGCGAAGCGCGTGGATTTCCACGAGTTCGTCAACGCGTTCAAGGAGGCCGGGGTCTTCTGCGCGATCAACAACGAGCCGCCGCGCGGAAGCGTCGGAAAGGGCGGCTGAAATGTCGCTTGGCCGACCTACGGTCATGAACTCCGCGCTGCGCATCCTGCACCTCGAGGACGACGGCAAAGACGCCGAACTCATCAAGAGCGTGCTCGAGAGTGGCGGCATCGTCTCCCAGGTCACGCGCGTCGAGACCAGGGACGAGTTCATCGCATCCCTCGACGAGGGCGGGTTCGACCTGATTCTCGCGGACTTTTCTCTTCCTTCCTTCGACGGTCTTTCCGCTTTGCAGGTCGCGCTGGAGAGATCTCCCGATGTGCCGTTCATATTCGTTTCCGGAGCGCTCGGCGAAGATGTCGCGATTGAGGCGGTGAAGATCGGGGCGATGGACTACGTGCTGAAGGAGCGGCTATCGCGGATCGTGAGTTCGGTGCATCGGGCGTTGCGCGAAGCGCAGGAGAGAGCCGAGCGCAAGCAGGCGGAACAGCAGCTGCGACGGAGCGAAGCTTTTCTTGCCGAAGGGCAGCGAATCAGCCACACCGGGAGCTGGGCGTGGGTTCTCTCCAGCGGACGGGTTACCTGGTCCGAAGAACAGTACCGCATGCTGGGGTTCGAGCCGGGAATGGTGGAGCCCTCCGTCGCGCTGTTCCTCACTCGCGTTCATCGCGAGGATCGATCGCGCGTTCAGCGCGACCTCGAGAAGGCGACCCTCGCGAAGCAGGCCTACGCGATCAACTACCGGGTCGTGCTACCGGGGGGATCGATCAGACATCTGCGCGGCGTGGGCCGCCCCGTGTCGACCGAAGCGGGCGAAGTTGACGAATACATGGGCACGACCACCGACATTACCGAGCGCGTGCAGGCGGAAGCGGCGCTGCGCGCGCGCCAGGAGATGCTCGACCTGGCACAGAAAGCTGCGCGCGCGGTCGCCTTCGAGTGGCGCCTGGGCGCCGACGAGTGCGAGAAATGGCGGTCGCTGGATCTCGATCGGATGTTCGGGCTCGCCCCGGGCACCTACGGTGGGACCTTCGAAGCCTGGATGGCGCTCGTCCATTCCGGTGACCGGCAGGCGGTGACGGATGCGATGGCGCACGCTAGCGAGTCCGGCGAGGTCGCCGTCGAGTACCGCGTCGTTCATCCGGACGGCGCCGTGCGCTGGCTGCAGGCGAAAGGCCGGATGTTCTTCGATGACCAGGATCGTCCGGCGCGGGTCGTTGGCTTCATGCTTGACGTGACCGAGCGGCGTGAAGCCGAGGAGGAATTGCGGCGACTGGAATCCCGGCTTCGCCAGGCGCAGCGGCTCGAGGCGATGGGAACCCTCGCCGGCGGCATCGCGCACGACTTCAACAATATCCTCGGTGCGATCCTGGGCTATGGCGAGCGGGCGTTGCGTGAGGCCGCGCGAGGCAGCCGTCTGCATCGGGATCTGGAGAACGTCCTCGCCGCCGGCGAACGCGGGCGAGCGCTCGTGGATCGCATCCTCACGTTCAGCCGCAGCGGTGCGGGCGAGCGGGTTGCCGTGCACGTGGAAGGCGTGGTTCGCGAAGCGCTCGACGTGGTCGCCGCGAAATTGCCTCCCGGCATCGCTGTCGAGACTACCGTGCAGGGGGGCCGCGCGGCCGTGCACGGTGATCCGACGGAGGTGCACCAGGTGGTGGTGAATCTTGCGACCAATGCCGTCCAGGCGATGCCCTCGGGCGGGACCTTGCGCGTGTCGGTGAAGACGGTACGCGCCGATACGGCGCGTGTCGCGACGATCGGCACGATCGGTGTCGGAGACTACGTCGTTCTAGAGGTCGCCGACACCGGGACCGGGATCCCGCCGGAGATCCTGGACCGGGTTTTCGATCCGTTCTTCACCACCAAGGAGGTCAGCGTAGGTAACGGCCTCGGCCTGTCGCTCGTGCACGGCATCGTTATGGAAGCCGGTGGTGCGATCGATCTCGCCACCGCCGTCGGCTCGGGTAGCACGTTCACCGTGTACTTACCACGGGCGGGCGACGTGTCCGACGACCTGCGGGACGCGGAGGAAGCCGTGCCCCAAGGGGGCGGCCAGCGGGTTCTGGTCCTCGACGACGAGGAGCCTCTGGTCAGGTTGGCGACCGAAACCCTCGCGGACCTGGGCTACGCCCCGGTCGGCTTCACGTCCAGCACCGCGGCGCTCGACGCCTTCCGCGCCGATCCCAACGGGTTCGATGCCGTGATCACCGACGAGCGCATGCCCGGAGCGTCCGGTTCGACGGTCATCCAGCAGGTGCGCGGCATCCGGCGCTCGGTTCCCATCGTGCTCGTAAGCGGCAACGTGGGTGGGATCGTGACGGCCCGTGCCTACAACGCGGGCGCCGACGAGGTCCTCAAGAAGCCGTTGTCGGCGCGCGAGCTCGGGACGAGCCTCGCGCGCGTACTGCAGGAGTAGCCTAGCTTCAACGCGGCCTCGGGTATCGCGCCAGCTTCCGCGACCGCCTCTCGAGCGCTTCCCGCAGCCCCAACGCGGTTCCTGGAACGGCAACAGCTACGTCTGATACGCGGCAGCCGCCGCGTGATATGCGTGGGACATCACCGTAGACGACACTTCTTCTCGGCAACCGCGAATTTTCCAGCGCGATCGCCGAGTGCGATGACCGAATCAAAGTTGACCATCGAGAACAGCCGCTACCGCGGGACGGGTGGCGTCAGCAGCCGCAACGGCGGTGCCGGGTTTCGTCCGGCGTTCATGGACGCGGGTACGCGCGCTGTCTATCTGTCCCGCTTCGCCGATGGCCGGACTGCGCCATTTCATATCCTCGATGGACTGCCAGATGAGCTCGTGCTCGAGCGGCGCGCGAGCGGCCGGGTGGCCGCAGCCAAGCCTTCGGTCATTTCCGGTTTCGAGCGTGCAGGCCTCTTCTACACGCGCGATGAGGCGGCCGCGCTCGTCGCGGAGCACAGCGCCTTCGATCGGACCGTGGACGTGGTGTCTGCCTGACGAGGCGGGGCATGCGCATCCCGCCGATAGTCGAGTCAGCTTCCGGGGCGAGGGCGGTGAAAGCGACGGCCAAGCCCGCCGCTTTGCCGCGCGACGCTTGCGCCGGGTTTCGGTGATGCCCGACCTCATCCCCTTCGCAGGTCAGCAGGCGTTGTGGATCGTTGCGGTCAACACCCTGCTGCACGAGCTCGGGGTGCCGTTACCGATGATGCCGATTGCACTCATCGTCGGCGCGCGAGTGGCCTCCGGGGCGATCGATCCGTTGCTGCCGATCGCTGCGATTGTCGCTGCGACCGTGGTCGGCAACGCGGTGTGGTTTGCTGCCGGGCGCCGGTACGGCACGGGCGTCCTGAGGCTGCTGTGCCGGTTTTCGCTGTCCGCCGATACCTGCGTATCTCGCACCCAGGCGACTTTTGGGCGACACGGTTGGTCGTCGCTCATCGTCGGTCGCTTCGTTCCAGGGGTATCCCTCGTCGCCCCGCCGCTGGCCGGGGCGGCGGGGATGAGCTGGACCAGGTTCCTGGTCCTCACCGCCGCGAGCGCTGCGCTCTACGGGCTCGTCGTCATCGGGGCCGGGATGCTGCTCGCCGACCACATCGAGTCCGCCCTGCGGCAGACCGAAGCCTTTGGCCGGGAAGCCGCGGTTGCGGCCGGAGTGGCCCTCGTGCTCTACGCCGCGTGGCGGTGGTGGCGGCGACTCCGCCGGAGGGTGCCGGCAGTAACAGCTGACACGCAAGCGCCCCTCCCCGACACGGGCGGGTCGCAACGGGGACCGACACTGCCAGCGTGACGAACTACGGCACGCGCTCCCGTCGCGACGCCGGCCGGTGCGGTGCGTGCCGCCCACCGGACCGCTGACGCACGGGTGAGCGACGATGATGAAGTACTTTCATCCGTTTCGATTGGACCCCGAGAACCGGTGCGTGTGGCGCGCCGATACGCGAGTCCCGCTCTCGCCGAGGGCGTTCGTGGTCCTGCGCTATCTCGTCGAGCACCCCGGCCGGTTGTTGAGCCAGAACGAGTTGCTCGACGCGGCGTGGCGGAACCTCGACGTCCAGCCGGAGATCCTCAAGAAGTACATCCTCGAGATCCGCAGGGCGCTCGGCGACCAGTCGGGCGACCCGGTCTACATCGAGACGCTGCCGCGCCTTGGGTACCGGTTCGTCGCGACCGTGCACGAAGCGCCGGAGGCGCGGCACGACGACGCGGCGAACGCCGCTCTCGGGCGGATCGTGGGCCGCGACCGGGAGCGCGCGGTGCTCCGCGACGCTCTCGCGCAGGCCGGTGCGGGTCGCGGGGGCATGCTGTGCCTGGCGGGTGAATCGGGTACCGGCAAGACGGCGCTTGCGGAGGAGTTCCTGCTGGACGCCCGGTTGCGAGGCGTGGCGCGCATCGTGCGTGGTCGATGCTCGGAGCAGATCGCGGGCGGCGAGGCGTATCTGCCGATCTGGGAAGCGCTCGAAACGTCGCTCGGCGGCACCGACGGCGAATCGCTGCTGCAAGCGCTGAGGACATTCGCACCGAGCTGGTACGCGGAGCTCGGTCGCCCGGACGGCTCGGCGGCGGTTACGCCGGGCGCGCCGTTGAAGCGCATGCCGCGCGAGTTTGCCGCGCTGCTTCAGGAGCTGGCGAGAGCGCACCCCCTCGTGCTCTTTCTCGATGATCTGCACTGGGCGGACCCGTCGACGATCGACCTCCTGATGTACCTCGCGGGAAGGCTGACCGCCTGGCGGGTCTTGATCATTGCGACCTACCGACCGGCGGAGTTGCGGCGGACCCGCCACCCGTTCGCGCAGCTCAAGCTCGAGCTCCAGGCGCGCGGCGTGTGCCGCAAGCTGACACTTGCGCTGCTGTCGGTGACGGACACGGAGCGCTATATCGGCCTGGAGTTCGCCGGCCACCGCTTCCCTCTAGACTTCGCGCGCCTGGTTCACGACAGCACCGAGGGGAATCCGCTCTTCATGGTCGAGTTGCTGCGCGATCTTCGCGAGCGCGGCTTCGTGAGGCAGACCGACGCGGGCTGGGCGCTCGCCGAGGAGCTGCCGCACTTCGACCGCGACCTGCCCGAAGCGGTGAGCAGCATGATCCGGCGCAAGATCGGGCGGCTCCATGAGGCGGATCGGTGGTTGCTCTGCGCGGCGGCGGTACAGGGCCGCCATTTCGACTCGGCGGCGCTCGCTCAGGTGCTCGGTCTGGACGCGGCCGTTGTCGAGGAGCGCCTCGTGGCGCTGGAGCAGCAGCACGCGCTCGCCCGCGTGGTGAGCGAGGCGGAGCTGCCGGACGGCGCGCGGACGCTGTGTTGCTGCTTCGTCCACGCGCTCTATCACAGCGCGCTCTATGCGTCCCTGACGCCGTCGCGCCGCGCTGCGCTCAGCGCGGCGGTCGGCGCGCTGACGCGACTTCCGAACGAGGGCGGCGACGCGGTTCGAGACCGCGCGCCGGCGGGCGCGCGCCGCGGCGCGCACGAGGTCTGCATCCGGGCTAGCGACAACGTGGCTTGGGTTCAATGATGGGCATCGATCACACCGTCTACGCGCGCGCCGACGTCATTACGGCGAGCGCTCCGCTCGCCGGGTGCGAGCGCGTGCCGTCGATCAACCTCCTCGGAGCCTACTTTCCCTCGTGGATGCTGTGCGTCCTCGTCGGCATCGCACTGACGCTCGTCGCCCGCCGAGTGCTGGCGTCTGCCGGCGTGGAGCCGTGGATCGGCCCGCGGGGACTCGTGTATCCGGCGCTCGCGCTCGCGTTCACTCTCGCCACCTGGGTGGCGTTCTTCCGGGGGTAGAGCCGCCATGGCCGAGACTTCGCGAGCAGCGCCGGGGCCCGCCGTCCGCCGCAACCTCGGGCGGGCCGTCGGCCTCGCGATCCTAGCCGCGGCGATCGGTCTCGCCGTCTACGTCGTGTACTACCTCGACCAGTCGCCGCGCACCGACGATGCATACGTGCGGGCGGACACGATCGGCGTCGCGGCCCAGGTGAGCGGGCGCATCGTGAACCTGCGCGTGCACGACAACCAGGCGGTGAAGCAGGGCGACGTGCTGTTCGAGATCGACCCGGAGCCCTACCGGTACGCGCTCCAGCGCGCGCGCGCCGCGCTCGACAGTCTGGAGAAGCAGATCGGCCTCACGCAGCGCGACGTGCGCGCCCAGCAGTTCGCCGCCACCGCCGCCCGCGCGAACATCGAGCGTGCAAAGGCCCAGGCGAATCAGGCCGCGGACACGCTCGGCCGCATCGAACCGCTGCTCGCCAAGGAGTACGTCACTGCGGAGCAGGTCGACCAGGCGCGCACCGCGAAGCGCTCGGCGGACGCCGCGCTGGAAGTCGCGCGGCGCGACGCCGACCGTGCCGCGGCGGCGGTGAGCGGGGTGGACGCGCTCGTCGCCAAGCTCGGCGAACTGCGCGCCGCAGTCGCCACCGCCGAGTACGACCTCAAGCAGACCGTGGTGCGCGCGCCCTTCGACGGCCGGGTCATCGATCTCGACATCGCCCAGGGCGAGTACGCGGCGACCGGCCGGCGTCTCTTCACGCTGATCGACGCGCGGAACTGGTACGTGATCGCGAACTTCCGCGAGACGCAGCTCGGGGAGATCCGGCCGGGCATGACGGCCGAGGTGTACCTCATGTCCGATCCGAGGCGCCGTTTCGCCGGAACGGTCCATTCGATCGGCTTCGGGGTGTTCCCCGAAGACGGCGGCGCGAGCGCGAACGGCCTGCCGCGCGTGCCGCGCTCGATCAACTGGGTGCGGGTGGCGCAGCGCTTTCCGGTGCGCATCCGCGTCGGTGACCCGCCGGCCGACCTCTTCCGCATCGGCGCCTCGGCGGTCGCGCTGGTTCCGCCGGAGAGCGCCCAAGAGAAGCACGCAGCGGCTCACCGACCGATAGACAAGCCATGACCCGGGCGGCGCCCGCTCTCCCGCTGGTCGTACCCCGGTGGTCCTGGGACGACTTCCTGCGCGCCGAGCTCGCCCCGACGCCCGGCCGTCTGAACGCGACGATCCGGATCGTCGTCGCGACGGCGATCGTGCTGGTCACCTCGATGGCGCTCGAGGTGCCGTCGCCCGCGCTGTCGCTGTTCATCGTCATCTTCGTCACGATGCTCACCCCGGGCGTCGCCAGCCAGAACGCGGTCGCCGGGGCGATCGCGAGCATCGCTGCCATCGTGGTGCTGACGTTCACCGTCGCGGTCACGCTCCTCATCGCCAGGTTTACGATGGACTACCCGGCGCTGCGCCTTGCCGCGATGGCGCTCGGCTTTTTCCTCGGCATGTTCGCGTTCCGGGTCGTCGCTGCGCCGCCCGTCGGCTTCATCTTCGCGATCGTCATCATCGTGACCCAGGCCTACGTCGATATCCTCCCGGGACCCGAGGCGTTCGTCCGGGGAACGCTATGGGTGTGGGTGGCGATCGCGTACCCGGCCGCCGTCGCCGTCGGGGTCAACCTCCTGCTGCTCCCCGCCGACCCCGAGCCGCTGCTGCGGCGCGAGGCCGCAGAGCGGCTGCGCGCGGTCGCACGGGCGCTCACCGCGCCCGCCGGCAGCGAAGCCGCGCGCGCCGCGGCCGCGTCGCTCGCAGCGTTCTCCGAGCAGGGCGCGGCGCCGCTGCTCAAACTATTGAAGCTCGCGGAGATCCGCGATTCGACGCTCGTGCCTCTGCGCGCCGAGCGCACGGCGAAGATCCTGCTCCTCCAGCGCCTCGTCGAGTCGGCTGCGCTCACTGCCGATCTTGCGGTCGAACCGTCAGCCGCAGAACGAGCGCGGCTCGCGGCCCTAGCCGCCGAATGCGAGCGCTTCGCCGAGGCGGTTTCGACCGGTGTGCGGCCCACGCCGGCGCTACCGGCGAGCGGCCAGGACGGCGCGGCCCGATCGGCGCTCACGCCCGTCCTCTCGGAGCTCGAGCGGATCGTGAGGGAGCTGCCACTCGCCGAGCGCCCGGAAGCCGATAAGCCGGACCACCAGGCGCGCCCGTTCGTGCCCGACGCGCTGACAAACCCACGTTACGCGCAGTTCGCCTTGAAGGCGACGATGGCGGCGATGCTTTGCTACATCGCCTACACGGCGGTCGACTGGCCCGGCATCCACACGTGCATGCTCACTTGCGTGATCGTGGCGCTCGGCAGCGCCGCGGCGACGATCCATAAGGGGACCCTGCGCCTCATCGGCTGCGCGATCGGCGGCGCGCTCGCGCTCGCCTCGATCGTGTTCGTGGTGCCGCATATGACGTCGATCGCAGAGCTCGCGCTGCTGGTCGCCGCGGTCACCGCACCGGCGGCCTGGATCGCAATGGGCAGCGAGCGCACCGCCTACGTGGGCTTGCAGATGGCCTTCGCCTTCTATCTCGCCGTGCTGCAGGGCTATGGTCCGAGCACGGACGTCACCGAGTTTCGCGACCGTTTCGTCGGCATCGTGTTCGGGGTCGTCGTGATGACGCTCGTCTTCGCTTACGTGTGGCCCGAGCGCGCGGCGGGCGGCATGGTCCAATCGCTCGTGGCGACGCTGCGCCGCATGGCCGAGCTCGCCCGCGGCGCGGGCGATCCGCACGCGACGCGCGCCGCCGCCTGGCAATCGCTCGGCGAGGCGGACCGCCTCGCGGAACTGTCCGCTTTCGAGCCTGAGGCGATCACGTCGCGGGGCGCCGAACAGCGCGAGCGCGTACGCGGGCTGATCGATCTCGCGAGGCGCGTTCTGCTCGCGCAGGTAGCGCTTGTCCAGGATGCGACGGGACAAGCTGCTACGGCGTTCGGGAGCGCAGTTGCCAAAGCGCTCGACACCGTGGCAGATCGGGTCGACGCGGGCGCCGCGGTCCGCCCGGCTGACCTCCGCTCGCCGCTCGCCGCGCTCGGCGCGTCGGGCCAGCGGGACGGCGAATTCGCCCTGTGCGAGGCGCTCGTCGATCGAGTGGAAGCTCTGCAACGGGTGGCGGGGTTTGCATGAGCGCGCCGGGCCACCGCACGCTCCCGGGCGTCCGATGCGCGCCGCCGGCTGCCCTGGCGCTCGCGATCGTGCTCGCCGGATGCGCCAGCAACCACGACGCAGTGGTCGCACCGGCTCCGGACCGGCCGTGGATCGTACCGAACACCGCCACCTATTCGGCCTTCGCCACAGCTGAGAAGGGCGCAAACTCGATAAATCACGGCGACGGCCCGCCCGCGATCGATCAGGGCAAGGCCTACGAGCTCGCCGAGCTGATCGACATCGCCCAGCGCACCAACCCGGAGACGCGCGTCGCCTGGGAACGCGCGCGCGAGGCGGCGCTCGGGGTCGGGCTGGCGGAGGCCGTCTACGCCCCGATGCTCTCCGCGCAGGCGGTCGCGGCGGCCCAGCGCGTGCCGGCACCGCTGCCCAAGACCGTGCTCAATCCTAATGGGTTCTTCGTCGCCGATACCCAGTTCTTCCTCCCGGCGCTCACGCTCAAGTGGCTGGTGTTCGATTTCGGCGGCAAGCAAGCCTCCATCGATGCCACGAAAGAGGTCCTCGCAGCGGCGAACTTCGGTTTCAACGCGACCCACCAGAAGATCGTCTTCGACGTGACGCGGGCTTACTACAGCCTCAACGCCGTGCAGGACCGGGTCGAGGTCGCGCGCGCCTCGCTCAGGCAGGCGCAGACGCTGCAGGACGCCGCCGAGTCCCGGCGCGCGCGCGGCGTCGCGACGCTCCCGGAGGTGCTCCAGGCGCGCGAGCAGACTGCGCGCGCGGCCTACGCGCTGCAGGAGGCGATCGCCGGGGAGATCGATGCGCGCATGGCACTGCTCGAGGCGATGGGCGTGCGCCCGACGACGCCGCTGCGCGTCGCCGGGCTGGCCGGGCGAACGCTGCCTTCGATGGTCGAGGATACCGCCGATAAGCTCGTCGACCGGGCGCTCGCGCAGCGCCCCGATCTGCTGGCCCGCGTCGCCACCGTCCGCGCGCGCGAAGCCGACATCCGCAAGGCGCAATCGGACTTCTATCCGCGAATCGTGGTGAGCGGCAACGTCCTGCAGAACATCGGCCGCGTGCGCACCAGCGACGTCCCGGGCTGGGCGGGGGTGAACGACACTGGCTACGGCGCCGCGATCGCGATCGAAATGCCGCTCTACGACGGCGGCCTGCGCAAGAACCGGCTCGGCGTCGCGCAGTCGCAGCGGCGCGTCGCCGAGGAGGAGTTCGAGCTCGCCCGCGACCAGGCCGTCCGGCAGGTGGTGAAGGCCTACGAGGAACTGAAGGTCGCCCTGCGGCAGCGGGAGGCGGCGGTCGCGCTGCTCGCTGCCGCGGACCGGTCCTACGACGCGGCGATCGACTCCTATCGCAGCGGCGTCGCCACCTTCATCGACGTCACCAACGCCCAGACTGCCCTCACCAAGGCGCGGACCGCCGACACCGAGACCCGAAGCTCGCTCTTCGCGTCGGTGGCCTCGCTCGCGTTCAGCACCGGCGATCTGGCCGCCCCCGGGGGGTCGGATGCGGCGAGCGGCGCCGACGGTCCCGCGCGACGATGACGCGCGCGCCGACGGCGGCGTCGCCGCAGTTACCGAACGGTCACCGAATCGTCACGCCTCCGGCAGGCGATCGCCGTAGCCTGTCGATCCGATGATTGATTCACTGTGTTGATGCTCATGACGAACACCGCCAGCTGCGAGAGCCTGATCCTCGACGACATCGAGGCCCCGCCCCAGTTGATCGCGCGCCACACGCGACGCGTGATCGCCGGCGCCCCGGCCGAACGGCCAGGCGCCGCGGCGGGGTCAACAATCATGGCGTGATTCTAGGAGCAAGCGATGAGCGAGAGACTATGGATTGGCAACGTGCCGCCGGAGGCGAGCGACAAAGAGCTGGTCGACCTGGTGCAGAGATACTGTCGACGGGCAAGCAAGGTGGTCGAGCGTGCCGACGGCGCGAGGCCGGGACGCGTGCTGGAGTTCGCCGAACTGTCGTTCGGCGAGATCGATCAGATCGTGAAGCGTATCGCCGGGCTGTTCTGGAAGGAACGGACGCTGACCGCGTATCACCTGCTCAACCCGGCCGTCGGGTTCAAGCAGCAGACCGAGTTGCTCCAGAAGGTGCTGAAATAGTTCCTAGCGCGTTGCTCTTGCCACACCGCCGCAATGGCGGTGCCCCGGATCGAACGCGCCGTGCATAGCGGCGAGCGCGTGGCGACGGTGGTGTTCATCGCGGAACGCTTCCGCGTAAGGGCCGTGGTGCCCGCGGTCGCCTTGCCGGCCTACCCTGCGCGAGCATAACCGCAGCGCGAGACAGGTCTTTTCCGAACTCGTTTCCAAGAAGATCAATTAGACAGCGGCATCGAGCACCGCATCCGTAAGCCATCGGTCAGCGCGCGAAGCCCAGACTTCTGGTCTCGACCAGGTGACCGATGGTTCGGCCGGTTACGCAGCGGTTCCTGTTTCATTTGTTCACATGGGACTGCCGCAGTTGCCGCACTGCGAACCATCTTGCAATGAACGAAACGAAGGAGAAGACAGAAGTGCTCAAGCGAACGGTCAGCGGGATCCTGCTGGGGTTGGCAGGCTTCCTCGCGCATCACACCGTGCACGCGGACGTCTACCGCTGCGTTGGCACGGCCGGAAACACCTTGCTTACCGACCGGCCGTGCCCGCCCGGCATGCGGACGGCCCACGTCACCACCGCGGTTGAGGTTTGCGGGAGCGTCGGCTGCGAACGCCGCCTCGAGCGCGAGTACCAGGAGGCCCAGGAGCGCCGCCGCGCGGAACAGGAGCGAGCGCTGGCGATGGCCGAGGAGGAGCGGCGCAGGATCGCCGAGAAGGAGCAGCGCAGGATCGCCGAAGAGGAGCAGCGCAGGATCGCCGAGGAGAATGCGCGGCTCGAGGCGCTCCGCGCGCGCGAGGCCGTCGTGCCCGAACCGGCTGTTCCCGGCGAGCCTCTTGGCGAGACGGGGTATCCGGTTTCTCCGGGGTACCCGATTTCTCCGGGATACTCGATTTCGCCGGGATACTCGATTTCTCCGGGGTATCCGATTCTTCCGGAGTATCCGATTCCTATCGTGGTTGTGCCCTGCGTGGGGGCCAACTGCTATTTCGATCCACGTCACCGGCCCTACTGGCCACACCATCCGGATCCGAACAAGGGGCCGCACCGGCCGCACTATCCCGATCGGGACAAAGATCCGCAACACGCCAGGAGCAATCCCGACGACCAGCGTCAACACGAGTACGCGAATCCCGGCTATGGATCTCCGTCGTCGCGCGACTACAACCCGCAGCCGCGCCTCGGCGCGGGCGACCGGCCGCCCAACGGGCGCGGCAGGAGTTGATGAAGCAGGGGCTCCCCGCGGGAGCGCGTGGGCGACGGGGCCTCGAGATCGCGATCTTCATCGTGGGATTCCTCGCTACCTGGTCGGTGCGGGCGACCGTGCTCTACTCCGTGGACGAAGCGATTCCATCGGATTCATGGCGCGCTGTCTATTCGAACTTCCTCAAGCTGATCATCTGGGTCATGCCCGCGTTCGGCTTTGTACGCTGGGCGCGACAAGCGTCGCCCGCGCAGTACCTCGGCCTCGCCGTCCTCCCGGGAGTTCGGCAGTGGATCCTGTGCCTTACCGCCACCGCGCTCTATTTGTGCGGTGTGCTCGCATTCGAATCGGTCTTGGATGGGAGGTCGCTCCGGTCGCTCACCTCCCTGGCCGCGCTAGGCGTGTCCTCGATCGCGGTCTCCTCGCTGCTGGAAGAGATTCTGTTCCGCGGTCTCGTGCTGCGCGAGTTGAGAGAAGTCTTCGCCGAGGGAGGAAGTGCGAACCTGCTCACTTCGCTGCTTTTCCTGACCGTTCACCTACCCCACTGGCTGTGGCAAGGCGGGGCGAGCAGTGTCCTGATTGCGAACGCGTCGGGCGTGTTCGCATTGAGCCTGTTCCTCGGGTGGCTTTACTTTCGCAGCGGCTCGATCTGGCCGCCGGTCACCGCCCATTTCGCGTACAACCTGCTCGCCTCGCTGCTCGTTGGGCACGCTGGCTGAGCTCGCCGTGTGCCTGGTCGTGCCGGGAGCCGTTAGCCTCTGACGACGCGCGCGTCCCGGCCGTCACCCTGGATGAACACGCGATCCCCGACCCGCACTGCGGCGTCGGCGGGCTGCGTGACGGTGACCGACCCGCCGCCGTCCAGGTGCACGAAGATGTGCTGGCCCGGTCGCCGATCGACGTAACGGTTTTCGATCGCGTTGCCGGCGAGGCCGCCGCCCACGACGCCGAGCACGGTCCCCACGTTGCGGCCGCTGCCGCCGCCGAACTGGTGCCCGATGACGCCGCCCGCAACGGCGCCGAGAACAGCCCCGACACCGAGCTGGTGGTCGCCTTCGAGCTCGACCGCCTCGATCTTGGTGACGACCCCGTAGCGCACCGACTGCTCGCCGAGCTCGGGGCCCCCGCGCCCGACCGCGCTCGCGCACGCGCCGAGCGACGCTGCCAGGAAGATGATGATCGCTGCAAAGGAAGCTTTCATGGTTCGTCTATCCAATCCGATGATCAGTGAGGATAGGGTCGAGTTAACGTGCTAGCTGCGTCCCGACGATGACGGCCAGCGCGGATTCGATCGCAGCTGTCACCAGCGGGCGCCGCCCGCGAGCGTCATCCTGGGGGCTTGCCGGACCCGCGCACACCAGACAACCCGGCCCCGAAGGCTCGCCGATCCGGTGAAGGCGATGCCGGGGACGCCTCGTGGCATTCGGCCGCGCGGTTGCCCGCCGCCGTCATCTCGAGCACGCAGGCATAGGCTCTGAACGCCGCGGGGCTCGTGAGGACGCCCGCATGGTCCTCGTTGAAGCCCATCACGCCCGCCGCCTGTGCCTGAGCCCACCGATCGAGCTGACTCTCGAGGCTCACGACACCGTCGCCGCTCGCCACCCGGAACCCCGGGCCGTCCTTGTACGCAAAGAAAAGGTAATGCTTGACCGTGTGCGGAATCGGATCTTCCTGGAGCGACCGGATGAACTGTCCTTCAGGGACGAGATCCGCCCAGCTCTGTACGGGCACTGGCATGAGCTCCGCACCGAGCCGCGCGGCCGGAACGCCGCCCCAGGGCGTCGCGAGCGAGACGAAGAGATCGACGTAGTCATTCCTCGCGGCTGCATTGA
>Ga0126383_10000680_pt1 | contig 19507 bp, 17 predicted proteins | sample PanSoiMetPlot_35_FD_96882 | JGI IMG/M metagenome (GOLD analysis project Ga0126383, IMG submission 96882) | Tropical forest soil microbial communities from Panama - MetaG Plot_35 | ecosystem: Environmental > Terrestrial > Soil > Tropical forest > Bulk soil | place: Panama | collected 2016-02-17
AGACAATGATCGTGTCCTCCAGCTCCCGGGATGGTTGCCTCGCAATAAGCCCACAAAACCGTCAGTTGAGGATCAGTGCAGCACAGCAGCAGCGTAATCGCTTACGCTCTCACCGGTCGACTTCTTGAAAATGGAGATAACAATCGAGTCAGTAGAATCGAGCAAGCTCAAACGAGGCGCCATGGGGGAATTGGCTGAAAGCATTTTCCGTTTATCAGCGCTCGTTGGCACGGCACTTGACAAGCCTATCAAGTATTTCTTGGGCCTGAGAGATTCTACGGCGGTTCATTGGGATCGAAGCCGTCGCTGCGAATCCTGCGACTGTCAACTCTTTCATTGTTTCGATTCCGGCGGACGCGAATTCGGGCCCGGTCGCCTCTAATGCCCTCGGTCAAGATGAAATTGAGCGTAGGCGTAACTTGGTAAGGATGCTGTTTAATGATTATTGGAACGGAGCTTATGAAAAGCCGGCGGCGTTCGGGGAGCGGCTTGACCAAGCCGAAGATTATCTGAACGAGCGATTAGCAGCGAGCGGCGAAATCTGGCAGCTCGATGCAAAGGCGAGGGTAATGCTAGGCTTACCACCTACGAAGAGTATTGCAAACTTTCGCCGACGTTAAAGTCAATGCAAAACAGTTTCCTCCATTCCCTGCTCAACTGACTCTATCTCGCATACTTTGATATCGATGTGCGGGAACTGATTTTTGAGTAGCAAGCCTGCTCTCACTGCATCCTCATAGCGTCGGTGGACGGAATCAATTCGACCATTGATTTGGAGGACAAAGCTCCAATTTGGGAGGCTGTCAGATGTTGCGATTCCATTTTTCATGATGCACCACCATCATCACCCGAGACACTCGGCAGGCATGCTCGACGCTCAACACTTTAAGTTAATGTTCGGTTAAATTGGTTTCATTTGGCCCCGAAAGCGAGCCGCGCGGTGGCCTCAGAGAAGCTGCGCCCGATCAGTTCGATCAAAGCTGATGTCTGCTATTGGACGTGAAGCGGACGTCGAGTGGCCGCGCTTCAATGTCCGCTTATGGCCCTTTTGGAAGTCGAGCACCGCTTTTCACACGCAAGAAGAATGGCCCCAGCAGCAACCTAGCAATCCAGTCTCTAGTTTTGGTGTGGATATGTTTGTTAATCAGGATTGGAGTGGGTAATTCTGCCCCCTATTTTTAACAGGCGTCGAATGCCTACCCATCGATGTCTGCTATAGGGGTAATAGCGGACATTGCTTGCACCACCGCGCATGTCTGCTTTTGAGCGATAACGAACATTATTTTGGAGCTTGAAGACGTCTTCCGCCTTCAAACGGTAATTCGATTGTGCCGGCCATTGCGGCGCACTGCTCTCTTGGCACGGCAACCATGCGCCCGTCAGTTTTTCGGCAATTGCCCGATCCGAGTTGATAGCCGCTTTTGCAGGGCTCCCCCGTATACGGATAAAAGTCGGCATTGCGATTCACACAGTACGCTTGAGGGTCGGACGGAGCTTGGGCGTCCGTTTGAGCGGCGCTCGCCAAGATCGACATCAACCACATCGCAAGGCAGGCAACTAAGCGCATGACGTACCGTGGACAGATCTATAGTGTTGCCTTAATACCCGCGAACGTGATCACCTTTGCCCATTTCTCAATCTCGTCGGCGACAAATTTGCCGAACTCCGCGGATGTCCCCACCATCGGCTCAACGCCTAATGTAATGAGGCGTGCCTTGAGGACGGGGTCAACGACACCGCCGCTGATCTCCGCGTTGAGCTTTTCAACGACCACGGTCGGCGTGCCCATAGGCACGCAGATACCAAACCAACCGACCGCTACGTAGCCCGGCAGGAATTCGCCGATAGCCGGAACGTTCGGCAGCGCTTCCGCACGTGCTGCAGTGGTGACCCCAAGGGCGTGGAGCCGGCCATCTCTGACATACTCGATCGCCTGAGGCATTGGACTGAAATAGAAATCCACCTGCCCGGCGAGGAGATCGGGCATCAGATTGGTGCGATACGGCACGTGAATGAAGTCGACACCAGTCATCATCTTGAATAGTTCGCCGCAGACATGAGGCGTAGTCCCGATTCCCTGGGAGGCCATGTTGACCTTGCCTGGATTTGCTTTGGCATAGGCGATGAGCTCAGGGATGGTTTTTGCCGGAAACGACGGATTAAAGGCCATTACAAAGGGAGTGCCGCCAATACTTGCGACCGGTGCGATGTCACGGCTGAAATTGAAATTCAGATTTGTATATAGCGCGGCGTTGACCGCTGTCGTTGAGACAGCAATGAGTAGCGTATAGCCGTCCGGCGGCGCCTTCGCGACAATTTCAGTGCCGATGTTACCAGCGGCACCCGCCCGGTTATCGACGAAGAACTGTTGGCCGAGTCGCTCGGATAGCCATTGACCGACGAGCCGCGCGATAATGTCGGGCGCTCCGCCGGGAGGGAAGGGGACGACGATGTGTACTGGACGCACCGGGTAGTCGGATGCGCTGGCGTTGCCAATGAGGGAAGGACACGCGGCTGCGACTGTTGCAAAATGCAAAAATTTACGACGGGGGAACTTCATGGTGATGCCCCGCAAACTTAAGCTTCTTCACTGACACCATCAATCATATCGAACAGCCGATTTCACTGAATTAAGGAACAGTTGCTTTGTTGATAACGAAGTTCAGCTTGGGTTTTGGCCGCGGACGCATCCAACCATTGCTTCAGCGGTAGTCCATTCTGGTTTTTTACTATTTCATCATACGCATGTGTCGACTCGGCTTCGTACATCTGGCCGACCACAAAGTCGGTTGATACCCCTCGTATAAACCTCGACATCTCACCCATTGCGGGATCATCACGGCTCTTCAGCCCCTCCACAAAGTCGCGCCCCGCCCTTAGGCCGATTTGAAATAACCGTTGCTGCTCTTTCTCATCGTGAAACAATTGCGCATAGGTGGAGCACCTAAACGCGCCCGACATTTTTTCGCCGAAGCCGCCTATTTCCGCATCACTGGCGGCAAGGGAGGGTGACGAAACCGCAATCATGCTAATGACTATAGTTGCAACAATTGCGGCGCGGCCCATGACTGGCTTGTCGATCACGATAGTCCCCCATGTCCGTCGATCAGTATAGGCAAGGCTGAGCAAAATCCCCTAAAGGCCCAGGACATGAAGTGCTTAAATGCGTTTTTGTCGCTACTTTCGCTTTTCATTCGCAATATCGTGGGCCATACAAGAAATTAGTCGCGTCTGCTCTCGCAGCAGCTGTGATTTCCGCAGTTTTCATTTCACTTCCGTCAGCGCATCGAAAACAAGTGAATTGTAACGTGCGGCGGTGAACAGTTGCGATACGCCGGTCCACGAATTACTTCAATAGTTCAGTGGCTTCCTTGAATTAAAACGAACGACGGCGAAACACGGTGAACGAGGTTCTTGGTGGAGCCAGGGGGAGTCGAACCCCCGACCTCTTGAATGCCATTCAAGCGCTCTCCCAACTGAGCTATGGCCCCTCCAGGGTTCAGGGATCAGATATCAGTAATCAATAGTCAGAAGGCACAAGGATCTGATTACCGAATACTGACAACTGATTCCTGATCATCGTTCCTCCTCGTTTTCGATATCGCCACCGATGATATCGGTGACATCGGCGTCTTCTTCTTCCTGTTCCTCGATGAAGGCGTCGTCGTCGAGGCTCTCGTCCATTTCGACTTCTTCCTCTTCGACCTCCGGTTCCGTCGATGCAGGCTTCTTGGCGGTTGCCCCCTGAGCCTCGGCATCAGCCTCTTCGAGCGACACGGTCTCGACCTCGGCCGGCTCGGGCGCGGCAACCTCCTCCGCCGGAACAGGCGGTCGCGCCACGACCGGGGCCACTGGCGCCGGCTCCGGCCGCGTCGGCCGGGTCGCCACCACAACCTCATACACCGCCCCGCATTTCGGGCAGTGGATCGGATCTTTGTTCAAATCGTAGAATTTGGCGCTGCAACTGGCGCACAGCCTTTTAGTACCCAGTTCGGGTTTCGCCACGGTACGGTCCTTCGCGCAATTTGGGTGCTTCACTTGGCTAGTCGGAGCGCGGCTGTCAATAGTCGATCCGGTGCGCTTGGCGGGCAAAACAACCGGATGACGGCTCGCCGCAGCCCATGTTAGAGGCCCCCCTTTGAGACGCGCAGCAGCGGTTGTGGCATACGTGTGCTCCGGACACCGCAATGCATCCCGTTCCGCTTACTGCCCGCCGCAATGGCCCCCTGACCGGTCGCGTCCAGGTGCCGGGCGACAAGTCTATTTCCATTCGCGCGCTGATTTTGGGGGCGCTTGCGGTCGGCGAAACCCGCATCGCCGGGATGCTCGAGGGCGAAGACGCCCTCAATACTGCCAAAGCCATGCGGGTCCTTGGTGCCGGTGTGGAGCGCACGGGCGACCGGCTATGGCGCATTCGCGGTGTCGGCGTGGGCGGCTTTGCCGAACCCAAACAGCAGCTCGATTTTGGCAATTCCGGCACCGGCTGCCGACTGGCGCTCGGCGCCGTCGCCGGCTGCCCAATCACGGCGACATTCGACGGCGACGCCTCGTTGCGCAGCCGACCGATGCGCCGCGTGCTCGATCCCTTGGAGCGTATCGGCGCCCGCACACTCGCCTCGACGGAGGGCCGCTTGCCGTTGACGCTCGCCGGTGCGCGCGATCCGATCCCGATCGTGTTTCGGCCGCCGGTTCCTTCGGCGCAGCTGAAATCGGCGACATTACTGGCTGGCCTCTCGGCGCCGGGTGAAACCACGGTGATTGAAGCCGAAGCGACCCGCGATCATACCGAGAAGATGCTTAAATATTTCGGCGCCGAGTTGCGCGTCGACCCGTTCGAGGCCAACGGGCGGTGCATCCGCCTGGCCGGTCAGCCGGAACTGGTACCGCAGCCGATCACGGTGCCAGCCGATCCGTCATCGTCGGCGTTCCCGCTGGTCGCCGCGTTGCTCGTTCCCGGCTCTGACATCATTCTCAAGAGCGTGATGATGAACCCGCTGCGCAGCGGCCTATTCACCACGCTTGCTGAGATGGGGGCTGCGATCGAGACGATCGAGCGGCGCGCGGAAGGCGGCGAAGAGGTTGCCGACCTGCGTGTGCGCGCCGGACCATTGCGTGCCGTCGAGGTGCCTGGCGCGCGGGCGTCGGCAATGATCGACGAATATCCGGTCCTCGCGGTGGCGGCGTCCTTTGCTGAAGGCGTCACCGTGATGCGCGGACTGAAGGAACTGCGGGTCAAGGAATCCGATCGGCTGGCGGCGACCGCAGCACTGCTGCGCGCTAATGGAGTGAAGGTCGAGATTGAGGGCGACGATCTCATCGTCGAAGGGCGCGGCCGTCCCGCCGGCGGCGGCGTGGTCACGACCCATATGGATCATCGCATTGCCATGGCGGCGCTGGTTCTCGGGCTTGGGAGCGAACGGCCGGTGCGCATCGATGACGGCAGTTTCATCGCCACGAGCTTTCCGGGCTTCGTCGAACTGATGAGCTCGCTAGGCGCCGACTTATCGTGACCAACGATGCGATCATCACTGGTCGCGGCCGCCTACTCATAATAAATGCGGCGGCGAAAGGCAGCCGACGATGATCATTGCGATCGATGGTCCCGCCGCGTCGGGCAAAGGCACCATCGCGCGGCAAATCGCGTCGGTCTATGGCCTGCACCATCTCGACACCGGGCTTCTGTACCGGGCCGTCGCCAAAGCCATGCTCGATGCCGGCTATCCGCCCGATGACGCCAAGCATGCCATCGAGATCGCCAGCCGGCTCGATCCAAAGAAATACGAAGAAAATACGCTGAAATTGCAGCCAATCACCGAAGCCGCCTCGGTGGTGGCCGCGATCCCGCAGGTCCGCCAGGCTTTGATGAACTATCAGCGGGAATTTGCGACACGGCCGCCCGGCGCTGTGCTCGACGGCCGCGACATCGGCACCGTCATTGCGCCAGGCGCCGACGTGAAACTCTTCGTGGTCGCTTCACCGGAAGTGCGCGCCGCCCGTCGCCTCATTGAATTGCGCGCGCGCGGCGAGACCGCCGACGAGCGCGAGGTGCTGGCCGGCCTGTTGCGGCGGGACGAGCGGGATTCGCGGCGCACCGCGGCCCCGCTCAAAGCGGCGCCGGACGCGCACTTGCTCGACACCACGCATTTGGGTATAGACGCCGCGTTCCGGGCCGCCGTCGATATTATCGAGGCTGTTCGAGCGGGCCGAAGGCGCCGTTAACGGTGTTTTCGTCATCGGAGGTAAAGCCCGTTCACCGCTTCGACCGTGTCTCGTTGCGACGCCGCTGACGGCGCAAAAACTGCGTCCGGAATGTAACCCGTCCGACCGTATGGCATTGACCCCAACCATCGGGCTCGCCGGTGGTGACCATCCGTTCGGCTCGTCTCAACCTTGGGGTCGGGAGTAGTTTATGGCTCAAGTCTCGGCTCAGTCCGCTGCCGCGCCGTCGCGCGAAGATTTCGCCAAATTAGTCGATGAATCCTTCAGTGACGGTCATTTGCAGGAGGGTTCGGTCGTCAAAGGCACCGTTGTCGCTATCGAACGGGATGTCGCGGTCATCGATGTCGGATTGAAGACCGAAGGCCGCGTTGCAATGCGGGAATTCGCGGGTCCCGGCCGCGCGGCCGAGATCAAGGTCGGCGACACCGTCGAGGTCTATCTCGAAAGGATTGAAAACGCGCTCGGCGAAGCTGTGTTGTCGCGCGACAAGGCCCGCCGCGAGGAAAGCTGGGGCAAGCTCGAGAAGGCCTTCCAGAACAATGAAAAGGTCCAGGGCGTCATCTTCAATCAGGTCAAAGGCGGCTTCACCGTCGATCTCGACGGCGCGGTCGCTTTCCTGCCGCGCTCGCAGGTCGACATCCGGCCGATCCGCGACGTGTCGCCGTTGATGAACAATCCGCAGCCGTTCCAGATTTTGAAAATGGACCGCCGGCGCGGCAATATCGTTGTATCGCGCCGCACCGTGCTTGAGGAAACCCGCGCCGAACAGCGGCAGGAGCTGGTGCAGAACCTCGAAGAGGGGCAAGTCATCGACGGCGTGGTCAAGAACATCACCGACTACGGCGCCTTCGTCGATCTCGGCGGCATTGATGGCCTGTTGCACGTCACCGACATCGCCTGGCGGCGGGTCAATCATCCGTCCGAGGTGCTCAATATCGGCCAGCAGGTGAAGGTCAAGATCATCAAAATCAACCACGAGACACATCGCATCTCGCTCGGCATGAAGCAGCTGCTCGACGACCCATGGCAGGGCATCGAGGCGAAATATCCGGTCGGCGCGCGGTTCAAGGGCCGCGTCACCAATATCACCGACTATGGCGCCTTCGTCGAACTCGAGCCCGGTATCGAGGGCCTTATCCACGTCTCTGAGATGTCGTGGACCAAGAAGAACGTCCATCCCGGCAAGATCGTCTCGACCTCGCAAGAGGTCGAGGTGCAGGTGCTCGAAGTCGATCCGGTCAAACGCCGCATCTCGCTCGGACTCAAGCAGACGATGCGCAACCCGTGGGAAGTGTTCGTCGAGAAATATCCTGCCGGTTCGGTCGTCGAAGGCGAAGTCAAGAACAAGACCGAATTCGGTCTGTTCCTCGGCCTCGACGGCGACGTCGACGGCATGGTTCACCTGTCCGATCTCGATTGGAAGCGCCCAGGCGAGCAGGTCATCGAGGAATATAAGAAGGGCGATAAGGTCAAGGCGCAGGTTCTCGACGTCGACGTCGAGAAGGAGCGCATCTCACTCGGCATCAAGCAGCTCGCGGAAGGCGCGGCAGCCCCGGCCGATTCGACAGCTGGCGATCTCAAAAAGGGCGCCGTCGTCACCTGCGAAGTGCTCGAGGTCAAGGAGGGCGGCATCGAGGTCAAGATCGTCGGTACCGAATATACGTCTTTCATCAAACGCTCCGAACTGGCGCGCGATCGTTCCGAGCAGCGTCCCGATCGATTCGCGGTCGGCGAGAAAGTCGATGCCCGCGTCACCCAGTTCGACCGCCGCTCGCGCCGGGTCTCGGTCTCGATCAAGGCGCTGGAAGTCGCGGAAGAGAAGGAAGCGATTGCCCAATATGGATCATCGGATTCCGGGGCGACGTTGGGCGACATTCTCGGAACCGCGCTCAAACGCAAAGGCGAAGAAAACGAAACCGGTGACAAGGACGAGGCGGAATAGAGGACCGGCCGAGCTTACCCGCAATGCCGCACTGGTGCGCCTAGAAGGCGAATAAGGGATAATAGCCATGTCGCTTGATGCCGATCTCATCGTCGATCGCCGCCGGATGCGGCGGAAGCTCAGCTTCTGGCGGGTCGCGACGATCGTCCTCATCGTGCTTGGCATTGCCGGCGCGGCCGTGCTGTCCGGCAACCGCAATTATGGTTTCGGCGTGCGCCCTTACATCGCGCGGGTGACCATTTCGGGCTTGATTCGAGGCGACCAGAATCGCACCGCACAGCTCGATCGATTGGCTCGGGCCAGTTTGGTGCGAGCGGTGATTGTCCATGTTGACAGTCCGGGCGGCACAACTGCCGGTTCGGAGCAGCTGTTCAACGCGCTGGGGCGGGTGCGGGAGAAGAAACCGCTGGTCGTGGTGGTCGACAGTTTGGCGGCCTCCGGCGGCTATATCACCGCGCTTGCCGGCGACCATATCGTCGCGCAACAGACTTCACTGGTCGGCTCGATCGGCGTGCTGTTCCAGTATCCCAATGTCGCCGATCTGTTCGACAAGCTCGGCGTAAAGGTGGAGTCGGTCAAATCGACGCCGCTGAAGGCGGCCCCAGACGGTTTCGAACCGACCAGTCCCGAAGCCCGCGCCGCGTTGAATTCGATTATTCAAGACTCCTACACCTGGTTCAAAGGAATCGTGCAGGATCGCCGCCACCTTAACGACTCGCAATTGCAGACCGCCGCCGATGGGCGGGTCTTTACCGGACATCAGGCAGTCGATTTGAAGTTGATCGACGAGCTCGGTGATGAGCGAACCGCACTGGCGTGGCTCGGCAAGGAAAAGAGCATCGACACCAAACTGCCGGTGCGCGACTATGATCTGCACAGCCGCCTCAGCGACCTGACCTTCCTGCATGCGGCAGCGCTTGCGCTCTTGAATGCGGTGGGACTGAACACGGTGGCCGAGCGCTTTGAATGGAGTACGGCGATGCAGGGTTTCAATCTTGACGGTCTATTGGCCCTTTGGCACCCTGCCGATACGAACTGAGCTTCTGCGCCAGCGTGCCGGTTCGGCACGCGAGGCAGCATTCGCGGGGCGAGGCATGATCAAGTCAGAACTGGTCCAAAGAATCTCGGCACAGAACCCTCATTTGTATCAGCGCGACGTCGAGAACATCGTCAACGCCATTCTTGGCGAGATTGTCACGGCGATGTCGCGCGGCGATCGCGTCGAATTGCGCGGCTTCGGCGCGTTTTCGGTCAAGCAGCGTCCGGCGCGCACCGGCCGCAATCCGCGTACCGGCGCCCATGTTGCCGTCGACAAGAAATGCGTGCCGTTCTTTAAGACCGGCAAGGAAATGCGCGAGCGCCTCAATCGGCCGGGCGAAGGTTGACCGGCGGCGCGCGATCGGCCGGTAATGTAATCCGCAAGATCATCGCGGCCGTCATCCTCGTGCCGCTCGCCGTCGTGATCATCGCGTTTGCCGTCGCCAACAGGCAGATCGTCACCGTATCGCTTGATCCGCTCAGCGCCGAACATCCGGCGGCTTCGCTGACGCTGCCGCTATTTGCGCTGGTCATCGTCCTTCTCGTTGTTGGCGTCTTGATCGGCGGCGTCGCAGCCTGGCTGCGGCAGTCGAAGTGGCGGCGCACCGCCCGCCGGCTGGAGCGCGAGATCACCGACCTGCACACCGAAATCGAGGCGCTCAAACGGGCCGCCGGCGTCTCCGGCACCGGCGTTAACGCCCCCGCCGCGGCGCCCGAGCGGCTGCAATTGCGGCCGCCGAGTGTTAGCCATTAGCGCGGTCTGGCAGCGGGCTGCACGGGCTTGCAAGACAAAGCCGCCGTCGCGATGTAGAACGGGCAGCGTTCGGCCCATAGCGGTTGGTTCGTTAACCCGATGCCAGCCGATGCCCGGTAAGCCTGAATAGGAAGATGTCGCTCATCGTCAAAATTTGCGGCCTGTCGACGCCGGAGACGCTGGACGCCGCGCTGGGGGCGGGCGCCGACATGGTGGGATTCGTGTTCTTCCCGCCATCGCCGCGGCATCTGCAATTCGAGGTTGCCCGCGCGCTCGGCCAGCGAGTGCGCGGCCGCGCGCAAAAGGTAGCGCTGACGGTCGATGCGGATGCGGCGTTTTTACAATCAGTCGTGGACGCCTTGCGTCCCGACATATTGCAATTGCACGGCGCGGAAGCCGTCCCGCAGATGCAGGCGATCCGGTGCAAGTTCGGCCTGCCGGTGATGAAGGCTGTGCCGATTGCCGTTAAGGACGATCTGGCGCGCATTGGCACCTACGCTACCGTCGCCGATCGGTTGCTGTTTGACGCGCGCGCGCCTCGCGATGCCACCCGCCCCGGCGGGCTGGGCAACACCTTCGATTGGCATCTTCTGCAAGACGTGCAGCCCGGCGTGCCGTTCATGCTCTCGGGCGGGCTCGACGCCGACAACATCGCCGAGGCGCTGCGTATCACCCGTGCGGCGGGCATCGACGTCTCTTCCGGCGTCGAATGCGCTCCCGGAGTGAAAGACGTCGACAAGATCATTGCCTTTGTACGTGCGGCGCGAGGTGCGGCCGCCCAGCACGTTCATTCGGCGGCGTAGGAACTCCGTGCAATGACAGCGCAGCAACTCAACTCGTTCCGCACCGGTCCGGACGAGCGCGGCCACTTCGGTATCTATGGCGGCCGCTTCGTCGCCGAGACCCTGATGCCGCTCGTGCTTGAGCTGGAAAAGGCCTACGCCGCCGCCAACTCCGATCCCGCGTTCAAGCAAGAGATGGACGGTTATCTGACCCATTACGTGGGCCGCCCGTCGCCGCTGTATTTTGCCGAGCGCCTCACGCGCCATTGCGACGGCGCCAAGATCTACCTCAAGCGCGAGGAGCTCAATCACACCGGTGCGCATAAAGTGAATAATGTGCTCGGCCAGATCCTGCTGGCGCGGCGCATGGGCAAAAGCCGCATCATCGCCGAGACCGGCGCCGGCATGCACGGCGTCGCCACCGCGACGCTGTGCGCGCGCTTCGACCTCGAATGCATCGTCTATATGGGCGCGGTCGACGTCGAGCGGCAAAAGCCGAATGTGTTCCGCATGAACATGCTCGGCGCCAAAGTGGTGCCGGTGCAATCCGGCGCCAAGACGCTCAAAGACGCGATGAATGAGGCGCTGCGCGACTGGGTGACCAACGTCGAATCGACTTTCTACTGCATCGGCACCATCGCCGGCCCGCATCCCTATCCGATGATGGTGCGCGACTTTCAGTCGATCATCGGCCGCGAGACTCGCGAGCAAATGCAGGCGGCGGAAGGCCGCCTGCCGGATTCGCTGATCGCTTGCATTGGCGGCGGCTCGAACGCGATGGGACTCTTCCATCCGTTCCTTGACGACCGCAACATCGAAATTTACGGCGTCGAGGCGGCCGGTCATGGTCTCGCCAGCGGCATGCATGCTGCCTCGATCGCCGGCGGCCGCTCGGGCGTGCTGCACGGCAACCGCACCTATCTCCTCATGAACGATGACGGGCAGATCAACGAAGCGCATTCGATTTCGGCCGGCCTCGATTATCCCGGCATCGGTCCGGAGCATTCCTGGCTGCACGATGTCGGCCGCGTCACCTTCTTGTCGGCGACAGACGACGAGGCGGTCAACGCTTTCCAACTGCTGTCGAAACTCGAAGGCATCATCCCCGCGCTCGAACCGGCGCACGCGATCGCCAAAGTGCTCGAGCTCGCGCCGGGCAAGCCCAAGGATCACCTCATGGTGGTCAATTTGTCGGGACGCGGCGACAAGGATCTCGATACGGTCTCGCATCATCTCGGAAGCAAAGCGCGATGAATGGCCGGGGCGAGACCGGCCGCATCGATCGGCGCTTTGCGGCATTGAGCAAGCTGGGCCGCGCCGCGCTCGTCACTTTCACCATGGCCGGCGATCCCGATTACGCGGCGTCGCTTGCGATCCTCAAGGCACTGCCCAAAGTCGGCGCCGACGTGATCGAGCTCGGCATGCCGTTCACCGATCCGATGGCCGACGGACCGGCAGTTCAGGCCGCGGGATTGCGCGCGCTCAAAGCGGGACAGACGCTGAAAAAGACGCTCGCCGCGGTGCGCGACTTCCGGGCCGGCGACGACGCGACGCCGATCGTGCTGATGGGTTATTACAACCCGATCTATATATACGGCGTCGACCGTTTTCTCGCCGACGCCAAAGCCGCCGGCGTCGATGGCTTGATCGTCGTCGATTTGCCGCCTGAGGAAGATTCCGAGCTATGCCTGCCGGCGATGCAAGCGGGGCTTAATTTCATCCGCCTGGCTACTCCGACCACCGACGAAAAACGCCTGCCCACGGTGCTGACCAATACGTCGGGCTTTGTCTATTACGTCTCCATCACCGGGATCACCGGCGCTGCGGCGCCGGACACCGCCAAAGTCGCGGCCGCGGTGGCGCGGATCAAGCGGCACACGAACTTGCCGGTCTGTGTCGGTTTTGGCGTGCGGACGCCTGCGCATGCGCGCGCTATCGCCGAGGGCGCCGATGGCGTCGTCGTAGGCTCGGCGCTGGTGGAGGCCGTGCGTCACAGTCTCGGGCCGGACTCCAAACCGACCGCCGCGACTGTCGCGGCGGTGACCGATCTTGTTCGCGCCTTGGCCGAGGGTGTGCACGCCGCGCGCGTCACCGCTAAAGCATAGCAAAGCTTCATTTCGGGCGTTTCCCGCGAGGAGTGAGTCGCGAGTGGCGGGTGTTCTCCATTCGCCGGTGCGTGCTGGTTGAATTCCACTCCTCCGCGCCACACATAAGGCGATCATACTGGAGGGGTTGTCATGGCCCGCGATGTGCCCCGCGATTGGATGTGGTCGGAAGCGTGCGAGATGCTGGCGCGCGCCGAACGCATGCATCGCGAGCTGTTTCGGCCGTCGACCCGGCAAGCGCAATTGCCGGCATGGGAGCCGCCGGTCGATATTCTGGAAACCGAATCTGAAGTTTTGGTGCTGGTCGCGCTCCCGGGCGTCGACCCGGACGATGCGCAGGCTTTGATCGAGGACGGCGATCTCGTCATTGCCGGGACGCGCCTTGTGCCGGAGCAGTTGCGCACCGCGACAATCCATCGGCTCGAACTGCCGCAAGGACGCTTCTACCGGCGTCTGCGCTTGCCGGCCGGCCGTTATGCCGGCGTGCGCCGCGCGGCTGCCGCCGGTTGTTTGATCGTGACGCTGCAGAAAGCAGGACCCCAACGTGGCTGAACAAGAAATGAGCGCAAAAGAGGGCGCCTCGACCGGCGCCGGCTCGGTGCCGCCTTTGCCGCCCGACGCGCTGATCATCGTGCCGGTGCGCAACACCGTGCTGTTTCCCGGCCTGGTGCTGCCGATCAGCCTCGGCCGTCCGAAATCGATCGCCGCGGCACAACAGGCCGTGCGCGATCAACGCCAGGTCGGCATCCTGCTGCAGCGTGCCGCCGAGGTCGAGGAGCCGACCGCGATCGACATGCACCGCATGGGCGCGCTCTCCAATGTCGTGCGTTACATCACCACCCCGGACGGCAGTCACCATCTTGTCTGCCAGGGCGAGCAACGCTTCCAGATCGTAGAATATCTCGGCGGCTGGCCGTTTCTGGTCGCCCGCGTCTTACGGATTCCGGAGCCGGAGATCCGCACGCCCGAGATCGAGGCGCGCTTCGTCAATCTGAAAGCGCAAGCGGTGGAAGCCGTTTCGCTCTTGCCGCAAGCGCCGGCTGAACTTGTGGCCGCGATCCAGTCGATCGAGGCGGCGCCGGCGCTTGCCGATCTTGCCGCCGCCTACATGGATATCAAGCCGGAGGAAAAGCAGGAAATCCTGGAAACAGTCGACATCACCGCGCGGATGGACAAGGTTTCGCGCTTGCTGGCGCACCGCATCGAGGTGTTGCGGTTGTCTCAGGAAATCGGCCGGCAGACCAAGGCGGCGCTCGACGAGCGCCAGCGCGAAGTGCTGTTGCGCGAACAGATGGCGGCGATCCAGCGTCAGCTCGGCGAAGGCGAGGAGGGCAAGGCCGCCGAGATGGCCGAGCTCGACAAGGCGATCAGCACTGCCAGCATGCCGAAAGAGGTCGAGGATCAGGCACGCAAGGAATTGCGCCGCCTGCAGCGCATGCCGGAAGCCGCCGGCGAATACGGCATGGTGCGCACCTATCTCGATTGGCTGATCGAGCTGCCGTGGAAATTGCCGAACGAAAAGCCGATCGATATTGCGCAAGCGCGCCGCATACTCGATGAGGACCATTACGACCTGGAAAAGATCAAGCGGCGCATCATCGAATTCCTCGCCGTGCGCAAGCTTTCCCCGCAAGGCAAGGCGCCGATCCTGTGCTTCGTCGGCCCGCCCGGGGTCGGCAAGACCTCGCTCGGGCAATCGATCGCGCGCGCCATGGACCGTAAATTCACGCGCGTCAGCCTTGGCGGCGTCCACGACGAAGCGGAAATTCGCGGCCATCGGCGCACCTATATCGGCGCGCTGCCGGGCAATATCATTCAGGCGATCCGCAAGGCCGGTTCGCGCAATTGCGTGATGATGCTCGACGAGATCGACAAGCTTGGCGCCGGCATCCAGGGCGATCCTGGCGCCGCTTTGCTGGAAGTGCTCGATCCCGAGCAGAACAACACGTTCCGCGACAATTATCTCGGCGTGCCGTTCGACTTGAGCCGCGTGGTGTTCATCACCACCGCGAACATGCTCGACACCATTCCGGGTCCGCTGCGCGACCGCATGGAGATCATCACGCTCGCCGGCTACACCGCCGACGAGAAGATGGAGATCGCGCATCGCTATCTCATGCGCCGCCAAATGGAGGCGAACGGGCTTAAAGTCGGGCAGGCCGGAATCGACGACGAAGCCCTGCGCGAAATTATCCAAAGCTACACGCGCGAAGCCGGCGTGCGCGGCCTCGAGCGCCAGATCGGTCAGGTGTTGCGCCATGCGGCCGTGCGCATCGCCGAAGGCCAGAACGGGCCGATCCGAATCAGCCGCGGCGAGCTTGCCGCGATCCTCGGCGCGCCGCAGTTCGAGAGCGAAACCGCGATGCGCACGAGCGTTCCTGGTGTCGCCACCGGGCTCGCCTGGACGCCGGTCGGCGGCGATATCCTGTTCATCGAAGCGACCCGCGTGCCCGGCTCGGGCAGGCTGATCCTTACCGGCCAACTCGGCGAAGTGATGCGCGAGAGCGCGCAGGCCGCGCTCTCGATCGTGAAGAACCGCGCCACGGCATTCGGTATCGAGGTGAGCCGGTTCGAGAAGAGTGACATCCACATCCACGTGCCGGCCGGCGCGATCCCGAAGGATGGGCCAAGCGCCGGCGTCGCCATGTTCATGGCGCTGGTCTCGCTGATGACCGATCGCACCGTGCGCAGCGACACCGCGATGACCGGCGAGATCAGCCTGCGCGGGCTCGTTCTGCCGGTCGGCGGGATTAAGGAGAAGGTCGTCGGCGCGCATCGCGCCGGCATCCGGCGCATCATGCTGCCGGCGCGCAACCGCAAGGATTATGACGACATTCCCGAGATCGCGCGCAAGGAAGTCGAGTTCGTCTGGCTCGAGCGCGTCGAGGAGGCGGTCGCCGCGGCGCTTGAGCCGAAGAAGGCCGAAGCCGCGCCCGGCACGGTGCCGCAGCTTGCGGGAGCGGAAGCATAATGCATCCTCCCCCGCTTCGCGGGGGGAGGATGAACTTCATTCCATTCCGGGGGATTCAGCGCGCGATCGACCGGCGTGCCGGCGTGCTTGCCGCTCAATGCGCCATTTGTGCGCCAATTGCCGCCAAGATCGCGGTGATGCCGAAAGGCATCCATTGAAACAGCCGTAACACTCCGCCAAGACGCAGCGATATAGCCAGGTAGACGACGGCGTAACCGGCGAATTGTGCCGCCAGCCACGCTGCTTCTCTTCCTCGCCCATAGACGCCGAGGACAAAGAGCGCGATCGCCGACAGCGCGAAATTGATCGTGATGAGATGCCACATTCCGGTAAATACGCCGGCTTGCAAGGGATTGGCGATGCCCGCCTTGATCGGGCCGATAGAACATGCCGACGCCTGCGAAAGCGTGACCCGCCGTGCAGAGCAAAGCCGATAAACCGCCAGCCAGCATCCACCAGTTCATGCGCCAAACTCCGTTGTTCACGCCGTACCGCGGGCGTGCGCCAAATCGCTCAGGCAGAGAACGGCCGGTTTTCGCCCTTCAGCTGCGTCCTTAAGTTTCACCAGTCCGGTTCGATCCAACCGCGACGATGGGAATCGATCACTCCCGGCGGGAGCCGGTAATGCCGCAAACGGACCAGTGTGCCTTCACCATCCCGCTCCAGCAGAAACTTCTCTACTGCATACTCGCGCAGGAAGATAAGCGCCTCGTGGGTGAATAATTCTCACCCTTCTCGCTCCTTGCTTGTGCGAGGCGTCATGGCACTTAAGGAATCTCTTACATAAGTAATCATTCACAGAGATCGCAAAGGGGAGTCCTATGACGCTGAGCGAGCGCGTCTATTCCATCAATTATTTCAAGGCCGAAAGCATTGTCGAGCTCACCTGGCTGCCAGGAACGCAGGGGATGACCGACCAGGACTTCAAGGAAGGCTTGAACGTCTTTGCCGAGGCCGCTCTGCAACATCGCGCGAAAAACCTCATCATCGATATGCGTCAGTTTATGGGTCGACCATCCGCCGAGGTCGGCGCTTGGCGCGATGACGTCATTGTTCCGAAATATGAGAAGGCTGGTGTTAAAAAAATCGCCTGGATTTGGCCCGGCATGTCTGCCGACGAGGCAGGGACGGGTGCTGCTTATCAGCAGCGCTATTTTGCGGCGCGCGATGAGGCGATCAATTGGTGCGCGGCGCGCAGCTGATGAGCAGAGGCTCGGTCCCGCGACGACACTCTAATCCTTCTCCGGCAAATTCAGCGCGCGATCGACCAGCGCGCCGGCGCCGTTGAAATCGAAATTGCGGTAAAGGTTCTGTTTCGCCGCGAATGATGGCCCGCCATAGAATTTTTCATATTGCTGGTGGCGGCTGCCGAATTCCGAGCCGAGAAAATCCCAGATCAGCCGCATCAGCTTGATGCGGCTTTTGGCGTCGGCGGCGCCCGAACGCATGTAGCGGTCGATATCGGCGGCGCTCTCCGGATTGGCAAAATCGGCGTCCGACGATGGCAAGGTGATGAACGCCGAGCCCGCCATTTCGCGGATGATTTCCAGCATACGGCCGTTGAACTCCGACTGCATGGCGCTGGCCGCATAATACGCCGTCGCCGACGGCCACAGCACGCCATCCCTGATCGTGCCCATGGTCTCGTGCGCGAGCAGCATGGACTCATATATCGAAACCAGCGCAACCAATTCGCCCATCATGATCGTGACGGCGGCATTGGCGGCATTGCCGGTCATTTCGTTCATGCGCTGCGCCAGCCCGGCCATGAAGCGCAGCTTGGTCACATACCGCGTCTGCGCCTGGTGATTGCCGAGCAGGTGCGAGGGCGTCTTGCGCCACTGGTCGCGCGAGAGTTCGACATTGCGGTAAATGAAGACGCGCTCCCACGGCACGAATACATTGTCGAAGATCACGTAGCTGTCGGATTCGTCGAAGCGGCTCGACAGCGGATAATCGAAGGCACTGCCGGCGCGCGAGAATGGCCGGCGTGGATAGAGCTTGAGCCCATCGCTCTCGACCGGGATGGCGAGGCAGTTGGCGTAGTTCTCATCGCCCGGCTGCAGCGGCTGAATGCAGCTTAATTGAATGTAGTCGGAGATCGCGCCGCCGGTAGCGAGCTGTTGCGCGCCTTTGATGACGATGCCGTCGTCGCGTTCCTTGACCACGCCGGCATAGAGCGTCGGGTCGCTCTGCTGATGCGCCGGCTTGGAGCGGTCGATCTGCGGCGGCACGATCGCGTAAGTGCAATAGATGTGGCTGTCGCGCATGAACTCGTAGAAGGCGACGAGATTGTCGGCGAATTGCTGGCCGGCTGCGGCAAAGAACTGCGGCGTCGAGGCATAGCCGACAAAGAAGCCGGCGACATGATCGGGCGCGCGGCCCATGAGGCCGAAGGTCGCCTCCGCCCAAGTTTCCGAAAACAGCCGCCGCGCCCGCAGATCGGCATGACTGTGTGGAATCTGCCAGGCCCGATGCACCGGCTGGCCGGTTTTGGGCGAGACGAACGTCATGCGCTCGCGCAGTTCCGGGGACGCGGCGATGTCATAGAGGTTCGCGATCGAGCGTGCCGCGCCGCTAAAGGCCGGATGGGTGGTGACGTCTTTGACCCGCTCGCCGTCGACGAATACCCGCCGTCCATCCTTGAGCGAGCGAAGATATTCGGCACCCGTTCGCATCGGCAATTCTCCTCGGCTCGGCTGTATAGTGAGATTCGATCAGGCTAGATCGAGTACTGCAACCCGCTCGTCCCCGCGAAAGCGGGGACCCAATACTGCACCATCTTTAAAGCTAATCTGGATTCCGGCCGATGCGGGAATGAGAGCAAAAGGCCAGTAAGGAAAAGCAGCCCGTTTCGGGGTTAGTAGACGTCCGTTTGATACCGGCCGAATCCCTTAAGCTCGGCGAGGAATGCGCCGGCTTGGTCGAGCGAGCGCGCGCCATGCAGCGCGATGATATCGAGAAGGGCGCGCTCGACGTCCTTGCCCATGGCGATGGCGCCGCAGATATAAACATGGGCACCGGCAGCGATCCAAGTCCACAGGTCGCCGCCTTCTTCGCGCATGCGATCTTGGACGTAAAATTTACGCGCACCGTCGCGCGACCAGGCCAGCGACAGTCGGTTGAGAAAACCGGTCGCGTTCATGCCCAGGAGCTCGTCCTCGTAGAAGAAGTCGCAGTCGCGGCGCTGATGGCCGAAGAACAGCCAGTTGCGGCCCGGCGCCTTCACCGCCATACGATCGTGCAGGAAGGCGCGGAACGGCGCGATGCCGGTGCCGGGACCGATCATGACTATTGGCACGGACGGATCGTGCGGCAGTGCGAAGCCTTGCGCCTTCTGCACGTAAGCCTTGAACCTTGCGCCCGGCACGATGCGCTCGGCGAGGAATGTCGAAGCCACCCCCAAGCGGCGGCGGTCGCCCAATGTGTAGCGCACCGCATCGACCGTCAGGGCCACGCGCCGCGGATCGACTTTGGGAGAGCAGGCGATCGAGTAGAGCCGCGGCTGCAGCGCGTCGAGCGATTCGATGAAGGCTTCCGGATCGGGCCGGATGCCGGGAAATTTTTGCAAAGCCGCCAGCACGTCGAGCGTCGCGGCATCGCCGTCGGGGTCGGCGCCGCGCGCAAGCTCCTTCGCCTTCTGCCGGCGATCGCCGCCGGTGATGTAGGAGATCAGCTCGAACAGCAGGTCCGGCG
>Ga0126383_10000682_pt1 | contig 19496 bp, 16 predicted proteins | sample PanSoiMetPlot_35_FD_96882 | JGI IMG/M metagenome (GOLD analysis project Ga0126383, IMG submission 96882) | Tropical forest soil microbial communities from Panama - MetaG Plot_35 | ecosystem: Environmental > Terrestrial > Soil > Tropical forest > Bulk soil | place: Panama | collected 2016-02-17
GATCCGCTGCCGCCCGCTCCGCGGGCTGGATCATTGTTTGTGACATCTCCCCGGGGCTCACGCCCCGGGCTTTACGCTGTCGTGCGCTCCGCGCACTGTTGGTCAGTCAAGTATGTCATTACCCATTAATGGGGCTTCGCTCGTGACCGTCCAACGCCAACCACGCCGTGAACGGCGGGGCTAGAGAAATCTGATGAACAACGCACAATTCAGACACTACCCATCGGGTCAATTGATCCCGTCGTTACGGCTCCGGCACTGACGCGCTGATTACGAATTATTGATTTGGCGCAGTGGGTTTCGCGACCACCAGCGGATTTGCTTCCATCTCGCGGCGATAAAAAACCCGCGGCCGCTGGACGCTGCGTTTTTCCGGATCGGCAATCTTCTGTTCGCCTTCCGTAAACGCGATCCCCAGACCGATGCCGCGCGTCTGCTTCATCTTCTCTTGCTGCATCTGCGGCACGCGCTCAGTCGCATAGTCCAGCCATTCGCGGGCATTCACCACGCCGTCCCGCGGTTCGTTGTCGGCCGCCGCGGTCTTTAGGCCCTCTTCGACCAGGGCGTAGGTCAACAGGCCGTGACCGAGTTGGGCAGCCTCGAGCGCGGCCTGGTAACTCTGCGCGGCGGTAAGAATGTACATGCCTTTCTCGTAAGCCAGCTGGGCCAGCCCTTTCGAATTCATCGGGCCGCGCCGTTTCTCTTCCGCTTCCAACGCCTGGCCTGAGTTGCAGGCATCGATCACCATCAGGAGCGAGCCGGCGGCGATGCCTTCGACGGCGTCTTCCAACTCCTGATCGGAAATGCTGTGCGCCAGAATCGATTTCAAACCGGCTGCATCGAGCGCGTTTCGATCTCCGGTGTAACCCAGGTCGTGAGGAATCAGATAGAAGCGCTGACCTTGCGCCGTGCCGTGTCCGGCGAAATAGATGATCACCGCATCTTCGGGTTCAGCGCGGTTCACTTTGTTCAGCGGGGTCTGTCTGAGGGCCGAAGGCTCGTCCGCTCCGGTCAGTCGCCGTAGTGTATCCAGAATATTTTCTTTCGTCGCTTGATCGTTGACCATTGAAATCACTACGACATGATCAAATCTTCCGATCGGCGTCTGCTCGCGGGTCACTTCGGCGGCAAAACTCTGCGCATCGGCCGCGGCGTACTTCAAGTTGTATTGCGAGTTCGCGTATTCGTTCACGCCCACGGCGATGACCCAGGCCGTGCCCGCTCGTTTCAAACTGTCGGCGCCGGTGAGTAACAGGGTCGCATCCTTGCTCTTCACGTTGTCGTTATTGAAAGCGTAGGCCGTCAGCCGGTTTGGCCCGGCGACCAGCGTGATCTCTTCTTCGATGGTATTCGCCGGCTGACCTTTGAGCGCATCGCCGTGCCAGACCTTCACCAGCGAGCCGTTACGGAACAGGCGCAAATCGCGCGCGCCGCTGCCTTGCTGGTGATCCTGATCGGGCGCCGCGTCGGCGATTTCAATTCTTACCTTGACGGTGCGCGTCGAGATGTTCTCACCGGCGCCGGCGCCTGGAAGTGAAAGCTTCACCACCGGTTGACGTCGATCCTTCCTGGAAATTTCCTGGGCCACCTTCGGGCGCTTGCCGGCGAACACGTCCGCAAGCAAACCGGGAAAGTAATACTCATTGAAAAACCAATCGACCGGCGCCACGTTGAAGGTGTCCTGGTTGTAACGCCAAAGGATTTGGTTCCACGATTGCGGCGTGCCGTCGAACAGACCTTCGGGTGTGACGACCATCCATTCACCGCCATCGTCGAGCGAGATCAGCGTCAGTAGATGCTCGCCCGTGTTCGCGTCCCACAGGAAGGTGCTGCCGTCTTCGCTCGCCGAGGCCAGCAGTTTTCCATCCGGGCTGAAGTCCATCGATTCAATGCCGGCGGTGTGGCCGGTGAGCGTTTTCAATTCGCGTTGGGTGGCGACGTCCCAAATCTTGATGGTGTTGTCGGTGCCCGCCGAAGCAACCAGTTTCGCATCGTGGCTGAAGGCCACATTCGCAATGCCTTTGCCGTGTCCCTTGATGATTCCGAGTTGCTGGCCCGTCGCGGGGTTCCACAGCACCAGCTGCCCGGTGGTTTCGACTTTGAGGTTCTGCAAGAACTCATCAGGGCTGGGTGGCGGCTGATTTTTCTTTGGCTTCTGGTTCCTGGCCTGGTTCATCATCGCCGCCATGTCGTAGTTTGATTTCGTGTCGATGCCGCCGCTGGCCAGCACGCTGCCGTCGCGGCTGAAGGTCACCGACGAAACATTGCGGCCCATCGTGCCCGCCGTCATCGTACCCAGCATATTTGTGATCATGCTGTTCATCTGGTCCGCAGTCGGCATTTGAATGTTCGGCATTTGCCCGCGCCGCATCTGTCCCGGCGTCGGCATATTCTTGACCATCGACATGGGATCAAAACTCTGCCCGGCAGAGGTTGTCAGCGCGCGCAAGCGGCTGCCCGAAGTTACGTCCCAGAGCGTGATCTCGCCCTGACTGGTCACTGTCGCCAGCATTTTGCCGTCAGAGCTGAAGGCGGCTTCTACCGGAGACATGTTCAAAAGCAGCGTCTGGATTTCGGCGCCGGTCACGGCGTCCCAGATTTTTACTTCACTCGAAGGCAGGCGGCCAATCTGCTGGACACCTTGAGCCGCGGTGTAGATAACTGCCAGTGAATGTCCGTCACGACTGAAGCAGACGCGTTCGACGCCGCCGTCGAAATTCGCCCGGCTCAAGGTCTGGATCGTCTTTCCATTCGCCGCGTCATAGATGCTCACGGCACTCGCGTTCGGCGCGAACATCGCGATCAGTTTTCCATCGGGGCTGGGCATGCCTAACTGCTTGTCGGTATTAGTTGAAGACAGCCGCCGGCCCTGGCCCGTACGCAAGTCCCAGCGCGTGCGGCCGCCCGAAGTCAGTTGCGTTCCGTCTTCACTGAAGGCCACCGCGTAAGCCATGTTTGTGCGGCCGGTCATCTGCTGGACTTGCTTGCCGGTATCGACGTCCCACAAGTAGGTCTTAGTGCCAAAGCCGCCGGTCGCCAGACGCTTCCCGTCAGAGCTGAACGCCGCAAACACGCCGCCAACTTCCTGATACACGCCGGTGTTCGGCACCGTTATCGTCGAGAGTTCTTTGCCGGCGCCGACGTCCCAAACACGCACGACGTAGTTGTCGCAAACCGCCACCAGCCGCCCGTCGCCACTGAACTTGATGACCGCGAAATCTCTCTGCGTCGTTGCCTGCACGCGCTCAGACTTGCTGCCGACATCCCAAACTTTCAGCTTCTTCTCGTGGATGCCGGCGGCGAACAATCGACCATCGGGAGTGAAGGCAACTTCGACATCCTGCATTTGCGAATCAGGCAGCGCCACCGATCTCAGCTCCTTACCGTTCATGGGATCGATGAATTTGATCTGATCATTATCGACCCGGGCCAACTGGCTGCCGTCCATATTCAGCGCCGTACCGCCGCCACCGCCCATCATGCTGCCGGGATTGAGATTTGAAGTTTGAATCGTTGATATCTCGCGCCAGGTCGAGGTGTCCCAAACCCGAACCGCATCACTAATGGCGACGAGTTTGCGCCCGTCCCCGCTGAAACCGATGAAGGTAACTCCGAACGCTCCCATGAACGATCCCGTCGACCCAGTCAGCGTCTGTGCCTCGCGTCCGGTAGTCACCTCCCAAACTCTGACGGTGTTATTCCCGCTCGAAGCCGCGAGCAGACGACTGTCCGGACTCCATGCAAAGACCGGCGACAGACTCGAGGTATTCGTTCCGCCGGTTGAAAGGTTGCGCAGCTCGCGTCCCGTCGCCGTCTCCCACAACTTGATCGTGTTTGTATGAAAAGTCGCCGTCGCCAGCAGACGACCATCCGGACTAAACCCCAGACGCGTGGCGCCAAAGAAACTGTTGTAGCCAGTCTGCAAAACCAATTCCGGCTTTGGCTGGGTCGGTTTGTTCTGGTTGGATTGGGAGGCCGACTGCTGATTCGGTTGCAACCCAATGTCGCGCTGGCCCGGCGTTGGCGAGGGTGTCTGACCAAACGCGGCGGTCGCGATGAGCAATAACAGACTAGAAACTAAAAATGGACCAGTGCGCGGGGAGAGTATGTGTGAATAGCTTCCCATGATCCTTGATTAGGAGAGAAGCCTAGGCGCACCCGGCGATGCTGTCAACGAATAGGGAATCCGACTGTGACCTAATTTTCGTCTTAAGGTTTTCCCTGGCCCAGGCGTTTACGCCTGGGGAAGAAACGCGGGCGCTATTAAAGCCCCGTTAATGTGGCTTTTGAGAATTACCGCCTTTCGTGTCCCAGGCGTAAACGCCTGGGCTAGAAAAAGCAATTCAAATTATGGCGCTACCTGAATTCGGGTAGCGGGGTAATTCTGTACTGGTGGAATGAGTGATCGTGCCGAAGGGGCGAAATGTGCTCATTCCGATCCGCAGGCATACCTGGCGCCCGCCAAAATCGATCACCCTACTCGGCTACCTCGATCTCGACGCGCAATATTTCCTGGCCGCTGGTAACCAGCATCCTGATGGTGCGCGCGCCATCCATTAGTAAAGAGGCGCCTGGGACAAAGCCGTCGTACGATTTGCTCTCGGTTCCGTCGACCACGGCTATCAGCTTCCCATCACGTTTCGCCGCATAAACCAGGTGCTGGCCATCAGGGGTGAACTGAAGATCCTGGATCTCCCCGTAAGGTTTCCCTTCCGTGCCGTCGCTGACTACGGAGCTCTGGTCGCGCTTTAAGATCCATGCGGTACGCTTGCTGTCCGGACTGAAAACCATTGGCGAATGGTCCTCGTCAAAGGCCGCGACGCGTGTACCCGGCGCGAGTTCATATTTCTTTAGCGGCTCGCCGTCGAGGATCATCAATAGAGTGTTTCCACGTCTGGCCTCGACGAACAAGTGCCTACTGTCGGGACTGAATTTGAAACCGAAGATTTCATCGTAAGCGGTTGCGATACCGTCGAGGACCAGGAACCGTTGTCCCCCACGCTTAGCGAGGTAAACCATGCGATGGCCGTCAGGGCTGAATCGAAAGTAATCGTTTACCTCGTCGAACGCTTCGCCTTCGATTCCATCTGTTACCACGAACACCTTGCCCCCGCGCCAGGCTGCGTTTGAGACATGTTTGCTGTCAGGACTGAAGATCGGTTTGTGTACTCCCTCGTAAGTCTTGCCTTTCTTGTTGTCCACCACGACGTACTCTGCGTCGCGGGAATCCAAGGCCGAGAAAGCCACATGTTGGCCATCGGGACTGAACCCGTACGAGTTTTCCTCGATGTCAGAACGAGGCGGCATTTCGACGCCGTCAACCACAAGCACCTGGCCCGCAGTGGTGTCGGCGCGATAGAGCACGTGCTTCTCGTCATCACTGAACTCGATGTTGTTGCCGAATCCGCGATAAGGTTTGCCTTGCTTGCCATCCGTTACGACATACCATTTGTCCTGACGCGCGACCACGTAGGCCATTCTCTTTCCAGTCTTGCTGAATTGGGGCTCGCCGACATATTCCGGCTCGGCTGTCTCCACGCCGTCGATGACGATGTGCGTGCCTTTGCCATGACGCGCCAGGTAGACGACACGCCGGCTGTCGGGACTGAAGATGGGAGCGTCAGTTGAGGAGCCATCGAACGGCTGGCTCACCAGGCCATCGATGACGGCGAGAGTTTTTCCGCCGCGCTCGGCAAAGTATGCAAAGCGTTGGCTGTCGGGGCTGAAGTTCGGGGCGCCCACCCGGATGCGGTCAAACTCCGATCCTTCCTTGCCGTCGACGACCACCAGAAATTTCTCGCCGCGCCGGGCGACGTAGGCTGTACGCCGCCCATCGGGACTGAACTTGATCTGTGGCTGGACGCCCGCCTCAGTGAGGGGAACTCGCAGAATCGATGTGTAAGTCTTGCCGGCAACGCCATCAACCATCACGAACTCACCGTCACTCGTCTTCACGGTGTAGGCAATATGTTTCTGGTCAGCGCTGATCACCCGGCTGTGCTCGACCTCGCCGGGTGGTAATTTGCCTAACGAAACTTCGCGCGTGATGAGGCGCACGCCGGCTGGTTTACGCGCTGGTTTCGCCGCCAGCGCCAGGCCTGAGAAAACAATCAGCGCACATGAGATCAGCGCTGCGATGAACGTGGTGAGTTTGATGGGGCGGGGTTTGATGGGCATCAGGCAACCTCCAGTCCGCTTATCGATGCAACTATCGCAGTTGAGAGCCTCCGACAAACCGAACAAGTCCGCCGCCATTCGAAAGGCTGCTTACCGGTAGACCTCACGGCGATGTCGCACTCTATTAATCCGCACTTCATTCGCCGAGTCATCAATTTCATAGACGATCCGATAATCGCCAACCCGAATTCGCCAGTCGCGTTCTGCCCCCGCTAGTTTGCGGCAACCGCTCGGACGCGGTTCGTCGGCAAGTGTTTGAATTGCGGATATGATGCGATTGTGAAGCCGAGCGGGGAGTCGACGTAAGTCTTTTCAGCAGCGCGTTCGAGGAAGACGCGATACATCTATTTGCCGTTGCGTTTGGCCAGATGTTCTTCTATTGGGCGGTAGTGAAGTTTCTTCTGACGCGTCTGCTTGAGCCAAGCTACATCTTCTGCATCTTCTGCTCGTTCGAGCAGTTCCTCATAATCCTTGATCGGGATAATGACCGATACGGCCTTGCCGTTGCGGGTAACAATCTCAGGTTTTCGCCGTGTCGCTTTCATGCTGGCTATTTTACACCCTCACGCTTTCGCGTAAACTTCCGCTCCGCTCTCCACAAACTCGCGGCTCTTCTCTTCCATCCCCACGGTCAACGCATTCGCATCCGAAACTCCATGGGTCGCGGCGTACTCGCGCACGTCCTGGGTGATCTTCATCGAGCAGAAATGCGGGCCGCACATCGAGCAGAAGTGGGCCAGCTTGGCGCCTTCCTGCGGCAGGGTTTCGTCGTGGTATTCGCGGGCCACTTCGGGGTCGAGCGAGAGGTTGAATTGATCTTCCCAGCGGAATTCGAAGCGCGCCTTTGACAGCGCATTGTCGCGGTATTGGGCGCCGGGATGTCCCTTGGCCAGATCGGCGGCGTGGGCGGCGATTTTGTAGGCGATGACGCCGTCTTTCACGTCCTTCTTAATCGGCAGGCCCAGGTGTTCTTTAGGCGTGACGTAGCAGAGCATCGCGGTCCCGTACCAGCCAATCATCGCGGCGCCGATGGCTGAGGTGATGTGATCGTAGCCCGGCGCGATGTCGGTCGTGAGGGGCCCGAGCGTGTAGAACGGCGCTTCGCCACAGCTCTCGAGCTGCTTGTCGACGTTCTCTTTGATCAAGTGCATGGGAACGTGGCCGGGGCCTTCGATCATTACCTGGCAGTCATACTCCCAGGCAATCTTCGTCAGCTCGCCGAGGGTTTCGAGTTCGGCAAACTGTGCTTCATCGTTCGCATCGGCAATTGAGCCCGGGCGCAGGCCATCGCCCAGTGAGAACGAAACGTCATAAGCCGCCATGATTTCGCAGATGTCGCGAAAATGCGTGTAGAGAAAACTCTCGAGGTGATGCGCCAGACACCACTTGGCCATGATCGATCCGCCGCGCGAGACGATACCGGTGGTGCGCTTCGCCGTCAGCGGGATGTAAGGCAGGCGGACCCCGGCATGAATGGTGAAGTAGTCGACGCCCTGCTCGGCCTGCTCGATCAGTGTGTCGCGGAAGATTTCCCAGGTCAGCTCTTCAGCCTTGCCGCCGACTTTTTCCAGAGCCTGGTAGATAGGCACAGTGCCGATTGGCACGGGCGAGTTGCGAATGATCCATTCGCGCGTGGCGTGAATGTTCTTGCCGGTCGAAAGATCCATCACGGTGTCTGAGCCGCATTTGATGGACCAACGCATCTTCTCAACCTCATCGTCGATGGAAGAGAGCACCGCCGAGTTCCCGATGTTGGCATTAATCTTCACCAGGAAGTTGCGGCCAATGATCATCGGTTCGCTTTCCGGATGATTGATGTTCGCGGGGATGATGGCGCGGCCGCGCGCGACTTCGTCACGGACGAATTCGGGCGTGACGTAGGAGGGAATCGCAGCCCCGAACGATTGGCCGCGATGCTGGTGATCCAGGGATGAGCGATCGTCACTTGGAGTGCGCAGACCGGTCAGCGCTTTTCCTTCGCCTCGGGAAAACGGCGACGAGTCGCCGCGCTCCAAAAGACGGCCAAGATTCTCTCTGATGGCGATGAATTCCATCTCCGGCGTGATAATGCCGCGCTTCGCGTAGTGCAGCTGCGTCACGCAAGAGCCCTTCCGCGCCCGCAGGGGCGTCCGGCGCAGCGTCGGGAAATCTTCCAGCCGACCCTTATCGCGGGCCGTCTGGGCGGCCGCGAATGTCAGGTAGCCGTCGTCGATAGGTTGAATCGAGCGGCCTTCATATTCTTCGACATCGCCGCGGCCCACAATCCATTCGCGGCGCAGCGGTTTCAATCCTTCGCGCACGTCAGTCTGAATCGAGGGATCGCCGTACGAGCCGCTGGTGTCGTAGACGCGCACGGCGGGATTCTCTTCCAACTCGTCTTTGAAGTTGCGGGTGGGATTTTGATCGATCTCGCGGAACGGGACGCGCACGCCGGGTTGTTGTCCGTCGATATAGATGCGGCGTGAGTTGGGAAGTTGGGTCTGTTCCGCGGGCCCGGTCGCTACTGCTCCCGTTACTGACTTGATTGCTGTGCTCATGATGTTCTCCAAATAAAACTGGTTTCAGAAGATTGCGAGTAGCGCCACGGCCAAACCGACCTGCGCGTCCACGTCCCGCGCCCGCTGCTTAAGAAAATCGAGTTCGGCTTTATCGAACCAAGTCCCGTGGCAGGCGGGGCAGACATCGATTACCAGCACTTCAGCCATGAACACCTTGTTCATGACCGTACCGTCGACCGGACAGTTTCGCTTGGGCTCATTTTCGGGATTGACCTTCTGCCAACAATCGGGACAGAACAGCGTGCCCGAGGGAGTTGCAGTCATTTGCTCCCATTTGAAGCCTTGCTTACAGCGAAAGCAATAGTAGTCGTCGAACACTGGATTTATCGTCTCTGCTAAAGCAGCCTTCCGTCGTTGATTCCTGGTCCGGAGCCGCGAGGGGTCCCGGTGCGGGTAATGGCGGCCCTGATCCGGTCGCTACCGCTCCCGGTACTGACACTACAACAGCATGATGCTGGTAAAGAATCCTGACTGCCAGCCCATGTCTCGCGACTTTCGTTCGATGATTTCCAGTTCGCCTTTATCGAACCACAGGCCCCCACACTTTTGACAGGTGTCGATCACCACGGCATCAGCGACGCGGCGTTTGATCATGTCCACGCCGTCAACCGGACACTTGCGCGAGCCTTCACCGACGGCGTTAACCTTGACCCAGCACTCGGGACAGAACTTATTGCCTTCCACCGAACTGGCCAACTGCTCACCCTCTTGTCTCTTGCCACAGCGAAAACAACTCTGATCGTCTGCCATCTCATTTAACCTCCGGATTGATATTGGCGACGATAAAACCTGACGGACTCACGGGGCCCGAAAGAGAAAACCCAAATCCAAAGCGGTTCGGCGCAGCGTGCTCAGCAAATCGGGACCGCCAGGCGCACCCGATCTGCGATCTCAACGTCACGAGTCCGATTATTCCTTAAAGCAGCTTTGGTCCCCGGCGTGACGCCCATCGTAAACTTCAGAAATCGTTTCCAGGTGCCATGTGAACCTTCGGGTACTCTGAGTTCCTTAGACAATTCCGAAGAGAACTTATAACCCTGATTCACCGTTCCGGTCTTGGTTCCCCCAATCCATTTGTTGCCCATCGCGGCGGCGTTGGGCACCGCATCCGCGCCGGCGTCCTGGGCCTGCAATTGCCGGCAGTATTCGGGGTTTTCGCTGCAGGAGGTTATCGCAAAATCCGCGAGGTAACCCATGACTTCCTGTCCATCGGATTGCCGCGGGTGCTGACTGACATCCAGCGGCGCGAATGGGATTGACGCATTGTGCTCGCCGCCCCAGCAGGCATCGATGTTGAATTGATGTTTTCCGTTCTCGTCGGTGCTGCTGATCGTGCCCTTGCAGCCGCCTTTCATTTCGGCCTGGATGCGGACCTGCATTGATGCGGCATTATCATCGGGTACGCCGCTGCCCGATTCCGGAGCGAGGACTCCGGCAAAATTCAGGTTCGCGACTTCGTCTAACGTGACTTGCCCTTTTTCGTCGGTGCCATGGATTTTGTAAGTGCTTTTGTAGGTAACCCCGCCGCTGTATTTCGGCGTCGAGTTAGGAGCGGGGTTGAAAACCACGCCCGCGCCCGCCGGCTGTTCCATGGTGACGCGTTGCTCGAAAGATCCGGTCGCCCGCAGAGAGAACGCGGTGGCGCTGCTAGTGGAGCCCGCCGTCGGGCTGCTTTCGCTTGATTGAATGTCGGCTTCTTCGGTGTAGGTCAGTTCGACGCGCATTACGCCCTCGGCCGCCATCGCGGTCCCACGACTCCGCGCCCAGAGGCTCGGCGTCAATAGCGCAACTATCACTAAGCTCACGCCGCTCGATCTCAGAAGTTGATTCATGTGTCTCTCGGAAACTTAGATTGGAAAAGGCTCCAAAAACAAAACCGCTCCACCTCGGAAAGGACGGAACGGTCACTTGTGGCTGTTTCTCCCTTCGACGGTCCTAACCGCATCAGGTTCAAGGGGTCTCCGGGATTTTTGATTTCAGAATTGCGGATTCGATTGAGCCTGCCATACATCGCCGGCTCAATCAAAGACGCAATCCAAAATTGGAAATGGTCCAGACTCTCAGCCGTCGAACAGATATGGGATCGGTTCCGAAGGGAATCTTAATCCGCCTTCCGAAACCAGCCATCAGCCGCCGGCTCCCCCGAAACTATTTGATTGTCAATGCGGCTTGATTCTAGAACCCTTGACCCGCAGGCGCAACTAACATTTGGAGGGCGGTGGCGTCCCATTAGCGCGCTGTCTTCGGGGCAGTAGCCCTACCGTCAGGGAGGGCCATTAAAATCTGCGGATGCAAGCCCTCCCTGACGGTCGGGCTCCTGCCCCGCTTCCGTCACTGAACAATCCAAAGCGCCGTCGCCGTCCCGATGAATCGGAACCCTGCCGGCGCCCTCCAAATCTTCACCGCTTACGATATCTTCAGCGCCTGACTGACGGCAGAGTCGCGGCGCACCCGCCAAATCTTCGAATCGAGATAGTAGTGGATGAACGCGTAACCCCAGAGGAACGCGATGCCGAGTTGAAGCGGTTTGGTTAAGGCCGCAGGTGAATCGCCGGTGTGCAGATTCAAGTAGCCGAGGTACTGGCGTGGTCCCTGGTAAATAATGCCGAAGAGGATTCCGAAGGCGAGGTAATAGATCAACCGGCGACTGATGAAAGCCGCTGGGCCATAACGGAGCGCCGGCATCCCTGCCTGTGGTCCCGCGCCGCCATACTTCTGATTATGAAACCAGATCAACCGTTGATATTGCAGATTGTGATAGATGGTGAGAATCGCCACCAGCGCGATTGGCTTCGCCGGCATCGGCGTCATTAAAGCGACCCAGTGCATGGGAATCGCGGCAGCCAGCAGCAGGTACTTTGGCAGGTTGAGCGGTTCGCGTAACCAGACTCGCTGGAGCTGGCGAATCAGCCAGCCAATGCCCAGGACGATGGCGCCGATTAGCAGAATCATGGCCACCGCATTTACGCCGCCGTGCAGGATTGGCGGCACGCGCGCCATCGCGGCCGGATCGTTGGCGATGAAGGCGACAAACGGATAAATGAAAGCGAACATGAGGAACAGACGATCGAGCGCGTTATCAATCGGCGCCAGGTCGTGGTTCTTCTTTTTGTACAGCACCATAAAGCCGTAGTGCTGCTTCACCAGGTGGTAATAGGCCCAGAGCGCGGCCACGAAAAAGAAGGTGAAGCCGGCGCCGATAAGGACCAGGGCGGGGCCGATCAAAAAGAAGGCGAGCGACCCCAGCATCAGCCGTTTCCGTGTCTGCCATTCCGACTTGTCAAAGTAAGTGCGCGAGAAGGTGCCAAAGACGTGCGGGGCGTCGATGAGAATCGCCCAACCGGCGACCATCGGGATAAGCGGCAGCGCCCCGGTGACGTAAAGAACCAGCAGCAGGTAGCTGGACGCGACAGACCCGATAAACCAGATGAGGTCTTCGCGGGCGTTGATAATCCAGCGAAGAGAAATGGCGCCGGCGCGGGCCGGCTCAATTGTTTTAGCTGACGCGGCCATAATTGAAAGTGTCAGTAGCCCGACCGTCAGGGAGGGCAACTCGCCGACACATGCTTCCATTGAGGGCAGGCGAAATCGAGAGGGGCCCTCCCTGACGGTCGGGCTTCTGACACTAATCCTTCCGCAGATCTTTCCCCGTCATCTCGACCGGCTGCTCAATACCTAATAAACCCAACATCGTCGGGGCCACATCTTCCAGCGCTCCACCATCGCGGAGCCTGGCTCCAATCGACGCTTCGTCGATTAGATGAAACGGTACGGGATTCGTTGTGTGCGCGGTGTGAGGTTCGCCGGTCTTAAGATCGATCATTTGCTCGGCGTTGCCGTGATCGGCAGTTATCAAGGTGGTTCCCTGCGCGGTGCGCATGGCTTTGGTGATCCAGCCGAGACAGGTATCGACGTACTGGCAAGCCTCGATCGTCTTATCGAGTTTGCCGGTGTGGCCGACCATGTCGGTATTCGCAAAGTTCACGATGAAAACGTCGGCTTCTTCTCCTTCGATTGCGCGCAACAGCTTGTCCACGATCTTGAAAGCGGACATTTCCGGCATGAGGTCGTAGGTGGCCACCTTTGGCGAGGGCACGAGCAGCCGCTTCTCGTGCGCGAACTCACGTTCAGTTCCGCCATTGAAGAAGTAAGTCACGTGGGCATATTTCTCAGTCTCCGCCATGCGGTAATTTTCCACCTGGTTGACGGCGAACATGTCCGCGAGAATGTTCTGCGGCAATTCCGGCGGGAAGGCCACGGGCAAAGGATAGGTCTTGTCGTAAACGGCGAAACAGACGTAGTGCGTATTGGGCCGATTCGGCGTGGGAAAATCTGTGAAATCGGGAACGGCGATCGCGCTGGTGATTTGCCGCGCGCGATCGGCCCGGAAATTAAAGAAGATAACCGAGTCCCCGTCCTGGATTGTGCCCAACGGTTTTCCATCATCACCGACGCAGACAATGGGCTCGACGAATTCATCGGTGACCTTGCGCTCGTATGATTTTCTGATGGCCGCCACCGGATCGCTGGTCTGCTCGCCTTCGCCATTTACCAGCAGCCGGTAGGCGCGCTCAATTCGGTCCCAACGCTTGTCGCGATCCATGGCGTAGTAACGGCCCACCACGCTGGCTACCTGGCCCACGCCGATCTGACGGCATTTCTGCTGCATGGCTTCCACATACTTAGTGGCCGAAGCCGGCGGCGTATCGCGGCCGTCGAGAAAGCAATGGACGAACACCCGCCGCGCGCCGCGCTCTTTCGCCAGCCGCAACAATGCGTAGGCGTGCTCCTGCGATGAATGGACCAGGCCGTCCGAAACCAGGCCCATGAGGTGCAGCGCGCGATCGGTTTTGACGGCGTTATCAATCGCCTCGTTGAGCGCCTGGTTATTAAAGAAATCGCCTGTCTTGATGTCGTGGTTGATGCGCTCAACGTCCGTGCGCAGCACCCGCCCGGCGCCGAGACAAAGATGGCCGACGTTTGAGTTGCCCATGATGCCGTGCGGCAGGCCGACGCATTCGCCCGAAGCTTGGAGCAAGGTGTGCGGATATTTTTCGCGCAGCTCGTCATAGAAAGGCATCTGCGCCAGGGCGATGGCGTTGCCTTCACGTTCGGCGCGATAACCAAAACCGTCGAGAATAATGAGGGTGAGCGGGGTCTTGTTTTTATTAAAGGTCATTATGAGTTCGCCTGATATTTCGTGCCGCAGACCGGACACTGCAAAAGATGTCTGATGCCGCTGATGGGCACTACCGGAATGATAAAGAACAAGGTAATGAAGCGCATGCCCTGCTTTCTGATGAAAGTCCCCACGGCGCCGCACTTGCCGCAGCGCATCTGCGCGCCGGCATCCGATCCCCAGGAAAAGAAATGGGTGCCGATGATGAAAAAGAACGAGATCATTCTAGTTTAGAGGCGGGCTACTGCCCGCCCACTCGAGCAATGAAGACGGCGGGCGGTAGCCCGCCTCTAAACAGTATCTGTGGATCGCCAATAATCAGGACTCTCTTTCATATTCGGATCGGGACGTTCCATCCAGCGTTCGGGGCGGTGCAGCGGAATAAACCCGAATCGCTTGTACAAGCCGTGCGCGTCCCTGGTCGACAGAACCCAGCGACGAAATCCCTGCAACTGCGGATGCGCGATCATCACTTCCATCAGCCATTTCGACAAACCCTGTCCACGATGTTCCGGCAGCACGAACACATCGGCTACCCAGGCGAAGGTGGCGTAGTCAGTGACGATGCGGCCGAACCCGACCTGGTGAGCGCCGTGGTAGATGCCGAAGGGCAGCGAGTTCTCGATTGATCGCATGATGACCGGTCGCGTCCGGCCCGTCGCCCAATATGATTCGTGGCTGAGATAGTTGTGGATCAGATCGAGATCGAGGCGAGCCCGGTCGGTGCTGACGGTGTATTGGTCGCGATGCCAGGTGTCACTCATTAGCGTGTCGGAACCGGGAGCGGTAGCGACCGGATCATGTGAATCAAACAGGTCAGTTGATCCCGTCGCTACCGCTCCGGGTACTGACCCAATCACTTAGGTGAGATATCGCGGCGCAGATAGAACAACAGATCGGTCGACGGCGGCTCAATGCCCATCTGGCGAATCATGCCCACGACCTGACCGCGATGCATGGTTGCGTGATTGGCGACGTGACGCATTTGATCCACGAGGCGCATCGAACTCGCCTCACCGCTGAGCAGCTTGAACGACAAATCGGCGTTCAAACGGTCTTCATTCAAATCTGAAATCAATCTCGCGCGACTCTCGATAATTTCCATCCAACGGTCATTGAGCGTGGCCAGGTCGCCGCAAGCTTCCGGCGTCCACATCGACCATGCTTCAGCCTTGGCAGGCGACCGGCCGTGCCAGCGCTCGAGCCAGATCCATTCGGCGCCGGCCATGTGAGTCAAGGTCCCGAAAATCGAACCATGACTGATGCCCAAATCGCGGTCCAACTGTTCCTCGGAAAGACTGTCGGCCGCGTCCAGCGCCAACTCATTGGCCCACTCGGTGTAATCAAAGAGATGACGAATGTCCTGGAGATTCATATATGTAGCGCGGCGGCTTGACGCCGCTTTGTGCATGCCTGGAGTCGCGCCTTTGGGCGGCGGGTTTGAATCAAGCGAAGCCCGCCTAACGCGGAACTCCGAACCAAAGCGCCGTCAAGCCGGCGCACTCCAAATGGTTATGACAGCTGATTAAACGCAGCTCTCCCCGGGTATCGCGCCGCGGCGCCTAACTCTTCTTCGATTCTCAGCAGTTGATTGTATTTCGCGATGCGGTCGCTGCGCGAGATGGAACCGGTTTTGATCTGGCCCGCATTGGTGGCGACGGCCAGATCGGCAATGAAGGCGTCCTCGGTTTCACCTGATCGGTGCGAAACAATCGCCGTGCGGCCGTTGGACTTCGCCAGCGCAATGCAATCGAGTGTCTCGGTCAGGGTGCCAATCTGATTAACCTTGATCAGGATCGAATTGGCCACGCCGAGGTTGATACCTTTTTGCAGAAACTCGGTGTTGGTGACAAACAAGTCGTCGCCGACGAGTTGAATCGATTGACCGGCTTGATCGGTCATTTTCTTCCAGCCATCCCAATCGTTTTCAGCCATGCCGTCCTCGATCGAGATGATCGGATATTTTTCGATCCAGCCTTTCCAGAACGCGATCATCTCGTCGCTCGACAGTTTGCGGCCGTCAGATTTCTTGAAGACATAGGACTCGCCGTCATAGAACTCACTGGCGGCCGGATCGAGCGCCAGCAGCACGTTGTCACCTGCTTTATAGCCGGTCTGATCCACGGCTTGCAGGATTGTCTCGATCGCCTCGTCGTTCGATTTGAGATTGGGCGCAAAGCCGCCCTCGTCGCCGACGCCGGTGGCATATCCCTTCTGCTTCAAAATCGATCTCAAGGTATGAAAAATCTCAGCGCCGGTACGTAAGGCTTCACGAAAACTGGGCGCGCCTACCGGCACGATCATGAATTCCTGAAAATCGACATTGTTGTCGGCGTGCGCGCCGCCGTTAACGATATTCATCATGGGGACCGGCAGGGTGTTGGCCGCCTCGCCGCCCAGGTACCGGTAGAGCGGCTGCTGGCGGACACTCGCCGCGGCGCGGGCATTAGCCATCGAAACGGCGAGCAGGGCATTGGCGCCGAGTTTCGCTTTGTTGGGCGTGCCGTCGAGATCGATCAACTTGCGATCTATGGTTCGTTGATCGAGCGCGTCCATGCCTTTCAATTCGCGCGCAATTAAATCGTTGACGTGGGCGACGGCCTGGAGAACGCCCTTGCCTCCGTAACGAGACTTGTCACCATCACGCAGTTCCACCGCTTCGTGCTCGCCGGTGGACGCTCCGGAGGGGACCGCGGCGCGGCCGCGTTCGCCGCTCAAAAGGATTACATCAGCTTCGACTGTGGGATTGCCGCGCGAGTCCAGAATTTCACGCGCGTGAATTCGATCTATTTGGCTCATAGTGTTGGCACGGGTGAGCACAAACTTTATCACCGCCGCGGTGCTTTTGATAAACTCGCCGCGTCGATGTTCAGCCCGGACGAAAACATTTCACGGCCATTGGTTGAGTTTCGCAGCGTCAGTTATGCGATCAAAGACGCGCGAAAGATCATCGATAATCTGTCGCTGGAAGTGCGCGCGAAGGAGACCCTCGTCCTGTTGGGCGAATCAGGTTGCGGCAAAACGACGACGTTGCGGTTGGTAAATAGATTGCTGGCGCCGAGCCAGGGCTCAGTCATGGTGGACGGGAAAGCGACCACTGATTGGGATGTGATTAGTTTGCGCCGGCACACGGGATACGTGATTCAGGAAGCAGGTCTGTTTCCGCATTTCACCGTGGCCGAGAACGTGGGACTGGTGCCGGCGCTGGAAAGATGGGATCGCGGCCGCATCCGGATGCGAACGGAAGAACTTCTCGGTCTGGTGGGTCTGGATGCGCGGCAATTTGGCGATCGTTATCCCCGGGAGCTATCAGGCGGGCAGCGGCAACGCGTCGGCGTGGCGCGCGCCCTGGCCGCCGATCCGCCGCTCTTATTGATGGACGAGCCGTTTGGGGCGCTCGACCCTTTGACGCGCGCGTCATTGCAAAAGGAATTTGCCGAGTTGAAATCGCGGCTGGGCAAGACGGTGATCTTTGTGACTCATGATGTGCGCGAAGCGTTGATGCTGGGCACGCGTATCGCGCTGATGGATGCCGGAAAGATAGTTTTGTTGGAGACGCCTGATGGTTTTCGAAAGTCGGAGAATGAATTGGCCAAAGCGTATCTGGCAACGTTAGGCGGCCCTTCTGTCTCAGTCAAGGGGTCAGTTCACTAATGAGCCTTTGCGGCTTGCCGCAGCGCCAGTGCGGAAAGGCTCTGCCTTTCCGGGCGCCCCACTCTCTTATGACGCGGCTACGCCGCGCCTGAAGGAGGCGCAGCCTCCAACTTAATTTCTGACGATGTTCGGTAAGGCAAGCCTTACCGCACTGTTGCTGCGGCGAAGCCGCGATCGATTCGGGTATGCTCGAATTCCTCAAAGCTAACTGGTCAGACATCCTTGCGCATATCGCGCAGCATGTCTGGCTCGTCTTTGTGTCGATTGCGATCGCGGTCCTGATTGCCCTGCCGGTCGGCATCCTGATAGCCCGCCGCAAACATCTGCGTGCTCCGCTCCTCGCAATCGCCAACGTCATGCAGACGATTCCCAGCCTGGCGCTGTTTGGCTTTTTGATTCCCTTGCCCTTCATCGGCGGCATTGGTCCACGCACGGCTGTCGTCGCACTGGTCTTCTATGCTCTGCTGCCGATCATGCGCAACACGGTAACGGGAATTCTCGGCATTGACGAGTCGGTGCGCGAAGCCGCAGTCGCCATGGGCATGACTGATGGCCAGGTGCTGTTCCAGGTAGAACTTCCTTTGGCGATGAGTGTCATCCTCACCGGCGTGCGCGTGGCGGTGGTCATTACGATTGGCGTCGCTATTATCGCCGCCGAAGTCGGCGCCGGCGGCTTGGGCGAATACATCTTTCGCGGGCTGCGTCTGAACGACAATCATTTGCTGCTGGCGGGGGCCATTCCGTCGGCGCTCATGGCGCTCATCGCCGATTTCGGTTTCGGCTTGATTGAAAGACGGTTTGATACCTCGAATGCGCGGAAGAGACCGAGATCGAATCGCGCCCTGGCCGCGCTGGCCGTCGTCGTCTGCGTTTCGGTACTTGGTTTTGCGAGCTGGCGATCTCTGCGGCATCGATGGACTTCGTCAGCGACGCACGGCCACGTCACGGTTGGCTCGAAAGACTTCACTGAATCGATCTTACTGGCTGAAATCATTGCACAAATGCTGGAGGCGCGTAATGTCGAAGTCGAACGCAAGTTCGATCTGGGTGGAAATCTGGCACACACCGCGATCCTTGGGGGTCAGATCGATATTTATCCGGAATATACCGGCACCGCGTTTACGGCAATTCTTCACCATCAACCGGTCAGCGATCCGAAGGCCGTCTATGAGCAGGTCGCGCGTGAATACCGCAGTCAATTAAATCTTTTGGTGAGCGAACCGCTGGGCTTCGACAACACGTTCGCGATTCTGGTGCGCGGCGAGGACGCGCGCCGTCTCAATCTCAAAGCGATTTCTGATGCCGCCAAACAATCGCCGCAGTGGCATGCGGGTTTTGGTCACGATTTTATGGTGCGGGCTGACGGCTACGAAGGGTTTTCGCGGGCTTACGGTTTACGATTTGCTGGGGTCAATGATATGTCGCTGGATTTGACCTACACGGCGCTGGCGTCGCGGAAAGTCGACCTGATTGCCGGCAATTCGACTGACGGAAGAATTGCCTCGCTCGATCTCGTGCAACTCGAGGATGATCGGCATTACTTTCCACCGTATGAGGCGGTATTCGTATTCCGGGAGGATATAAACACCAGCGGAGCCCAGGAAGAAAGATTAGGCGGACAGCTGCTGATTGTGCTGAGTAGGCTCGCCGGCGCGATCTCAACGGAGGAAATGCGGCAGTTGAATTACGAAGTCGATGGCGCGAAGCGTGACAAGAAAATCGTGGTCCATGAATGGCTGGTCAAGAAAGGATTTGTTACGCCGGGGCAGTAGCCCGACTGTCAGGGAGGGCTTCAACGTGCGCCTCTGAGCCCTTGTATCTTGCGCAAATGAAGCGCAAGTGTTTCAGTTTTGCCTTGGGTCGCACCCAAGACAAAGAGGAAGAGCAACCTGCCGGAGCCCTAAGCGCCATTGAGCCTGAGATCGGGA
>Ga0126383_10000683_pt1 | contig 19475 bp, 20 predicted proteins | sample PanSoiMetPlot_35_FD_96882 | JGI IMG/M metagenome (GOLD analysis project Ga0126383, IMG submission 96882) | Tropical forest soil microbial communities from Panama - MetaG Plot_35 | ecosystem: Environmental > Terrestrial > Soil > Tropical forest > Bulk soil | place: Panama | collected 2016-02-17
TAGGAAACGTTGCCAAACACAGCGGAGTCAAATCCGTTGAGGTACGACTACGCGGAACCACAGATGAAGTTCACCTGACGATTGGTGACTTAGGCAAAGGGTTCGACGTGGCCACGGCACTGCAAGGCAAAGGCCTGGGCCTCACGAGCATGCAAGAGCGCGTTCGGCTGATAAACGGAACGATCGCCATCGAATCGAAGCCGTTGCGTGGAACCACAGTCCATGCTCGGGTCCCGCTTGGTTCACAGCACGGGTTCCAACGCCAAGCCGTGTAGCGGACGTTTTGTATCGCATCCAAGGGACAAATCACCTTGAGTGTAGCTGTCTCTGACGGACATTTTATCGACTTATCGAGCGATTATCGGTCCGGTTGACTACAGGTCAGCCTCGATCCATCCAATCAATCGTCGGTCGCTCATCGCCAAAAACTGATGTCAGAACTTAAAACCCATGGCCAAAACGACAGTGGGATCTGCCCACCCAGCATTGAAGACGTAAGTAGTAAAATCCATTTTCTTGTAGGAGAAGCCCGCGAAAAAGCCTCTCTGCACATCAAGAGGCGTCTGATACGCCCGCGTTCTTTGCGAAGCCAGCCCGACGCGAAGCCAGTCGGTAGGCGAGTAGGTTAGCTCATTCCAGTTATAGAAGAAATTGCCGCCGGAATTCTTGGTATCGAAGACAAATTCACCCTCGCTGTAGAGAGAAACCTTTTTGTAGCTCACTGTGAAAAGATACCCAGGCGCCACGCCGGTCGTGTTTCCAAATATTCCTCCCACCATCGGTGTCGCTTCAAGCACAAGCTTCTGCCCGAAACTCACGTTGTAGCCGAGCCATAGTGAACCAGTCTTTCGATCTTCATAGTTGTAGCGCGCTTCGAGGTGTACCCATTTGCGGTCGGCGCGAAATGTGGGGGAAAAGTAAGACTGATCATCGGGAATAATGTAGCCATATCCCGCGGCGGCAAATGACCAACGATTGCTGTCGGCTTCACCGGCCTGTTGCGGAGGCACGACGGTACCTGTACCTTGTGCGCACATCTGTGCAGCAAAGAGTACAAGAAAGGCAAGCAGCGTGAGGTTCGGTTTAATGGTCATCCCCCCAGCGCAATCGTTAGTCCGACCATGGCGGCACCGATGACTATCATGATCAGACCGCTCCTCAGAGGTCGAAGGCCACCGGTGTAGTAGCCGTATGCATAACCAGTGATAAAGAGCAGCAGAATGGCAATGCCGTTGGAAATTCGTAGGGCGCGGGTCGGGTCATGAACGAAGAGGAACGGCAGGACGACAGGTGAAGTCTGGACAACAACCCACAGAAACACACCGAGACCAGCGAGCCATTCGTCCTTTGTGAGATGGGGACGCTGTGGTGGTTCAGGTAATTGTTGGAGCTTTCGTCGCATTGCTTCGAATTCGGCGGGAGTCGTAACCGATGCGAGAACAGGTGGCAAGGCGTCGGCGATAACGCGATAGGCTTCTTCAGGATTCTCTTCGCGGGCTGCTCGCAGTGCCATGATTTTTTGTCCGTGAACATGGAAGCAAGCCATCCAATAAAGCACTGCGTCAATTACACCCCAAGCGACGTTGCAGCCCAGCGCTCCAATGAGCATCTGGCGTACTTCTGTGCGCCCGCCGCCCCCGATACTGAAGGAACAGGTGATGGTGAGAACCATCACGAGTCCGAAAAGGCTCTCCGAAATCCGCTCTATCGGATCGAGAAAGCGCTTAACCGATTTGGAAGCTTCTTCTGACAAAGGTCTCTGAAGCACTCCCTTCTTGTTCCCACAATTCAGAGGAGCCCACGGTCAATCCTACCGGCGACCACTAGTTGAACTGTGCGTGCAGAAGAGCCGTGTGTAACGACGCTAAAATGGACTCCACGGGCGTACCATGCAGAAAACGTGCATTTTCGCATGCCATGGCGGAGCTAATGATTTATGTCGACGCTAGCAGGGCTTTCTTTGCTCTTGCGATTTCCTCAAGTCTCGCCTTGTCGACCTTGGGATATGCCAGATCGAGGGAGGCAAGCGTGTACACGATGGCAGCGCCAACCACCACTCGCGTGAACCACTTGTTATCGGCTGGCACCACATACCAGGGGCTGCCCTTGGTGGCTGTGTTCCGGATCATGTCCTCATAGGCGTCCTGGTATTCATTCCAATGATCGCGTTCCGCCATGTCGGAGGCGGAGAACTTCCAATTTTTCTCGGGCTCTTCCGCTCTGTCCAAGAAGCGGCGCCTCTGCTCCTTCTTGGAAACGTGCAGAAAAAACTTCACGACCTTGATTCCGTTGCGGGAGAGGTATCGTTCAAAGCTGCGAATATCCTGGAAGCGTTCCTGCCAAATGTCTTTCGTCAGTAGTGTAGGTGGAATCTTCTGCTTAGCAAGAAATTCCGGATGCACCCGGACCACCAGCACTTCTTCGTAATAGCTCCGATTAAAAATGCCGATGTGCCCACGGTTTGGCAAACATTTCATGCAACGCCAAAGAAAATCATGATCGAGATCTTCAGCAGATGGCGATTTGAAGGAAAACACTTGGCAACCCTGCGGGTTGACGCCCGACATGACATGCTTAATGGTGCCATCCTTGCCGGCGGCGTCCATGGCTTGAAAAATCAGCAGCACAGCCCATCTGTCCTGTGCGTAAAGCATGTCCTGGAATTCTGCAAGTGCACTGACACCGAATTGCAACCCTTCCTTAGCCCTCGGTTTAGCCTCAGACTTGAATCCCAGGGTGTCACCCGGGTCAACATCTTTTAGCCGAAACCTACCCCCGTCGGTGACGCGAAATGGCTTGGCGAACTTGCGGGCTTTCTGTAGCACTTCTTGCGTCTTCATGGCAGCTCATTACACTTCCAGAAAGTAATCGAAGCAAAGATGTGGTTCTGCCGCTGCGGCGGACAAGCTAGAACTCTCGACTTCATCATGCAAGAGACAGGATCAGTCGGTACGCCGCGCGCCAGTATTTCGAAGGAGGCTAAGGTCAACAACTGGCAGAAATACCAGTACGATCAAGGTTCCAGAATGTGTATAGGCATGGCTGTCCCCAGTATCCCCGTACTGAACGTTGTCACCTACTCCTTTTCGCCGGTCCATCATGGCTGCCTAGCCATTGACTACTCTCCGAAGTTGCGCGATGCGTCGTCAACATAGCGAATTGTTGATTCACGTGAGTTCTGGAATGGGACGCGCAGTGGTCCTTGGCTTCGCGGCATACTGCGCGAGTAAGTTCGCGCTGGAGGCACTGGCAGATAACTACCGATATGAGCTCGCCCCGTTCGGTATCGATTCCGTGATCGTAGAGCCGGGCATCCACCAAAGCCAATCTTGGAAAAGTTTCTTTCTCCCGTAGACCAAGATCGTGCGGCCGAGTACGGTTCTACTGCTGACGCTATCAAGAAAGTCCAAGGCGTGTTCGACGCCGCAAACAGTTCGCCAGAAACACCCGGTCCCGAAGGAGTAGTACGGGCATTCGTGCAATTGATTGAAACACCTGCCGGTGAACGGCCGTTCCGGACGGTGCCGACGGCTGCCCTCCGGCCGCTCCTGGAGCCCTACAATGCGGTTGCCGCAACGATCAGGGACACACTCGCCCAAGTCTTTAAAGTGCCGGAGTTAACAGTCTTGCAACAACCTTCTTCGGTCGGTGCGTGACAAGACAACAATTTAGGAGAGAGTCGCACTCTAAGAACCAGATCGGCAGGTGCCGGTTGCCAGAAACAGGAGTAAGGGCGCTGCGCCAAGCCATGCCACAGACTGCAGGTGCAGCGCAACGCCCAAAATCCAACCTAACTCAGGAGTTCACCCTGCGATGGTCGCCAGATCGAGGAAAGACTTCCAGGAAATCGTGCGGCAGCAGCGGAATTTCAGTTCACTGAGCACCGCAAGAGAATCAGAGAACTACGCGGTTGAACCTGCGAACGTTACGCTGCTTGATTTAACGATCGAGCCGGGTTAGGAAAAGGGGAAAGCTCGAGCCTCTCTTTTGAGCTTGCGGTTGGCGTAACGCGTATCGCGCGACTGTCATCACGCACCACGCTGCGGGACGCTCGCGACTGGCGCCTACACACGACTATCCTTGCCAAACATGCTTCCCGCAAGGACACTGCACGGTATCGGTGGGCGACTTTTTTGTGAGTTGCTGTTTGCAGACCGGACAAGGCTTGGTCATCACGTATGTCATGACCTTGGCCTCCTTTGGAAACCGCTTCGTTCTGCGTCGTTGCACGTCTCCTGCCACAGGGATTGTTCTACTTATCCAAATTCGGCGAGTGGCTACGGTTGAGCAAAGCCCTGTGAGAAAGAGCCAGTGCATGCATTGATCGCCAACGAATGCTGCTACTGGCACACAGAGTTGCTGGATGAATCGCGGGCAGCAAGTCACGAGGAATTGGGCGAGTCGAGCCTCGCTTGTTTCCGTCCAGTGCAACCATCTTTGTTTTGTCGCCCTTGAGATACAGTAATTCCTGTAGCGCAGATTTTCCCAACTACCTCCCGAATGTTCCCCAACGCTCTACAGTTGAGGCTGTCCACCGGTACAAAAATTACCTCAAACCTGGTGGCACGACTCGTGCAGAGGACGAGAAGGACGACTGGAGGATGCTAATGTTGGACCTGGGCATTGAGAGAATAGGCGGGCTCGGGATTGTCGAATGCAGAGGCAGAATCGTGCACAGCGAAGCCGCGTTCAAGCTGCGTAGAGCCGTGACGTCCCTAGAAAGCTCGCGAATCATAGTGCTTGACCTCTCGGAAGTAAGTGCCGTCGAGGGCGGTGGATTAGGAATGCTTGTCTTTCTGCAACGCTGGGCCTTCGATCATAAGATTCAGCTCAAGCTGTTCAATCCGAGGAGGTCCGTCCACGACAGGTTGGGAGTCGTCAATTCACTTCAACCATTCGACATTGCTTCGCTGCAGGAAATGATGGCGCTTCTGGCCAACGCAGATAGCCGCTTCGCCATGGCTGCTTGAAGCCAATCGACCGTGCAAGGCGTGATGAGATTCATCAAACCAGCGGGACGCAAGCTCGGCATGAGCTGGGCGAATTGGCGGGCTCTACGAATTTCTCAGAAGGCTATCCGAAGTGTAGAGAGTGCCGCTACTGGCTATGCCTCATCTTCCCATTTTGGGTGCGCGCAATCCCCGGAGAAGCCACGCCTTAGCCATCGCCCAATCCCGCTTCACTGTTCGGTCGGAGATCCCCATAACTTGAGCCGTTTCGTCGATCGAAAGGCCGGCAAAAAAGCGTAGTTCGATGATCCGCACTTGTTGCGGGTCAATGGCGGCCAAACGGGTAAGGAGTTCGTCGATCGCGAGCAGATCGCCGGTCTGCTCATGGGCCAGAACGATCGCGTCATCGAAAGAGATTTTGGTTGCAGGCCCACCACGCTTGGCCGCACCATGTGCGCGCGCATGGTCCACCAGGATGCGACGCATCAACTGCGCAGCGACACCAAAAAAATGACTGCGGTTCCTCCAGTGGGCGCGCTCCTGACCAACCAGCTGCAAGTAAGCCTCGTGGACCAATGCGGTGGTCTGAAGGGTATGGTCGGGACGCTCTCTCCGCATGTAGCTGGCAGCCAGCCGTCGGAGTTCCCCATAAACAACCGGAACGAGATCGTCGAGGACGTTCCTATTCCCCTCGCTCAGCTGCTTTAGCAGCAAGGTCACGTCGACCTGCGATGGTTCCATAGCGCCCATACTCCGTTTCAAAGATCGATCCGGCCCTTCGTGGACTTAGAGGTCCTTCCCACAAGAAGGCTGCAGGACCGAACATCAGATCATTCTGACTATAAACGCGTGAAGAAGCCCGGAACGGGGCCAAATTTTCACTGCAGTCGGCGAAGTTCGTACTGCATCGTCGTGGACGAGAGTTTTGCGCCTCTGGACTCCCGGAGGCTTGCCAACAGAAGTACGGGGACGAACGAGCTCCCCGCGTTGCTCGTCATCGCTCATCCCTTAATCATCAGACAGCTCGCGTGTCCGGAAAATGTTCACTCGGGTGCCGTGTTTCGGCCGCAGCCGATCACGAGCTCTACCGCGTGGGAATCAACATTCTTCTCGGGGCCCCTGCCCGCCCGAGCGCGAGAGGTTCATGTGAAGTAACAGATCCTGGAAACGCGAATCGGCGCGCAGCTCATCAAACCGAGGATCTACCATAAGCAATACGGTCCATTCGCTATGTTCCTGGTACGCAGCTCTTAGCCAATGAAGGGCTTCGTCGTTCTCGCCGAGCGCCGCGTACAAGCGGCTCACAAAGTATGCTGTCACATGCGGCCGCTCCAAGAGACTCCGCAAGACCTCATGTGCCTCATCGCGATACCCGCCGGCCGCGTAGGCCTCCCCAAGGCATGCCAAGGGAATGGGAGTGCTCAGAGAGAGTTCAACCGCCTTTTTCAATGCGTCGATGGCCTGCTCACACATTAACTTCGCTGTATAGCAAAGCCCGAGCCAACAGTTCGCTTGGACAGAGTTGGAATCCAAGTCGAGAGCTTCCACGCAGCGTTCAATGGCCTGATCGTAGCGCCGCCCCGACCAGTAAACGAAGGCTAGGCCGAAATGTATGACGCTCATCTGGGGATCTAGGCGGATCGCGCGCTGGAGCTCGGTGTAGGCTTCCTCATAGCGCCCCATCATGCCGAGTGTCATACCGAACCACTGATGCGCCGTTGCATAACGGGAGTTGAGCTCAATAGACCGCTCAAATTCCCTTTCTGCCGCCAAGAAGTCGTATTCATAGTGTAGTGTCGCCCAAGCCAGAGAAGTGCGGGCCTCGGCCAGGCTGCTGTCCATCTCCAGTGCCTTCTTAGCCAGCTCTTTGGCCCTGCCACATCCTTCCCTAGGAGACACAAGACCCCACAAGCCCATGATCGAGACGGCATCAGCCAGGCCGGCATAAGCGGGCGCATAGGCCGGGTCTTTGGCGATCGCCTGCTGAAAGTACTGTACAGCATCTTCGTGTCCCTTCCGGCTGCGACGGTTCCAGTGATAACGACCCTTAAGATACGCCTCGTAGGCCTCCGGACCGACGGCGTGTAGTTTTGCAAGGCGTTTCCGCTCTCGGGGGGTAAGCTTCACGCGGACTTCACGCGCAACAGCCTGCGCTATTTCGGACTGTACGGCGAGGACATCCCGCAGGTCACGTTCGTAACTCTCGGCCCACAAATGGGTCTCCTTCAGTGCATCGATCAATCGCGCTGTGATGCGCACTCGCCGCTTGTCCCGCAATACCGTCCCTTCTACGATCGTGTCCACGCCCAATTCTCGCGCGATTTCACGTAGTGGCTTGTGGACTCCCTTGTATTGCAAGACGGAAGTACGCGAGATCACCCGCAACTTGCCAATCGTAGCAAGCGTGTTAATCAGCGCCTCTGTCAGGCCTTCGGCGAAATACTCTTGTTCCGGATCGCGCGAAAGGTTTTCCAAGGGTAAAACCGCGATCGACCGCTTAGGCAGGGCTGCAGAGACATTGGTGGCGCTGGAGTCCAAACCGGACAAGAGCTCCTGGCGCAAGTGCTGGATCGCATCGTGCAGTTCAAAGGCGGAATACCGTTCTGCGGCCTGCTTTGCCAGGCAGCGTTCCACAATGCTCTGGAACGATGTCGGCAGATCGGGCCGCACCTCGCCCAGTGGTTTTGGCTGGTCCAGCAAGATTGAGGAGATAAGTTCGGCGCGCGTCTTCCCGTGGAATGGCCGCTGTCCCGTGGCCATCTGGTAGAGAATCTCACCGAGAGAAAATATGTCGGTGCGACGGTCCAAGTTCCTCCCCTCCAGCTGCTCTGGAGACATGTAGGGAATCGTCCCCCTCACCATCCCAGGCTCGGTCTCAACAAAGCTAGATATTTGGGGGTCGGAGGCCTCGGACGAGCCGAGGTCCGTTATCTTGGCTATCCCAAAATCAAGGACCTTAATCCTCCCGCGGGCGCTCACCATGATGTTGTCGGGCTTCAAGTCACGATGAATGATGCCCCTGTCGTGAGCGGCCGCCACCGCTTCGCTCAGATCCGCCGACAACTCGAGCAATTTCTCAAGAGGGAGGCCGCCGTCGGGAATGACGCGGTCCAGGGTCTGCCCGTCCACCAATTCCATGATAATAAGGTGAACATCGCCTACTTGCTCGATGGCATAGATGGTGACGATGTGCGGATGGTTCAGTCGCGCTGCTGCCAGAGCTTCGCGTTCGAACCGACGCAAAGCGGCAGGATCGGAGGAAAGAGCCGCAGGCAATACCTTGATGGCCACATCGCGATGCAATCGAAGGTCGCGTGCACGATAGGCACCGCCAAATCCGCCTGGACCGAGTAGGGACACCACCTCGTATTCGCCCAGTCGAGTACCTGCGGCAAGATTACAGCGTTCCAGTGAACCTGATTCGGGGAACGCATTACTTGCCTCGGCAAAAATGAGCAGCGATTCAACCTCGGCGCGCAAAACCTTATCGCCCCGACACTCTCTCTCGAGGAATACGCTCCGCTCGACGCTTGCAAGGTGGAGAGCAGAACCAAATAGCTCTTTCACCCGCATCCAAAGCTGCGGCGTCATCGAAGTCACGGGCGCGCGCCGGCCCGGAGTAGCTGGCGGATCGAGAGGGTCTTGGCTGTTCATGAGCGACCTGCAGAGAGCCTTATGGTCAACCCCAATGAGAACTCTCGCCGAAGGAGTATGCCCTCCTTAAAACGTCTCAAAACCACCGAAGTATACACCGGGACACTTTCAGATACTTACCCGCGCATGAGGCCCATGTTAAAAGTTCGCACCGAACGAGAAGATTTGCTATGCAGACGAAACGAATGTAAGGGCTGTAATTCGGCAGACTTCTGAGTATAGATCGTTCTTTGCTGGAAGTCTCGAGCCGATCATACGTCACGCCACACAGCCTTGTAATCTGAACTGGTCCTCTTTTGGTCCGTTTTACGCGTTAGCTAGTAAGGAGGTTTTAGTATGAAACTTAGCGCTTTAGCAGGAAACACGATAGTTTTCGTTACGGCAACTTTGGTCTTGAGCATCGTGGCAAGCGCTCAGGCGAATGGGAGCAAACAATGCTCGACCGCCAATGTGTCTGGACAATGGGGATTCACAATCAACGGCTCTATCCCGTCCATCGGACCGGTCGGGGCCATTGGCACGTTCACGCAGGACAGTTCCGGAAACATTACTGGAACAGAGACTCGTAGCTTGAATGGCGACATTGCAGACGAGACTCTTACAGGAACCGCCACCGTTAGTTCCGACTGCTCGGGTAGCGACTCATTCCAGGTGTTCGAGAACGGCGTGCTAGTCCGCACTTCGGTTGTAAGCCTCGTCTATGACGACAATCAGCAACACGCACGTGCGGTCTTCACGTCAATTGTTTTGCCCGATGGAACAGTTCTCCCGAGCATCCTCACGGTTGACGCACACCAACTCTTTCCGAAGAACTGAGGTTGGGTCGCTTCTCTTCGTTGAAGTGCGTAATGGCAAACGGCAGTATTAGGTTTGCCAAGCGCGGCGGTGGTGCAAGGGTTAAACGACTAAAACCATTGAACTCCTGGGGTAAGAGTGAGGATCGTTCACAAGAACTCCCCCCAGGAGGATTTCTCTAGAGTCCGCGATGCTCTCAAAACTTACCTGAACACACTAGCTGCTATCATCGCTCGAAAACGAGCATCCTGGCGTAGGCGAGCAAATGCTGAGAAACGCGCTCCAGCAACCATTGATGGATCGCGCCGTTGATAGGCTTTTCGCATGAAGTCGATTGCGGCGTCTTGGTCTCCTGCGGCAGAGCCCGCCCAGGCTAGAACGGCGAGTTGCACGTACTCGCGTTTTGCTCGCCAGACTAGCTCCATGTACAGAGACTGTGCTTCTGAGGGCTTGCCCCAATCGGCGTAAGCGAGTGCGAGCGACCCTTAGGCAGTAGGGGTGTCCCCCGGAAAGTGGCAGTGCGACCGCCCGCTCGAGCACTCCAGAGCTCGGCGAAAGCGGGGGCCTCCGCTGGAAAAACAGGGCTAATCCGTCCCTTGAGGTACAGTTGGTAGGCCTCCAGATTGTCCGTGCCTGCTTTCACCAGCGCTGCTTACTCTCCAGGTTTATCTTCAGTTCAGCGATCGATCGAAAGATTTCGTCCTGGATTTCGAATACGTCTTTTATCTCGCGGTCGTATTTTTCTGACCATAGGTGATAGCCTTCGGCCACATTTACCAATTGCGCCGTGATTCGCAAGTGATTCCCAGATCGCCGTATGCTGCCCTGCAGCACAGCCTCTACATTCAGGGCGGTCTCCGATGATGCGCAGATCCACGTGCTTTTCCTGAACGACAAGGACGACGTGCGGGCTGCCACTTGAAACTGCTTAATCTGGGCCAACGACTCTTTATCTCAAGCTCGGGGTCTGGGTGGACCTGGGGGTGTTGGGCTGGGTGATTACCGAACCATGTATATGAGTGCGAGGAATACTTAGGGAGTCATCATGAATCCATGGCTCACCGACGCATTGAACCCGTAAGATCCTGCAACTACCCCGGAGTTGTTGATTCCGAGAACGCCGACTCGCGCGTCTATCTTGGAGCGAAGAGGGTAGATCTCCCCGATTACGACCCAGCACTTGATCAGCGGCTTCGAGGAAGAGAGCCCCGTGCTTCTCGTGCACGCGCTCGGCGCGGAAATCCTCACATTCCTGCTGAGAACATTTGAGACCCGGGCATCGACCGCGGGTGAGCGCTGAAGGAGGAACCAGGAAATCGCGAGCTTAAGTCTGGTTCGCGGACAATGCCGGAGATCACGTATTACGGCGTGAACTTATAGATCGCGCCTTCGTTGTCTACGCCACCATGGACGGTAGCCCCGTAGAGAATGCCCGAGGAATCGGCGACCATGCCGTTGTAGACGAAGGCTCCATCCGGCGGGCCTTGAAAGCGGTACACCACCGCCTCAGTCCATTTGCCATTCGTTCCCAGTGTGAGTTTAAAGATGGTGCCGCAACTGCACTGCGCGCCACCTTCACTGGTCGTGCCATACAGGTTTCCGGCTGAGTCGACAACGAGATTGCTGATTGGGCTGCTCCCGTCGGTTCCGCCTTTGAAGCTGTAGAGTAGAGACTCGCTCCAAGCACCATTTTTGTTCGACAGCCGGTAGACTGAGCCAAGGTTGTTCGCGCCGTCATAATATGTCGTGCCGTAAAGATTGCCCTTACTGTCGAACACCAAAGCGCCGTAAGGAAAACCCGCGTTCGGAGTGCCTTTGAATGCAAAGAGAGTTTTGAAATTCCATTGGCCGCCAGTAGCGGGAGTTAATTCGAAAGCGGTTCCCGCTCCGTTCGTTCCGCCGGCTGTCGCCACTCCATAGAAGTTCCCAGCCGCGTCAAGAATCAGCCGACCGGCTGATCCTGTCGAACCATCGCTGCCTCCGGTAAAGGCATGAATGACTCGTTCTTTCCATGGGCCGTTCGCTGTCGGTTTAAGTTGGTAAATTACGCCGAGACCATTCACTCCACCGGTTGGAGTCATCCCATACAGATTGCCGCGCCGGTCGAAGGTGACGCCCGCGCCGGGACCGTAGCCGTCACTGCCTCCGGCGAAAGCGTGAATGACTGTCTGCGTCCAGGTACCTCCAGAGTTGGTCAGCTTGTAGACAACACCGCAGCCTGACTCGACGCAAGGTCCGGTAAATGTTCCGCCGACTACTGTGGTGCCGTAAAGATTACCTTGGGCATCAAGGGTGACACCTTTATAAGGCTGACCGCCATCCGCAAGGCCGGTAAAGCTATAGAGCACGGTATGAGCACCTGAAGGCGTAACTTGGAACACAGTGCCGGATCCGAAATCTCCGCCCTGCACGGTGGTGCCGTAGATATTCGCTGCGCTGTCGAGAATAAGGTCGCTATCGGTGTATTCGCCGTCGTCGTCGCCGGCAAAGCTGTAGAGGACTTGCTCGGTGGATGCCGCGTGCAGAGGTTTGCTGCAGAAGAATGACAGGGAAAAACCAGCGACAATCAAGATCGTGCAAAACCAGGATTTTGGTTGTCCCATCTCACGCCCCCCATTTTCAAACTTTGATGTGGACTACACAGACTGGCGGCGATAATGCCGGTAGGCTGGCACTATATCATCGAAACGTGCAGAAAACATGACGGAACTCGGTTTTGATAGTTTATTTACAAAGCTGTAGGCCGTGCAAAATACGGGTACTGTCTGAATAGCGCCGGAAGGCTTAAACCGTGTTCGGCGTGAATGTGTGGTTTTCCGCGCGCAGGCCGTGGGCGAGATCACGGCTCCCTTTCCCTCGAGCTTCCGGCGAGTCGGTCGCCCTTTTCGTCGTCGGGTATGGAAAATCAGCTAGCATCGCTGCACAGGCTCTTGCATCCTCTACTTCATACCGGTTGTCGGGTAAGGCAATGGCGCGGACCGGGCTTCGAATGATGCCGACGTTTCCATCGCCTCCCCTAAAATTCCGTACGGCGGGTTTTCCCCCGTACGGCTTCAAGGCTGGCCTATCAGAAGGTGCCTTCCCAGTGAGGCGCCCAATTGTCGCGCCCAGCTGGTTTGCCTCCCTCCTTCGCGCTCCTCGCTTTCAAACCTGTTTGTCCCCGCTCGGTGTCGGGGCAGTTGTGCGCTTGAGCGCCGCCATTCGAGCGACCGTTGTCGCTCTACCCCACTCGTTAGATCATCAACTAGCTTCATTGCACTATCCCGGCACACTAATATCTCCATTCCACTCACTGACTTCGGATTCGGTCCGAATGTGTGCTTGAGGTCAGTGCTCCAAGTTCATTCGACGCAACAGGTCGTCAAAGCGAGGGTCTGAACGAAGATTGTCCAGCAGCGGTTCCGCCTTGATAAATGTAACCCAGCCTTGCCGATCATCAATTGCCCTATTCAGCCATTGGAAAGCTCTATCTTTATTCCCAAGGCCGACATAAACGAGGGCATATGCTTCTGGATCGACGTATTGGTGCTTGGCTTGATTTTCCAGCCGAAGAAGGACCGTTCCGGCTCGGATCGTATCGCCAGAGGCAGCGTAAGTGTAGCCGAGTGCTCCGAGAGTCAGGGCGTTACTCTGCAAGAGTGCGTCGGCTTTTTGTAGCTCTTTGATAGCCGCAGGGAAATCCTTTTGCTGTGCGTACACCAGCCCGAGATTCCAATGGGTACTGGCGAAATTGTCATCCATCTCAACCGCATTCTTCAGCGCCTCCACGGCTTCATCATATCGCCGCAAACGATAAAACCGATGACCCGTGCCGGAGATAATGATTAGTGAAAAAGGATCGAGGGCCAGAGCGTGTTTGTGTTCAGCCAGCGCCTCTTCGCCGCGTCCTTCGCATCCCAGCATTTGCGCATACCACTGATGAGCTGTGGCGTAATTTGGGTTTAGCTCGATCGCCCGCCTAAATTCTCGCTCCGCCCCCGCCCAATCGTATTCGTAGAAGTGTTTTGCCGAGCCAAGTGCCGTGTGAGCCTCAGCGAGTGAATCATCAAGCTCCAGAGCTCTGGTCAAAGCGGTAGCGACCATCGATCGAACATCGTCGCCGCGCACGTAACCGAAGTAGGTAAGAGGTATATAGGATTGAGCGATACCGGCATAAGGTAAAGCATAATTGGGATCAAGGATGATTGCCTGATTGAAGTAACCTATCGCTTTCTCCAAATCAGCCCGGCCTCTCTTGTTCCAGTAAAAAAGCCCTCTGAGGTAGGCATCGTGGGCTTCGGGATTTACATGACGACTGCTGGATAGGCGACTCTGTTGTTCAGGCGTGACCTTAACGCGGATTTCGTCGGCAATTGCTCTCGCAACTTCATCTTGCAAGGCGAGGGCATCACCCAAGTCACGCTCGTAGCTCTTGGCCCAAAGATGGACATCCGTGGGTGCGCGAATGAGCTGCGCAGTGATCCGAACCCTATTCCCCACTCGAATGACTGAGCCCTCAACAACACCGTCAACTTGCAGTTCACGTGCAATCTGCGGCAGAGACTTCTTCGTCCCCTTATACAACATAACGGACGTGCGCGAGATCACGTGCAACGAGGAAACCTGCCCCAAATCGGCGATCAGTTCTTCTGTCATCCCGTCCACAAAATATTCTTGCTCGGGATCACCAGAGAGGTTCTGTAATGGAAGTACAGCTAGGGACTCTATGGGGGACACAGCTATAGGACGCAACCATTGCCGGAGCCTTTCGGTTCGAAGCCCCACAGCAGACAAAATAAGCAGGAAAAGACCTGCGGCTGCGGCGATCAAGCTCTGTTGCAATAGGGGACGGTGAGAAGACGTGTCGATTCCGGTCCCAGAGTGGCCGGAAACTGTGTCTCGCTTCAATCGTCGAAGATCAGTTCGTATCTCCGAGGCGTGCTGGTAGCGGAGGTTCCGATCCTTTTCAAGACACTTTGCGATGATACGCTCAAGGTCGGCTGGCACATTGGGATTGAGTCGCACCGGAGCGACGGGAACGCCTTCCAATATAGCGTTGAAGATCAACGCCGAAGTGTCGCCGCGAAACGGCAGCGTGCCTGTACACATCTCGTACAACACCACCCCGAACGAGAACAGGTCGGTGCGAAGATCCACTTCCTTTCCCCTTACCTGCTCCGGCGACATGTACGCGACCGTGCCCAGCGCACTGCCGGGACGAGTCAGATATTCCTCCGGCTCTATAGTCGGGTCGTTCAGCGCAACGCTCTCCGGTTTGGAGGTGACCTTCGCCAGCCCGAAGTCGAGAATTTTCGCCTGACCTCCATTCGTGACGAAAATGTTCGGCGGTTTGATGTCCCGGTGAATGATTCTCTTTGAGTGGGCAGCTTCAAGCGCATCCGCGATCTGCATGCCCAGATCGAGCACTGTTTCGATTTCCAGAGGCCTACCAGCGATGTGGTGTTTGAGCGTCTGCCCCTCCATCATTTCCATGGCGATGAAAGTTCGCCCTTCGGTCTCATCAACTTCATAGATCGTGCAGATGTGGGGGTGATTCAGAGCGGACGCAGCTTTGGCCTCCCGCTGGAAGCGGCTGAGTGCTTGTCTGTCGTTGGCTAGCTCGTCGGGAAGGAATTTGAGCGCAACCTGGCGATCGAGCTTCAAGTCTACGGCCTTGTAGACTACACCCATCCCGCCACCGCCTAGTTTTTCGACAATCCGGTAATGCGAGATGGTCAGGCCGATCACTGGGCTGAAATCTTAGGACCAAGATACAGTCAAGTCAATGAAGGGAGCGGAGTTGGCAGCGTATCACCAGGTTAGTTGGCGAGAAATCGTGTTCCCTTGGCAGGTTTTTGAGCGAAATCTGGTTTCGACAGTTGAGAACGTCGGTGCTGGAAACTTGATCCGATCAGCAGTAGATTGCGGAGGGCTGTTCCATGGCACTCTTTTCGACGTTAGATCGCATTGCCGAATGTCCGGAATGCAAAATCACTCTGACGCCCGAGACATTGGGTCCCGGACCCTTCGACTGTCCTTATTGCGCCAAGTCCATCAGGCCGATTCGGCGGCCTAGCTACCTATGGCTACGCACACTGGTGTGCCTGTTTGTTGCTGTCGTGGCGGCGCGGCGACGCGGATTCGATTGGTTTTCCTGGTTTTTCCTGATATTCGTTGTTTCTTTTTATGCGATTCCCGCGTTCGTCTTTTGGGATGCGATCGTCTTGAAATTGTTTCCACCCACGAAGTTTGAACGAGTTTCTTCGCCGTTTCAGACTCTGGGGATCAACAAACGCTAGGTACATGAGGGTAATCGCCGTTTTCCCTTCGCGACTCTATCGACTGCGCTGTGAAACTCTGGACCACTCGCCGTTGCCCACGGCGAGGAAGGCGGGGCCGCTTTACGCTAACGCTCGCGATTCCACTTTACGCTTCCGAAGACACGATATCTCTTACGGCTTGCGGAGGAATCAGTGATCAAGATTGATATGGAACGGAAAATCTCTCCAGAGCACCGAATGCACAAACGAAGTGGGTTGGCTTCGCATGTGATCGCTTTTCTCCTTCTAGTTCTAGCGGTTTCGCTTAACGCTGCATCCGGACAAGACTCGGAGGCGCTATCGCTTGATGCGCACATCCCCCTTCCCAACGTAAAGGGCCGGATCGACCACTTCAGCGTCGACGTGAAGGGGCAGCGACTGTTTGTGGCGGCGGTTGAGAACCATACGCTCGAGGTCATCGATGTCAAATTAGGACAGCACGTCCACACTATCGCGAATCTCGCCGAGCCGCAGGGTGTCTTCTATGATTCCGCAACCAACCATTTGTTCGTCGCCTGTGGCCTAGACGGTGTCACCCAGGTTTTTGACGGGACCACCTTTCAAGTCCTTGCAACCGTAAAGTTCCCTGATGACGCCGACAATATTCGATATGATCCGCGCAGCAAGGGTGTCATCGTAGGCTACGCGGGTGCGAAGCAATTGAGAAAACGCAAAACGGGGACCGGAGGGCTCGGATTCATCGACCCGAATGGAAGAAAGACAGGAGATGTCGTAATTGACGCTCATCCCGAGTCGTTTCAGCTTGAGAAAACGGGATCACGTATTTTTGTGAACGTGCCTGAGAACAAGGAAATCGAGGTCATCGATGCCGCCAAGCGTTCTGTTCTGGCACGCTGGCCAGTTTCTGCGGAAAACAATTTTCCCATGGCACTCGACGAAGCTCATCATCGTCTCCTGGTCGGAGTCTGGAAACCTCCGCAGTTACTGGTTTTTGATACCCAGACGGGTAACCAGGTCGGAGCCGTCGAGACCGCTGGCAAGACGGACGATCTTTTCTACGATTCAGCTTGGCGTCGAGTATACGTGCTGACCAGCGAGGAATACCTCGAGGTCTTCGAGGAGAAAGATGCCGACCACTATGAACGGATCGCTTGTTACCCGACTCCCTCGCGCTCCCAAACGGGCCTTTTTGTTCCGGAGTGGGGAAAGCTGTTCGTTGCCGTCCCTGCCCAAAATGACCAGAGTGCTGCAATTCGTGTGTATCGAACGCATTAATTAAGGTGAACTCGCCTTCAACCGAGACAAACAGACGCCCGCGCGCAACACGCTACGTAACTAGCCGCTCACCGCCACCTGCTGGATGAAACAGGAAGGCCTGAATCTCCTACACAGACATTTCATGAGTTGCGCAATGACTCGCAGCTAGGAACTCCGCATTAAGTCTGCTGCGCCCGACCAATGCCCGTTTCTTCAACAGAAAGAAAAAGACCGGGACAAGAATCAGAACATGGATCGTAGGCGTGATCATCCCTCCGACAATTGGAGCTGCGATCGGCTTCATCACGTCAGATCCTATCCCGGATTCCCATAGTATTGTAGCCAGGCTGAGAATAACTGCAGTCACAGTCATCAGTTTCGGACGGAGTCGTTGAACCCGACATTGCGAGATCCCGGCCCTGTCGACACGCGCAAAACGCTCGGCAATTCTGCTTTTGTGCTCGGTCATGTTCCCGAACCTAGATTCGGCACCGCCGCTACTTCCTGGCTGCCTACATCGCAGAACTGGCCCCTATACCAGCAAAAGGGCTTGCGTGTATCTAGCTTTCCGCTTGAAGCGTGCAGACGGTTGCGGCTACGTGCCATACTAGGCGCGCAGGAAATCCCTATTTCTCGGACCAGATTATGAGCAGACGGCTCGTCTTTTTGATGGCGTTGAGTTTTGTTGTTACCAGCGTGGTTTTGGTGGGCACGATTTGGGAGCAGACGAATAGCGGATCAGCCGCTTCCGGGGGGTACACGCCGCCTGCGGGCGCGCCCCCGCTGATCATCCTGATCGGGCCCCCGCTCAGTGGCAAGAGCACGTTCGCCGGGCAGATCACCAAGGCCTATGGCATTCCGAGCATTGCGGCGGATGACCTTATCCAGGAAAACGCGACGGAACTGAACCGGCTGCATCCGGAGGGGCTAGCGTTGCCCGAGATGCGGACCGATCCGGCGATGAGCCGTTATGTGCGCGGGAAGTTCAAGGCCATGGACCTGAGCCAGGGAATCACGCTGGATGGGTATCCGGCGACGCTGGTGCAGTCGGAAGAACTGGCGAAGATGCTGCCCGATGTGAAGATGAATCCTCTGGTGTTTCAATTGCAATTGCCGGACGACGTGATTCGGGCGCGGGCGAAGGCGTCGGGGGAGGCGAGCGACAGTCCGCGGATCATCAATCAGCGGATCAAGGACTACCATCGCGAGATGGATGGGATCGGGTATTACTTTCCGAGAGCGAAGATCGTGCCCGTGGACGTGAACAAGCCAGAAGCAGAGTCGTGGAAGGCGATACAGGTGGCGATGGACCAGGCGGGGATCAAGGGGAAGTAATTCCCAATTTTCGATTCGCCAAGGGGACAGATGCGACACTCGCGCATTTCCACGACCAAGGACATCTACACCCAATTTGTTCCGGAGTCTCAAGTGCGCGTGGTCGAGAAGCTCAGCACCCTACGGGTGCAGTGAATTGGACGCAGTTGGACGCAAAACTTGGGGAGTGAAGATGCGTAAGTTACTGTGTCCGTTCCGAGACATGGGTAAGAGAACGTTCCGGAGACATGGTGGAGTGCACCCCTCAGGTGAGACAGTTGGCAATCGTTACATTTGCCGCTTGATTGAATTTACTGTTCAAATCGAGAATCACCCGTAGCTGGTGAAGCATAAGCGTGCCCTGCTCCTAAGGAACTCTTGATTCCCCTAAGGAACTCCTGGTTCGCGAGGTGACCTCATAAGGGTTGAACCGGGGCGAGTATATAGCCAAGGGCCTGAGCCATTGCGCGGAGGCGGCTTTCTCTCCGTTTGCGATGCTTGACTTCAGCTTCGGCGAAAAGGCTTTCATTGTAGGGCTCTCTCGTCTTGAGCATGTGGAAAATGATTCGCGCTAGTTTATGTGCGGCCGCCGTGATTGCTTTTGGCGCTCCGAGCCTGGTTCGCTCTTCTGGCGTCGAGCCGCGATTTTCTGCAAGGCAACTTTGAAAAAATCCACCTCCAACGTCTTCTCCGCCAGCAACTGTTTCGCTTCCCGCAACTGTTGCTGCAAGCTGAATTTCTCTCTATCTGGGGGGATAAAGCTCTCGCCCATGTCTGTCGACTGCCACCACAGCGGATCCAGCCGCCGCCGCCAACGGTACAGGCGTACACGCGAGAACCCCCAACTCCTTGGCCAAGGCGGAGATATTGATTGCAACTCTCATTCGTTCTACGGCATACTGCTGGAACTCCGGCGTATACCGCCCGTTCCTTCTCTTCTTCTGCACTTTGCAACCCCTTTGCTGCAAAGTGTAACGCTTCCTGTTGGTCGGGATAGAGCTCGGTGCGCCAGTTGTAGGCGGAGGGTTACCAGTCCTGCCCTTTCGGTTGCAGGGTGGGTTCACATTTCCGCCATAACCACGTTTCCCGAGGCCCCCCGATAATCCCGGACAGCCAGATTTCCCGGGTCCGGTTCGGAGTCTCAGCATTTCTGCCTTGGGCCTTCCCAGTGTCGTGAGGTTTAAGCGCCGACTCGCAATACGCCCCAACGTCTATGGTTTACCCAATGCTTAGTTCCATCTCAACA
>Ga0126383_10000684_pt1 | contig 19469 bp, 23 predicted proteins | sample PanSoiMetPlot_35_FD_96882 | JGI IMG/M metagenome (GOLD analysis project Ga0126383, IMG submission 96882) | Tropical forest soil microbial communities from Panama - MetaG Plot_35 | ecosystem: Environmental > Terrestrial > Soil > Tropical forest > Bulk soil | place: Panama | collected 2016-02-17
CGTTGGCTCTTGGCGCCTAGGGTCTCAATCAGGTTGATGACCCTGTCGATCTCTGGCGCGTAGAGGCAGGCTTGGATGGTTGCGACGGCACGGACGTACTTGTTGAGGTTGTTATAGTCCTGGTTCTCGATCAGACCTTCCGAGTGGAGTGCGGATTGAGTTCCAGGGTCTTCCCAAATGGCCTTGTCAACAGTCGCCGTGTAAATCTGGAGAGCACGCTGATTAGCGGCCGAGGTGCGCCGCATATCAGGCATGACCATTCCCGATGGCGTTTCGGTGTACTCCATGAACTCGCGCTGCGCCGTCTCACGCTGTTTATCCGTAAGACCGGTCACGTCGAATTCCAGGACTACGACTTCCTCGTCGGTGCCTTCTTCCTCGCTGGGACGCGCGACCTCGATGTGCATCGTCCGCGTCTTGACTTGACGAGCGGCGGCCAAGACGCCTTGGAGAAGCGGTCGCTCGTTGCGGAGGATGTCCTTCCGACGTGAATCTGTCATAGGCCCAACACCCGGCTCTGGAGCATCGGGTGCGCGCCTTTGAACACCGTTTTGGTTCGGACTCTCAATTGTGGTAGTTGTGTCTTGTTCCGGCATGAGTTACCCCTCTCTTGTCGGCACTCTGCGTGTGGGACGGTAAGGGGCGGAGTGAGACGCCCCCCACCGGCACGTATGCGCCGCGACAGAACCGACTACGTGCAGTCCTTGGTTCTGATTGTCCCCTGGAAGTCGAATGTGAACTGGCACGTATTGTCACGCAGACTGTCCAAAATCGGCTTCAGGAATCGCGCGTCACTGTACACCGTCTCCGTAAAGGTCAGGTCGACAGTGTAGCTGGTGACGTAGCGCCACTCCAACTTTCGCCCACCAGGCCGGTAGGTGCCAGTGTTGATAGTGACCTGCGCACGCCACCGGTTGACTTCCGCGAACCGCGTTCCGTCCAGCGAGTAGAACTCGCCGTCCGACCCTTGAATCAGGTTCGTCGGATCGAACGTGGTCAGAATCAGCGACTGAAGCTCCGGCGGGGCGTTGACCGCGAATGTGTAACCGCGCTCGAACAGGTTGTTGACGTCGACGTTGGCGATGTCGAAGTTGCCCATCGGAGTGCACTTGCGGAAGATATAAATACCGGGATTGGCTACTGGCATGTCTGCTCCTCCACCTCCTTTCTGTGGGTTAGGCGGTTGCTTGCCAGCGGAACTGGAGCTTGGCCAACAGGTGCTCGATCACGTCGTTGTCGTCGACGCGGATGATAACCTGGAAGGTATCTGGGGCTGGCTGGACTGGATCCGCCGTTACAGTGCCACCAGGGGCCAACAGACCTCGTGTGATGAAGTCGTTGACTACACCTTGAGCAGTGCCAAGAACCATTCCTTGCCCTGCAATGTCGTTCAAGACCTTGCCGACGAGCTGCAGCCACAGTGACTGGATCTGGCGGATCATTGCGAACCTGATACGCGTGCGGTGGAGTTTCTTCCACCCCGCATCAAGTTGCATCGTCGGCGCATTGAACGTGGTTAGGCCTTGCTCGACCACCATCTGACCGAGGAAGTTCTTGGTCAGTGGGATTGCGCCGGCGTTGAGTGCGTTGATGACATCAGCGTTGGCCATGTTGCCGTAGATGCCGACAGCGTTCTGGATGACCGAGTACGTCAGTGCCTCTTCGAGGTTCTGACTCGCCATCATACCGCACAACCGTCCGGCAGCCTTGGCGCCCTCACGGACCGCACCGTCGGAACCGACGAAGCCGTTGATGACGAGGGCGCACGCGATGTCGTTCATCGCCTTGGCGTTCTGCAGTCTTGTGGCCATCGGAAGCGTCGTAGGCTGACCCATGATGGAGATGACCCACGAGCCTTCGTTGTTGATCCGATCGACCCAAGACTGGACTGTGCCCTGCATGATCGAGTCTTCAACGTCGACGGCAATGACTTCCCACTCGTGGTCGAGTTCCAGTACACCAAGTGCAGTGGTGTACATGAGGGCGGTAATGCTGGCTGGGTCGGTACCGCCCGTCAGAGACGCGTTCGTCACAGCTGCGAACTTGCCGGACCCCTTGACCGTATAGGTGTAAGTGATCCAAGGGCTACCGGTTTGCTGGAGTGCATTGACCAGGTTCTGACCTTCGTCGTCAGTGGTCGTGACGTACTTGGTGAACGGGATGGTCTGTACCAGTTGGTTCTGGTAGTAGATCACCAGTTCGCGAATGGTGGAGTTGCTCAGGTTGTCACGGATGGTGTACGTCATCGAGTTACCATCCGTGCCTGGCTGCGCCGAGAACAGGTTACCGATTGTCACACCAGGTGCGACGGAGTCGTCCTTGATCGCAGCCGTCGAAGGCGTGCTGGTATCGCCTACTCGGACGGTCTTGACGAGGTTGATCCCGCCTCGAAACATCTCACGGACGACGTCCGTAGTACCTGCCGTTCCGAAGTAAGCCGTCAGCTGGTCCATCGACTCGATTTCGACGATCGTGTTCAAAGGACCGCGAGTACCGCGAATGATCGCAGCACCCGTTCCTTGTGAGTCGGGGAGTTTCGGCGGCTCCCCGATGTTCATGAACGCGAACGCTGGACCCGGTCGAACGGGTACAGTGCCGATAGCGTATGTACCAGGCATGTCTAGCCCTTACACCTCCCGTCCGAGGAATTCCGGCAACCACGCCTCGAGGTCGGACTTCGTGAACTCCGTGACTGGTTGCCCTGTTTCCTGTTCTCTCCACCGTAGGACACCCATCAACGCCTCAGGCTTGGCAAGGCCATACCCTGCGGAGTTAGCGAAGTCCATGATGTCCTCACGGGTGTAAACAGACTCGTTCGGGTCCCGCGGCTGCGCTTGACCGCTCTGCTGTGCGGGTGTTTCACCCACAGGTGGACTCGTCTGTGCCTCTGCGGGAGGGTTTGTGGTTTCCCCTGTTCCCGTTGATGCGGGCCGCTGAGCTGGCTGGGTCATTACTCCTCCTTACGCTGCTGGCGACGGAACGACAAATTGTGGGACAGTACCCTCCGTTGGCGACGACTGAGCTTTCTGGATGATCAAGTATGGCGCTGTGGTAATTGCCATACCACGCATGATGCCGTAGCGAATGGGAATCCGGATCTGTCCCTGTCGCCAAGGGTTGCTAGAGAAGTTGACCACGAGACCTGGCTGGATGTACATCTTTCGACCATCATCCATACAGATCCAGGCCTCGATCGAGAGTTTGTCACGGACATGTGCGGCCCATTCCCATCCAGCCGTTGCCGACTTTGTGATTACGTGACCGACTAGGGTGCCTGTACGCCACTGACACAGATTCATCTTCTCCGTGTCCGTGGTCTGCTCTATGCGAAAGTATACACCCGGTCTAGTGTCATCAGGCATCCATTGTGTTACGTCTATCTGGATGGTGCCAGCAGGGAACGCGGCCTCTACGAAGGTTGCCGTCGACCACGCCGGATCTGGAACAACCCCTGTTGGTTTCAGCCATGTCAGATTGATGACTGTAAACCGTTCCCCTCGGTTTAGGTTGATAAGTTGCGTGTCGTTCGTATCTGGTCTCAGACCCGAGTCGAACCAGAGTTGGTACCGTTCCGCCGGTACGTCGCTGGAGACGACGACCAAGCCGTGTAGGCTCGTCCTGATCTCTCGTCGAAGCATGTCGATGTCGACAAAGGTATCCGGCTCGACGACCGGGATGACCTCGATTTGGCTCGCATTCGGGATCCACCAGTCAGTGAACGCATCAACGCCTTCACGAACGACGAGATACGGCCGTTCAGGCTGGATATAACCCGGTACATGGGGTTCGTAAACACGTCCTCCACATTCCGGAACACCGTCGATAAGGGCCTTCTCGACTTCTTCACGTAAGGTCGTCACGAGTGCACACTAGGACCAATACTTTGCCACGATGTCGTCGATCTTAGGACCGTAGATGTTGGCAGTAGGACCGACAATGGCATGTGCGCCACCATCAGCCTCTTCCAGGTCATCGCCGTAGTCGCAGATCATGTCGTCGTAGCCAAACTCCACGTCGATGGAGAAATACTCCCCTTCCGATTGCGGACCGTTCTTCGTCACCGTGATCTTGCAGTACAAACTGGCACGAGCAGCGCCCGTAACGTCTTGCCACGGAGCGTTCTGCTTCATGTACGCCGTCGCATCTTGTGCCAGGGCGTCGAGGTCCTTGGTCATTGCGTGGGTACGGTCTTCAAGTTCCTTATACCAGGCCTGAGCGAGTCCCTCAAGTGTGTCGACCTCCACCATTTCACCGGCGGCGGCGACCAGATCCTCTGCTACGACTGGAATCAGGAATGACATTGTGTCAGGAGATGACCTCTAGGTCGCACTCGTACCCGAAAACCTGACCCTCCATTTGCATCGCGCTTACACCGACAATGCGCATATAACCGCGTCGTGGGTCTTGGAACTCGTCGAGTACATGTGGACCGTACATCGCGTCTAGGTCTGTTTTGCCTGAGTACAGTCCACCACCATACCCAAACATGCCGAACACTACCGACACTTGCTGTGTACCTGCCAAGGTGGTCACAGTTCGTGGGGCAGCTCCGGCTGCGCGGATGAAAACCCTCACAGGGAAAGGTCCGACGTCTGATTCAGTGGTCTGGAGAGCGGACCCTGCAGGATTGCGTTGCTTCCGATGGATAACGATGTCCTGTGGGTCGAGTTGGATCATGAAGTCGTGCGCCGTGATGTAGGCGTTTAGGACGGCTCCCATCCAGCGATCCCCTACGGAACTGTACTACCAAGGCCACCTTGCAACGGCCAAGGAATCCCTGCCGCTGCCAAGGCGTTCTTGTACTGGGATTCGGTCACGATGTCATCGCGGACAATGGTTTGTGCTACGACGTAGTAGTCGATGGCATAGGCAGAGCTGCCGAAGCCTGGAATCAGGCCACGGTAGTACTGCGCCATACGCATTGCGAAGTCCGCCATGTCCTTCGGGGTTGCGAACTGAACACGCTCCGACCCTGCAGAAACGGACAGAATGCCTGCGGTGTTGGAGACGACTTTCGCCGCCTTCGCCATCCAGGCATTTGCTGCCGCTTCTTGCAGGGAGTCCGCCGTCTGGAGGTAAACGTCGATCTCCGCGTCAGTAAAACGCGTGTCGGTGTCCGTGCCCCCAGGAGGTACGACCTCGTCGATCAATACCCTGAGGGCTTGCTCCAGTTCGGGTGTCGGAGCCATGGTGGGTGCGCCAGTCCCGTGCTGTCGTTACCGAGCAGGTGGCGGTGTACTGGTGGTGCTCGTACCGGTGGCTGGAGGCGCGGTTGTCGGCTGCGTTTGTGCGGTGTTCGCAGGCTGACTGGCTGGCTGCGGTGCCATTGGTGTCGCTGCGGTGCCCTCGGGGGTGGTCACACCACTGTTGAGGGACAGACCTGGCGGTACACCTTCCTCCGCCCGAGCTTCCGCCGCAGCCTGTAGCGCTGCCGCGCGAGCCTTGGGATCTTCCTCGTCGGAACCAGTGTCGAGCAGCTTCTGGGTTTCCGAGCTGAGGCCGCTGGTTCCCGTGAGAGAGCTGGCCATGCCACCACCTGGCCGTACAGCCTGATGGGCTTCGAGCTTCTCGCCCCATGTTCCACCGACCCTTTGTCGATGAGCGTCACGTGCCTCGACGAGGTCTTCCATGCTAGCACCGCCAGCGGAGAAAGTTTGCCCTGGCACTGGACTGTGGATGATGATCTCCTGACGAGGCTCTTCCGGACCCTTGCCGCCGATCACGACCTCAGCTGCCACGTCTTCCAACCCTGCTCCTGATCCGTTGCCGTACGGAACCGGCTTCGGATCGAGATCCGGCTTCTCGGTAACTGGCGTGAGGTACAACTTGAAGAGGTCGGCACGGGGCTCGAAGTAGGGGCAGTTGTGGATTGCTACATCGCCCCCGTCTGACCACCGCCGAGCGGGAAGCGCCGGATGACACTTCTCGATCGGCAGGTAGTCGACGTCTGCACCTGGAAGCCAAGGATACCAGGTGCAGCGCGCGCACTGCGCGGTCCCTTCAGCGAGATCGGGAGTTCCACCCTGACCGCTGGCGGGATCCACTTCGGTCATTGGCGTCTGCGCGTCCGTTTGCGACTGCGCTTCTGCCGTGCTTGCTTCTGCCATTGTCGGTTCTTACCCTCCTGGGTTGCCGTTTGGTCTGACTACGGCAGTGTTACTTCGTGGGCCATGTACGCGAGAGCTGCGTAGACACCCAACCGGCAACGACCGACGATTGCGTTCTCGATGAGCCTCTTGAGGTCCGCACCGTCTGCATCGACCCGCAGACCGTGCTTGACGAGGCTTCGGCACCAGCGCTGTGGCTCGATCAGGTACGCCTTGTTCGTTGGCACTGCTGGGTACGTGTACGTACGCTCGCCGACCTGGACTGAGTAGCCTGGGTAGTAGATGTACGTGGAGATGCCAGTTGCCAACGCTGGGTACTGCGTTCCCGACACAACCAAGGCCTGCAGCGCTTCCTCGATGTCCCACCTGTTTGAGGGGTGGACAAGCATGATGCTTGGCTGCAGGACGCCGATGCGGTTCCCGATCGCGTCGAAGATCGGGTTGTTGTTCAGGTTGACCATCGCCTGACGCAGTGTCGCACGAATGTTCAGGATCCTGGTGGATTCCGTCGTGACCGCGGCAGTCTTGTTGGCGGCTGGGTACGTGTACGAGAAGATGGGGGAGAGGTGTAGGTGATTCATGAGCGAGTTGTAAGCCTCGCCCATAGCCCTTGCGGACTCCGCAGCTTCCCACGTCTGGTCGTAGAGGACCATGTCCTCAGTCCACTGGAACCCAGCGGCGTACGTGATGATCGGAACGGTATCTCGGGCTCCAAACACGCGTGCACCGAACTTGACCTCGTCAAGCTCCAAGTGCTCAAGGAAGACGACGCGTGCGGCGGAGAGGATGCCTCCGATGTTGACGTTCATCGTGAAGTTGGCGTCCTCCATGATCCGATAAATCGGTTCATACATGGTTGGGACGGCTTCACGACCGATCTCGAGGTCGATGATCGTGCGAAGAACGATGGAATCGAGGGCGGCTGGGGTCGTCAGCAACTCACCAGCTGGTCTGGTGAATTCGAACGTCTCCATCTCGCCGTTGACCATCTTCTTCTCGCAGTACCGCGTTTCACCGTCGAAGGTGTACGGGATCTGCTCGGTGATGGTCCGCTTTGCCCGCTCTTCGCGCAGGCCTTCCATTGTGAGAATACGTGCCATCTGTCTGTTCCTCCCTTAGTCGCCGCGCTGAGCCGACGGCCCGTCGAAGTACATCCAGATGACGTTGTTCGCGTCTTTCGCCGACGTGACGCGTCCTGCCTTTCGGCCGCCTGCGATGACCGCCGTACTGAAACGGTTGTTTGCAGGGTCCCAGTAGATCAGGTCACCGACGTTGTACGCCTGTGCCGTATCAATCTGGGACGTCTCGTACTCGGCTGCTTCGATGGTGAGGATGATGGGCAGCGTCACACCGACACCGGTCGTGACTGGCTCGCCAGCCCATCCGAGATACCCCTGAACGAGAGCGAAACTGTACTGTGGTACGTTGCTGCTCGCTGGCAGGGTAACCCGAACAGCCCGTCCATCGGAAACCCTACGGCCCATTGCCTAGGTCCTCCTTCGTGAAGGTTGTTCTGGCGCCTTAGCCGCCCACTCGAACTGTCTTGCGGCGCAGGTACTCGTTGGTCTGACCATTGCTTCCGCCTTGGCCACCATTGTTGGCACCCGACCCGCTGGAGTTCGTGTGAGCTTGCCCGCCGTTCGGTGACTGGCTTCCTGCTTCGAGCAGGTTGCCGATCGCATCCTTGACGCTCTGACGGCCGAGCATTTCACCGACCACAGTCTTGATCTGGTCAGCGGTCATGTCCTTCGTCAAGTGAGGGGTTACCAGGTCGTTGACGAGCGGCCGAGCCTTCTCGTTCACGACCATCTCGCCGAGAATGGTGGAAACCCTGCCATTGAACTCGGCGTTGGACACGTTCGCCTCGGCGGTGTGTGCTTCCTTGGTGCGTGCGACCAAGTCCTCACCAGTGGTGGCCTCGTCGAGACCGAACACACCGGCGATTTCGCCGTACGCGAGGAACCGCGTCTGGAGGCGATCCCACGTGTCCTTGTCAATAATCGCGGCGGCCGTCGGGAGGTCGACTTTGAGTACGGGCAATACCTCTGCAGGCGTCCAACCCATCTCGCCGAGGACCTCTTCAGGCTTGGCCCGTCCCTCTTTGAGGGCCGCAACTGCCTCTGCAACTGTCACCTTGTGACCTCCCTGACCTCCTTGGTTCGTGTTCCCCTCACTGTGCGCGCTTTCTCCTGACGCGTTTGATCCTGACGCGTTTGATCCTGACGCGTTTGATCCTGACGCGTTTGATCCTGACGCGTTTGATGTTGCGCCGGTTACCGCTGAACCACGTTGGGATTCGGGCGGCCGTTGTTGCTGACCCCCGGCATTGGAGGAGCTATCACCGTGATTTCCTTCCCCTCCGGAATGCTCGTTGCTCCCAGAACCCGAGCCTTGGCCATGCGACTCTGTGCCTGAGGCGGCGCCGGCAGATTGGGATCCGTCTCCACTCCCTGAGTGGTTATCACCGTTGTTGCCGGCCGACGACCCCGTACCGCCGCTATTTGACCCTGCTGACCCGTCGGTTGACGACCCGCTGTTGGACGAGTCGTTCGAATGTTGCTGGTTATTACCTGTTTGCCCATTGCTACCTTGGCCTCCTGTGGCGTCTTCGATGACGTATGCGTCCGTCTGGAGGTCCTTTAGGACCTCTCCGATGTCGGGACCCGTGATGTCTACTTGTTCACCCAAGGCGACGATGCGGGTTTGCATTCCAGCACGTCCCAAAGGTGTCCAGTCAATGGACAGAGGGTCATAATCTACGACGTCAATTCCGTCGGCGCCGCGTTGGAGTTTCGGCAGGCCAAAGATGCTGGTTTGCGTGATGGATTTCTGTCGGATCCACCGCTTGAGGTTCTCGGCGGCCTTGTCGACGATGCCTCGGAAGTAGGCTTTGCCCTTTCCAACTACCTGACCCTGTTCGTCGAGGATTGGTGCCTCAGGGTCGAACTTCGCTCCGACCCAGTGGGTAACAGGGATTGGAAACTGATGGCTCACGTCTTCAGGCTTCTGGTGACCGAGAAAACCAGGGAGTCCGCCCTTGTTGACAGCGTCAACAACGCGTTGGAGGGCTTGAGCTCTGTAATTCCAACCACGCTTCGACTTGCCAACAGGCGTTTCGACAACGACCTCAAGAGGATCGTTATCCCCATTGCGGAAGTTGTCGACATTAGCCCACGCTGCCGCAGGAATATCTGCGACACGAATTTCACCTGCTGCTTGTGCTGCCGCTACGGCTTCAGGCGTCTCTGCCGTAGACAGAGGCGACAGTCGCGCGACGAGCGCAACGGGCTTAGGCTGATCGGCAGAGTTATTCCCCATTTTGATCCTACGATCCTATACTCGTATTATATGACAATGCCACTTGGACTGGCAATGAGTCCTGCAAAAGTCGAGAGGATAACAACCGGACCCAGTCACTCCGGATGTGGATTAGTGAGTCACTCCGGAAGTTGATTAGTGAGTCACTCCGGAAGTTGATTAGTGAGTCACTCCGGAAGTTGATTAGTGAGTCACTCCGGAAGTTGAACCGTTAGTACCTGCTCGACTTGCCAAAGCTCTCCGACTTTGAACATCACCGCCGGCCCCTTGGGTGTTGGCTTGTCCTGTGGGTTGACCCTCCTGGCTCGGTTGGGTACCTCCTTGATCCGGTTGGTTAGCTTGCTGGACGGCCCCTCCGCCGAAGCCCGTTGCGAGTTTGGCCTTTGCAAGGATTTCAAGACCGGCCTGGACGCGACGAATCTCGTCGACATCGGCGCTCGGATCGTTCCAGGGCAGAACCGTAGTGATGTACTGCCGCATGAATTCCGATGCGCTTTCCACCGAGATCATGCCTACCTGGACCATTTCCGTCATGGCATCCGCCATGGTCTTGACTGTATCGGCTGTGGTCTTGTCGTCTTTCGACGTCATTTGATCCCAGCCGATTTGGGTGTCGTATGATGACAGGGCTACGTTGTCCAACATGGACTTGACCTGCAAGTACATGCCGGCGAAGTTCTTGAAGGGATCGCCCATACCCTCCCGTTTTCGAGCGATCTTGCGTTCCAGTGGCAGCATTTGCTCCTGCACACTGGCTCGGCTACTCTTGACTGCAGGCCCAAAGGCGAACTCAGGCGTCTCTGAGACCGAAATGATGCAGTAGAACAGCAACTGCAACAGTGCTTCCGTGGAACGGGCACCGTTATCTGCAGTGATGAACTGCACATCGTCGTCAGTCTGGACCAGGAAGATTTCCTTGTCGGCGAACATCAGCCGCCTGGCATCGATTTCATCCTGGGAGAAGTTGTCCTGAAGGAACTTCTCCACGTTGGCCAGCTTGAATTTGACCTTCGGACGTGTGAAGAGCTTGGAACCTTGGATGCTGAACAGGGCTACGTCGTGATACGTCTTGAGGAACGGCTCGATTGGTTCCAGATCACTGGCACCAAACAGCGCCGATTCCTCCTGTTCGTTCTTGAAATGCACGATAGGAATGAACCCGAACGGGTTCTCCCGCGTGTAGGTGTACCGATCCTGGTACATTTGCGGCGCTGCGCCCCAGATGTACGAGTTGGTAACCAGCGGGGTGATCTCCTCTACGACCGAAAAGTTGATAGTCGTGGTCGTGAGGAACGGGTTGTTCAACTGGGAAGGGTCAACAACCTGCATGGGTTTGACGATCGTGACCTTCTCCCACTCGCCGGTATCTGGGTCAATGATCGGGATCAGCCACTCGGGTGGAATCAAATCGCACTGAATCGTACGCGCACCAGTGGTAAACCTGTCCGGAACGACGCGAAACCGCGTAAAAACGTCGCCATCGCGGAAGGAATTGCGCACGATCCGTGCCATAACCGACCGATAACGCAGGTTGAAGTCGTCCAACATGCTTTGGATGACCACATTTTTCAGGTCGTACGAGGTAAAATGCGGCGGACCCATGAAACCCGCCGTAATATTGATGGCCGGACGGGCAAATCCTGCACCCAACTTGTACTTGTCGTTCGTGTTGTAGTACAGTTCGCGGCACAGTTTGTAGTTTACCCGTGACGTGTCAATGTTATAGGCCACAAACGGCCCAACAATGTTGTACGCACCGCCAAAAAGCGCGGGGTACGTGCGTGCTACACTAATCTCACCTGTAACCTGAGCCCGGAGGCGGTCCCAAACGCCGAGGACCCCTGATCTAAATGGCTTTGGGAACAGCCGCATCCGAGAGTCTGCGCGGATATTCATCCCTACGAGCGGATCAGGACGATCCTCAAAGGACACATCCGCAGCTGTATGAATACCGTCTGTCACAGCGGCCATGTCAGATCTCCTCCCTACGCTGCGGATTCGTCGTAGAACGAAGCGTTCTTGAACACCTGTCGTACCTTATCGTCGACAGGAACGCCTTCGTCGGACAGCAAGAGTTCGGTCAAAGCCCAAACCAACGCGTCAACACGGTCAGGACTGATGTCCATATCGTCAGTGAACGCACACATCTGGTCCTCCAACAGGGGCATCGGACCTACGTGGTGCACCCAACCCTTCTCATACATGCTCGAAATTGGTTCAGCACGCGCCTTCTTGCCTCGGGAAGCAGTAATGGACTTGAAGGGCACATACTCTCCGCCACGGATCGTACGGATAGTGTGTTCAACCATGTCGCCGCCATTGTTCACCTCACCAACGATCTTGTCGGCCTGCCAGAGTCTGTAGGCACTAACCGCCTTCGTACCCCACTCATGTGGCGTCCAGCGGCCCGATAGATCACCAAGAACGTATGCGTGACCATCAAGTCCCTTACCGACGACAATGAGACCTGTCTCATCCACCTTGTCCCGATTGCGGTTCAGGCGGGCAGTCGTCTTCGATTTGCCTGCAGGATCGACGGCGACGATGATGCGCTTGAGTGGCGGATATACACTACGTCGGTGCTGATCAATCAGCTGGCGTGACCAAAGTGCGCCTGGAACGTCATCGAGAATCTCGGCTTGGAGTTCCTGACGGCCTAACGTGGTACCTTCGTACTTCGTAACGATGTCCTGGAAGAACCCTTCCGCCAGGTTATCACGGTTTTCGTACGTAGTACCCTTGGTTGCATGGTTCCTAGGCGTGTGATTCTTGTCGTTCAGGTTCGAATCACGCACCAGCGTGCGGATCAGCGTCTTCGGCTTAGGCGTCGTCGTGGCAACACACTGCGGGTTGTTGCCAAGACGAAGTCCAAACATGAGCATATCCCAGGTTTCGGCGTACTTCCATGCCGCAATCTCATCTGCCCACGCGGCCTCGTGCTGAGGACCTCGCAGTTGATCCGGATCCTCGGCAGAGTATAAAGTAGCAATAGCACCATTCGGCCACGTCAAACGCCGTTTGGAGGGCTCGTATAAGGGCTTGAACCATGGCGGGCTAACGGCAAGGATGCCTGACTCCCCTTCCACCATAACATCACGGCCGTCAGCTGCAGTCGGAGCAACAAATGCCAGTCGCATGCGCCCCATTTTCTCGACCTGATACCTCACCCACTCAGCGCCAGTACGAGTCTTACCCCAACCGCGACCCGCGAGGATGAGCCATACACGCCAAAACCAGTTGGGAGCGTGCTGGCCCGGCCTGCCCCAGAACCGCCAGTCGTATTGGAGGCCTAAAGCCTCCTGGTCCGTCAGGGAGCGAAGGAACTCTGCGAGCTCCTCGACCGTGAGGTCACTAGCAATAACACCCGCACTGCTATCGCTATCCTCTCCCTGACGGCCAGCCCACTCTGCATAACTAGTGGCTGGCAGTTCTTCCTGCGCAACTACCATTAGTTAGTGGTTTCTGGCTCCGGCACAGCGGTCTCAAGTTGATTCAGTCTCGGCGACGGAACATCGATGACCATAGGCGCTACTTCCCTGGCAAGGCTTTCCATCTCTCTCCGAAGCGTGCCAGGTGCCAGCCCTTTACGCCGCTCGGCGATCTCCAAAAGCTTGTCCCGTACCGCGACACGTGCCCCACTGAGATCCGAGATTTCTGCCCGCTCAGTCGCCTCACCGTCCTCCAGACGCCTTTTATCGATAGAGATACCCATAGCGACCGTGAGGTCCTTGAGGTCACGTGCAGTGAGGTTGTCATCGTCCAGCATCAACTCGATGCGCTCGAAGGCAAGGTTGATGACCCTTAGCCGTTCGATTTGGCAGTAGTCGATATGCGCTTCGTGGCGCCTGGTTGAAGCCAGAGCGACAGTGTCGATGTTGTACGCCTTGGCCATGTGCTGCACGACCATTTTGTCAACGCCGAACAGCCGCCCCACGCGATTGATGGAGTTGCCAGCCAGTAATGACTCGACAATCCGTGCCTTGACGTTGTCAGAGATCAGAGGCTGCCAGCCACCTTCCTTTTGTCCGCCGGCACCAGGTCCTGCATAGTAGGCTGGTACGCCGCCTTGGGTTCCCAGCCGCCCTTTGTAGTACCTGTTACCGCCTGTACCATTACGTCGTGGTACGTAGGTTTTCATGTCCGTCGGTGGGCGTGGTTCGTTGGGTCCTACATCTGACATGCTTCTGTGCCGTCCTCACTCAGATTTGCCCGTCTACCTCTATTATATCACAGCTACGAGCGGACTGTCAACGGGTCCTAAAATGGCAATTTTTTAGTCCCTTACTTTGCACTTGTTTTCGACACGGGTTGGTGTTATATAATTAGATAGAGAGCATAAGAGAGACGACTATGACGGACAGCAAACCCGACGACATCGTACAAGTCCACTATCCGGACAACGTGACTGAAGCAGCACCTGGGGCCATTGTAAGGGCTTTCAGGCTGATCGAGTACTGTGGCCCTAAGGAATGGGTTACTCAGCAGATACTCGGTTCAATCCACGGACGCAAATCGGTAGGACCCGACAAGTGGATCGAAGGTAAGACGATCATCGGTCACGAATTCTACACGGAACTCGACGTATGTGTCGATCAGATAAGGAAGGCGTTGAACCGTGACGGACAAGCCTAACGACGAACCCGACCTTGAGTCCCAGGGTTTATCACCTGATCTTCCAGACCCCTACGGCTTGAAAGACATAAAATGGGGCTGGGAACCACACTCTGACGCTTCTCTGGCGAAGATAGGCGTGCGCAAGGCTATCGAGGCAGGCACACTAAACTTGCCAAAGGCGGAGCCCAAGCCGGGACCTGTTGACACAGCAATGGGTGCGGCACTATACCGAAAGGAAGTGTGGAGTTCGCGGCCCAAAGAACGACAGAAACAAGTACAAGAAGGCAAGCCGTATACCACCAGTTTATACGCCAACGGCGGTTGGCACTGCACCTGCCCAGGTTTCGGTTTTCGGCGTTGGCAGAAATGCTCACATGTGATCGCCGTTGAGGAAGAATACGCCCAGATTCAACGTCAACTGCCTGCACCTTCTGCCACTCCGGAGGTTGGAAAGGATCTCGACCCCTACGGACGACCATATCAGATTGACGAAGACGGCTTCGAGTACTTCATGTCGTTCACCGGTACCACGCGTAATTATAGGTTACCTGTCTGGGATCGCAAGTGGGGCGGAGACTTCAAGAAGTATTATCAGTCTCTGATCGATGACGCGTGGGAAGGTATCCGCGCCCACAATTCTCGTCCCGACTTTGACCCGACCTACGGTGGTCGAATTTATGACCCAAGGCGTAACTCTCCTCTCAAGGTTGTGTCAGGAGTGTGGACCGAAGCAACCTCCGACGGGCCTGACATTATGAATGCCCGCGAGTTTGAACCGCCACTCACTACCGACACCCGTGCCTTTATGCTGACTCCTGACGCCTCCGTCGACGTATAGCGGAGGAGACAAAGCCAGCCAGGGACCTATTTGGACTTCCGTAGTTTCGTGATTGCTGTGACCGCCGCAAGAGGGAGGGGTTGCAACCACTCTACCGTGACGCTCCACCTAGTCGAAAAGCGTGGAGATCCGCACTACATCAGGATTGTCGACGTAATACTCGGTACATCACAGGTGGTGCGGTACGACGAGACATCGGTAAAGGAGGGACCGGTGCTTATCATGACGGAGGGCCTGTGGCTACAACTCCACCACTTGTTTTATCCGCGCGGATTTACGACCCGTGTCATGTCTTACGCCGAGGAGCAACGCTATGGCGTTAGGTGCAAATGCCGATTCGCCCCAAGACCCTACTGACCCACCACCGCCACCACCGCCTCCGTTAGGCGGACTGATCTTTTGGGAACCATGGAAGCCTTCCGTAGGATCCAGAGTTACAGTCCGCTTAGGTGGTGAATGCAACGTCGATTGGGGTAAGATTGGAGACCGTGACGGACAGTTTACCGGCCATCCTCAGGAGTTCGACTGGAAGGCTGGTACAGTGTTCCGCATTGATCCGGACTACGGCGCACATCGGTATGCTGTGTTCTTCGACCGTCCATGTCCAGTGGAGCGCAAAAACGGAGCCCCTGCTATGGGAGCCCACTTCGCCGCCATTGAACTGGAACCGTTAGACTTGCCGGATACTGACCAAACCCGCAGACTGCTTGACCGCTTCGACCGCATGAACGGTGGCCGGGGAGGTCGGGGACATGCAGAAGGGCATTGAGGATCCCATTACCGTTGCGATGGCACTCTTTTTGGCTGGTGTGGGTATAGCCTTCGCCGCACTGTATGCCTTTGGTGCCTGGGCACTCTCGCAGGCAACGGGTCCCTTCATTCCGATCGTCATCTGGACCATTTCTACTATTCTTACGTGGCTCTTTATTTTGAGCCTGCGTCATGGAAATTCTGGCTCCCGCTAGACTAGCAGGGTACGACTTCCGGTCAAGGGCGCTTCTGGGGGGTGGGCAGGAAACTGTTCACTCCCAACTGTCTAGGTTGGGGCTGGGTTCTGACTTGTCCTTGGCCGGTCCCACCGTTTCTAGGGCCATATCCCCTGATGGTGGCAGCGTTTGGACGCAGATATTGCAGCTGCCTAACAGGTTTGCCACTGTTATTGGGCATTGTCCTAAATCTTCCGCCTTACTGATGTGGTACGACCAGCGTTCTTGTTTCGACGCAGGTTACAGTCCCTGCAGAGCACTCTCAGGTTCGACCCGGCATTACTACCACCTTTGGACAGAGCCTTCTTATGGTCTACATGCGCATTAGCGCCTGCGACTTGCTTGCCGCAACTGGCACACTTGTGGGCACGGGCTGTTACTGTCCGGTGATGAAGTCCTTTTGCGCCGGTGCTTTTGCCGTAGTTGCGAGCCCTCATCTTCAGCCCGCCACCACTAGTCGGATTGTGCTTCGAGTACTGAACGGCATTATCCACTTGTTGCGGTCTAATGCCCAGCTTTTTGGCGATGGCTGTTTTGGTGGCCCCTGCTTTATACATTCGACGAGCAATTGGGGCCTTACCAGTACCTTTGACTCCCATATCTTATTTTATCATGTTACCAATAGGGTTGGCAATACGTCCGTTCATCTCGAATTTTTGGTCCAGGCTCTGCACTTGTTTTCTACCAGGGTAGGTGTTATATAATAATAGTAGAGGAATATGAGTTCCTCAAAGTACGAACGCCGAAGGAGTAGGAATCGAACGGCATGTCGACGATAGCAATTACGGCAACCCGTAGTGTTTTGGCTTCAGAGCCACGTATTCACCAGGCTCTTTATGTCATACACGCCGCAGGCCTTGTGGACAAGGTCATTGTCGGTGCAGCACGAGGAGGGGATTGCCAGGCTGCACAGGCAGCCATAGCGCTAGGCTTTACCGTCCACACAGTAGTACCAGGTGACTGGGGCCAGCTTTGTCCACATTGGCGCGAGTTTGTTACGACCGTCGGTGTTGCTCCACCTCATACCACTACGCACGAACTCATGAAACGCGAGGCAGGATCTATAGCATATAGGCATCGAAACGAACGAATGGTGGGCCTAGCAGACGCCGGACTGTTGGCCTTTCCTAATCACAGCGAGCAAGCGGCCTATAGTGGCGTTACAATGACGATCAATATTGCCAGACGGTTGGGGAAGCCTGTACAAAGTGTACGGCTCCATGACTGATGACTGACGGCGACGACTTCTCTCGGCTGTCCAAGTCCGAGCAGATTCGACGACTGGCTGCAACGGGTATGTCCACGAAGGACATTGCCACACGGTTGGGGATAAGATACCAACACGTCTATGGCGTACTAAAAGGGGCGCGCTCATTGGCGCCCATCCCTGCAGGCCTTTCTCGGCGGCGTGTTACTCGCGAACCTTCTCCCCAACAGCGCTTGCGGCAGGAATCAGAGTCCTCCGTTTACGACACCTTCTGGGATCAGGAGAACAACGTACACCGCGTCGTAGTACGAATGTACCGCATAGTACCCGGCGAATCACCGTTCAGGCCGTCCGTAGCAAGGTATATCGGCCCAATGAATCCGCCGCTCATCGACGCCTGGATCGCCAGATGTGCATACCACGGCTACATCTCGCAATCGGACTACGACGAGCAGGTTTCACTGATCAGAGCCGTACTACGGAAGGCTGAAAAGGCGATGTTCTCCGCCACGACAAACGACTGGGATACCCCACCCCCCTCTACCCCTAAGCCTGCGACATAAGCCGACCGACGCCCCTTTTTAGGTTCTACCCAAATAGGGGCGTTTTGCTGTGTTGGTTGGGACCCAAAGAGGACTAGGAACTGGGGGGGGGGACTGGTCATTACGGCGGGACCCCTATGTGGTGGTGCCGCGCCGTCACGAGGAGTAATGGCCCGTCAAAAGATTTCTTTGTCGACCCGGGGGGTTGATGGGTGGGTGCGTGGTCGGGCGCCCTGTGGGTGTTTCCCACATCCCAAACGCGGGCGCCCATTGGCACGCATGGTGGGAGGTCGCCCTGGGTGGTGGGGGTATCACCAACGGATGGGCGCCCGACCTGAAAGGGATACCGAAATACCCCACACCCACATAGGTCGCCCTTGTGGCTCACGTGCTCTCCCGAGCACACGTGCTCACAGGTCGCCCGACCTCCCAGCACACGTGCTCACAGCCACGTGAGGTGGGCGGGCGACCCGGGTATGGGGGGTGGGTATGTAGGAAAGGAAGGCGCCCAAAGGTCCGGACAGCCAACAACCCCGTCAACGGGCCACCCCGTGGCGGGAGATGAGCACGTGAGCCAATGGGCGACCCCGTGGCAGGGTGGTGACGGTGTGGGGGTAGGGGGTCCTAGGAAACAAATCCATTGGGCCAAAGTCCGGACCCCGAGGCGCCTGGGCCCCCGGGTGGCGTATGGCCGGACCCTATGGGACCATCCGGACCGTCCCATCTCCTAGGGTCACCCGCCACGCTGGCTCGTGTGCCACCAACCCGCTTAGGTGGGTCCACCGAGCATTGGGTTCGAGTGCTGGCGCTGGCTCGGGAGCCACGTGGAAGATGGGCTCCCACGTGGGCGCCGGTGGGCTGGTGAGCTCCCGCACCCACTTGGGGAGGCGGGTCATCGGAGGGTAAACCCCCGACGACGGGCCTCGGCGCGGTGCTCGCCCAGGATCTCGCGGTGTGCCCACTTCTCGGACGGGTGGGCTTCGTCGAGGCTGCGCTGGGCCTCATCGTAGGACCGCTGGAGGTCTTCGTTGGTCAGGGCGCTCCAGTCGTTGCCCTGCGCTTCTGTGCAATGCTCTCGCATGCCCAAATTATAACCCCAACACCCCGCTGAAGTCCTAAATGGGTAGTAAACCTTTATTCCGTGTTGTTAGGACCTCGAAGGTGGAAACGTGGAGGGGCTCCGGGCATGTAACCTGGGCTTCGCCCTGCCCGGAGCCAAATTCAGGAATAACAGGGGCGTCGCGCTCACGCACGGGCGCAACCTGGGAAAAGTCCTAAATCCGCTTACTAAAGGTTTACAAGGGTTTTACTACTTTCGCGGGGTTTTTGCTTGCAGGTGGGTTATAATACATACATGCAGAAAGCAGAAACGCCGAAGATCGCAGGCGAGATTCGCGATCGCGTCGCCAACACCGAGCTCAGCACGGCGAGCCGGATCAAATTCCTGGCCGAGCAGGGTTTCAGCCGCGCCGATATTGCGCGGATCATGACGGCGCATTCCGGAAAAGCCGTCAGTTACCAGTGGGTTAAGAACGTTCTGGATAAGGTGGCGGGTCAGTGACCCGCCTTTTCCACTGGCTCATGGTGCGTCGGCACTTTGGGAACAACCCAGACATCGTCGTGACCATCACGAGAGGTCAACTGCGCCCACCGCCCAAAAAGCGGGGGCGCTAAACCCGCCAAATGACGGGGTGCGAGGCAGCGCAGGTGGGGTATAATAAGGACATGAAGAACATCCAAGCCGCAATCCGCAAGCTCTTCCCCCACAAGCCCGCGTCGCAGCGCGTTCGCATCGTACGGAGGCCGGGTTGGTAACCCGCACCTCCATCGCGTTAGGGCTTCGGCCCTTCGTGCTCC
>Ga0126383_10000685_pt1 | contig 19468 bp, 32 predicted proteins | sample PanSoiMetPlot_35_FD_96882 | JGI IMG/M metagenome (GOLD analysis project Ga0126383, IMG submission 96882) | Tropical forest soil microbial communities from Panama - MetaG Plot_35 | ecosystem: Environmental > Terrestrial > Soil > Tropical forest > Bulk soil | place: Panama | collected 2016-02-17
ACGTTCTCGCGGTTCTGGTTCGTGCGCTCGTAGGCGAGCACGTCCGAGATCGCGTAGCCGTCGTCTGTGATCTTGGCGATCAGCTTGTCGAGCGAGCCTTCGAAGCTGTCGTAGCGCGGCCACGGCGGCGGGATCACGGTCTCAGGCACGAGCATGAGATCGTTCGGGAAGAGCTCGGCGTTCGTGACCAGCGTGTCCTCGACGAGCTTGCGCTCGTCATTCGACCAGCCGTGGTCCATCTGCGCCTGGATCGAGTCGAAGATGCCGATCCGATAGTCGGGCGCGACGGTCGTCACCTCGTCGATCTCCTGGTAGGAGCCGTTGAAGCTCCAGCGGGCGAGCGCCAGCTCGCGCTCGTTCGGCAGCAGCAGGCCCTCGTGGAACTTCGCCTCCAGCTCCGTCTGGATGATCTTCGACAGGCCGGTGGCGTAGTTCTCGCTGATGCCGCGCCTAGCCAAGACGCCGTAGCGCCCGAACCTTGAGATGAAGCGCATCTCTCTCCTCGTGTGAAGTGGGGGCCGTGGCCGCGCGCGGCGCTGCGGCCCCCACGCTTGTCGGCTTACGGTGGTGCCGTGACGCCGTAGAGAATCCCGTGCGCCCGCTCGTGCACACACTCGAACGAGGCCTCGCGCAGGTACTCGGCGCTGTAGGAGTCGCGGCCCTTCGGCTGCTGCTCGGTCAGGAGCTTCGTGTCGCGGTCCCTGAGGGGCCGCTGCTGCACGTACTCCATGTCGACCAGGAAGGCGTAGGTGCCGTAGCCCTTGTTCGCGGTCGGGAACTCCGACCACTCCTTCTTGACGACAACGGGGACGCGGTAGCCGTAGGCCCCCGAGATGAACGCATCGACGTGGACGCCGTGGACGTTCTCCGGGGTGGGCTGCCACTGCGAGCCCATGCCGGAGCGGTTCCACTGCGCCATGTTCAATGCCACGAGCGGCGCTGCGAAGAGGACCTTGTCGGTCGAGCCGTTCGCCATCACGTCCATCAGGAACGTGTCGAAGAACGTCGCCGTCAGCGGGCCGTTCGCGTCCCGCTTCACCGTCTGGATGTACTCGATCATGCCGCCGCAAGTGCCCTGCGGCTCGGTGTTGGTTGCCGAGGAGGCGGTGAAGGAGCGCGCTCCCCAGAAGAGGATCGCCTCCCACTTGCGCTTGTGCTCGCGGGCCTTGCGCTTTGCCTCCTTGGCCGGCTCCCGGCCCCCGACCTTCTCGATCGCCGTGTCGGTCGCCGTGAACGTCCACGGCGTGCGCGTGATCTGGGTGAAGTTGTAACCGAGCACCCGCTGCAAGTAGCGCGCGTTCGGCAGGTCGGAGCCCTGCGGCTCGGCGTCGGCGACGACGAGGTACTGGTCGCCGGCGTTCGTGGCCGCGGCTGCGATCGAACCGATCCCGCGTGCGACGACGAGTGCGTCGGTCGTGACCGAGACGATCCGCATCGCCTCGCCCGAGCGCATGTTGCGGATCAGGTCGTTGCCGGCGACGATCTTGCCTTGCCCTGAGTTGAGGTTCAGGGCGGTCGAGCCGGAGGTCTGAGCGTCTCCCGTGACCAGGCGCGGGAAGTCCTCCTCCTCCAGCCAGTTGACCTTCTCGCGCGTCGCCTGCTGCGAGGGGGTCTTGTCGGTCATGGTCGAGAACTGAGTTGCATCCGGCTTCAGCGCCCGGATGCGGTCATCCATGTCGATGACCTTCTCGCCCTCGGCCGTCGTTGCGGCGGACGGCCCGAGCTGCTCCTCGGTGCCGACCATCCCTTGAACAACGGTGCCAGCCATGCGGCTGCCCTCCCTGCATACGAAGTGACGTGAGTTGTCGCTTCGGCTGCGGGGTGTCTCTCTAAGGAGGCCCGATGCCTACGGCCTGGCGAACTCGGTGTCCAAGTCCTCCATCGTGAGGCCCGGCATGATCGGACGCGGCCGGGGTGTCTCCGTGGTCTTGGGCGAGCTCGATCCTGACGTTACCACTGCCTGCTTACGCGCGCCATCTGCCGAGGCGCGGTTCTTGCGCTTGATCTGATCCTTCGCCTCCGAGACGCTCGCGCTCGAAGCGCGCGCGATCTCGTAGATGCCGATCACGCCGCGCATCGCCGTGTCAGCGTCCGATGAGCGCGCCTCCTGCACGAGCGGGTGATCGGGGCCGAGGTTGCGGGTAACGGTCGCCATCGATGGCCACCAGGAGTGAAGTTCGGGCATCGCGTCGCCGAGCGCGTTCAGCACGTCATCGGTCGTCACCTGCTGCGGCGCCTGGGCGCGCTCATAGGCCTGGTGCTCGGCTAGGTCGATGTACTGGCCGGCGCGATTTGCCTCGTAGGGGTTCTCGTGCGCCCACTCGCGGCAGACGGAGCGGGCCAGCTCGAACTCGTTCTGGGCGAGCGCCTGACGGATGTAGGCGCCGGGGTTGACCGAGGCGGCGGCCTCATCGACCCACATCCGTTGCTCCTCGTTCAACGGCACGCCGCCGCCGGCGAAGGCCTGCGCCTCGGCGAGCAGACTCTGGAGCTGCGCGTTCTGCTCGCGGAGCTGGTTCAGCTCGCCGCCCTGGCGCCCGTAGGCGCGCTGCAACTCGGCCGCGCCCTTGAGCGCCTTCTCCTGGTCGCCCTGGTACTTGGCGAGGAAGGCTTGAATCTCCGGCTCCTCGCCCGGCTCGGCCTCCTCCTCCCCTTCCTCGCCCTCCTCTTCCTCCTCCTGCTCCGGCTCGTCGCCCGGCTCGGGCACCACCGTCTCGGCGGAGACGACCTCCTCCGGCTCCTCAGTCGTCTCCTCCTCTTCCTCGGTCTCCGGCTCCTCTTGTTCCGGCTCCACGACCGGCGGCGCCGCGGGCGGCGGCGGCGTGATCTCTCCCTCTTCCTCCTCGTCCCAGGCCTCCATGATCGCGCGGTTCATCTCGGCTGCATCAGCCACTCGCTACCTCTCCTTCGTCGTCTGCGAACAGGTCCTCCAGCCGCTTCTCGGCGTTCTCGGGCACGCTCAGCACGTAGTTCATCCCGAGCAGGTAGCCGCGCTCGTAGGCCTGCTCCTCGGTGCTGATGCCGACGCCAATCGCCTTGACCGCGATCCGGTTCTTGATCCGTTCGGCCTTCTCGCGCAGCACGATGTCGAGCACCGGCCAGCTCGGGTGCTGAGCGAGCGCCGTCAGCTCGGCGCGGCGCAGCATCAGTGCTCGTTTCTCGTCGGCCGTGTAGACGCGCTTCGGCCGCGGCCTAGGCACCCGGCGTGCCTCCGCCGCCCTGGTTGGCGATGCCACCAGTCTGGGCCATCATCCGCTGCATCGCCGCCTCCGGCGACATGCTCGCCACGTTCGAGGGCGAGCTCGGGCCGGCCGCGAGCGCCGGGTTGGTAACGCCGTTCGTCGGAGGAGCCGGTGCCGGGGGAGCACCCGGTTGCTGCTGCCCCGGCGGCTGGCCCCCTCCGATTGCCGCCCTCCCCACTTGGGACGGCAGGAAGTAGCGCTCCTTGTCGAGCACGTCGTAGGCCTCAAGCGTCTTCTCCATGAACGCCTTCAGGTTCAGGGCGGCGCCCGACTGGGCGAAGATCGGCTGCACCTGGGCCGCGATCTGCAAGAGCGACTGCGACTCGGCTCGCCGCTCCTGCCGGTTCAACGAATCGCTCGTGACGTCGATCATCACGTCGTAGTCGCCCTGCACGTCGTCGGGCGTGATCGTCTTGTAGGCCTTGGCGCCGGCGGCGCCGACGATCTTGATCACGCGCTCCTCCCTGAGGAACTGCTGGTAGAGGAGCAGGAACTGCTTGCCGAGCTGCGCGTAGGCCCAGAGGTAGTGCTGCTTGCGCGCCTGGATCAGCCGCTGTGCGATCGTGGTCACGATCGAGACGCCGGTCGCCGTCTGCTGGTCGAGCGTCTGCGACTCGACGCCGGAGGCCATCGGCAAGCCGCCCATGATGTTCTGGAGGTCGCCCTTGAGCAGGCCCTCGGCTTGCAGCGTGATGCTCGCCACCGTCGGGTCGATCTTCAAGGTGTCGACCTGGCCGGGGTCCTCCACGAACCACTGCGCGTTCGGCGCCCACTCGAAGCTCTCAGGGTCGTCCACGTCGGTGCGGATCAGCGTGATCAGGTTGGCGAGCATCCGCACCACGTCGAGCCGCTGGTTCTGGAGCGTCCAGAGCATCTCCTGGAGCTGCGCCAGCGCCTCGACGACCGAGATGCCGGGGATCGAGAAGGCGTCCGGCATCGAGGAGCAGACGATGAACGGGACACGACCGTTCCAGAGCGGGTTGCCACGGTCCTTGAGCGTCGCCGTGCGCCCGCCGACCGTGATCACCCGCTCAGGCGTCCAGTACTCCAACACCTCGATCAGGTTGCGGGTGCGGTCGATCCCGCGCAGGCGCTGCTCGCGCTTGGTCAGGTCGGCGTTCGGCGCCGCGCTCGATGCCGAGTTCTTCAGCTTCTTGACCTCGGCCTTGTCGTAGACGCCGTCGTCGGCCTTGCGCTTCAGCGAGTCGTAGCTCTCCCAGGTGCGGTGGACGAGGAACTCGGCCTTGTCGATCGAGGAGGCCTCGCCCGGCCAGAAGAAGTCGCGCACGTCGACGACCTCGCAGCAGGCGTCGTCCCAGATCAGTTGCTCCTCCTCGGAGGTCTGCTCCGAGTAGACGGTGACCGAGTCGTAGACCTGGCCGAACGCGTCCTGAATCTGGAGCGGCTCGGAGCCGAGCCTCGTCACCTTCCGCTTCTCTGAGCGCCAGTAGCTCTTCAAGACCGACAGGCCCGCGATCAGGTCCTGCTGCATGAAGTCGCGCTGCTTCTCGGGGAAGCGGTCGCGCTCCAGCGCGTAGCGGAGCGTGTCGGCGAGCGAGTCGACTGCGTGGACGCGCCCGAGCACGTCTTCGAGCGTCTCCTCGGGGCGCGGCCGTGGCTGCACGTTGAAGCGCGGTGATGGCTCCAGCATCGTTGCCAGCATCCCCTCGCACGTCTGGAGCACGTACGGCGTCGTCACCTCGGAGCGCCAGTCCTCGCTCGGGTCGTCCGACTCCGTCGAGGAGTCGATCAGGCCGCGGTAGGCCTGGTAGCGCTTCTCCACCTTGCGCACGAACTCGTCGTGGTAGTCGGTCTCGCAGCGCTGGACGGCGGTCGTGACGAGGTTGAGCGCGTCATCGACCTTCTCCGAGGTGTACGGGACGGTCTCGCTCATCGAAGCCCTGGCAGCCCCGGTGCGCCCGCGAGCGCGCGCGTGAACGACTTCAGATCCCCGGCCTGGGCGGACTTCTGGTTACCACTCTTCAGCTTCAGGATCACTTGCAAGGCCTGCGCCGCCATCGCCCGGTCGGGCTCGTCGTGATCGAGCTGGATGAATGCATGGAGGGCTTGCTCGGCGGCGTCGAGCGCCTCCATCGAGTTGGCGTACTGATCGGTCTGGTCGCCGGCGCCGCCGCCGTCCGGCGGCCCAGCGTCGGGCGGTGCGCCTTGCAGCGCGTCAGCGAACATCTGCGACACGTCCCCTCCTTCTCTTCGGTGCTTCCTCGATGTAGAAGCCGGTCTCGTGCAGCCGGCGCACGTTGTCGTTCAGGAGCGCGTCCATCCGCGAAGCGAGCACGCAGACGTGCGACTCGGCGTAGCGAAGCACCCGTCTCGCTTCACGCCCGATCCGCTCGATCCGTTGCTGCTCCTGCCAAGCCCGCAGGGCAGCCAGTTCACGCTTCCAATGGAGCTGCTCCACCTCGCGGCGACTGTGCTCGCGCATCGCCCACATCTGGGCGTCTTCGGCAGTGTGAAGAGCGGCAGCGAGCTTCGCATCCGTCCAACGTTCCATCGCCTGGTCGATGACGGCCTGCACGCGCTCGCGCTCGGCTTGCTCGGCGCTCACGCGACCCTGCGCTTCTCCCACGAGTACCTGTGCTTGATCTGCTTGCGCTTCGCTGGCCGGTGCCGCTTCTCGTGCGTGCCGTACTGACGGTAGAGCTCCAGCGCGATCCCGAACGCCAGCACGCGGTCGTCGTTCGAGCCCTCCTGCGCGCGTGGACTCGGAAGCGTCTTCTGACGCACGAACGTCCTGCACTCCATCACCAGGGTGCGGGTCAGCTTCGGGATCGATCGTTCCCTGATCGCCTGCTCGATCTGGTTGATCACCTGCGGGCGCGTCTTCAGGTTCATCGGGAAGCCGAAGTTCGAGAGCTCGTGCGCGTCGGCGCGGTCGGCGATCCGGTGCCGGTAGAGCTTCGGGTAGGGCGGCCGGCCCTTGCGGCCGTCCCGCAGCGAGATGATCACCGGCTCGCCGTAGCCGCCGCCCATCTCGACGGCGATCCGGGCCGAGCCGTACCAGCGGCCGAGGTAGTGGAGCTGAGCCGCGTACTCATCGGCGTCGAGCTTGCCGTGCAGCTCGGCCGCGAGCGACATCTCCGTCAGGTCGATCACGTAGGCGCACGAGTAGTCGTAGCCGCGCCCGGTCGCCACGTCGGCACCGATCGCGTAGTCGTGTGATGCGTCCGGCTTCGCGTAGAGCCTGATCCAGCCCTTCGCATCCTTGTGGATCTTCGCCTTCGCGCCCGAAGAGTCGATCACGAAGCGGAAGCGGTCGTCCTCTGGCAGGACGGCGTTATCGGAGTACCAGGCCAGTGCTTCGAGATCGAACCAGCAGTCGCCGGTGAGGATGAACGCTTCCTCGGGCGAGCGCGGAAACTGCTCGGCCCGATCAGCGGGCGGTAGCGCGCGGGCGTTCGTCGAGTACCAGTTCTCGTCCCGGTCCGGGTGCAGGTCCCAGGGGAGGAACTGAGTCTCGATCCCGTAGTCGTCGGCGTTGACGTAGAGGTGGTGAAAGAAGTTGCCCTCGCCGGTCTGATCATTCGAGACGCCGTTCGCCGTCGAGATGACGAGGATCTGGCCGCCGTTGTCGGCGGTCGGGAAGGTCGCCTTCCAGGACTCGCGTGCGTACTCGTGACGCGCGTACTCGTCGAGCAGGACGATCGTCGCTGTCTCGCCGTGGCCGGCGCGGCGCGTTGACGGGAGACCGACGACGCTGGAGATGCGCCCGTCGGGGAAGGTGAACTCGATCAGCGTCGTCGGCCGCGCGCCGCGCGTCGGCTTCGTCACCTCCGCCTCGAAGCGCAGATGCTCGGGCAGCGAGACGAACATGTCGAAGATCCGGCAGACGACCTTGATCGCCTCGTCCTCGTTGATCGAGACAACGAGGGCGCGCGTGCCCGGCATCGTCAAGAGCTTCCAGAGCGCGTAGCCGGCGCCGAGCCAGGTGATCCCGATCTGCCGCGCCTTCAAGACGAGCGAGAGCGGGTGCGCCATCCAGTCGTCGAGCACGCCGCGCTGCCAGTACCAGCCTGCCTCGGTGTCGTTCAGCGTGAACGTGAATCGCTCGCCCGTCTTCGGATCGACGGCGACGACGTGATCGAGCAATCCACTCGGATGTTCCTTCGCCGCAGTGCGCTGATCGTTGCGACGGTTGTACTCGGCCCAGAAGGCTTCGAGCACGACCGGGTCGGCGTTCTCCACTGTTGTCACGCTGGACGCGACCAAACCGATTTTACATTGGCTCTACTGCTGCGATTGCGCCGCAGCGCGTTCCGCAAATGGGCAACTTTTCGCCGGAACCGAAAACGGCGTGTGAGAAAATGTGTGTGCATGAACGTCATCCATCACCCCGAAGGAGCACTGTGATCACCATCACGAACAAGAGCGAGTACCCGACGCGCGAGGTGAAGAAGCTGGTGCGCAAGGCGCTCGGCTATGCCGACATCACCGACGGCCTCTCGGTCGTCGTCACGCACTTCCAGAAGAAGACCGGGTTCGGTAACGAGCGCACCTGGATGGGCGGCTGGTACAACCCGCGCCGGCGCGAGATCGTCGCCAAGATCGTCAAGCCCGGCTGGAAGCCGAACGCCTATCACCCCTATCAGCGCAAGCCGCAGGTGGCGCCGACGTTCGAGTTGCGTGACTGGCGCGAGCAGCTCGTCGCGCTCGTCGCGCACGAAGCGAACCACCACCGCCAGCGTAGCCGACCGAGGGGCAACCGCTACGTCGAGGTCGAGTGCGATCTCGCCGCCTTCCGCGCCGTTCAGTACCTGCGCGAAGACGAGCGCTGATAGGCTCACGGCCTCTGTTTCAGGAGCAGAGCGAGAGGCCTCTTCGGGGGCCTCTCGTCATTTCACGCACCGAGTTGGGGGGTGACCCAACTCGCACACCCCAGTATTCGCGGCAGGTCTGCTCTCGACACATCCCCCCTTCGCGTGTCGACTGCCGCCCCTCTCTGGGCGGGTGAGCCTCTAGCTCACGGCTTGCACGACCACGGGCTCCAGTCCCGGCCCGAGGCGACGAAGTAGCGCCAGGCAGCGCGAGCCTGCGACCAGGCGTCGGGGCCGTGGCCGTAGGTCGCGCGCTCGTGCGAGCCCATCTGGAACAAGCCCAGGTACTGGCCGTTCTGCGCCCAGGTCGAGTAGGTACCGCCAGTCTCGCAGTAGCTGACTCGAAGGGCCTGTTGACAGTACGGCCCGAAGACTGCGCAGATCGCTCGCTCCGCACCACTCCTCGAAGCGTTGGCCGCTTGGACGACGAACGTGGCAAGGACTGCTGCGGATGCGAGCACGAACCTCACGGGCATCTTCTCCTTGGTCGCTGACGTGAGCCCGCCGTAAGACGGGATGCACGTTGCTGCGACTACGGAGTGACCCGTCTCGCTTGGCGTGGTTAGTGGCGCGTGTGGCCGCGAGCGGCAAGCTCTCGGCGCTGGTGCTCGCCGTTCGTGAGCACTTCGAGGTTCTCGATCCTGTTGTCGAGCGAGTCGCCGTTCACATGGTGAACGTGCTCGTCTGACCGCAGCTTGCGACCAAGATGCTCCTCCATGACGTGCCGATGCACGCGCACCTGCTTCCCATCGGCCATCATCGTCTTGTAGCGGTGGCGCGGCTTGCCAGTCGGCTGAAAGCTCGACTCCTCGAACTGCACCAGGTGAACTCTCGCAAGGCAAGAGCGCGAGCAGTACGTCGCCGTCTCCGCTCGATACTGCGAGACGTAGAACGACTCGCCGCAGACGGGACACGTCTTCGTGACGCCCCGTCGAACCGAACCGCTCATCTCTTCTTCGTCCGGCGCTTCGACTGCCCTGACTGATTTAGGGCTATCGCTATGGCCTGGGAGCGACTCGTCACCTTCGGCCCCTTCTTCGAGCCCGAGTGGAGCGTGCCGGCCTTCCACTCGTCCATCACGAGCTTCACCTTCGCCTGCTTGCCGGCCTTCGTCGTCGGCTTCTTGCGCGCCATCACGTAGTCCTTTCCAACCGACGGCGCTGGCGGAAGTTGTGCGCGTAGATGTGTTGACACGCCCGACACCGCCGATACGTCCGTCCGTTCGGGTGACGATGAAGGATGAGGTTGTCGCCGTCGAGACGATGCCCGTGCGTGCAGTAGAGCGCATCAGGACGAGCATCGAAGCCCCGCAGTAGGTTCTCGCTCCGCGTCACAACTTCCAGATGCCAGGGATTGCAGCAAGCCCGGTTCCGACAGAGATGGTCGATATCCATCCCGTCGGGGATCGGGCCGAACGCCCACTCGTAGATCACCCGGTGAGCACGCAGCGTGCTCGACTCATCGCCGCGCCGCACCACCACCGCTCCATAGCCATGTCTATCGAGCGCCCGCTGCGGCGAAGTCCAGCACTCATCTTCTCCGAGAATTTTGCGAAGAACGAGAAGCGGCGGCGGCAGCGGAGGTTTCACTTCTTCTTGCCGCGTACCCTACGCAATCTGGGATTCGCCTTCTTCGCCGCCGGAGACGCCTTGCGCGTCGAGGCCGCGAGGATTGCGCCAGCGCGTTTGCTACTGATCCCCTGCCGTTGCGCGATCTGCGACTGGGCTGCCTTGAAGCCCATCCCCTTGCGTGACTTCGCCATCTGCTCCTCCTAGACCTTGGTGAACCGAGCGAAGGCGGGACTGTTCGCGCCCGCTCCACCCGCGCCTGCCTGGATCGTCCCGTTGCCGCCCGACTGCCAGGCCGTCACGGTGTAGGTATGGCTACCAGCAGAGGGCGTGAATCTGTATCGCCCGTAGAAGGGCACCTGTATCCCCGACGCGATGTTGGGTGACTGAACAAGCCCGAACCTTCCGATCTGAGTCGCGCCTTCAAAGAGGCCAACGACGATGAGGGCGTTCGCAGCGGCGGCGGGGAGCACGTTCTGGGCGAAGAACTCCGCGATCACCGCGGCACCGTCGAACACGTGCGCGGCGCAGGCGATCACGGTCGTGCCGCTCGCTTCCGTCGTCGAGGCGACGGTAACGGCGGCCGTGATCTGGTCATAGCCAATCTCCGCGCCAGGCAGCAGAGTCGTCGGAAGCTGCGCCACCGGCACCTTGCCGCCGGAGTCGAGCGAAGCAACACCGCTCGCCGTCCCCGCCGGAAGCTGCGAGACAGGCACCTTGACGCCCGAGTCCAGGCTCGCGTAGCCGTTCGCAAGGCCCTTCTCCACCTTCTGCTGCAAGGCGTTCATGTGCGCCGCATCGAGCGGGGTTGTGCCGTCGACGTAGGTCGAGCTCATGTGACTAGGTTGTCGCCGAAGAGGATGAAGACCCACAAAGCGACGGCGATCAGGAGCAGCATGATGTCGCCGAAGGTGAGTGTGATGCGCATTGAACCTCCCGTAGGGACGGCGAGGGCGACCCGAGAGTCGCCCGTCACCGCGTCATCCTTACCTCGAAGGAGCTAGCTAGGCCCCTTCGTGGAGGAAGCTGCCAGTGTAGCCGCAAAGCCTCTAGACTCCACTGTTCGCAGGCCTGAACAGTCATCCAGAGGAGGAAGCCATGACCCGGCGTGAGGCGCGAGCCGTCAACATCGTCCTCGACTTCGTCTTCACGACGCCGAAGCAGTGGGACCCGGCGGCGCTCGCCACCGCCTTCAGCTTGCTCGCCGCCGCCGCCCATGCGAAGCTCGGAGGCGGCTGGTCACCGGAGAAGATCGAGGAGGCGACGGCGCCCTGAACGGCTACGCGCACGCTTGCAAGGCCGACGAGCTGCTGGCCGCGATCGAGAAGCGGAGCCGGCAGCTCGAAGAGCTCTCCGACGACGAGCGGCTTCAGATGGTCGCGCTCGGCGGCTTCTCGCGCGAGAATGAGAAGATGGAGTGGACGGTCAAGCTGGCGATTGCACACGCGCTGACCGCGCTCGCTTTCTACGCCGGCATGGGCGGCGACGACTAGATGAGCCTCGTGGTCGCCGTCGTCGTCGGCCTCGTCATCGGCGCCGCGCTCGTCCGGCTCGGCTATATCCGCGGTCGCCACGACGAACGCCGTCGCTGGAAGCAGCGGGGCCACTCGATCTGGGACCGGGAGCAGCGATGAGCGGAAGTACCGATAAGGCCGGTTACGTTGCGTCTTCGGGGGGCGGCGATGAAGCGGAAAGGGCTACGCGCGAAGCCGACCGTGGAGTCGCCCCCACCGTGGGCGCAACGATCCATAAGGCCGGTTATCGGTCGCCGGAGTCAAACCCCAGTAAACGACCTCCCGCGCTCTCGGAGCGCGAGGGGAACACTGCTCCTCCTTTGGTTGGGGAGTCGTGCTTCCAGGGTGGCCCGGTTCCCGCTGGGCCACCCAACCTTCCGGAGTCGAACCCCAGGAAGACTCCGCTACTTCCAGCCCCTGATCTCGTCCGCGCGCCCTGCGATCCAGCAGAGCGCGTAGACGAAGACGCCGATGACGACATAGGCGACGAGGACGGCGAGTAGCAGAACGAGCACCTAGGGCGCGAGGAACTCGAAGTAGAGCGTGCCCGAGGTCTCGCCGTCGGGGTTTCGGACCTGGACGGCGCACTTCTCACCTGGAGCGCCTGTGTAGTCGAGCCGGGCCGAGACGGTCGTCTCGTCAGTGAAGGTCGTCGTCTGGCGGACATCGTCGAAGAGAATCTCGGCCCCCTGCTCGAAGCCGGTGCCGGTGCAGGTGAGGATTTGCAGCATCCCGAGCGCTGCGTCCTGGGAGGCCGGGTTGATCGAGACGAGGCTGGGACCAGCAGCCGCGGTCGGCTGCTCCTGCGTCGTCCTGCCGATCTGGGCGGTGACCGTCCCGGTCGCCTGCTCCCTGACGTAGAGCGTGCCCTTGATCAGACCGACCGCCCCGGCGACGAGCACGCAGGCGTCACTCTCTGAGGCCGCGCCGCCGATCACCGTCCCGTCCTCGGTCTCGATCTGGAACGGGTGCTGCGTCGATTCGTGCTTGTCGGGCTCGATCGGCTCGCTCATCTCGCCTCCTAGTTAGGCGCGCGCGCGCGCGAATATCAGACTTCTCTGTGCTTGTCAAGAAACCCGGCCCCAGGCCCCGGCTGTGCGGTTCAGCCGGAAGCGCCTGCTGCGGCCAACAGGCCCCCAGGTCAGGTAGCAGGGCTGGGGCCGGGAGTCAGAGGCTTGCGACCTCGCCTGAGAGATAGCCCCGATAGCGCCAGCGCGCATAGCCCTCGGCGCGCTTGAGCCGGTCCGATCTCAGGTTCGTGAACTCGTTGTCGCCTCTCTTGGTCGGCTTGTCGATCTCGCCGATCGAGTCGGCGTAGAGCGCGGCCTCGGCGACGGTGCGGCGAACGTATTCGGCTTCCGAGATCGCCGCCGACAGGCGCTGGACAGGCTCCGCGAGCACCTGTGCGAGTTCTTGCTCGGAGGCTTGTTCGAGTTCGAGTTCTTGTCCGCCTTCGGGCTCCGCCTGTGCGAGTTCTCGGCGCTTGTAGGCCATCCGGCAGGCGTTCGAATGGAACCTCGCCTGGGCCGCGCCCTCGAACTCGACGCCGCAGTTGAGGCACGTCTTCAGCATCGCTCCTCCTGACCTTTCGGATTTCGCGTTCGCGGTCGGCGGGCTCCCCGCGCGCAGGCTCCGTCGTGCGCGGCGCGCGCGAGGGGGTGGGCGGAGGGTGGGGGTGGGTTCGCGCGAGCCGTGCGCGCGTGTGCGCGCGCTCGCCCCCTCCTCGCCCCTTCTCGAAAATCCCTGCAAATAGCCCTGTTTTGTGCGCGCTCTCAGCTACGTAGGCTTAGGCTCGTCATCGAGTCGGGCTGCTAGCGCTTGCATGCTTGACCACCCCATCGAGCCCACTTCGGACGCGTCCGTAGGGAGCTCGACGGAGACTGTCGCAGTGGCTAGCGGGAACGTCTCGCCGAGCATTCTGACGACCGCCTGTTGCCGCTCGATCGTGCCTAGATCGGGGTCGTCGAGCGGCGCATCGACGAGTGCTGTAGCGACATCTGAAGCCCTGAAAACCGCCCGAACGCGCGCCTGCTGCCTTGGATCACCGCTCCGTCTCGCGCCGATCCCCAGCAAGCGCCTGCTCTCCTTTAGCTGGATCTTGACCGCGTTCCCCTTGCGAGAGGCCGCGACGGGATCGAGGAATCCCCCACCTCCGGCGTGGGGCAAGCAGACTCCCCAGCGTCGCGTGCGCTTCGCCCGGCATCGCGCGCCGTCGATCGTCACCCGGCAACAGCCGTCGTCGGCCCCCTGGTCGATCGTCGCGCCCTCCGGCACGCGGTGAACCTCGGGTAGTTCCCAGCCGTCTACGAGCACGGTTGGATGACGTTCGAGCCAAGCGAGACTCCCCGGATTCGGCTCTACTGCTGGGTTTTCGGGGCTTTCGAGCTCTTCGGACAGAAGATCACCCTTTCGGGGGATACCGCCTAATGATTGGGTCTCTACTGTGGATGTCGTCAGCCGGTTGATCCGGCCGAGAGGGAAAGCGGAAGGTCTCGCTGAGCCCCCTCCGGGAGCCACATATCGCCCCCGTGAGACGATCCCACCAGGGAACAGACGACGCTCGTGGAGCGGAACCGATCCCCTGGGAACCGCGGTAGCGGGGATAACGGGACCTGGCGGGACAGCGCTCACACGCTAACACCGACCCTAGAAATCCTTCTCCTATGGATTCCCGCGGGATCAAGCGATGCGCGTTGACTCTGACGAATCGTGACGACGGTAACGGCTTCGGCCGTTGGCTCGGCGCGCAGTCAATCGCCCCGCGGGGAACGAGCCGAAAGACCGGAGCGAAGCGCGCGAAGCCGTTCGCGTGCGAGCTACTCGCTCCGGGTCAGTCATCTACCTAGGAGGAATCACCATGTTTGTGGTCATCGAGAATACGCCCGGCTACCTGCCCGAAGACGACGAGCCCGCAAGCTTCGACACGATCGAGGACGCGCGCGTCTACGCGAGCGATTTGCTCTCGCGCTTGCTCGATTCGATCTACGACGGACAGATGTTCGGCGACGACGAGCCGGCCGGTTTCACCGTGCACGGTTCCTTTCAAGAGGACCTGTCGGTCCTCGTCTACGACAACGCCCGCCAGCATGATCTCGGGCGCGTCATCGAAATCGTGGAGACCGCGTAAGCGGTCTCTCAGTCATCTACCTAGGAGGATTCACGATGTACGCCAACCTGACTTCGGCGCTTTCCCCGCTCGTCTCCCACCTCGATAACGACGGCCGGATCGCCCTGCTCGCGGCCGTCCGCGACGCTGCCAGTGAGCATTTCGACTGGATTGAGCGCTATCCCTACGGCAACGAGGGCCGGCAGTACCACCGCGACCACTGGCGCGAGCTTGACGACACCGCTCGTTGGCTTGAACCGCTCGTGAGCTTCGAGACCGTGTAAACGGTCTCTCAGTCATCCCCACACTAGGAGGAATCCATGATCTACGAAACGACACTCGATCGCGTTCCTTGTGGCGTCATCTTCTGGCGCGCTTTCGACGGTGTCCGCGAGTATGACGGGCGCCGCGTGCAGGAATACGCGCCCCGCTCCAGCTACTGGAAGCTCGACGATTCGGACACTGCCGATGTGCGCGAGCTTCAGGAGTTCGCCCGTGACTGGCGCTTCGCCGATTGCGGCCTGAAGCCGGATTCGCCCGTCCGCACGCTTTTCCAGCCGATCGCCGATCGCTTCCGCGAGTCGGCATCGCGCGCCTTGCAAGCGCACCAACCGCGCGCCTAACGGCGCGCTCAGTCATCCGCGAGGAGGATGCGCGCCCAGCCAAGCTCCGACGCTGACGGCGGACCGTGAGGTAACGCTCCGTTGCGCTATGCCGAAATCGCCTACCGTCACTCGCCCGCGGCACCCGCGCGCATCCCGAGCGCGGATGCCTCAGTCATCCCTGACCCTAGGAGGAATCCGAAATGAACGACTCGCAAGCTATCTCGCTGATCCGCGCGATCCGCGAGCACGCTGGACTTGAACTGTCGACGATCCGCGATGCGGGCAACTACGGCGCCGATGCAGGCTTTGGCGGCTTCACCTACTACGGCGACACGTCCGATTTCGTCGCCGCGAATCGCTCGCTCGTCTGGGAAATCCTCTCGGGCGACGCCGACGATTTCGGCTTCGACTCGGTCCCGGCGTTCGTCGCCTCGTTCAACCGTGCCGACATCGCCGACGACGAGACCGGCTTCGACTGCCTGATCGCCTGGTATGCGCTGGAGACGGCCGGACGTTGGCTGAACGATCGCAAGGAGGCGCGCGTCTGACGCGCGCTCAGTCATCCGAACTTAACTAGGAGGAATCACCCATGAGCGCAACACTGGATAGCGTCACGATCGAAGTCGTCGGCGACCAGGACCCCGAGACTTCGTACCTCGATCAGGCTGAGTTCGCCGATCGCCGCGCCGAGTACCGCCGCGGCGACTTCGACTTCGTCGGCGTTCGTCTCATCGCCGAAATCGTCATCCCCGGCGGGTACGTGGACGGACGCTCCTCGTTCTCGATCACGCAAACGATCACGACGCCCGGCCTCTGGTCAATCGAGTCGGACTCGGGCGAGGACTACTTCCGCTCCGTCGCCGACGACGAAGCCGAAACGCTCCGCGAGATGCTCGCCGAGCTGAACGTCTCCGGCACGTTCGATCCCGACACGATCCCACTCGCCTACCGCTAGACCCGCGCGCCGAACGAGGCGCGCTCAGTCATCTAACCAAGGAGGAAACATCATGCAGGACTTCTTCGCATCTGAGGGCTTCGCCTGCTGCCTCGCAGCCGGCCTCTTCGTTATCGCCTGGGCCGTCGTCGGCGTCGTCTACTGGTTCGACCTGTAAGGAGGAGCGCGTCTTGGCGCGCTCTCTCAGTCATCCAACCCCAAGGAGGAACGCTATGCCCCGTAAGGGCTACGTCTACAAGGTCGTCGGCCGCGTCCGCGGCTCGATCACCTACGGCTTCAACGTCGCCGCCGTCGATCGCAACGAGGCGATCACGATCGCCGAGGCCTACATCGGCGACCACGCGATCATCTGGGACGCGAGCAAGAAGCAGGCGGGCGGGAAGCCCGTCGAGGTGCTGCTCACAGAAAGGGAGCGCGCATGAGCGCGCTCTCAGTCATCCCAACAAGGAGGAACCCGTGACCACGACCTACTACGCCGAAGGCGGCAAGGTCTTCGCGCGCACGCCCGAGGGCACGCGCGTCGTCACGACCGCGCTCAGTACCGAAGGGCGCGATTACGCGCGCTTCCAACGGGCGCTGACGATCGCGCGCGCGCAACGCGAAGCGGCGCACCGCGAGCTTGAGGATGCGTTCGATGAGACCCTACGCCACAACACGGGCAAGGGACTGGACGACTTCCAAGAGCTTGCCGAGCAACGAGCGACCGAGCTCGTCTCGATCGGCGAGATCGCCGAGCTGACCGGCTTGGCGATCGGAACCGTCTACGCCTACCGCAAGCGCGGCAAACTGCCGGCGCCGGACTTCGAGCTCGGCGTCGGACCTGTCTGGAAGCGCGAGACGATCGAGCAGTGGAACGCCGAGCGGAACCGGAGACCCGGACCGCCCGAGGAACTACTCTCGCAGTGGCGAGAGAGCAAGACCGGCGCCGCCTAACCGCGGCGCTCAGTCATCCAACCAGGAGGAACCATGAGCACCACCGCAAGCACCATCACGATCATCGTCACCGTCTGCGGAGTTACGGTCGCAAGCGCTTACGCGATGGCCTCGCAGCTCGGCAAGCGCATCGATGACGTGTTGATCGAGCTACGCGCTTTGCGCTCTGACTTGACAACACTAGAGCGCTCGATCGTGCGCGAACACGGCGAGCGAATCACGCGCCTAGAGGAGCGGCTATGACCAAATGGGACCAGCGAGTCAATGAGGCGAAGCTCGAAGGATTGGAACGCCGACTCGATCTAGCGATGTTCGAATACAGCCAGCGACTCGCGCGGCTCGAAGCACGCCTGAGCGACGTATCCCGCGTTCTGCTCGAACACGGCGAGCGGATCACACGGCTGGAGGAGCGGGCATGACGCTACTCAACTTCATCGAGACCGCCATCCTCGTCGTCGGCGTCGGCTTCGTGCTCTACATCCTGATTGCGAATCCGGGTCCGCCGCGCGAGCCCTGGAACCCGAGCAACCGCGAGATCAAGCGCCAGTTGCGTCGCCGCGAGCGAGACGGCCGCTAAGACGCGGGGGGAGGATTTCTAGGGGAGGCTCCGCCCAACTTTTGAGCCTCAGATCCAGTTACGGATTCCGGCCTACCGCGATCCTACCGCGTTTCAGCTCCCGCAACTTGCGCTGGACAGCGTGTTTGCTCGTCCCGAGCCGGCGCGCGATCTCGGCCGGCCCGATCCCGAGCGCGGCGAGCTCTCCGATCGTCTCGATTCGTTTCTCGGCCGCCGTGCGCTCGACGAGCCAGGCCGGCACCCGCACGGTCCGCATCCGGAGCGCGATCCAGACGACGCCGAGCTCGACGTCGAGCCGGCCGTGCCGATCGAGCCGGCGCGGCTCGTGCTCGACGAGCACGGCCCGCACGAGCCGGGCGCGACGGGGATGCTCGTGGCCGAGCCGATCGAGCTGACGTCGGAGCTCGGCGTAGGAGCCGTGACGGTCGTAGCGACGACGGAGACGCTCCCAGGCGAAGGAGTCGGGCTCGCCGTCGGCCGGCGCCGGCACGATCGCCTGCGGCAAGGTGGCCGCCTCGTCGAGCGGCAGCCCGAGGTAGGCATCCCAGGCCGGCTCCTGCTCCCTCCGTTTCCAGCCTTGACCGTCGCAGATCAGGCAGAGCTGATAGCCGCCTCGGACCCGTAGCTCGCCCGTAGAGCGGCAGCTCTCGCAGGGGACGTATCGGGACGGGGACGGGCCGGCGTCCGGCGAGAGAGCTCCTCGCGGCGTCGGGTACGGATGATCGAGCGAGTCGAGCAGGATGCGGACACGCTCGACTCGTTGAGCGAGGTCGGACACGGCCTCCGGCCCCGCGAGCTACCGGCGAGGTCGAGTCTAGCCGTCGCGCCGGCGCCTCGCGTTCCTCGTCCAGCCGTGCACGGTCGAGAAGCCGACGCCGAGCGCCTCGGCGACGACGCGCACCGAGGAGCCGGTCTCGCAGCAGCTCAGGGCGAGATCTTCGAGCTCTTCGGCGAGCCGGCGCGCGTCGGCGTGCGCCTGCTCCCGCGCTTCGTGGAGCGACCGTAACCGACGAAGCTCGCGGTCAGTCAGAGGCCGGCCCGGTCTGACCACGGCACACGCTAACCCGCACGTTGCTAAAACCTACCCTCCGAACCATCGCACAGTTCCCCTTGCGCCAAACGTGACGAAGCGGTTAAATGCGCGAGGGCCTCACGGGGAACCGGGGGGACGGCAAGCGAGACTTCTGCGACAGGCACAACCCAAGCCTGGCTCCTGACTTTCGCTCCACCGGAGGCCAAGACATAGGAGGGTGCTGCGGGCGGTCCCGGTGGCCCCAGCGACCTTCACGAGGCGGGGACTCCGGTTCCACCGCCCGCAGTAGCCCTCTGACCTAACCGTTGACGAAAAGCCGGAGGGAAGCGTGGCGGTTGTGCCCGCAGGCACCCTGAGTGGGAAGTTTGCCGAATCCGTTGCCGTCACGCAACGTGACAAGCAAGAGATTCGCGTAGTTGCAAGGGCTTGCCGACACGAAAAGGCCGCTATTTGCGGGATTTTCGGAAAGCCCTGCTCAGAACCGCTTCCCGATGTCAGACATTTCGCTCGGCTTCGTCTCGTTGCGTCTCATTGCGTCTCGTTTCGTTGTTTCCGAGTCAAGAAAGTCCCTGCATTTGACAGGAATCGGGGTCTCATGGAAGGCTCGGGAACGTGACCGCCTGGACGCCCGAAACCGCCCCGCGAAGCTTCATTTCGCCGGCGGATGAGGACTTCCAGCGCCGTCTGAACGCCCGCATGATCGCCCGCGACCTGATGACGGTCGCCGAGCTGAGCGAGCGCTCGGGCGTGCCGTCCCGGACGATCCAGAACTGGCTCAGCGGCGAACACCCGCCCGAGCGCAGCAAGCGCAGCCTCGCCTACGTGAAGGCCGTCGCCGACGAGCTCCGCACCTCCCCGCTCTTTCTCCTGACCGGCGAAAGGAAGTAGCTATGCCCCAGCTCAGAACGCGAATCACCGACGTGAAGCCGAAGCTGAACCGCGACGGCGACCCGACCGGCTGGTTCGCCATCACGACCAATGGCACGCCGAAGACGCTCGAAACCTCGCAGGAGGAGCTGATCGCCGAGGCGCGCGAGTACCGCGACGCCGGCCTGCTCGTCGAGATCGACTACGACGAGAAGGAATCGACGACGATCAACCAG